>Ga0209514_10000610_pt1 | contig 70677 bp, 62 predicted proteins | sample Subgrocontami58m_FD_187452 | JGI IMG/M metagenome (GOLD analysis project Ga0209514, IMG submission 187452) | Subsurface groundwater microbial communities from S. Glens Falls, New York, USA - GMW37 contaminated, 5.8 m (SPAdes) (version 3) | ecosystem: Environmental > Aquatic > Deep subsurface >... | reverse complement strand
CTCCTTCTCCCCGGTGGGAGAAGGTTGGGATGAGGGGGCCTCCTCGTTGTTGGTTCCCATGCCGCGTTCAAATGACCCCGATACTGCCGGATAATTTGCACAGCGGCCCGTATTTCGTGATAAAATGAGGCACTGGGAATACCTCCATCTTATACTAGGAAGGACAAGAGCATGGCAGACCCGCGAAAACAGTGGTTGGATGTTGTCAACAAGTTCAAGCTGCAACCCGACGGACCTGCGAATGATAAGTACTGGGTCCCGGAGCTCGAGACCTGCTCTCGTGATAGGATCAAGGACATTCAGGAGGAGAAGCTCCTGGTGGCGGTCAACTTCTTGTACGAGTGCAGCCCCTTCTATCGGGAGAAATTCAAGGCCGCCAAACTGAAGCCATCTGACATAAAGTCGCTGGCTGACCTGCCTAAGATACCGATCACCACCAAGACGGAGATGGTGGATGATGTTAAGGCGAACCCGCCGTGGGGCACCTATACAACCATCAACGACGAGATCTGGGGCCGCCGCGGTTGGATGATGTTCGCTACGTCCGGGACGACCGCCGCACCGCGTGCCTTCAGGCATACGCTTCATGACCGGGATATGTGGGCATGGAACGATGCACGGGCGATGTGGGCCATGGGCGTAAGGCCCGGCGATATTGCTCTGATTGCTTTCGGCTATGCCCCTCACGTGTTCTTCTGGGGCGTGCATTATGCGCTGGACCTGATGGGCATACCCGTCATACCGCGCGGCAGCCTGGATACCCGCCGTACCTGCTACTTCATAGATACATTCAAGCCGACGGTCCTGGGGGCCACTCCTTCATACGCCCTTTATCTCGGCGATGTTATGAAGGAGATGGGCTATGATCCGGCGCAGAGCTCCATCCGGATGATCATCACCGGTGGCGAGCCGGGGGCTACAATCGCATCAACTAAGCGCAGGACCGAAGCGCTGTGGAACGCGGAATTGCATGAGTTCTATGGCTGTACCGAAGCATCTCCGACTGCCGGCGGATATACGTGCCAGCACCAGGTGACCCAAACGGACGGCCCGGTCTGCGACCACCTGACAGAGGATATACAGATCTGGGAGACAGTCGACCCGGTTACCATGGAGCCGGTGCCCCAGGGACAGCGGGGGCTGTCTGTGGTTACGAACCTATTCTCCGAGGCGGCGCCCCTTGCGCGGTTCCTCATTGGCGATTACACCGTGCTGGATGACGGTCCGTGTGCCTGCGGCCGTACCCATGCCCGCGCCGTCGGTGGCTTCTACGGCCGCGCCGATGATATGCTGAACATCCGCGGCGTAACCATGTTCCCTAGCGCTATCGAAGAAGCGATACGTGGCTTCTCTGAGGTCGGAGACGAGTTCCAGATAGTTGTCTCCCAGAAGAAGATGATGGACGTACTGACCATAGTGGCCGAGCCGAGGCCGGATGTGCCGGAGAAGGACTATCCGGAGCTGGCCAAGCGAATCCAGGATGCCGTCCGCACCAGGGTGGAGATCAGGCCGGATGTCGATCTGAAGCCTTATGGTACTCTGCCCAAGACTGAGTTCAAGGCCAAGAGAGTGATAGATAATAGGAATGTGAGTTGATCAATATCGGGTTCGATCCAATCCTTGTCGATCTGGGACGCTTCCAGCTCGCGTGGCACGGGATATTTACGGCCCTCGCCATCGTGATCGCCGTGATGTACGGTGAGCGCCGGCTGATCAAAGCGGGGATGCCCGGAGAGATCCTCGGTGGCGTGGTCATCGCGGCAGTGATCGGAGGCTTGATCGGGGCTCGGCTGTTCCACGTGGCCGACCATTTGGAGTATTACCTGGCAAATCCCCTCCAGGCGATCTCGCTTTGGGAGGGTGGCCTTGCCGTTTACGGCGCCTTCTTCGGAGGCATTATCGGGGCAATTATCGCCGTCCGGCGGGCAAGATTTCCGGTCTGGCCCCTTCTCGATGCCGGCGCACCGGCGATGCTCGTGGGGCAGGCTATCGGAAGGATAGGATGCTTCATGAACGGAGATGCCTGGGGGGCGCCTACCGGAGGAGATTGGGGCGTTGTGTACTCGCACCCGCGAGACCTGATTCCGCTGGACCTGATCGGCGTGCCGACACACCCTTACCCCCTGTATGAGATCGGCGCAGTGGCAGTCTGGGTCGGTGCCCTCTGGCTGCTGCGTGGCCGTCTGCGCTCGCGGGGAAGCACGTTCTTGGTGGCGATGTTGGGTTACGCCGTGATTCGCTTCGTCCTGACGTTCTTCCGGCAGGAGACAGTGGTCTTCTGGGGGCTTCAGGAGGCGCAGGCTATTGCGCTGGTAACCGGAGTAATGGCGCTGATCGCCATGCTGGTGCTTCGCACTACGGGCCGGATGTCAGCGGCCCCGGCGAGGTCGGCGGAAACGGAAAATTCCGCAGCGTAGTACTCAGGCGTAGCATTTATAGGAGCAAGGATCGAATACAAAAGGGTTCAGAGTGTAGGTCGAAGCATCGCCTGCATCCTGAACCCTTTCTTCTGAGCCGGACGCCCTAAAGCTATTGACAGAGCAGCGCTTCACGTGATATAATTCCTACCAGTTTGATAGGGATTAACAGATGAAAGTCGGCACGAAGGGGCATTACGGAGTAAGGGCAATGGTGGCTCTGGCCCGTGCATATGGGGCGGGGCCATTACCTTTATCCGGGATCGCAGCGCAGGAAAACCTGTCTCCGGCATACCTGGAGCAGCTCATGATGCAGTTGCGGCGGGCGGGCCTGGTAGAGGGCAGCCGTGGAGCCCACGGGGGCTACATACTGGCCCATGAGCCATCCGCTGTTACCGTGGGCCAGGTGGTCCGGGCGTTGGAGGGACCGGTTGACCTCGTGGAGTGCGCCTCTGAGGTGGAGGACCCTAACTGCTGCGAGAAAGAAAATGACTGTCCGAGCAGGCTGGTCTGGCAGAGGATGAAGGAAAGTATCGCCCAGGTCCTGGACTCCACGACCCTGGCGGACCTTTGCCGCGCAGGCAAGCCTTTAGCTGGAGAAGGAGGATTTGATGGATAAGCGCACCATCTACATGGACCATGCCGCTACGACGCCGGTGAACCCTGCGGTGCTAGAGGCTATGCTGCCATACTTCACTGAGCACTTCGGGAACCCTTCCAGCATTTACGGCGTGGCCAGGGAGGCTCGCAAGGCCCTGGATGATGCCCGTGAGACCGTCGCTAACATCCTTGGGGCCAAGACCACTGAGATAGTCTTCACCAGCGGGGGCTCGGAGGGAGACAATGCCGCTCTTAAGGGCGCTGCCTTCGCTTCGAAAACCAAGGGCAATCATATCATTACCTCCAGCATCGAGCATCATGCAGTACTCCACACCTGCCACTTCCTCGAGAAGTTCGGCTTCGAGGTTACCTATTTGCCAGTGGATAGCAACGGTGTGGTAAACCCGGAGGAGGTCGGTCGGTCTATCACCGACAAGACTATCCTGGTTTCCATTATGATGGCGAACAATGAAGTTGGCACCATCGAGCCGATCGCCGAGATCGCCAAGCTGCTAAAAGGGAAGAACATCACCTTTCACACTGACGCAGTTCAGGCTGCCGGCGCCCTGCCAATCGACGTGAATGCGCTCGGGGTAAATTTGTTGAGCCTATCGGCGCACAAGTTCTATGGCCCGAAGGGTGTGGGCCTTCTTTACATAAAGCGGGCCACGCCTTTTCTGCCCCAGCAGCAGGGCGGAGGCCAGGAGCGGAACCGGCGGGCGGGTACCGAGAACGTAGCCGGTATAGTGGGTATGGCTACGGCACTCAAGCTGGCAGTCGAGAACATGGAATCGACCAATCAGAGGTTGCGTCAGCTACGGGACCGGCTGGTGGACGGAGTTCTGACGAAGGTCCCGAAGTCCCGGTTGAATGGACACCCAACCGACCGGCTGCCGAACAATGCAAACTTCTCATTCGATTACGTGGAAGGTGAATCCATACTCTTGAACCTGGACATGTTGGGTGTGGCTGGTTCCAGCGGTAGCGCCTGCACTTCAGCCTCTCTGGAGCCATCCCATGTTCTGATGGCCATGGGTATTCCGGTCGAGATCGCTCATGGCAGCCTGCGCTTGACCCTAGGGGCGAGCAACACCCAGGATGACGTGGACTATATCGTATCTATCTTGCCCGGCATCGTGGAGAGGCTGAGGGCCATGTCGCCACTGGCCTCCCAGTCGGTGCAGTAAGGGGGAATCATGTATAGCGAAACGGTAATGGACCATTTCAGCAATCCTCGCAATGTCGGTACTATTCCCGATGCCGATGGAGTGGGGTCAGTCGGGAACCCTGTATGCGGTGACCTGATGAAGATCTTCATCAAGGTCAAGGACGACCACATCGAGGATATTAAGTTTCAGACTTTCGGCTGTGGTGCAGCTATAGCCACCAGCAGCATGGTTACAGAGATGGTCAAAGGCAAGACCCTGGACGAGGCCCTTACGGTCTCTAACAAGGCGGTGGCGGAGGCCCTGGGAGGGCTACCTCCTCAGAAGATGCACTGTTCCAACCTGGCAGCAGATGGTGTGCACGAGGCTATCAAGGACTACCGAAGCAAGCTGGCGCCAGAGGCCAAGGACGGGCAGTCTTAGATACCTGTTCCTGCCCACTGCACTGGAATAAACTATGGCCAGCCTCTGGTCGGCCGAGCGGCGGGGCTTTCCGGCCCCGCCTCAGCAATTAATACCAGTAACCAATGATGACAAGTCTGCCCCAATTCTGTTAGAATCATAAGGGCTGGATGAACAAATATATCTTCGTTACCGGCGGCGTAGTCAGTTCAGTGGGCAAGGGTATCGCCGTCGCCTCAATTGGACGCATTCTCAAGAGCCGGGGTCTCACTGTCTCTGTCCAGAAGCTTGACCCGTATCTGAATGTTGACCCCGGTACCATGTCTCCATACCAACATGGCGAGGTCTTCGTTACGGACGACGGCGCCGAGACTGATCTGGACCTTGGCCACTACGAGCGCTTTATTGACCTGAATCTTACCCAGTCATCCAATGTCACTGCCGGCCAGATATACCGCTCGGTAGTGGCCAAGGAGCGCCGGGGCGATTTCCTGGGTGGCACCATACAGGTCGTGCCTCATGTGACCAAGGAGATCAAGGAGCGCATCGGCCAGGTGGGGAAAGAGGTCGGTGTCGATGTTGTCATTGTTGAGGTGGGCGGCACCGTCGGCGACATCGAAGGGCAGCCGTTCCTGGAGGCTATCCGCCAGATGCGGAACGACGTCGGCCGGGACAACGTGCTCTACATCCATGTCACACTGCTTCCTTATATCTCATCGACCAAGGAGTTGAAGACCAAGCCAACTCAGCACAGCGTCAAGGAACTGCGTGCTATCGGCATCCAGCCGGACGTAATCCTTTGCCGCAGCGATTATCCCATGAGTACGGATATCAAGGGCAAGCTGGCGCTCTTCTGTGACGTGGAAGAGAGGGCGGTCCTTCCGCTGCCGACGGTCTCCACTATATATGAGGTGCCTGTTCACCTGGAATCCGAGGGCCTCGGAGACTTTATCATTGAAAGACTGGACCTGCCGGCCGAGCAACGCGATATGGAAGAGTGGCATAAGCTGGTAGATCGGATCAAGGAGCCGCGTCAGGTATTGCCCATAGCGATTGTAGGCAAGTACGTGGAGCTTCATGATGCTTACTACTCAGTGCGAGAGGCCCTCTTCCACGCCGCCCTGTATCACGGGCGCGAGGTGGAGATTCACTGGGTCGATGCCGAGGAACTGGAGGCCGGTGACGTGGAGGCAATGTTGCGTCCTGTCAGCGGCATTGTGGTTCCCGGAGGATTTGGCTACAGGGGTATCGAGGGGAAGATCAAGGCCGCCCGCTATGCCCGTCAGAACAGGATCCCTTATCTGGGTCTCTGTCTGGGGATGCAAGTGATGGTGATCGAGTTTGCCCGCAGCATCCTCAAGACCGAGGAGGCCAATTCCACGGAGTTCGACTTCGCCACGCCCTATCCGGTCATAGACCTCCTGCCTGAGCAGAGGGACCGTGACGATATGGGCGGGACGATGCGGTTGGGTGCATACCCGTGCCACCTGGTGGCCGGCACCAAGGCGGCTCAGGCATACAGTCAGATCAACGGAGGTGTGGTCAACGAGCGACACCGTCACCGCTTCGAGTTCAATAACGATTTTCGCGATATGCTGGTTGGCTCGGGCCTGGTCCTAAGCGGCCTTTCACCGGACGGCCGTCTGGTGGAGGTGTCGGAGATTGCGGACCACCCCTGGATGGTAGGGACCCAGTTCCACCCGGAATTCAAGTCCCGGCCAAACCGGCCTCATCCCCTCTTTCTGGATTTCGTTGCTGCAGCCAAAGGCGTGCTCCATGAAGGAGACCAGCCGGCGTTGCCTCTGGAGTCCGAGAGCTGACCCAATGACCCAACTGGAGGTAAGTAGTGCGCATTTTCCTTGATACGGCCAACATTCAAGAGGTCCGGGATGCCTCTAAGATGGGCATCATCAGTGGTGTAACCACCAACCCTTCGCTGGTTGCTAAGGAGGGGAGCGGCGATCTTCAACAGCGGATACTGGAGCTCTGCGAGATTGTGCAAGGCCCTATCTCGGTGGAGGCCCTGAGTCTCGATGCCCCGGGTATGATCGAAGAGGCCCGGCGTATCTCACAATGGTCTCCTTATGTGGTAGTGAAGATCCCGATCACGCCGGCGGGCCTGGAGGCCACATCCGTCCTCTCTAAAGAGGGGATCAAAACTAATCTGACCCTGTGCTTCTCCGCGAACCAGGCGCTTCTAGCCGCCCTCGCCGGAGCTACGTACGTCAGCCCCTTCGTCGGCCGTTTGGACGATGCCGGGCACGACGGCATGCAGGTGGTCGCCGATGCCGTTGAGATCCTGGAGTATTACCAGCTTTCGACCGAGATCATCGCCGCAAGTATCCGGCACCCGCTTCACTCCGTGGCTGCGGCTAAGGCCGGCGCTCACATATCGACAATTCCGTACAAGGTGCTGATGCAGATGGTCCAGCACCCGCTCACCGACGTCGGCATAGAGCGGTTCCTGGCTGACTGGAAGAAGGTGGCCGGCACACCCGTCTAGGACGGCATACCGAAGGCGCCACCTAAGTGCCCGGCTCTACGCTTTTGGCGCAATCCCCGACTTAATCTTCGCAGCCGATTCCGGGCTTGGCGTGACTATAAACGACTTGATCTTGCCGGCCTGCGTTAGCGCTTCGGCCATTACCTGCAGCTTCTCGATTCCGGCGTTCCGGAAGTAGTCGTCGGACAGGGTGGAGTGCCACGTTACTTTGTCTCCGGCGACCTCGTGACCCTTTGATTCAACCCGGAAGCCGGGCATGTGGATTGCGACAAAGTCCCTGATCTGGGCCTTCCCCTCATAGACCTGGTCAGGCGGGAATTTCTTTTCGCCGGTATTGACCGGGTCCATGACGAACCTCACTACAGCATCGTCAGCGAAGAACCGTAGCGCCTTCTCGGAATCATGGGCATTCCACGCTTCGTCGAGAGATTTGGCAATCGATAACAGGTCATTTCCCTGAGTCTTCTCAGGCATCTCAATCCTCCTGACAGCTTGCGCTGCTAGCTTGCTCGCGGAAGCTCTGTTTAGTCGGTGTGCTCTACGTTAGTGGTAGGTTGGTCTCCACTCTTGCCCGAGCCGGGAGCGACTCCCAACTGTTGCATCAGGCCGAGGTCATCCGAGAGTCCCCACCTTTCCGCCATCTTCCCGTCGGCCATGCGGATCAACTCAATGCCGGTCATGGTCACAGTCTTGCCCGTCGGGGCGATTCCCATAAAGTCACCCTGATGCGTTGCCCGCATCACCGTTCGAAAGGCAAGCCTGTCTCCCTCGGCAGTAAAGTCTTCGATAGTAACCTGCGCGTCAGGGAAGGCGGACCGGAATATCTGGAATACCTCTTTCAGACCCTCAGCTCCGGGGCCTTGCCCGGGGAATGGGTTGTGGTCTATTACCTCCGGGGCAACGAATTGCTCAATAACAGACAGATTGCCCCTGGTCAGCTCGTCCCAGAAGCTGCGGACGAGTGCCTCAGTCTCTTCGGGCGACATGGCTCTTCTCCTTGGCAAATTGTGGTCTGCTGACCTTTTGTCCGATGTTAGATCCCCCTGCCAGCAGATGGAGGCATAACTCCAAGCTGACGCATAACGTCCAATGTATTTGAGCTGGTCCAGTCCTCGATGATTGTTCCCCGGGTGATGCGGCTGATGGTCAACCCTATCACGGTTACTTCGGCGCCCGTGGGAGAAATGCCCATAAGCTCGCCCTTGTGCGTACCTGTGCACATCCAACGGGTGACCACTCGATCGCCCTGGGCTATCTGGTCTTCGATGGTCAGGTGCATGTTCGGAAATGCCTTGCGGTATGTCGCAACAAACTCCTTGAGCCCTTGTGGACCGGTGATCGGCTGTGGAGTTGACGGGTCATGATAGACGTAGTCGCTGGCAAATGCCTTGTCTGCTACGTCCAGGTTCCCCTTGTTCCACATCTCCAGCATGGTCTCACGGACCAGGGCCTTATTCTCTTCGAGCGATTCGGCATGACTGCCCTGGCCATGTCCCTTGTGACCGTATTCTTGAGGCATCTTGACTCCCTCCTTGACTCGCGTTGCCTCTCGCGGATACTACCCCGGCCGGTACTTGCGGTGGTTAGGCCTGGCTGACTGGCTTCCAGGTGCTTATCAGATCTTCAGCAGACTGGACCAACGTGATCTTATAGTCGTGTGGCACCACCAACAGCTCCATCAGGAACCGGCTCACAGAGGGAAAGTTGTCGGTTTCGATGAGGGCATGGAAGCTGTGCTCCGGCGCCGCGGAGAGGAAGTAGTGTAGCCTCATGTTATACTGCTTGGCCAGCTCTTCCCTCTTTTCCAGCGACTCCATAATCGCCGAAAGCATCTCGTGATGGTATGCCGGGCAGTTATTCTCAGTATGCACTGCAGTGACATGGATTAACATTTCTCTCACCTCGTTACGTTGTCCTAATTGTCTTCTGATCCGTGCTCGGTTGTGTGTCTACTCGTGGTCAGTCAGCCGATGCCCGGGTCTGGGGCCCGGGCATCGGCCAGCAGATTAACGTGTTGTCTGACTGCCTCCGCGCGTCTTAAGGTTTTGCACCATTCCACGCAATGCCTCAACCCCGCTGCCGAAGGCAACGAGAGGCATGACCTCCATCTTGCTGGCAGGAGCAAACGGTAGGCTGGTAAGGAGCTTGTGCAACTCCTCGTGGGACTGGACGTCCACGATCATGGCCATCCCGGGCTTGCCGGTGAAGACACCACCCGTGACAATCTTCTCACGCGCCATTCTGTCGAGGGACTCCAGGCTTGGGAAAACCGTGTTCTCCATGAAACCGACCATTTGCTCCGGCGGCATCGGGAAAACGCCTTCCCTCGGCTCGCCGATAATCAAGTACAGCATGGTTACTCCTACCCTCCGTCTATCTCTCTTCGCTCTCCGACTACCAGTGGTGCTCTAGCCGGAACAGTTCCCTGGAGCCATGGTCGATCAGAGGCTGCAACATCTCGAACCAGCGGGCGAATTCCGGGTCCTGAAAACCTCGCTGAGACGATTCTTCCAATTGATTGAGGTCTTCGAATTCGGCCTCCCAGACCACCGTGTCGAAGCGCCCCACGACATCGGTATAGACCCTTCCCAGGGGAAAGCCATACCGTTTCGCGAGGGGCTCGAAACGTTTGATAACCTCTACTACGTCCAATGCCTTGCCATACTTGGCTTTGAATGTTAACCGTTGCAAAAACATCTTCCTTCTCCTGCAGGTATTGTAGGTGAGGTGCCGGTCGTTCCCCGGCTTCCGCCGTGCGTTGAACTGCTCAACGCCTCATAACTCACTTACACAGATGCACCATGTATATTGCATTGCAAATACTGAAGGGGAGGCCTATTTAGGCCTCCCCTTAGCTCTATTCGGCCGAGCTGCCCCATTGGGTCGGGGCCACCTCGCTCTGTGCCAATCCGCCTGTCCTAAAGGTTTGCGGAAGCACAGGGGTGCTGCTCGCGAGCCACCGAAACAATTTCGGATATCTCCTATCCCCGGAGCGGGGTGGTTCGTCCGTATCTTACTTCTCGGACCGACTGCGGTCCTCGGTCTCGTACTCAGACTCGGACCCGGTAGTATAGCCCCGTCGGCTCTCAGTCCCGTATTCTGAGCTGGTGCCACGCGTGCTGCTCTGGCTGCCATACTGTGACGTGGAGCCGCTCTCCTTGCCATACTGCGATCCGGAGCCGCTCTGATGGAAGGACCGGATCTGCTCAGGGCTGAACTTCTCTACCTGCATGATGCGAGCGTGGCTAAGGAATCCTGTAGGAAGCATGTTTTGGACTTCTGATTCGCTGCTTGCGTCGACGAAGCAGAATCCCTCATGCTGGCCCGCTGAGCAGCCGAAATAGCAGTTCTCCAGCATCTTCGGGCTTTCGTTCATCTGGTCCAGAGCCTTGAGGCACTCCTCCTTGGTGTGCTCCTGCTCGATTAGGTAAGTCATGGTAAATCCTCCTATTACTTTTGAGCTATCGGCCGGCAGTGATTAGCCGCCGGTCCGTGCTCTTGCTTTCGCGAATTCACTCAACAGACTCGGACTATGTCCCTCTCTGGAGGGTCTTGGTCTTGATGAACTCGACAATCTGGCCCACTTCGCTCTTGAAGCGTTCCATGTCCAGCCGGATCGTGTTCAGGTAGGCGCTCCAGCCGGCGGTTTCTCTCGTCAGCATGGCGACCTCTTCGATCTCGGCCGTGGTGGCTCCCATGAGCTTGGAGGCCTCGGTGTGGAATAGCGTGCAATAAGGGCAGCGGATGGCGCCCGCGACTGCCAGCCCAATGAGCTGCTTGTACTTGGGGGGGATCAGCGTGTCCTCGGACATCTGGTATCGCTTGAACATCTGCCAGCTAGGCTCCAAGGTCTCGTCCGTGAGCACCTTGAATTGCTCCGGCACCATTCCGCACATTTCTTCTATTTCTTTGTAGATTTCCTGCCGGCTCATGTTACCTTCTCCTTCTATTTTGCTCCATAGAAGCAGTTTGACCGCCTGGGTCTCAGGCGGTCCGGTGGACGACGGACTTGAGGATCTGGCTGCTAAAGTCGCAGGCGTAGTTCATGAACTCCCTCTTTAGCTCCCTTGCCTCCTCTGACTCCAGAATGTTGGTGGCGGCGCAAATATCGCTTAGCTCGACGAGGCAGGTCCTCTCAGGGTCGCCAATCAGTACATCCTCGAGTACCTCGATGCCCTTGCACTCCTCGTGCTTGCAGAAGAAAGGCACCAACTTTTCCTGGACCCACTTGTCACATTCGGCAGTCTTTCCTGGTAGCGGATTGTACCTGATACAAAGCGTCATTTCAGTGGCCTCCTTCAATCAATAAACAACAAGAGGCCAGAGCCGGTTCCATCGGTTTTCCTCAGAACCTGGGTCTGGCCTCCATCACTCCCTCAAACCTTACCCTGTCTTCACGGCCTTGGATTGATTTCTTAGTTTTATAGCATAATAACCAATAGTTGTCAAGTCGGTATCAGAATTTCACCGGTACAAGTGGCGAGGATTGACCTTGACTTCTACTGATTCTATTGATATTATCTGTGTATCCCCTCCCCCCTGGGAGGGGGTGGGAGAAGTTGAGAAATGGCGCAGAACCACAAGGAACAGATCCTGGCACGGCTCCGCAGCATCGAGGGTCACGTCCGTGGCGTCGCCCGTATGGTCGATGACGATGCATACTGCATTGATGTGATAAAGCAGACCATGGCGATAATCAAGGCGGTGGAGAAGCTGAACGTCGTAATCCTGGACAACCACCTGAATACGTGTGTCACCACCGCTATTAGAAGCGACAGCCCGAGTGATCGGGAGCGAGTCATTAAGGAGCTTCTCGAGGTATTTCAAACCTCAGGTAAGCTCTAAGCAGTCCTAGGAGGTAACGCATACGCAGCAGTCGGGGGGCGTCCTCGATCGATACCGTCGGCCTCGTCCCGGAGGCTGATAGGTTGCCAGGTTCTGAGGCCTCTTATGGAACTGCTTGGGTAGGGGCCACGGCAAAGTGTAAATCAAATATGGAGGAGATATAAAGATGGCTATTGCAAAAGACCCAGTATGTGGCATGGACGTTGAGGAGAGCAAGGCAGCGGCTACATCCGATTATAATGGCAAGAAGTATTACTTCTGTGCTATGGGATGCAAGAAGGCCTTTGACAAGGACCCGGAGAAATACCTGAAGGGCTAGCACGAGGCCATGGAGGAGCCGTGCCTGTCACCGCGAGAGGGTTCGACGTCCGTCTGTGCGGACATAGGAAGGTGTCCCGTTACAGATCAAACGACCACTGTCACTGCGAGCCGGAGCCGCAGCGGAGGCGTGGCAATCTCACCCTTGCCCTTCCTCTGTCATTCCGGCTCTTCTTCTGTCATTCCGGCAGTGGCCGGAATCCAGAGGTAGGGCGAGGAGATTGCTCCGTCGTTCCTCCTTCCAATGACCATACTGAAGCTCGCATTGACCGTACAGAGACTCGCAATGATAGGAACGGGAGCCGCAATGACAGGAAAGGGAGCCGCAATGACAATAGAGGGGCTCGCAACAACGTAGGAGCTTCGGTGGTAGACTGCCAGTACGTATGGGATGCGGTTTAGGATAAGAGGGGAACACCATGAGCAATAACCGTACCAAGACGGCTTCACTGACCGTCTCAGGGATGACGTGCGCCTCCTGTGTGGCGCACGTCGAGGATGCCTTGAAGGGCGTAAAAGGGGTGAGCCAGGTCCGTGTGAATCTGGCTACCAGCAAGGCTGCGGTAGACTACGTGCCCCTGGAGGCCAGCCTTGCTGCCATGAAGGAAGCCGTCGACGATATGGGGTATGAGCTGGTGCTGGATAACGTCAATCTCCAGGTTACCGGCATGCAGTGTTCCTCCTGCGTCGATCACATCGAGACGGCCCTGCGGGAGTTGCCGGGCGTCTCGAAAGTCGCTGTCAACCTGGCCTCGGGGAATGCCAGGGTGGAGTTCGCCCCTGAGATAACCCCGTTATCGGAGATAAAGAAGACTGTTCAGGAGCTAGGCTATCAGGTCGCAGATCAGGTCGGTGGGACGGAGGCCGTCGACCGGGAGAGAGAGGCACGTCAGCGGGAAATACGTCGTCAGCTCACCAACATGCTGATCGCCTGGCCTATCGGAATTATCATCATGATAGGCACCTTCCAGCCGTACTGGATCCTACCCAGTATTGTCCCTGAGTGGATGAACAATAAGATCTTCCTCTTCCTGCTGACCACGCCCATCGTCTTCGGGCCGGGCAGGCAGTTCTTCATCAATAGCTGGAACGGCCTCAAGCGGGGCCTTACAGACATGAACCTCCTCTACGCTACAGGTATCGGGGCCGCGTACTTTATTGCAGTCATCAATACGTTCTTTCCCGATGCCGGCTTCGGTGGCCGGGAAGCGACCTTTTACGAGGCAGCCGCCCTGCTGACAGCCTTTATCATCCTGGGCCGCTACCTGGAGGCCGTTACCAGAGGCCGGACCTCTGAGGCCATCCGCCGCCTCATGAAGCTCCAGCCCAAGCGGGCAAGGGTCTTGCGAGATGGCCAGGAGCTGGACATTTCCGCTGAGGAAGTGGAGCTGGAGGACATTGTGGCGGTCCGTCCCGGCGAGGCGATTCCGGTAGATGGCGTCGTGATGGAGGGCTACTCTGCTGTCGACCAGTCTATGATCACCGGCGAGAGTATGCCGGTGGAAAAGAAGGCCGGCGACGAGGCCATAGGCGGGACAATCAACAAGACCGGCGCCTTCAAGCTAAGGGCTACACGTGTTGGCAAGGATACGGCGCTGGCCCAGATCATTAAGCTGGTGGAGGACGCCCAGACCACCAAGGCCCCAATCCAGAGAGTAGCCGACAAAGTGGCCGGACACTTCATCCTGGGCGTGCACGCGCTCTCGCTGGTAGTCTTCCTCTTCTGGTTCTTTATTGGCTTCGGGCTCTGGTTTAGCCCGACGAGCCATCTCTTGTTGACACCTTATACCCTGATGGGTATGGGCGTCTTCGGATTTGCCCTCCTGGTCTCGGTGACCGTGCTGGTGATCTCCTGTCCCTGTGCGGTTGGCCTGGCTACCCCGAGCGCCATAATGGCCGGATCAGGAAAAGGGGCCGAGTACGGTATCCTGTTCAAGGGGGCTGACGCCATCGAGTCTACATCCAAGGTACAGGTGGTGGTCTTCGATAAGACGGGCACTCTGACTAAGGGACAGCCTTCCGTAACCGACGTGCTGGCGGTGTCCGGCGTCGATGAGTTGGAGGTGCTGAGGCTGGCGTCTGCGGCGGAGAAGAATTCCGAGCACCCGCTCGGTGAGGCCATCATTAGAGGCGCCCATGCCCGCGGCCTGGAGCCTCAGGATGCCACTAGCTTCCAGGCAATCCCCGGCCATGGGGTGGAGGCTTCACTGGATGGGCGGCAGATTCTCCTGGGTAACCGCAGGCTCATGGCGGACCGCGGCGTGGCGATGGATGGGCTGCTGGATGAGGCTGAGAGGCTGGAACACCAGGGCAAGACGGTTATGCTGGTGGCTCTGAACGGAAAAGCCTCCGGACTGGTTGCAGTTGCCGATACCCTGAAGGAGACCTCGGCCGAGGCTGTTCGTGCGTTGCATGACATGGGCATCCAGGTGGCGATGATTACCGGCGACAATCTGCGCACGGCACAGGCGATTGCCCGACAGGCCGGCATCGATCGGGTGCTGGCCGAGGTACTGCCGGAAGATAAGGCCCGCGAGGTCAAGAAGCTTCAGGACGAGGGGAAGCAGGTCTCCATGGTAGGCGATGGCATTAACGATGCCCCGGCGCTGGCTCAGGCCAACGTGGGAATCGCCATCGGTTCCGGCACGGACGTCGCCAAGGAGACGGGCAACGTTATCCTGATCAAGGACGACCTTATGGACGTGGTTGCGGCCATACAGGTAGGGCGTGCAACCATGCGATTGGTCAAGCAAAACCTGTGGTGGGCATTTGGCTACAATACGGCGGCTATTCCGTTGGCTTCGGGGATACTCTATCCCTTGTTTGCTCAGGTGGTGAGCCCCGAAGTGGCGGCTCTGCTGATGGCTACCTCATCACTATCGGTGACCTTGAACACGCTTCGAATGAAAGGGTACGTGCCCCCAATCCGCAGGCAGACGCTGCCAACGGCTCCCGGCGAGGCCAGGCCAGTCCTGGCTGGCAGCCGGTAACAGACCTGGAGGGATCTTCTTATGAGAACACGTGGCGCCGGGTTCTACAGTGCGGTCATCTACACCGCCGTTTCTCTTTCGGTCGCTGCCATTTTCTTCGTCCTGGCCACTACCATTGGATACGATTGGGTGGCCCGCATTGGAGGCGCCGCCTGGGTCTTTATGCTCTGCATGATCGTGCTGATGCCCATCGTTACGCCGGTCGTGAAGCGACGGTTTGAGAAGGACTGAATTGGCTGTTGCGAGATAGGCAATAAGATTGGGATGCCAGATGATTAAGCTCGGCGGGCGTGACGCCTCGACCCGGGCCATTCTGTCCATTTTGGCTGCAGTAGTTCTCATTGCTGTCGCCGGTGGGCTTTGGTTTACGATGGAAGAGGCCGAGACTGGGGGCCGGATCCCGGCGCAGATCGGCGGGCTGAAGCTCGTTCGGACAGTTACTGGGCAGGAGGCGCTGGCCGATCTCAGGCAGATGCACGGGTCCGCCTTCGGCCTGACGGGCGGATATGTCGCCTACTACGAGAAGCGGGCGACCGTGTGGGTGGGCGATACCGCGAGCGAACAGGAGGCGCAGGCGCTCATCGCGGCCATGGTGAAGAAGATCAGCGCCGGCAACCGGGTCTTCACCAACCTGAAGCCGGTGAAGCTTGGCGGGCGGGACGCCTACACTGTCGAAGGCATGGGGCAGCAGCACGTCTTTTACTACCGTGATGCCGCCACCGTGTGGGTAGCGGCGCCGGTGGGGAGCGAAGCTTTTTCCTTCACGGACGCGGTGGAAGCGATCAGGTAGGTTAACGAACGAAGTTGGATCGTCCAAGCGTACGGTATATCGACTCCGCCGCACAGCCGATAGCTCTACACTCCGTGCTATAATATCCCCAGGTGAAGGCGTCGTGAGTGCGCCGGGCCGGGGGTGCCATGCTTCAACCTGTCGACGTTGGAGTCGGATCCTTCGACAACTACGTCCCCTTGCTGGACCAGGGGCTGGTTCAAGAGATACGGGACCTGGCGCAGAAGCTTCGGGGCGCCAGGATACTCCAGATCAATGCTACCCCGTATGGTGGCGGGGTGTCAGAGCTTCTGCGCTCTATGGTTCCCCTCTACCGGGACCTGGGAATCAACGCTGAATGGCAAGTGATCTTCGGCGGCGAGAAGTTCTTCCAGGTCACCAAGTCCTTCCACAATGCTCTCCAGGGAATGCAATACTACCTGGACCGGGATTCGAAGGAGGAGTACCGCTCCCAGAACACCCGCAATGCCCGACTGCTTAAAGAACATTACGACTACGTAATAGTCCATGATCCTCAGCCTGCACTCCTGCGGCACTATCACGGCCGCAATGATACCAAGTGGGTCTGGCGCTGCCACATCGATACATCCAACCCCAACCCCATGGTCTGGGAGTATCTGTGTCCCTACATCGCGGAATACGATGCAGCCGTCTTCACTTGTGAAGAGTTCGCGCCCCCGGACCTGAAGACCCGTGTGGCCATCATGGCTCCGGCTATCGACCCGCTGAGCCCCAAGAATATGGATCTGCCAACGCCGCTATCCCGGCAGGTGGTGGACTGGATGGGACTCGATTCCCGGCGCCCTATCGTCAGCCAGATATCGCGCTTCGATCCGTGGAAGGACCCGCAGGGAGTGGTAGACGCCTTCCTGATAGTCAAGGGCGAAATAAAGGACGTCCAGCTAGTGATGACCGGCTCCATGGCTCTGGATGATCCCGAAGGGTGGAACGTGTATCATCAAGTAATGGACTACGCCAAGCAGTTTGACGACATATACATCTTCACCAACTTCCAGGGTGTCGGCAATATAGAAGTGAATTCTATTCAAAGGCTGTCTAGCGTCGTTATCCAGAAATCAGTGAGAGAGGGCTTCGGCCTGGTGATCTCAGAGGCGCTGTGGAAGGGGTCACCTGTCGTAGCGGGTAGAGCTGGAGGAATACCGCTCCAGCTCCAGGACGGCAAGAGCGGGTTTCTGATTGACACGGTCGAGGAATGTGCCGATAGCATTCTCTACCTGCTCAAGAATCCCGAGGAAGCCAGGGAGATGGGTCAGTTCGGCCGGGAGTGGGTCCGCAAGCGCTTCCTCATTCCTCGCCTGCTTGCGGACGAGATGCGCCTGCTCGCCAGTCTGTAGGGAACCTGACCGCCGGGCAGACCCGGGCGGGTGCCGAACGGACGTGCGTCCACGATGAAAAGGGACAGGCAGGAAAAGCAACGGATTTCGCAGTGTTGCCTGGCACGGCTATCTGCCGGAGCTTGAATGTCTGCCTGGTTTGGAGTATGATAAGGCTTGGTGATAAACGTAACAAAGGAAAGTGTTGCGAGTGGGGTGGGGCATAAGCTTCACCCTATTCTTCGGGCGGGAACTCGAAGGGCCTCAAGAGAAACAGAGACTTAATGGTACAGTTATGCGTAGTAGGAGCCGGGCACGTTGGCCTCGTGACCGGCGCTTGTTTTGCGGACCTGGGCAACCAGGTAACCTGTCTGGATATCAATACCGATAAAATCGACAAGCTCCAGCGGGGAGTTCTTCCTATTTATGAGCCGGGTCTCGAGGAGATCGTAAGGCGCAACCTCCAGGCCGGTCGCCTTTGCTTCACCTCAGACTATCCTCAAGCTGTAGGACCTGCCGACTTCGTCTTCCTGGTTGTTGACACCCCCTCCGGCGCGCATGGTGAGACCGAGATGAGCTACGTACGCAGCGCGGCGGAGATGGTCGGCCAGTCCCTGGTCAAGCGTACGATAATTGTAAACAAGAGCACGGTGCCTATCGGCACCGGTGACCTGGTCACCCAGCTAATTCAGCGAGTCAATGGTCATGTGCCATTCTCAGTTGTGTCCAACCCGGAATTCCTGCGTGAGGGCAGTGCTGTCAGCGATTTCATGCACCCCGACCGCATTGTCTTGGGTTCCGCCGACCGGGCTGCTGCCGAGCAGGTAGCCCGCCTGCATGGCGCCTTCGAGTGCCCGATCATAATTACCGACTTGCGAACAGCGGAAATGATCAAGTACGCGTCCAACGCCTTCCTGGCAACCCGCATTAGTTTCGTGAATGAGATTGCCGGGATATGCGACGAGCTGGGGGCGGACATGAAGCTCGTGGCAAAAGGTATGGGGTTGGACAAGCGCATCGGCCCCTCCTTCCTGGATGCCGGTCTGGGATACGGGGGATCGTGCTTCCCCAAGGATGTGCAGGCCCTGACCCATATGGCTGCTATTCATGGAAGGCATCCCCAGTTGTTGCGGGCGGTTATGGATATCAACCGGGACCAGAGACGGGTTATCGTCCAGCGCCTGCGTCAGCTGTTCGGGTCTCTGGAGGGACGCACTATTGGTCTGCTGGGTCTGAGCTTCAAGCCTAATACCGATGACATACGTGAAGCGGCTTCGGTGGAAGTCTTCGCACTGCTCAAGCAGGAGGGGGCCAGGGTCAAGGCATACGACCCGGAGGCTATTGAGCTGGCCAGGCCCCTCATGCCAGGAGCAATTATGTGCTCGGACCCGTATGAAGTGGCCCAGGGCTCGGATGCCCTGGTAATTATCACAGAATGGAACGAGTTCAAACAATTAGACCTCAATCGGGTCAAGTCCCTGCTCAATTACCCTGTCCTGTTAGACGGTAGAAACATATTTGAGCCCCAGGCGATGAATGCCTTGGGGTTCACGTATTATGGCATCGGGCGCGGTCTCAAGCCGACAGCCCCGATAATTGAAGAAGATTCGGCGCGGGCACCGGCCGAGATAGACCCGGCCTTAGCTGAGCTGCCAATCGTAGCTCAGCCCCCCCAAATTCCTCCGGGAGGTAACCTTGGAGAAGAAAGAACTTAAATCTCTCCTTTCAGAGTTCCCGTCTGAGCGGGGTTCACTGATCCCCATACTGAGGGAAGTCAACGAAACTCATGGGTATGTCTCAGAAGAGGCTGTTGACCAGATAGCCGAGTACCTGAACATGACGGCCAACCAGGTCTACGGAGTGCTAACCTTCTACTCGGAATTGCGCACCAAGCCTGCCGGCGAAAAGTCTGTAAAATTCTGCGTCGGGCCGGCCTGCTATCTGAAAGGCATCGAGAAGATAGAGGATGCCTTCGAGCAAGAGCTGGGCGTGCCTCTGGGTGAGACGACTCCGGATGGGAAGTTCATCCTGGTACCCACTCACTGCAATGGTACGTGCGCTCAGTCGCCGATGCTCTATGTCGACGACACCATCTACGGACATGTCAAACCTGAGGATGCCGCCAAGATCCTGGAGGAGAACAAGCCATGAAGGCGTTCGAAGAGCTCCAGGCCAAGGCCAAGGCATCGTGGGAGACTCTATCCACGTCCGGCAAGACTCGCATCATCGTCGGCACGGCAACCTGCGGCCGGGCTGCCGGTGCCATGAAGACGCTCGGGGCGATACGTGCGGAGGTGTCCCGCCAGGGGCTGAATGCTCAGGTAGAAATGACCGGCTGTATCGGTCTGTGCTACGAGGAGCCTTTAGTTGACATAATCAAGCCAGGCGGGGCTCGTGTGTCCTATAAGCAGGTCACGGCGGACAAGGTGCCTGCGCTAATGGAGGAAGTCCTGGCAAAGGGCGGCCAGGCTGCTGATATGGCCTTAGGAGCTCATGCTTCGGACGGCACGGGTCTACCCGCCCTTTTCGACCTGCCCTTCTTCCAGGGGCAGGAGCGTCGCCTGATGGCTCGCTGCGGGCTTATTGATCCAAATAATATCGAACACTATATAGCTACCGGCGGCTATTCCACGCTGGACAAAGTCCTTTCGGGAATGCAGCCGGACGAGGTTATTGCCGAAGTAAAGACGGCGTATATTCGGGGCCGTGGTGGTGCTGCGTATCCGACGGGAATGAAGTGGGAACAGTGCAGAGCGGCTAAGGGTTACCCCAAGTACGTCATCTGTAATGCAGACGAGGGGGACCCTGGGGTCTTCGCTGACCGGACGGTACTGGAGAGCGATCCTCACGCCGTCATAGAGGGGATGATTATCGCCTCTTTCTCCGTAGGCTCCGATAGCGGTTTCATTTACATCAGGGACGAATATCCGCTGGCCACTGAGATTTTCCGAAACGCCATGGAGCAGGCTCGGGAGAGGGGAGTGCTCGGCAAGAACATTCTGGGGTCAGAGCATTCCTTTGACATACAAATACGCCAGGGCGCCGGCAGCTACGTAGCCGGGGAGTCTTCAGCTCAGATGTCCAGTATCGAGGGTGGCAGAGCGATGCCACGGCTGAAGAGGCCCCGCAGCGTGGAGAAGGGCCTCTGGGGCAAGCCCACCAGTATGAACAACGTCGAGACGTTCGCCAATGTCCCGCACATAGTCCAAAAAGGCGGCGCCTGGTACTCATCGGTAGGGACTGAGAAGAGCAAGGGGACCAAGGTCTTTAGCCTGAGCGGGCATATCGTGCGTACCGGAGTTGTTGAGGTGCCATTCGGGACGCCGTTGTCCAAGGTCATCCTGGGGATGGGTGGAGGAGCCCCGAGCGGTCGCGTCAAGGGAGTACTGCCCGGCGGTCCGGCTGGAGGAGTGATCCCTGCCGAGCTATTCGATACGCCTATCGACCTCGACGCATACGATAAGCTGGGGTCCATGGTCGGGAGCGGTGGCTTTACGGCCTTTGACGACAGCACCTGCATCCTGCAACTGGCCAGGTACTGCGCCAGGTTTATGCGTGACGAGAGTTGTGACCGCTGCTCCACCTGTCGGGCCGGCGGCCAGAGGCTTGCCGATTACCTCGACTGCCTGGACAACGGCCAGGGCACTCCCCAGGACCTGCCAAAGCTGCAGGCCCTCTGCGATGTTCTCAAGCAGAATTCTCACTGCGGCCTGGGGCAGACTGCCCCAAACGCAGCAATAACCGGCCTGAAGTTCTTCAGGCAAGAGATCGAAGATCATATCAATAAGAAGCTCTGTCCGGCCAGGTCTTCCTAGGGTAGACCGGTGTTCGGGCCTGGAGGCATCAGATAGATGGATACAGTTACACTGACAATGGATGGGCAGACAGTGCAGGCACGGAAGGGGTCCAACCTCCTCCAGGCTGCTGAGGAGGCGGGCATCTTTATTCCCCACCTCTGTTACCTGGAAGGCTTGCCTCCATACGTCGGCTGCCGGATGTGTGTGGTCGAGATCGAGGGCGCCCGCGGACTGGAGCTGGCCTGCTCAACCAATGTGTCTGAGGGCCAGGTAGTGCGCACCAGGACCGATAAGGTCCAGGAGATGCGCCGCTACACGATGCTGGCTATGCTCTCGGAAACTCAACAGAAGTGCCTTACCTGTCTTACCTGCTGGCGAGACAAGATCTGCACCCCGGGTATGACCTGTCTCCGGCATGCGAACGTTACAGAGCGGTGTCTTACCTGCCCAAAGAATGAGCGCTGCGAGCTTCAGTCTACCGGTGAGTACGTCAATCTCAAGGGCATGACCCGATTCCCTGGCGCTCGCCCAGCCTTCGAGCTGGAGCTGCGCAATCCCCTTATTGAGATGGACCGGGACCGCTGCATACTCTGTACCCGCTGCACCCGTGCCTGCTGGGACATTATGGGCATCGGCGCTATCGAGCTGGTCAACAAGGGTGGTGAAGCGGCTATCGATAGTTCCTTCCACCGCCCGCTTCAGGATACCAACTGCATCTTCTGCGGACGCTGTGTGGATGCCTGCCCATGTTCTGCCTTGCGAGAGAAGGGTAGCCCGCTCTGGGGCCTGTCGGAATACTCGGTGGAAACTACCTGCCCGTACTGCGGTGTTGGATGCGGCATGATACTTGACGTCAAAGACGGCAAGGTAGCGCGTTCAACCCCCAACCCGGCTTCACCCGTTGGGAAGGGCCAGCTGTGCGTGAAGGGCCGTTTTGGCACCGAGTTCATTCACAGTGCCGACCGGCTGACCACGCCACTGATCAAGAAGGACGGCGAGCTTGTTGAGGCATCCTGGGAGGAGGCGCTGGGCGTTATCGCCCAGAAGCTGCCCAAGTACAAGGGCGACGAGTTCGCAACTATCGCGTCCGGCCGTGTCACCAACGAGGATGATTACGTGATACAGAAGTTCACCAGGGGGGTGATGAACTCCCCGAATGTGGACGTCTGCGCACGTCTCTGACACAGCCCTTCTGTGGCCGGTCTGGCCACGAGCTTCGGCAGCGGCGCTATGACCAACTCTATCGATGAGGTCGCTGGCGCAAAGTGCATACTGCTAATCGGCTCCAATATCGCAACTTCTCACCCTATCATCGAGCTGGAAGTGAAGAAGGCGGTCCGGAACGGGGCCAAGCTTATCATTGTTAATCCGCGTAAGATTGACACTGCATCCTGGGCCTACAAGTGGCTACGGTTGCGGCCCGGCTCAGACGTCGCCCTGCTGAACGCCATGGCACACGTCATCCTCAAGGAAGGACTGGAGAACAAGGCGTTCATCCAGGAGCGGACGGAGGACTTCGAGCAGGTCAAGGCAATCGTCGAGAAGGTTGACCTGGATGAGGCGTCCAAGATCACCGGTGTCTCGGTGGAAGACATTACTGAGGCTGCCCGTATCTACGCTACGTCCGAACCCTCGACAATACTTTATACTCTTGGCATTACTGAGCATACTCATGGAACGGAGAATGTTTGGGCAGTTGCCAACCTGGCAATGCTGACCGGGCAAATTGGCAAGCCGTCGTCAGGTGTCAACCCGCTGCGGGGAGCCAACAACGTTCAGGGTGTGTGCGACGTGGGCTGCTTGCCAGAGTTCCTCCCCGGCTATCAGAATCCCGCCGACGTTGCGGCCGTCGCTCGCCTGGAGCGAGAATGGGGTAGCGAGGTGCCCGGCAAGGTCGGCCTGACCATGGTGGAGATGTTCCACGCCGCGCTGGCAGGCAAGGTCAAGGCAATGTATATAGTGGGAGAGAACCCGGCCCTTTCCGAGCCGGATGCCGGCCACGTCGACAAGGCCCTCAAAGACCTGGAGTTCCTGGTGGTACAGGATATCTTTATGACCGAAACGGCCCGCCATGCTGATGTGGTCTTGCCAGGCGCTTCCTTTGCCGAGAAAGACGGGACTTTTACCAATACTGAAAGGCGTATCCAGAGGGTAAGGAAGGCAATCAATCCTGTTGGAAACTCCCGTCCCGACTGGCTCATCACCTGCCAGATTGCCCAGGCCATGGGGGCCAGGGGTTTTGACTTTGGCTCGGCGTCCGACATCATGGACGAGATAGCGAAGGTCGTTCCCCAATACGGTGGCGTCAGCTATGCCCGGCTGGAAGGCAACGGGCTACAGTGGCCCTGCCCGACACCGGATCATCCGGGGACCGGTTTCCTTCACAAGGACAAGTTCAGTAGAGGACTGGGCAAATTCAAGCCCGTAGAGCACCGGGGCCCGGCAGAAGTGCCGGACAAGGAATTCCCGTTGGTGTTGACGACAGGGCGTAGCCGCTACCACTTCCACACGGGTACCATGACCCGGCGGGTGCGGGGCCTCGACTGGCTCCACTCCGAGGAGCTTGTGGAGGTGAGCCCGGAGGATGCTTCTTCACTTGACATCGCTGATGGCGATATGGTGAAGGTAGCTTCCCGCCGTGGCGAGGTAACGGCCAGGGCAAGGGTCTCGAATCGCTGCCAGAAAGGGGTCATCTTCATGACTTTCCACTTCTGGGAGAGTTCAGCCAATGTGCTGACTAATCCAGCCATGGACCCGGTGTGCAAGACGCCGGAGCTAAAAGTAGCTGCCGTCCGGCTGGCCAAAGCCTAAAATGGTATAATATAAGCAACGGGGGCTCGCCAGAGCCCCCGCCGGGTGTGTGGGGAAGGCGCCCGCAGGCAAACAGAAAAAGCGGGGGAATATGTATAAAATAACTCACAAGGAAGACCTGGCCCCAAACATTCATCTCATCAAGGTTCTAGCTCCTGCCGCGGCCCGCAAGGCCAAGGAAGGCCAGTTTGTAATGCTCATGGTGGATGAAAAGGGCGAAAGGATACCGCTGACCATAGCCGGTTACGACCGCGAGGAAGGGACCGTGACGGTCATCTTTATGGAGGTGGGCAAGACCACCCGGAAGCTAGGCGCACTGGGCGTGGGCGACAGCCTATATAGCTTCCTCGGGCCGCTCGGCGTGGCGACTCACATCGAGAAATTCGGCACGGTGGTTTGCGTGGGCGGAGGCTTCGGGGTGGCCACTACCGCACCGATAGCTGAGGCCATGAAGAAAGCGGGCAACACCGTTATCACTATAATGGGCTTCCGTAACAAGGACCTGGTCTTTTGGGAGGACAAGCTCCGGAAGACCAGCGATGAGCTCTACATAATGACCGACGATGGCTCCCACGGACGTCAAGGGGTGGTTACCGTGCCCTTGCAGGAGATGCTGGAGCAGGGACGCCAGATAGACCTTGTGATCGCCATCGGACCGGCAATAATGATGAAATTCGTTTCGAAGACTACCGAGCCGTTCAAGGTGCCGACGGTCGTTAGCCTTAACCCGGTGCTGGTGGATGGCACGGGCCTCTGTGGAGGCTGCCGCGTGTCCATTGGCGGAGAGACCAAGTTTGCCTGTGTAGACGGCCCTGACTTCGATGCCCACAAGGTCGATTGGGACCTGCTGATGTCCCGGCAAAGGGTGTATCTGGACGAGGAGAAAGAGTCAACGAGGCTCTGGGAAGAGGAAGTACACCCCTGCCGGAGCATTGCGGCGGCGAAGGAGAGTTAGAATGTCGACGGTTAACCTGGATCGGCAGCCAATGCCTGCCCAGGATCCACAAGATAGAATAAAGAATTTCGAAGAGGTAGCCCTCGGCTACTCCCTGGAGCAGGCCAAGGCCGAAGCCAGCCGCTGTCTCCAGTGCAAGAAGCCCTTCTGCCGCGACGGTTGTCCCGTGAAAGACGATATCCCGGCCTTTATCAAGGCACTGCGGGATGGGGATATGCCCGAAGCATCACGGGTTATCAAGGGCGATAACAACCTGCCCGCTATCTGTGGCCGGGTATGCCCGCAAGAGTCCCAGTGCGAGGCCAAGTGCGTCCTGGCCAAGAAGGGGTCTCCGATCGCCATTGGCCGGTTGGAGCGTTACGTTGGCGACTGGGAGCTGAACTTTGGTGACAAGAAGGAAGGTCCCAGGGCCAGGCCCTCAGGCAAGCGGGTGGCAGTCGTAGGGTCAGGACCGGCCAGTGTAACCTGTGCCGCCGACCTGGCCAGGTATGGTCATGAGGTGACTATATTCGAGGCGCTGCACGTGCCGGGCGGGGTCCTCTATTATGGGATCCCTAACTTCCGGCTCCCGAAGGACATTATGAAGGCCGAGATCGAGGGCGTGCAGGCCTTGGGTGTGCAATTGAGCCTCGATATGGTTATTGGCAAGACAATTACTCTTGACGAGCTATTGGCAGACGGATACTCGGCGGCTTTCCTGGGGACCGGAGCCGGGCTGCCCAACTTCCAGGGTATTCCCGGTGAGAATCTCAACGGCGTGTATTCCGCCAACGAGTTCCTGACCCGGACTAACCTGATGAAGGCCTACCGCTTCCCGGAATATGATACCCCGATCAAGGTGGGACGTCGCGTGGCAGTCATTGGTGCGGGCAACGTGGCAATGGACTCCGTCCGCTGCTCTCTGCGCTACGGTGTGGAGGAGGGGCGCATCGTCTACCGCCGCTCCGCTGAAGAGATGCCGGCCCGTCATGAAGAAGTAGAGCATGCTCGGGAAGAGGGCGTGATATTCGATCTCCTGACGGCCCCGACCCGCATTATCGGCAACGATAAGGGCTGGGTGGTTGGCATGGAGTGTCAGAGGATGGCGCTGGGCGAGCCTGATGCCAGCGGACGCAGGCGGCCAGTGCCGATTGTCGGCAGCGAATTTGTTGTGGATTGTGATACCGTGGTCGTGGCTATCGGCACCAGCCCCAACCCACTTCTGCCGCGTTCTACCCCGGGACTCGACGTAACCAAGCATGGAACGGTCATTGCTGATCCAGAGACCGGGCGGACCCACAAGGACGGCGTCTGGGCCGGTGGCGACGTTGTTACGGGAGCAGCTACGGTTATCTCTGCAATGGGCGCTGGCAAGCGGGCCGCTGCGGATATTGACCTGTATCTAAAGAGCTGAAGCTCTCTTAAGCCGTGAATCCGAATCAGGCGAGGCCTTGGGGCCTCGCCTGATTCTTTGGGGCGCTCGTCTGGAGCCAGGGTAGTGTTTTCTTTGGACCGACGGTTTCCAGCCGAAGGGCTGGAGGTCCGCAGCGTCCCCTAGCCTGGCTTCCTAGCTCTCTTGACAAGAAGGCCTGTCATATTATAACGTGCTGATTGCGCTTACTGGCGTGGTGCGAGGCGCTTCGGGCCGGTGAGGTGTCGCTATGCCTCCTGGCCCCGATGTCAGAAGCGTGCGGGCTTCAGCCAGAAATAGGCCGGTATGCACCGCCTGAACAGCTGTGACGTTAACACATAGGAGGCCAAATGATCGAGAATTTCTACGGTCCTAAGGCGTCCCAGAGCAAGTATTGGGACCCTTACAGTCAGACGCTGCCCCGTGAAGAGCTGGACAAGCGTCATCTCCGGCAGATCCAGCGAATAATAAAGTTCGCTTACGAGAATACTGCGTTCTACCGGGAGCTCTATGATAAAGCCGGCTTCAAGCCGGATGACATCCGCACCTGGGACGACTTCTATTACAAGGTCCCGTTCGTCGACAAGCCGGACTTCATGAAGGAGCAGGACGAAAGGCCTCCGATCGCCATGCCGGGCCTGCCGCGTGAGCATCAGCACGCTTTCCTGATGACCAGTGGCACCACTGGCTCTCCGATGCGGATGGCGTACAGCCGCTATGACGAGGTCTCCAGCGGTGACATGTATCCGGTGATCTGGTGGGACGGAGGCATTCGTCCTGGAGACAGCTTCTATTTCTGTTTTACCTTCGGACCATGGGCTGCCCTCTGGTGCGCCTACTGGAGCGTCAAGAGGATGGGAGGCATTGTTTACTCCGGGGCCAGCCTCAGTACGGAAGATCGAATAAAGCAGATCATGGCCTTCAGGCCCACGGTTGTACTTGGAACGCCAACGTACATCCTGCACATGGCCGAGGTAGCAGAGAAGATGGGCGTGGACCTTCGGCAGGCAGGGGTCAAGATGCTCTGTGGCGGTGGGGAGCCCGGATTCAATGTTCCGGTTACACGCCAGGTGCTGATGGAAAAGTGGGGAGTGGAGCGCATCGGAGACATTTATGGGCTGAGCGAGACGGTCTCGGCCTGTGTTGAATGTAAGCAGGGCGACTCCGGTGGCGTTCATCTGCACGAATGGAATTTCCACGGCTACGCGGTTGACCCGGATACCGGCAAGCCGGTAAAGGAAGGCGAGGTCGGGGAGCATATTATCACCCCGTACCGACGCCTCGGGCAGATATTTATCAAGTACCGGACTCATGACCTGGTGCAGTTTGACAACCATCCGGACCATGGGTGTGGCTGGAGCTGGGCATTCTTGCCGGGCAGCGTCCTGGCCAGGACCGACTTCATGGTGATCATCCGTGGTGTCAATGTCTTCCCAACCGCCATCGAGAACCTTCTCGGGCAAGTACCAGGCGCATCACACCACTATGAGATTCACATCACCAGGGACGCCGGTCTGGATAAGATTCTGGTCAAGTTCGAAGCCAGGGAAGGCGAGAGCTCGAACGATTTTGCTGACATAGCCGAGCGGGCCAAAGCCCTTTACCACAACAAACTGTCGTTGGGGGTAGACGTGGAGGTACTTCCGCCGGGAGGCCTGCCTCGCTATGAGCTTAAGGCCAAGCGCATGTTCGACCATCGCCCGAAGGAAGTCCGTCGAAAGCTGGAGAGATAGATAATGACAAGAGAGGACATGTACAACCGTCTGGACCGCATACGTCGCGAATTGCGCGAGATTCGACAGGAAACCGATAGTCCGGCCGTTGATTCTTGTCTGCGAGAGATGGGCGTATACCTGTACAATGCGCTCCTCTACCTGGGCGATCCTGATGAGATAACTCCCGAGGAGCTTCGCTAGGCAGCGACTGTTTGCATAGTCCGGCAGGTCGACTCCGTTGACCGTAAGCGGTAGACACCAATAAGAGTAATCTGGGCCAGCTCGTTTAGAGCTGGCCCAGATTCGCCTATCCTAAGTTGCGCCCGGGGCAGCCATTGGCGCTGCCTCCTACGCCCGGTCTACACCGAATCAGACTCCGGCTATTTTCTGTACAGGCTCAGATCGTCCACCAGGAAGCTATCGCTCCCGGCGGCCTTGGTCTGAACGACATAGATGTCCAGGCCGGTCATACCCGCCTTTGAGATAGTGTGTGTAACCGATATCTGCTGCCAGCCGCTGGATAGCGCGACCCAGGGGCCGGCGGTTTCATGTTGCGTGTTGCCTTTGCTGTCTCGTATTACGAGCCTCACCTGCTTGCCAATAGAGCTGCCGGCTCCTTTGACCCATGCCGTGGCCTCGTATCTTGCTCCAACCGGTGGGTCGGTGACTTCGCCCGGCGGCCCGTTTCCGATAGTATACGTCGGCGGTGTGCTTCCGCTGACGAAGGCGACGCTGGCTGAGCGAGAGCCGGAATGCGCATCACTGGACAAACTTATCTTCCCTTGCCAGCTAGCCCAAGGCGAGATGCCGCTCTCAAAGCCCGGGTTGGACAGGAGATTGACTCCTGGTGTGGGTGTAACGGAAGGACTCGGGCTCGCTGTCGGTGAAGGAGTTGGACTTGGCGATGAGGCCGGCGTCGGAGTCGGCGACGGCGAGGGGGCGGGGCTTGGTGTGGGGGTTGGGGTAGCAATGGATGAGCTGGCATTAGATACCGAGAAGTCATCCACGACCAAGGCATCACCCGCTCCAGCACCGAACTGGACTACATAGATATCCAGCCCGGTCATGCCGGTATTGGCAATGGTGTGGGTAGCCGACAGTTGCTGCCAGCCGCTGCTCAGCACCAGGTCCGAGCTGCGGGTCTCATACTCGGCGGTGCTGTTACTGGCCCGCATGACCAGGCGTACCGTCTTACCAACCGAGCTACCCAATCCCTTTACCCAGACGCTGCCATTGTAGGTAGTCCCACTGGGCGGATTGGCTACCTGTCCGGGTGGTCCATCATCCACCGAGAACATCCCGGCGGTAGTTCCACCCACGTAAGTAACCTTGCCGGCTGCTGTGCCGGAACGGGCATCATTGGTGATGCTGACGCTCCCCTGCCAGCTCCTCCACGGTGATATTACTCCTCCCTCAAAGCCAGGGTTGGTAAGTAGATTACCCGAAAAGGGGGCAATGCTCGGAGTCGGCGTCGGCGTCGCCGTGCCTGGCTGAGGAGTGGCCGTCGGCGCGGGCGTGTTGGTAGCCGTCGGCGTCGGCGTGGCTACCGTGCTGGGCGCCCACGAGTTATTTACGTAGAAATCGCTCTCGTTTGCCTGAACTACCCTCAGGCGGTTTACTGGGAAGTTATTGAGGTCGCTTCCGTCGAGCAACCCCTGCCAGGGTGATTGATCCAGCGTCGGTGCGCCGTTGGTGCCTGGCTTCAAGAACTCCTGGGCGTAAATAGCCGTTGAGCCTCCGGTGTCCCCCATCCAGGCTCCATAGACCTGAAGAGCCCTGGCGATAACCTTTCCACCCGGCGTCAGATTAAGGCTGTTGACGTCAATACTCGGGTCGAGCTGGATCCTTCCCCCCTCCCTTAGGGCATCAGAACTGCTGGAATAGCCGTCGGCTTGCATGGCCGGCCACACCCCGGTCGGGGAAACTATTGCAGGATCGACGGACATTACCAGGGCGTGGTCTATATGTCCCTGCCGGATCTCGTCCGGAGTAATAAGTCCTCCAAGGTAATTCCATCCGGTGGCCCTTCCACCCCATCTCCCGCCATCGAAGTTGTGGATGCCATCACCATTAGTTGTAATGTCTCCCCAACCAGTGGACCCGGCGGTATACCCGCTGCCCGACCTCTCGAAGGCCCAGAAGCTGTAGGCACGCGCCGGCGACACGGTCCGGTCGATTAGCACGATCTTGGAGTCACTGGTTGGATCAAGCAGGACGCCATTCGGAATAGGCACATTGCTGACCGAATAGCCATACATGTCGGTAACTGTGTACCTCGGGGTCGAGGCGTCTGTCTCATAGACAGGGACCGACCAGTATTGGTGTACTCCAGGCAGAATAATCTGAGACCGGTCCGGAGTAGATGTCAGGTTCTGGATCATCTGGCTGGAATTCGACACCAGGGCCGGGTTAGCCGGTATCGGCTGATTCCAGATGCTTCTGGTATTAAAGGGTATTGCAACCGCTGCAGACGTAGCCTTTGGCATGGCCACAATCCCGCCAATGACCATGCTCATAAGGAAAAACACAAGCACACAGTGAAAGACCACCCTTCCAGGTCTTCGACGTGCCAAGTTCATCATCCCCATATACTCACTCCTCCCAAACTGTTGGTGTATGTATAGCCCGTCTATACACTTGCCGGAATATTACAACTAGATGAAAAGGCGTGTCAATACATGCAACAGCCAACGTTTGATACTGCGCCCAAAGGAATTCAGAGCCAGCATTTGGATGCATTAAGGATTCGTAAAGCGACCCGGCAAATCGTGCCCGGATACATGCGTAAAGAAATTACATGATGAAATATTGGATTCATGCTTTTGGCATGTCCCGAGGTTATGCTAGGAGATAAATCCGTATGCAATTAGAAGCTGGCGCTCCGGATAGTGGTGCAGGATACCGGCCGGGTGGAAAGAGGAGCCGAAAGTGCAGACACTTGAAGTCTCGAGCATGGACCAGGGAACACGGCTGGATGACCTCAGGCCGCAACTGGTATGTGAAGTAAGGGACGGGCAATTAGGGACAGTCGGATATCTGGTCATCGATCGCACCCTCGGGAACGCGTCGCTCGGAGGAATACGTCTGGCGCCTGACATGACGGTTGACGAGATAGCCGGCCTGGCCAGGGCCATGACGCTAAAGTGCAGCTTCTTGCGCACCTATATAGGCGGAGCCAAGGCGGGGATCACTGTGCCGGAGTCGGTACTCGCAAGTAACAGAGACAAGGTCCTGGCCGCCTTCGGGCGTGGCCTGGCGCCCATTTTGCAGTGCGGCATCTACTATCCAGGAGAAGACATTGGAATCTCGACAGACGACCTGAATATGATCCGGCAGGCCGCCGGCCTGGATGCAATAGACCAGCCGAGTGACGGGGCGTACTATGCCGCTGTCAGCGCCGCCGAGACGATTAAGCAGTCATTGAGGAGCCTCAAATGCGAGGTCGCTGGTGCTACAGCAGCGATAGAAGGCTTTGGACGCGTCGGCTCCAATATTGCGGTGATCCTGGCAGCCCAGGGTGTCAAGATCGTTGCGGTTTCCACGAGTGAAGGCGCCATAATTAATCGCTCCGGGCTAGACGTCGGACAGATGGTTGCCCTGATGAAGGCTCACGGAGACAGGTTTGTAAGTGAGTACGCGGATGCTGAGCGAATCAACCTCCCAGACCTGGTGCTCCTGGATGTCGATGTGGTAGTGCCGTGTGCACGAGCCTGGACAATTACCTCTCAGAACGCATCACAGGTACGCGCGCGCACGGTCATTCCCGGAGCAAACATAGCAGTGACTCCTGAAGCAGAGGTGATTCTCTTCAAGAGAGGCATTATCTACGTGCCTGACTTTCTAACTAATGGAGGAGCTGTCCTCGCGGCATCAATGATTGCCTGGGGCTTCCGAGACGAGGACATCCCCGCCGTGATACAGAGAGAATTCGCCTGGAAGCTCGCGCGGTTGCTCGAAAAGGCGCGGGCAAGCGGCGTCCTGCCCAGCGTGATGGCGCGAGAGATTGCCTGGCGCAATTTTGATCATATGCAGTCCGAGTTAAGCAGGCAGTCTTCGGGGCTCGACGGCCTTCTAAAGAAGACGTTCGAAAGAGGCCCGCGGGCCACTCTCCAGAGAGTTGCGGGTGTCGTATATAGGCGCAAGTGGCTGCAGGCGGGCTTCGTTCATGACCTGGCACTCGCGGACTTGAGACAAAAACTCCTGGCGGACCACCAGTAATGATCGACCGGCAGCCCACCCTGACGGGGGTACGCAACGAATGGTCCGACTAGGCCTGCAAACGCGTCTGAAGGCACAGCCTCTGACGCTCCGTCGAGTTTACGGTTACGGCCGGAGGGTCTTCAGACCTGATACTATCTGGCAGGACCCAGAGTTCAAGCGTTACTATGACTGGCTACTGGAAACGCAATGGTGGTCCAGGAAACAGCTTCTGGAACTGCAGCTAGAAAGGTTGCATGGGCTGCTAGACTACGCCTACACGAACATTCCCTTCTACCGGGACCTGTTCGACGACCATGGACTTACTCCCAGAGATATCGCCACGCTGGATGACCTCAAGAAGATACCAATTATCAAAAAGGAGGACATCCGGAGAAACGGCCGGAAGTTCCTTCCTGACAACGGAAAAGCAGAAAAACTCCATGCCAAGACCACTGGCGGTACCACCGGCACCCCCCTGGTCCTCTACTATGACGACACCGTACACGCGCACGAAGAGGCATTCCGAATGAGGCAGTGGCACTGGGCAGGTTATCGCCCTGGCGACAGGCTGCTGGTGATGCGAGACGACTTCCTCGGTCGTGACGGACCGGACGGCATCATTAAGTGGGACTATGAGACCACACAGAATGCATTGGTCTTGTCTACTTTCCACCTTAACGAGCAGTCCCTACCCGGTTTTGTCGCGCTCGCCGGGCAGTTCCGGCCCCAGTACATTGAAGCATTCCCATCGGCACTGGGGCTGATGGCCAATTACATGCGGCGTCATGACATATCCGGCATCCATCCGAACGCCATCTTCTGTGAGTCGGAAAACTTGCTCGGCTGGCAAAGGGAGCTAATCGAGTTGCAGTTCGGGTGCAGAATCTTCGCCGGGTACGGTGATTCTGAGCGAGCAGTTGACGCCGTGGAGTGCGAGCATCATCGGGGATACCATCTGTCCATGGAGTACGGCATCCTGGAGATTGTTGACGACGCTGGCAGGCCAGTTACCGAAGAGGGCCAGTTGGGAAGGGCCATCGGCACCGGCCTTGACACCTACAGTATGCCGATGATCCGTTATGATACCGAAGACATCGTCCAATTCACCCAACGAGAGTGTACCTGCGGACGGAACATGCCTCTGATTTCCGGGATAGAGGGCCGGGCCCAGGAGTTCATCGTTACCGCTGACGAGGAGCTTATCTCCTTGGCATCAATTAACGTTCGTACACCGAGCTACAACAATGTCGAGCAATTCCAGTTTTTGCAGGAGAACAAGGGAGAGCTAACTCTCAGAATTGTCCCCTCCCCCACCTACTCTGCGGAAGACACCCGTCAGATCCTCGAGGAGCTGCGCGCCCAGTTTCATAACAAAGTAAGGATCGAACCGGACTTTGTGGACAGTATTCCAAGAACGGCGCGGGGGAAGTACCGGTTTCTTGATCAGCGTCTGGGAGTCGGAACTGGCCGTAACCTGCACCGGCAACAGTCTGCAAGATAGCTCCTAGAGATAAAGCATGAGACCTGTAGGTTTGTCACATCACCTCTCCATTAAGTCCCAATAGAGGAATCGGAGGGTAGAGCTATTGGACATGAGAATCGAGGACAGACGTGGCTACTCAATGGGCCAACGAGAGGGCGATGGCATGACGATGTCGGGGCTCAGGGGCAGAGTATGGGAGGTGTTCCGCCCGACCGAGGACCAGTGGAACAGCTGGAAATGGCATTTCCAAAACAGAATAACCACAGTGGAACAACTTGCGAGGCTCGTGGCGTTGACGCGTGATCAGAGTTGCCGGTTGAAGCATGTGAGCAAGGAGTACCCACTCTCGATTACTCCTTTCTACGTAGCTCTCGCCAGTGGAGACGACCTCAGCGATCCCGTCCTGCGGCAATCGGTCCCTTCCCTTGAGGAAACGGCCTGCGCCGGGATTGGTGAGGATGATCCACTCAAAGAGCAGAGCCACTCGCCTGTGCCGGGATTGGTGCACCGTTACCCTGACCGGGTGCTGATGGTAGTAACTGACATCTGCCCTGTCTTCTGCCGCCACTGCACGCGCAAGCGTGAATGGCGCCATGGGATCAGCTGGGTCCGGTCCGCTTCAGTTATCGAAGCCGGGATAGACTATATCCGTAACAACACTGCCATACGTGATGTCATCATCTCCGGGGGCGATCCCCTGGTCCTTGACAATGCCAGGCTGGGATTGATCCTGAAGAGATTGCGAGCGATCGAGCACGTAGAGATCATCCGCATCGGCACGCGCTTTCCGGTAGTGCTACCTCAGCGTATCGACGAAGGCTTTTGCAGGATAGTAGAGGAATACGGACCTATCTGGCTGAACACCCAGTTCAACCATCCGAACGAAGTCACACCGGAGGCGTCCCAAGCCGTGCAAAAGCTGATGCGCGCAGGCGTGCCGGTGAATAACCAGTCCGTATTGCTGAGGGGAATCAATGATTCAGTAGCCGTACAGATGCGGCTCGTTCACGAGCTGCTGAAGATCCGAGTAAGGCCGTATTACCTGTATCACGCCGATGAGGTCCGCGGGACGGAGCATTTCCGTACTTCGATCGAGACAGGAATCGACATCGTGGAGGGATTGACTGGCCACACCTCGGGTTTCTCAGTCCCCACTTTCGTTGTGGACGCTGTCAACGGAGGTGGGAAGATTCCGCTCCAGCCCAGATACATTTTGGACCGCACCGCCAACGAATTTGTTCTACGCAATTTCGAAGGGCAATTCGTCCATTGCCGAAATCCACAACCGGAGGGAGACTCGCCATCGCTACAGGCGACCACCGCCAGTGCATCTCGTCCGGCCTGGCACGATAAGGAGAACGATGAGTAGCACCTGCAAACGATTGCTGGACATCCTGGCGTCAATCGTTGCGCTGGCCATACTATCGCCGGTCATGCTGGCGATAGCTGTATTACTCAAACTGGAATCGCGAGGCCCGGTCCTCTCCAGGCACGAGGGAGTGGTATTGAGAGCACGCCCTTCCACATCAGGGTCAAACAACTGCCGAAAGGAGCTGGACCGGTTTACGTATTACAGGTTTCGAACAGACGGGCACCGTTCTGGCATCCGATCTTGCGCGAGCGGGATAGGCTGTTTGCTGCGCCGAACCAGGTTAGACGAACTCCCGTTGATATGGAGTGTGTTGACTGGTGACATGAGCTTGGTCGGCCCTGTACCGGCAGCGCCTTCTGAAGTAGAAGCCTATGAGAACTGGCACTACCTCCGGCTGACTGCTAGGCCGGGACTAACCGGGCTGTGGCAAGTAACCGCAATCAGGGGGGTTGACTTTGATATGGCTGCCAGGGCCGACATTTGGTACATGCGCCATCGGTCGTTGTGGCTGGATTTCAAGATCCTCATGATGACGCCCTGGAGCGCCCTTAAACTCAGTATCTTGCGCAAAGGCTTGGGGAAGGCTTGATGGCTGTCATGACAGGGGGCGAATCTGTAGTTCTAGCTCTGAAGGAGAACGGGGTAGATACTGTCTTCGGCATCATTGGTGTTCAGATGAACCCGATCTACGATGCTCTATACAACGAACCTGGGATAAAGCACATCACCGTTCGCCATGAACAGTGCGCAGCCTACATGGCCGATGCGTACGCTCGTGTTACCGGCAGGCTCGGAGTAACTCTTACAATCGGAGGGCCTGGGGTGTGCAATGCCCTGACAGGTATCGGGCGCGCCTATGCTGGGTCATCACCGGTGCTGCTTATTTCCAGTGGAATGGATTTTGGAGAAACATGGCAGGGCCGGGGCGTTATACACGAGATGGACAACCAGTTGGGGGTAGTTGCTCCGTTGGTCAAATGGGGACGCAGGGTCGAACTGCTGGAAGAAATACCGTCAGCGATTCACGAGGCGGTGGCTTACGCCCTGTCCGGCCGCACAAGGCCGGTCTATCTGGAGATACCAGCGGGGGTATTGAGCTCGAAAGCTGAAATCGAGATTACTAAAGGCTCGAATCGCCCAAAGCCGAAGGGAGATGCCGAGAAGGTCCTCCGGCTTGCTACTGCATTGCTTCGTGCCCGCAAGCCATTGGTCTGGGCTGGCGGAGGAGTGGCCCGGTCCGGTGCTACCGATGAGCTTGTAGCTCTAGCCGAGTTCCTTCAAACACCTGTCATGACGACGGTCTCCGGAAAGGGCGCAATACCAGACGATCATTATCTCTGCCAGGGCGCCAGTCACGATTTCTACGGCCCGGAGCTAGAGATCGCACAAGAGGCCGATCTGGTGCTGGCAGTTGGCACAAGGTTAATGGCGGCAACCAAAGGACCATTGGGGCTGATCCCCGTGCAGAACTTGTTTCAGATCGATATCGACGAGAGCCAGATTGGCAAGAGTTGCCCCGTGAAATTGGGCATTGTGGGAGATGCTAAAGAAGTTCTATCCCAATTGCTGGTCCATCTGAGGACAACCGGACAACCTCGGCCGTCCAGGAAGCAGGAGTTGGAATCGATCAAGACCGAAAGACGGGAAGCGCTCCGTGAAAGAGGATCGGTCAAGGTAAGTGCTCTCGAAGAAGTCAGATCTCTTCTGGACAGAGATGCCGTTGTCTTCGCCGACCTTACCATGCTGGGCACCTGGGCCGACACAGCCTTCGAGGTATACCAGGCGCGCACGTACCATTCCTGCACCTACTTTGGGACCATTGGCTTTGCCCTTCCATCCGCCATAGGAGCGAAGGTAGCCCAGCCCGAACGGCAGGTGGTGGCCCTTACGGGCGATGGGGGTTTTCTGGCCAATTGTCAGGAACTGGCTACCGCTATCCAGTATGGAGTCAAAATTGTGGTGATCATTGCCAACGATGATTGCTACGGAGCTCCGAAAGAATTCCAGCGACGGAAGGGTGGAGGCAGATTCATCGGGGTTGACCTGGTAAACCCTGACTTCGTCAAGCTGGCTGAAGCCTTCGGAGTCAGAGGTGTTCGAATTAATGGGTTGTCGGATCTTGGGACGGCCTTAAAAGATGCCCTTAATGCCGATAAGGCAACGGTAATAGAGGTACCGGTACATGGCATCTCCCAGTACGCGCCCGCATGGGACTCGCCTGATGTCACTGTTCCAGGTGAGCCCCTGCCGGCCCAGCCGGGCGACATGACGACAGAGACGATAGGATTGGGTGGCATGATGGGAGGTAGAACATGAAGCTGACAAAGCTAGGAGTAATAGGCTTTGGCTACTGGGGACCGAACGTGGTCCGGAATCTGACCGAGATACGCTCTTCTCATGTGGTGGCAATAGCGGATCTGAGAGAAGACCGGCTGTCCCATATTAGGAACACCTACCCCGGCATTGTGACTTCAAGTGACTACCGGGACCTTTTCAGCATGGGACTGGATGGAGTAGTAGTTGCTACGCCCCCGGCGACCCACTATAAGCTGGCGAGAGAGTGTCTCGATCACGGCCTGAACGTGCTGGTGGAGAAACCGCTGACCCTTGACAGCCGCCACGCTCAAGAGTTGATCACTATGGCGGACGCTCGCGGGCTGGTCCTGATGGTCGGACATACCTTCAAGTACAACCCTGCCGTTCGTGCGCTCAAGGCCATGATCGGCAATGGTGGCCTTGGACGCGTGTACTACCTGGACTCGGCCCGACTGAACCTTGGACTATTCCAGCGGGGTCTTAACGTCATATGGGACCTGGCGCCCCATGATGTTTCCATCCTGCTTTATCTCCTTGGTACATTTCCGGTCAGTATCAGCGCCCAGGGTACGGCCTGTGTCTTCGACGGTGTCTATGATGTCGTGCACCTGAATATGGCATTCCCTGATGACGTTATGGCGCATCTTCACCTGAGTTGGCTCGATCCGCGCAAGGTAAGGCGCCTCACGCTGGTGTGCAGCAAGAAGATGGTGGTCTACGACGACGTGGAGAGCCTGGAGAAGATCAGGGTGTACGACAAAGGTGTGGAGGTGCCTCCGCGGACCAATAGCTTCGGTGATTTCCAGTGCAGCTACCGTTACGGCGATATCGTCGTTCCTTACCTGAACTTCGAAGAGCCGCTACGATTGGAGTGCTGCCACTTCATTGAGTGCATAGAGAACCACGCGCGGCCGCTTACAGACGGGTGGGATGGACTGAAGGTGGTACGGATACTGGAAGCCGCTGAACGCTCGCTCCAGAACGGAGGCAGGCAGGAGTCGCTTGAATTGCCGGCACCGGAAGAGGCCCAGGCCCGGGTGCCTTACCTGAACCTGCGTACAGACTTAGTACACCTGACGGGTTCAGCAGAAAGCTTGTAGGGGGAAGAATTGAGCTTCAACTCAGAACTGAAAGCATATTTCCAGATAGTATGGCGCCACAAGTGGCTGATTGCCATTTGTTCGGTGGCCGCCCTGGCAGTAGCTCTGTCGTTGAGTTATGTTCTTCCTCCCGCCTACAGTGCGACAACCACTTTGCGTCTCTCGCCGGCCCCCGGCGGAGTCTTTGATTCCAGCGGAGGTATCTGGCCTACCCGTCTGAGCAATACCTATGTAGAGATAGCCAATAGTGGAGCTGTATTGGACGAAGTTGCAGGCCAGCTCAACCTGGATTCACGTCCGAAAGTAAGCGCTGAGCTTGTGGCGGAAACCGAGTTGCTCAAGGTAACCGCCTCGCACCGGGACCCCGCCATAGCGCGTGATACCGCCAATACTCTGGCCAATGTCCTGATTATGCGAGACCCGTTGTTCAACAAAGGGACCACACCGAACGCCAGCCAGACGCTGGAATTTCAGCTGAGGCAGGCCAAGGCTGACCTGGAGGTTGCGCAAGCAGCCTATAATGCTGCAGTACGTGCCTCTGGTTCTTCCGACTCCACAGGCGCAAGCGCACCACCCAGCCCGCAAGCTGATGAGCTGAAGCGAACCGTAGCTCTTCGTCAAGACATCTATGGTGACCTGCTGCAACGGTATGAAAACGCTCGAGCCAACGAGCAGCTACGCGCCAACGCACTCACAGTGTTCGAGGCAGCTGATTTGCCTGAATCACCAACGTCTCCTAAGAGACCACTTAACGCGGCTCTTGGATTGATGGGCGGACTGTTAGCGGGGATAATCCTGGCTTTCGTGCTTGAGGCCATGGATGACACCTTGCGGAGCGTGGAGGATGTTCAAGAGTTGACTGCTCTGCCACTGCTGGGCCAGGTGCCAGATAGGCGCCAACAACCCCTGCGCCGAAAAGGCGGTCTGGCAGCGTACGCAGATGGCCGTGTTCCACCGGAATCTGCCTATCAGCAGCTACGTGCCCGCCTGCTCTTGTCCGAAGGGATAGCCAGTCCTGCCTCGATTCTGATTACCAGCGCGGAACCAGGGGCCGGTAAGTCCACCGTGGCCGCAAATTTGAGCGTGGCCCTGGCCGAGGCGGGGCACAGGGTAGTAGCTATGGATATGGACTTCCGGAGACCCAGTCTTAATTCCATTTTGAACCTCCCTAAGAGCCCAGGCATCACTGATATCCTTCACCGAAAACATACGTTGGACGAGGTCATAGCAGACACTCCGCTTCCCAATCTGAGGCTGCTGCCTTCCGGACGCACTTCCTATGTTCCCCCCGAGTGGATGACACCCTCCGAACTCGGGCCATTAATCCGGACCGTAAGAGACGACTGCGATTATCTGGTGGTAGATGCGCCTGCCTATCTATCCGTAGCTGACCCGACCGTGTTGGCAACACTGGTGGATTGCGTAGTCGTGGTCACATCCTTGCGTCACACTGAACGAAAGCATATCCGCCTTACACTTCAATCTCTCACCGAAGTAAGGGCCAAAGTGAGCGGAGTAGTCGTTAATCGGGCTCCATGGTCCCGGCTATATGCCTACTACAGCGAAAGAGCCCGGCGGGCAGGAAGGTCTCCCGCGGAGAAGAAGACGGCAACCCTGTGAGAGGAAGAAAGACGGCCCAAGCTGCACCAGGCATCTATCCGATCATTCACATAGCAATGAGAGGAATAGTCTGAGCTTATGGCACAAGGCAGATCCGGGGGGAACGTGGCAAAAGGTGCCGGCAAACAGATTACACGCAGGGAATTCCTTGGGCAGATCGCCTTGGCTGGAGTTGGGCTTACCCTTGGGACCTCCGTTCTCAGAGCAGCCTCGTGTACACAGTCGGATTCCGTCCTGTGCGGAGACACACTGGGCCTGGGCCCACCGGATTCATGGCCGGAGATGCCAGACGACGCCCCGCATACACCAAACAACGTCGCGGTGCCGTTTCATCCAAACAGTATCTGGAACCGGCCCATAGGGCAAGACCAGAATATCAGCCCCAACACTAACCGGATGATGCAGGCGCTACTGGCACAACTCGATGATCCAGAACATGCAACTATAATCCTGTCGGGAGTGAATCAGGTGTGGTCGCAGCCAGTATACTATGCGGACGCAAACACCCCCAGACGAAGGGTATGTTACCCGGACCACGTTTCGTTCTGCACGAATGATGTCCCCATCCCAGACGAAGCCTTGCCCGATCCGACCAGTGATGGTAACGCTGTCATAATCGATACCAGCGTAATCCCCAACCGCGCGTGGAGCTTCTGGGCGCTGACACGATCTGATGGAGTCCGTGAAGATTGGGTTGCCGGAGCTTTCGGCTGGACGGACATTTCTGAGACTGGAGACGGACTCCGAAACCATGGCGGAGGCCGGTGGGGTGGCAGGGCCTCCGGTTGGAACAAGTTCGCCGGTCTCATCACCCCGGAAGAGATCCGGCAGGGACATATTGACCACGCCCTGGTTATATCAATTGACGGCGCAGCGGCCTCACGCCAGCCGGTATGGCCGGCTTTGGGCAGTGATGGCTATTCCTCTGATCCAAACGCTGTGCCCGTGGGCGCCAGGTTTCAGCTTGACCCAAGTATAGATGTCAACGAGCTGAATCTGACGGAAGGCGGAAGGATAATTGCCAGGGCTCTCCAGACCCATGGAGCGTGGTTAGGCGATACTGGCAGTGCAACTGCGATATACGCACAGGAATTTCTGGCAATCGACGTTTCCGGTGAAGTGGTGCTCGATCCCAGTCCGTGGGAGGGTCTTCTCTCCGGCGACGATCTTGCGGATTTCCCGATGAGCTCGTTAAGGATTGTAGAGGTGAACCGCTCTGATTTCTATGAGAAGAAAGCCGATTAGTTCTCAACCCCTGGCTCAGGTAATTACCTAAGCATGGGGTATCCACCCGCGCAGCCAGTCCGGATGGTCCGGCCCAAAGGGCATCCAGGAATACCGGGAATCGGACGGCCATTGCTTGATCAAGACATCCGGTCTGTTTCCAGGCTGGCCTTGATGATTCTGTCCGGCTGTGCGATTGGCCTGGCTGTCATCGTTGCCACTTATTTTGTCGATAACCCAAAGCTGGTCGCCGGTGTGGTGGGAGGACTGGCCTTTGCGGTCCTTACCATACGCTGGCCGGAGTTTGGGATCCTGGTGCTGGTCGGTCTTGGGAATGGAGTGGTAGATACAGACTGGCTCCCCTCATTACACGCCGGACCAATCAGCATGCAGATCCCGGACCTGGTTCTGGCCTACCTACTCGGGCTGGTTTTCCTGCGCGTCACGTTCAGGTCGGGACTGCGAGTGCTTGCTTCCCCATTGAGCCTCCCTTTGCTGCTCTTCTGTGGGGCCATTCTGCTTTCGATAGCCAATGCTGTAATTAGCTTCAATGTGAGCGCCAACGAATCTTTTCGCACCGCCAGGGTAGTGACCCAGTGGCTGGCCTTTTTCGCCGTCATCGGACTCGTGCGCGATGGGAGGTCGCTGAACCGGCTGATGGTTGGGCTATGGTTGCTTTCGGGCGCCTTGCTCATAGGGGTGATCTTCCCCAGCTTCTTCTCTGACCTGCCATTGATGTCTATTAGCGATGTCGCCTTGGAAACTGCCGGGCGTTCGTTTGATGGGGTCACTCGTATCTATATGGCTGGTGACCGCCTGTTATACGTGATGATACCGGTGGCCCTGGCATCGATCGCCATGGCCCAAGAGGGAGGCAAGCTCTGGCGATTCGCAGCGCTTGGTGGACTGCTCTTCTGGTTATCCCGCAGCTACCAACGTAACTACTGGCTAACAATCGCCCTGAGCTGCCTTGCCCTGCTGGTTATGATCTCAGCCCAGGAGCGCCTTCGCCTGATGAAGCGGCTTACGCCCGCCCTGGGGGTAACTCTGGTGGTCCTGGCTGTATTGCTGACTGTTCAGCCGGGCCAGATCGGCCGCCAGGTATACGCCTCGGCTGTCCGCCTCGGCTCGATGCTTGAAGACCCGTCCAGGACTGATAGCAGCATGCAGTGGAGGGATATGGAGAACTACTACGCCGTCCGCCAGATCGCGCAGCATCCTCTGTTCGGCCTGGGCATGGCTAGTGCATACCGCCCTCCCCTGGAGGTCGAGGCGGAGACCAACGACTTCGGGACGTGGAGCTACAAGTATATGCACAATGCCTACTTATGGATTGCCGTCATGATGGGGTCGGTCGGGCTGTTGCCGTTCCTGTGGTTGTGTGCGGCCTATCTGTTACGCACCTTGCGTCACATGCACGAAATTCGTGATGAGCGGTTCAGGAGTGCTTACATTGGATTTGGAGCGGCCTTTGCCGGGATGTTAGTCAGCAATTGGGTCGCGCCTCACTTCGTGCAGAGTTGGGCTTTAGTCATCTATCCGGTGATGATGGGCATGAACGAAGTGGCTTACCGCTTGAGCAAGGCATAGCTATGCAAAAGCGAATCGCTACTGACCTGCTATCATACTTGCCTGCCAAGTTCTTGCCCGCGCTCACTGCCTTCATTACCGTACCTATTTTCACGCGTCTGTTCTCGCCTGACCAGTATGGCAACTACATGCTGGCATTCGGCATCTCAGAGTTCTTACTCGCAGGAACCAGTACGGGCTTGATCGCCGGAGCGCTTCGTTTCTACACTGCCTACAGGATCGAGTCCCGTTTGCCGGCTTACTTCGCATCCTTGTTAACCAGCGTAGCGGGGATAAGCTTGCTCGTAGCTGGCATCAGCGTTGCGGTGTTGATAGCTTTCCGGTCTTCGATTTCCCCGGGCCTGTATCCCTTATTATGGGCGTCAATCGTCTTGTTCGTCGTCAACGGACTGTTCGCGACACTCATGCAAGTTGTCCGCGCCCAGGAAAAGAGCAGGCAGTATACCGTCTTCGAGCTGTTCAACCGCTACGGCGGCGTGGCCTTTAGCCTGGCCCTGATACTGCTCTTAGGGATGAGCGCGGAGGGCATGCTATGGGGACAGGCCCTGGCGTTACTGATTCCCATCGTTCCGCTTGTACTTTTGACTACGGGACGCACCGGGGTCCGGCGCGAACACATCGATAGGGCTGCTATTAATCACTTGTGGCGATACGCCTGGCCGCTGGCGCTTGGCAATTTGGCCCTCTGGAGTCTCCGTTTATCAGACAGGTACATCATCGAGGCCTTCCGAGGAACATACGAAGTGGGGCTTTATTCCGTCTCATATAACATCTCCGGACGCAGCATCGACCTGGTGGTTGGACTGTTCTTGATGGTCCCCGGACCGATCCTAATGCGCACGTGGGAGGAACGGGGCCGACGGGCAACGGAAGAAAGTCTCACCATGATCACGCGTATGTTCCTGATGTTCGTCATCCCGGCCGTCGTAGGTATCTCCATTATTGCGGCGCCAGTTGTAAGTCTGCTGGCAGACAAACCCTACTTCGAGGGCTATCGGGCTATCTGGTTAGTCGCAATCTCAAGCATGGCTTTCGGGCTTGGACAGCTCGGGAGCCTGGGGATACTTGTGTCCAATCGCACGCGACTGATAACCATTACTCAGTTTATCGCGGCTGGAGCCAGCCTCGCCATCAGCTTCCTGACAGTTCCCATATTCGGGTACATGGGCGCTGCAGCGAGCGCAGCCGTTTCCTTCTGCATTCTGGCTGGATCGCAGGGCATATTATCGTCACGGTTCCTCACCTGGCGCTGGCCGGTCAAGTCGCTAGTTCGCATCCTGGCGGCATCAGGGGTCATGGCTGTCGCCATGCTACTGGTTCAGGCTCTTATTGATTCCGGCACCTCCCTGTCGCAGGCGATCACGGTAATGGCTGCCGTGCTTGTGGGAGGGCTGGCATACGGCATCGGACTATGGGTCTTCCGCGAGATCTCACCGGCCGCCCTGATAAGGCTGGTCTCGCCTGGTCCGAACACGGCCGCCGCTAAGGCGTCGCCTAAATAGACGGGAGATTACCGGAGTGACGGGTACTGTCAGCCACTACGTACGGCGCAGCCAGCAGCTGGGACTGCTTGGCAGCGTCCGGCAGGCCTGGGGGCACATCGAGGCTGTCTCTAGCCTTTACAGCCGCTCGGCCTGGTGGAGCGTTAAGGCGCGCCGCAACATGAGCGATGCAGATCTCCTTGCACGAACTACAGGACAATGGGATACCGTAAGTGACCTGTTAGAACACCTTGCTGACCGCCCGGGCTCGTCCTTGCTACTGCCCCATGACTCGCCTGAAGGGGCGGCCCATTTCTTCCGTCAGCGCTATCCAAAGCGCGTGCCAACGATAATCGCATTGGCAGATTCGGCATGCCGAGGCGAGTTCGAACTGCTCGGGCACGCCGCACATCATGATGCGGACATCGACTGGCACCGGGACCCGATAAGTGGCTGGCACTGGCCACAGCTACATATCGACAGATTGAGGGCTCTGATCTGGTCCCCCGATTGTCCAGCCGATACCAAGCTGGTCTGGGAGCTGAACCGGCATCAGCACCTGGTCGTGTTGGGCATGGCGTACTGGCTCACCGGCAAGGAGAGCTACGCAGAGACTTTCGCTACCCACATAAAGAGCTGGATCCAGAGCAACCCCATCCAGCACGGAGTCAACTGGTTTAGCAGTCTGGAAGTGGCCATCCGTCTCATTGCCTGGACACTGGCCTTCCAGTTCTTCCGGGGTTCCACGTTCTTCCGTGAGGAGGCTGGCAGAGACTTTTTGAAGAGCCTTTACCGCCAGACGAGGTACCTGGAAAGTCACCTTACAGTTTGGGAAAGCGTTCCGAACAACCACCTGATCGGCGAGGCAACCGGACTGGCCGTGATGGGAGCGGCATTCCCTGAATTCCTGGAGGCGGCAAGGTGGCGTGACAAGGGCCTGCGGTTGTTGGAGGAGCAGGTCCCGGCGCAAACCCACGAGGACGGGGTAAACAAAGAACAGGCAACCGGCTACCATCGCTTTGTTGCTGAATTCCTGCTAGTAGTTGCGTCTTTGGGGCACAGAGGCCTACTCCCACGAGTGGCCGTCATAGAACGCACGCTGGAAAAGATGATCAACTATGTGCTTTATCTAACCACACCGGATGGCGCCTCCCCCATGTGGGGAGATGCCGACGACGGCCGAGCCCTGGGGTTGGGTCCCGGCAGGCCATTCTGGGATTTTCGGCCCCTTCTGTCGAGCGGAGCGGTGCTGTTCCAGCGAGAGGACTGGAAGTACGCGGCCTCTCAGTTCGACGAGGAGGCATATTGGCTGACAGGAGACGAGGGGCAGGCAACATGGGAAGGCCTTTCCGCCCGGCAGCCGGGCGATACATCGATGGCCTTCATGGATGCCGGTGTATATGTGATGCGTGATGCGTGGGCTGCAGATACGGATATCGCCTTCTTCCGTTGTGGAGAGTTCGGGTTGGGCGGTGAGGGACAGTGCGCCCATGCTCATTGTGACCTCCTCAGTCTCCAGCTCTGGGGTAACGGACGCCCGCTGCTGGTAGACTCGGGCACATACATCTACTGGGGGCCACAGCGCGATGCTTTCCGGCAAACGGCAGCGCACAACGCCCTGGTCATAGATGGGCGCGAGCAAGCCTCCACACAAAATGACTTTGCCTGGCGGCGTACCCCGCGAGCGAGGTGCATTGACTCGGACAGCCATCGCGTCGTCGGCGAGCTGATGTCAGCGTCCGGAGTCTTGCACCGGCGTGAGGTCAACCATACGGATGCCGGTATCTGGCAGGTTACCGATTATCTGGAAAGCAACGGAATCCACGAGTTGTCCTGGTACTTCCACTTCGCCCCGGGGCTGGCGCTGCACCAGGCAGGTGACAGGAACTGCATCCTGGTCAGTGAAGGTAGCCGGGCTGTTGCCACCGTCAGGTGCCCCAGCACGGTCCTACTGCAGATCACGAGTGGCTGGCATTCGTCCGCTTACGGCCGGAGGCAAAGAAACCTCATACTTACCGGGCTCTGGCGGGCGGAGATCCCGCTGACCAACGTACGGTTTGACTGGGAGATACGGGTGATCAAGCGAACACAGAGAGAACAGAGATGAAGCACGAGGCATGCCATGTTGCCAACCCAGGGTAAGACAGACGAGCGCAGGCTCCTCGTGGTGAGCTATATATTTCCGCCGTTCTTCTCGGCAGGCGGATCGATCCGAGTCATCAAGTTCCTCAAATACCTGCCCAGGCTCGGATGGCACCCGATCGTACTGACGGTCGATGACCGGCAGGAATATGAGCATTTACGTCGTGAGGGCAGCGAAGAACTGTTGCAAGAGCTGCCTCCGGAGGTAGCGATACGCCGGACCCAAGCCGGGGAGCCACCGGCCGGCGTAGTGGCCCGAGGCCGGGCAGCTCGTGAACAGAGCCGGGCGGCTGGCCTGGTGGTCAATACGCTGCGTGCGCTGAAGCGGTGGGCAGAGCATTGGCTGCTTGTCCCGGATGAGAATATCACCTGGCTTCCCTTTGCAGTGCGCGCCGGCAGGGAAATCATCCGCAAAGATAGAGTGCAGGCTATCTTTGCCACCTGTCCGCCTCATTCGGCAGCTGTTGCAGGTATGCTGCTCAAGTGGCTTACCGGCAGGCCGCTGGTGCTGGACTTCCGCGACGACTGGGTGGATACCCCGTGGTGCCGGACAAGGCCAGCGCTCGTGCAAGCGGTGAACCGTCTGCTGGAACGATGGACGGTGAGAACTGCGGCACGGGTAATCCTGGTAACCCCACGGAGTCGTGATGCCTTCCGGCAACGCTACCCACACGCGCCGGAGGCCAGGTTTGTTTACATCCCCAATGGTGTCGATCTGGCCGACTACCCGGCCGCGGCGCCAATAGAGGCCCGGTCTCCTGAAGGCGCGTTCACGATCGTTCATGCGGGCCTTCTAACCGTGGCCGATGACTGGCACCGCAGTCCGGAGCCGGTCTTTGACGCGCTGAGATTGATTCGGCAGAACGAGCCGGAGTTAGGCCGGAAGATCCGCCTGGTATTCACCGGCAGCCTGCCGGATGCTTACCGGGACCGGGTCAAGGAGATGGGTCTGCAGGACGCAGTGGAAGAGGTGGGCTACCTGCCACGCCCGGAGTTCGTACGCCTGCTTCAGTGCGCAGATACCCTGCTTGCGATTAATTACGAGAAGTTCTCAACGCTGGTACCAGGCAAGATTTACGAGTACTGGGCAATCGGCGGACCTCCGATCCTGTTGCTGAGCCACCCTGGGGCAGCACAGGACCTGGTTGAGAAGTTTGACCTCGGAGCAACGCTGGACCCTGCTGACGCGCGGGGCATCGCAAGAACGCTGCTCGGTTTGTTCGAATCCCGCCAAAGAGGTGAGCCGGTTCGCATCAGACGCGACGGCATCAACGAGTTTGATCGCCCTGTCCTGGCAGGACAACTGGCCCGGACACTGGAAGAAGCAACTACAACCGGTAGGCAGCGGACAGACTCGGAGACGAGTCAGGTTATGCCCCAACCAGTACACCACGGAAGAGGTGGAGTTATGCCACCGGCGGATAGAGGGTAGGTGCTCCATGATTGCCCGTGAACACAAGACGGAAGATAGCCCAAAGGCCGGAAGACCCCTGGGTAACGTGCTGTTCGTCTCCGGAAGCAATTTCCGGCACAGGCTCAACAGCCCGGCGCGCCATCTCCCACGTGGACTTGCCCCCCACAGCCAGAGCATCGACATCGTTGGATACGTCAATTTTTACGGAGGGCCTCCTTCCTCGAGGTGGCGGCGCCTGGCAAGCGGAATTCGTAATGTAATTTCCAACCGTGTAGAGAGCCTGCGAGACGGCGCCACCCGGCAGATACTTGTCCGCCGGCTGCACATGCCCGGGCCTCTTGAGATGCTGGCTGAGGACCTGTGGATATACGCCAACCTGCGCCCGGTACTGGCTCCCGTCTACGATGTGGGCGTGGTAGGGCACCCCGATAACGCCCTGCTTGCTGCCATCCTGATACGCACCGGACGGATTAAACACCTGATCTACAGCGACTGGGACTACTTCCCATCGTACGTCGCCCCCCGCTGGTCAGGCCTGATGACCTGGCGCGAGGGCATTTACGTGCGGCTGGCGGACGGCATCATATCGGTTAGCCGGCCGCTGGCAGAACTGCGACAACGACAGGGAGCACGCCGGACCGCAGTCATACCGAACGGGGTCGATTTCGAACTCTTTCAGAGAGCGAACGACCGTGCTTTTCATCCCCCCACATTGATATACAGCGGTAGTGTCGATGCACGATGGGGTATCGACCTGGCAATCAGGGCGCTGCCGATTCTTAGAGACCGCATCCCGGATATCCGCTTCCTTATTGCGGGCGATGGCCCTGCCATGGAGGAGTTGCAGAACCTGGCCACATCAATGGGAGTGGGCGACATGGTGCGCTTCACCGGAATGCTGCCCTACGAAGAACTGCCGGCCCTGATGGCGGAAGCCGACATCGGCGTCGCAACCTCGAGGCAGGATGCCTTCCGGCAGTACGCTTCCCCACTTAAGCTGGTGGAGTACATGGCTGCCGGTCTGCCGGTCATCTGTTCCGGAGGCGGTGAGGCAGAGCTCCTGATAGGGGAGTCGGGCGCGGGACTGCACATACCATTCACCCCCGAGGCATTCGCCGAGGCAGCCCTATCGTTACTACAAGACCCCGGGCATGCGAAGAGACGCCGGGAGGCAGGTATTAGCTACGCCCGCTCCCGTAGCTGGAAGCGGCTGGGCGCCCAGATGAGCGAGTGCATTCTCGACATGATTAAGCAGTCCCCGTTGACCTCAGCGAGAACGAGCTGATGGTAACGGATATGGAGACAAACATGCGGGTCCTCTTCCTGTATAACCGCTCGCAGGAGACAACGAAGACGGCTGACGCCTACAAGACGCGAATGGACGGGCTGCGTGGCGGATTGGACTCGATAGGTGTACCGAACGGATGCCTCTCTCTACGCGAATTGCGCTTTAACCGGCCGCACCTGGCTTTTCCACTGAACGCCGGGGCAATCGCCCGGCGGGCAGAGGGATTCAACACAATCCACGCTGGTGGCGCCGGGGCCACGGTCGCAGCAGCGGCCGCCAGAGCACGGCATTCGCACATAGTGGTATTCGATGCGCACGGCGATGAGGTACTTGAAACCAGGCTCGAATGGCAGGCAAATCCAACCCCGCGCGGGGCCTTCCTGGTCCTACAGGCGATCATTATCTCATCTCTTGCGCTACGCGTGGCAGATCTCCTGGTCACGGTCTCTGAGCCTTTCCGTCAGCATTACCTGAAGAAGGGGGTCCCGGCAGAACGGGTAATCATCGCCCGCAATGGCGCTGATACTTCAGCAATCACGCCGGTATTACCGGTAACCAACGGGCAAATAGACGTCTGCTACGCCGGAGGCTTCCAGGCCTGGCAGGCTATAGATACACTGATCGAGGGCTTTGCCCAGGCCAATGAAGAGCGTCTGCGGTTACACCTGATCGGCTTCTCGCCGGATGATCAGATGCTCAAGAGCACCATCGGCAGACGCTTCGCAGACCGCGTGACCCTGGAGGACTGGATGCCGAAGCGAGACCTGATCGAGCGCCTCACCCGCGCCGATGTCTTGATAATTCCTCGAACGAAACATAGAGCTATGCGCGGCGGGCTCCCGAGCAAGTTCGCCGAATACCTGGCCATGGGCCGGCCGGTCATTGTAACCAACACGGATGAGACAGCCAGCTTCGTGAGCAAATATGGGTGTGGCCTGGTCAGCGAGCCAACGGCGGAAGGGCTATCGAATGCGATCCGGCGGGCTGCATCGTGGAGCAAAGACGAGCGAGAGGCCATGGGTGGGCGGGCGCGCCGGCTGGCAGAGAGCGTGTTCGACTGGCGCTCAATATCCAGAGAATACATAGAGCAGGTCAGTCGCCTGACTCAACCAAAGGAAAAAGATCGTGGGTGATGCTGCATTAGTGCTGATAGACCCTGCAGACCGGGATGCCCTCAACCTGGATGGACTTGCACTGGATGGATTGGACCGGGTGGCAGTCCGCGTGGTGAGGTATGCCGACATGGAAACCGAGGCAGACTCCATCGCGCGTCAGGTCGACGAGACGGGTATCAAGCTTGTCCTCTACTCCCGTAACGACCAGGTCTTTGAGCGTCGGATGATTGGCAGCATGATACGGAGGCTTCGTACGGGCTACTCGTCATTCAGTGGCATCGATCCTGACATGGCATGGGTCCAGGCCCAGGCCGCCCTCTCCGCGCTCAAGGGCACAACCGGAAAGCTCAAGCTGCCAGCCCCGGAGCCCCCGAGCGTGTCGATGTCTCCTGAGGCCCTGGGCACATTCTCGCTGATCTTTGACACTGAACAGATCGGGTGTGTGCTCTTTGGGATGCCCCGCATCCTGGAACTGCTCGATATATACGGCGTTCGTGCAACGTTCTTTGTGACAGGGTTCATTCATCACCTCTGTCCTGATCTCCTGCCAGCCCTGGCGGCCCACGGCCACGCGATCGGAATCCACGGGCCGTACCATGAATGGCTGGCCGGTCTACCACTCGAGGAGCAGCAGGACCGCCTGATCGAGCATGTGGCGGAATTCCGCAAGCATTACCCAGTGGTCGGAGCCAATTTCATATTCAGAATGGACGCGAACACGATCCGCGCCCTCGCTTCGGCTGGACTGCGCTATTGCGTAGCGTTCTCGCAGCACCACTACCGGCCCTTTGCCTACCGGAGGCCGTCCTCTCAGCCTCTACCAGTTAATACCGAGGATGGAAGCATCTGGCTTGTTCCGATTCCGGTGGAAACCTACTCTCTACCCTGGTTTGCCACGCGCAAGCTCATCGACTCGGCCCTGGTCCGATCCCGCGCTGATGGTGGTGAGCACGTTTCGGTGCTCATGCACCCGTTCCGTGATGGGTCAAAACGGCACCTGGGGCAACTCGAAACTATGCTGCGCTACCTGACTCAGACCAGGCGCCTCATACCGGTTACACTTGATCAGCATGTGCCGGAGCCGGCGCCTGATAGGGTCACGTCGCGGATCTTTACATCAATCGAGCGAATCGATGGAAGTCACCCGGAGGCCTATAGCAGGCAATTGTGGTCTCGGAGTGAGCTCTATTTCGAGCGGCTTTCCACAATATATCGCACCCTCTGCGCTCTCGGACACCAACCAGCACTGTCGCTGGAAAGAGAGCCGTCCGGACGCACATTTGCGGTGTACCCGGAGGTGCCGGCCGGCCAGGCCCAGATGATCCCGTTCGATCCCCTCGCCGGGAATCGGATAGGCAGCAGCGGGTGGCGGAGGCTGTTCAGCCTTCTGGACAGGCAGGACGGCTTGCACGTATTTGGGCCCCCTGGGCCTGCGGAGCAGCTCAGGGTCCTTATGGACCTGGGCATGCCACGCCACGCGCAGGACCTTACCGGCCTGGCTCCGGAGACAGCAGTCCGGCTGGCCTACCGGCTGCGCAGGAGCCGATTACTATTCTAGGAGATCAGATGGCTGTGCTCTCACGCATGGGTCGAGACAGGGACATAGGCCGGACGGACGATGTCAGGCCCCGTGTATTGCTGGTAGGACCCGTATTCCCTCAAGGCGGCGGCGTAGGCATGGTAACACGGTCGCTGCTCGAGTCAGGATTATCGGAGCGATTTGAGTTAACCAGGCTGGATATCGGACGAACGGACGCAGGCTCAGGCAAAGAAACAACCCTGGCGCCCATCAACTTCTACTACTTCTTATGCCAGGGACTACGGCTGTTTTTCACGCTCCTCTTGAAGCCGCCTGCGATCCTGCACCAGCCGGTAACGGACAGGATAGCCTTCTGGAAGGAGGCCGCCTTTATGCTGCTCGCCCGCGCCTTTGGCGTTCGCGTCATTGGGCACGTTCATGGCTGCATGTTAGAAGCGCTGTTGTGCCAGGGCCAGCCGTGGAAGAAGAGCCTGGTACGGGCAGCGCTGAAAATACCCCATCAGCTTGTCGTGCTCACGGAGTACTGGCGCACCCTGTTGCTGAAGGAAGTATCGCCCAGCCTCAACATTGCAACCGTACCTAATACCGTTGACCCCCTGATCGGTGAGGCCATGGAACGGCCGGCAACCGGCACCGAGGACAAAGGCTTTATGGTGCTCTTCATTGGCAGTCTCGGCACCCGCAAGGGGCTACTGGACGCTCTCCAGGCAGTCCCCATCGTTCAAGCTGAGGTGCCGGATGCGGAGTTTGTCTTCGCCGGTCGCGTAGAGCTCGGACAGGAGAAGGCACTGGTAGAAGCAGCATGCGAGGAAGCCATGTCACATGGTCATGTAAGGTTCCCCGGTATCGTTACCGGTGACGAGAAGCTGGCGCTCTTCAGCCAGGCGAGCATCATGATTCTTCCTTCCTACAACGAAAACTTGCCAGTCGCCGTGATAGAGGGTATGGCAATGGGCCTGCCGGTGGTCACCACCCCGGTAGCCGGTGTGCCGGACCTGATCGAAGATGGCATCGACGGATTTCTTATACAGTCGGGTGATCACCGGACACTGGCGGACCGCATAATCCGCCTGGCTCATGATCAGGAGCTACGGCGTGCCATGGGCCAGGCAGGCATCAGCAAGGTGCGTCGCCAGTACAGTCCTCAGATCTTCGCCACCAGGATGGCTCGAATCTACGATCAATTGCTTGTGAGAGGCCCCGCCGGGGATACACTGGGTGCCCCGCCCGATAAGCCAGCGCCTTAGAAAGTAGGACGAAGCCTATGTGTGGCATCTGCGGCATCTTTAACTACCGGTCGGGCCAACCGGTTGACCACCTGCTGGTGCAGGCAATGGCTGACAGCATCGCGCACCGCGGCCCGGATGATGAGGGGTTTCATATGGACGGACCGGTGGGCCTGGGGATGCGACGCCTGAGCATCATCGACCTGGCTCGCGGCCATCAGCCAATGAGCAATGAAGACGGAACCGTATGGATCGTCTTCAATGGAGAGATCTATAACTTCCAGGAGCTTCGACAGGAGCTTGAGTCAAGGGGCCATGTCTTCCGCACCCGGTCAGACACAGAGACGGTTGTCCATTCCTATGAAGAATGGGGGCTTGAGGCGTTCCTGAGGCTTAACGGGATGTATGGGTTCGCCTTGTGGGATAGCCTGCGCCAGGAGCTGGTGCTGGCCCGCGACCCGTTCGGCATCAAGCCCGTATACTACGCTGACCGGGGCGGGAGGATCGCTTTTGGATCAGAAATCAAGGCGATCCTGGCGGACGAGACCGTGCAGCGGGCGGTCGATCTGGAGACCCTTGACTATCTGCTCACGTTTTCCTTCGTTCCGTCGCCACATACAATGTTTCAGGGAATAAGGAAGCTGCCGCCGGGAAGCCTGCTGCGAGTGACACGTACGGGGCTGGTGAGCGAGCGCTTCTATAAGCCATCAGCCGGGTTGAGACACAAGTCGGAGAAGGAGTGGCTCGAAGAGCTGAGCGGTGGCATAGAAGCAGCCATCCGGCGCCAGATGATAGCGGATGTGCCGGTGGGAGTGATGCTGAGTGGAGGCGTCGACTCGGCCACCGTTGCGACGCTTATGCAACGGCACGCCGGGTACCCGGTCCAGAGCTTCACGATTGGCTTCTCCGGGAGCTTTGACCAAAACGAGCTTTCCGCCGCACGTCGGAGCGCGGAGCTGATCGGCACGGAGCACCACGAAGCCGTCATATCCGCAGAAGAATATGCCGGGTTCCTGCCCCGCTCACTCTGGTATCTGGAGGAGCCTGTTGCGACCCCATCAGCCCTCGCCTTTTACTGGATTTGCCGTTTGGCCAGAGAACACGTGAAGGTCGTGCTCACCGGGCAGGGTGCAGATGAGCCATTTGCGGGATACGGCCGTCATCTGGCTGAGTACCATGGCGGCTGGTACCGGCGAATGCCCCATGCCATACGTACGGGAGTGGTAGCTCCGCTGGTCGAGCTATTACCGCGCAACGAACAGCTCAAACGGGGTGTTCGTTCACTGGGCACCAGTGAGCCGGTAGAACGGTTGACGCGGGTCTACACTATCTTTGACACCGACCTCAAGCGCCGGCTTTACCGGACGGGCCTGAATGACGATCACTTCTCTGACGCGATGGAAGCTGTCAGGGGGTGGCAGCGTGACGTCCAGCAGCTTGACGGCCTGAGCCAGATGCTCTACGTAGACGCTCGCCTGTCTCTGCCTGACAACCTCTTGATGTACGGTGACAAGATGTCTATGGCCTGTTCTCTCGAAGCGCGCGTCCCATTCCTCGATCTCGAGCTTATGGCGCTGGTAGAGAGCCTGCCCCCACAGTTCAAGATTAGAGGCCGCACGCAGAAGTATCTCCTCAAACGAGCGGTCCGGAACTGGGTCCCGGAAGAGATTATTGGACGCAAGAAGATCGGGTTCGCAACACCGGTCGACCAATGGTTTGCCGGCGAGCTGCGCGGGTTTATTGGCGAACAACTGTTAGCGAGCAATTCGGCCTGCTGCCACTACTTCGAGCCGGCAGAGATACGGCAGATGATCGCCGATCATGAAAGACAGCGTCATGACTACAAACGTCACCTGTTCAGTCTACTTACATTCGAGCTGTGGCATAATCAGTTCATGTGTCGGTCCGGTATCCCAAGCCACAGCAGTGCCATCTAGAACGTCGTTCCAGAGAATGGTGGGGCAAGAGAAGTGGTCAAGAACAGTCGAAGGAGGCACTTAATAATGGAAAATCACTCGAAGAAAGTGCTGTTCCTGGTTGAGAATCTCACCTATCCGTTCGACACCCGCGTCCGGCACGAGGTCCATGCAGTACGTGATGCCGGATACCAGGTAGCCGTCATCTGCCCCAACGGGCCGGGCGACAGGTACCATGAATATGCTGACGGAGTGAATGTGTACCGCTTCCCCGTCCCCTATCGAGGTAACGGGCTGCTGGGGTATGTGTTCGAATTCGGCTACGCAACATTAGCCATGCTGATGCTCACAATATGGGTCTGGCTGCGCCACGGATTTGACGTGATTCACGCTGCCAACCCACCCGACACGCTGTTCGTGATTGGGCTGGTATTCAAGCTGTTCGGCAAGCGGTTTGTCTTCGACCACCATGACCTTGCACCGGAGCTTTATCTTTCCCGGTTCCAGCGTCCCCAAGTTAACCTGGTGTTCCGAACTCTCCGCCTGCTGGAGAAGTGCTCATTCAGGACAGCAGACATCGTGATTGCAACTAACGAATCATACAAACGTATCGCAATCGAGCGCGGCAAAAAGCTCCCGGAGCAGGTGTTCGTGGTCCGCAACGGACCACTGCTATCATTCGGCCCCGGGCCGGCTGACCCCGGCCTGTCCTGCCGGGCGCCGCACATCATCGGTTACATCGGCACAATGGGCCCGCAAGATGGCGTGGATTACTGGCTGCGGGCGATCCGCGAGCTGGTTGTCTCGTGCGGCCGGCAGGACTTTCTCGCCGTGCTTATTGGGGGTGGCGATGCCGCGTCAGACCTCCGCGCCCTGGCTAAGGAGCTTGGCATAGAGGAGTATGTGTGGTTTACCGGCCGGATATGCGACTCTGACGTACGGCGCATCCTATCAACGGCGCAGATTTGCGTACACCCTGATCCATTGAATGCCTTGAACAACGTGTCCACAATGAACAAGATGATGGAATATATGGCACTCGGCAAACCGGTAGTGTCTTTCGACCTTGTCGAGGCGCGCTACTCGGCAGGGGAAGCCGCCTGCTATGCAACACCAAACGACGTTACGGACTTTGCGAAGAAAGTCATCTGGCTCATGGACCATCCACAAGAGAGAGCCGTAAGGGGGGCGCTGGGGAAGCAACGTGTGGCGGAGAAGCTTGCCTGGGAATACTCGATTCCGCGGCTGCTAAAGGCATACGATCTCTTATTCGGCATCCAGGACCACGCGCCAGCCTTGGACGTACTCAGCGAAGAGCCGGTCCCCGGCGACGAGACCAGACGTCTCCTGCAAATGACTGGGGCAGCATTACCCGCGAAACAAGAGGAGCATGGCAGTCACAATGGCAAGGCCAGCTCGGATATGCTCAGGTAGAGGGAATATAACCCGTCACTGCGAGTCCCTTGATTGTAATTTGTTCTAGCTCCTGGCTCGCGGGTAGTTACATGCACTCACGAGCTCTGCCACGTCCTTGACGTCCTCCATCCCGAGAGCGAGCTCTTCGCACCTCCTAGACTGGTCTTCCGAGAGAGCTTCAGCCGCCAGGCGCCGGAACTTGGCCAGCAGCTCCTGGTCAGTCAATGGCCTCACCGGGTCGCCCTTGCGGAACTCAACACGGTTGCTGAGGTGGCTGCCGTTCCGAGTGGTTACCTCCACGATTGACGGCCTGGCTCCTTCAGAGGCGAGACGTGTCAGCTCACTGTCCTCAACTGTCTGCACCCGGGCGCTGAGCTCAAGCACTTCCGGGTCATGTATGTTATCCGGTGCGAATTGCCGCAGGGTAATCTGGCCATGCTTTATCGCTGCCGCCATCAGATATGGCATGCTGAACTGGCATGCTGCGAAGCTGCTGGCTGACGTGGGGTAATTGCTTCCTACCCTGGAGACCGCCGAGGCATAGGTCCTGACCAGAACCTTCTCGACCTGACTCGGCTGTAGCTGGTGAGTGGCTTTCAGCTCGATCACAGCCTCAACGGCGGTCTGTGGCAGGCCGCAGCAGGGATACTGCTTGAAGCTTATCTCCTTAATGTAGTAATAGTCCCCCAGCCCGCCGGTAATGCGAGAAAGGTCATGGGGTCCGCCAGCCATAGAGCAGAACCCCCAATCAGGGTTGGCCGATCCCTCCAGTATGCGGTGGCTGCCAGTATAACCATTGAGGGCCATGAGGGCCGCCTCGATGCCGGTTCTGGCAGCATGGCCGCCGTTGACCGTCCTGACGCTGTACCCACCGAGTGAGTCCTCGGCCATAGAAAAAGGCAACAGATAACCGGCGATACCCATGGCATCAGCCAGCCCGGCGCTATCCAGTCCTAGCAGCTTTCCCGCTGCTACTGCGGCGCCGAAGGTGCCAAGCGTGCCCGTAGACATGAAACCCTTGTTAACGCAGGACTGTCCAACGGCTGCTCCTATCCGCATGGAGGCTTCGTAGCCCGCCACCACCGCGGCCAGAAACTCGCCACCGCTCTGATGATTCGCTTCGGCCACCGCCAGGGCTGCCGGTATTATGCAGCTGGCGGGATGATATGCCGCATAGCCGTAGGTGTCCTGGAACTCCAGCATCTCGGCCATGGTCCCGTACGCCAGCGCGGCGCTACGGCAAGAAGTGCGAAGGCCGAGCCCAGGTACGGTGGCCTCCTCCCGGTCCCCAAGGCTATGAACGAATCCAGCCAGTCTCCGGGTCTCCCCCTCCATGAATGACGAGCCCAGGATACAGCCCAGAAAGTCCAGCAAACACCATCTGGCTGTATCCATCACGGTCCGAGGTATCCTGGACGGGGTGAGGTCGGCGCAGAAGCCTGCCAGCTCCGTACTATAGCTCACGATACGCACTTATCTCTTTCGAGCCGGCCGCGGGCTAAACCAGCCCGCGGCCGGTTATGTGACGGGAATGCAGACTACTGCTTCCCCAATTTCTGTACTGCATAGTCCAGGTAAGAGAGATCTGTCATATCGTCCGGGGTCTTCTTGCCGGTGTAGAGTCCCTTGGCCGCCAGCCACTTGTAAATGACGTCCATACTCTTCTTGTCGAGGGTGCCATTGGGCTCAGCGAAGGGCATTTCCATGTCGTTGTATACGCTGAGGTCCTTAACCGGCGTGTACTTAGCAAGGATCTGAGCGACCGCCTGGCGTCCTTCGGCGGTAGTCAGCGACTTTATGTAATCCCGGCTGCCCTTCAGATAGGCAACCATCCAGCGCTGAGCAAGGTCCTTGTCCTTAAGCATTGTGGGGCCAAAGACAATTACCGTCGATTGAACCTTGCCTCCGAACAGCGGGCTCGAAGGGATCCACTTCACAGCGATGCCCCGTTGTATGGAGAGGGCGATATTCGGCTCCATGGCGTGAGTGGCAGCCAGGGCCCCATTCCCAAGGGCAGTAGCCTGGTCAGCGAAAGGAAGCACGATAACTTCCAGGTCAGTGGGCTTGAGCCCGGCCTGCTCCATAGCCATCTGGACGGTCTGCTCACCCATGCTCCCCGGAGAGGGAATTGCTATCTTCTGGCCCTTGAGGTCCGCCAGTGAATTGATCTTACCCGAATCCTTCAGGTCCTTGCGGAGAAGTACCCAGGCATGCTCATAATTAGGGAGGCTCTGGCTGCTCGACGCCACGATCTTCAGATCGACGCCGCGGTCACCGGCGGCCAGTAGCGGGCTGCTGACCGGCAGAGCGATAACGTCAACCTGCCCGGTGCCTGCTGGAGCAATAAGGTCTGCCACGCTGGTGAACGACACCGTCTCCATCGTGATTCCCTGCTCCTTGAAGTAACCTTTGTCGTTAGCCACGTAGAAGCCGGCATAAGCGGCTGACGGGATGGTACCGAACTTCAATGTTGCCGGCTTGGGTGTGGGCGACGGAGTCGCAGCAGCCGAAGCTGCCGGCGTTGAAGCTGCTGGCGTTTTGGCAGGAACTGCCGTTGATGCCGGCACCTTGGGAATTGGTGTCGGTGTTGGCGCCGCCGCAGGCGAACAGGCAACCATGATCAGCAGCAAAGCCACCAGCCCTGCAAGCATAATAGATTTCCCGGGTATCAAGCGCATTGTCCCCTTCCCTTCCTTGGTGTCAAAATAGTCTATGTCGCTGGCGTGAGAGCGTCTAACCCATGCCTCTCAGCACGCCGGTAGTATCCACCTCTTCCCGCAGGATTCTAAGCTCTTCCTCTGTCGGGGGCATGGTTATGTCTACTGGCTCCTCCGGCATGACCGGCTGAAAGCCCATGTTGTCCAGCACCTGCTCTAGCGTGGCCCATTCGTGGATGGAGCGGAGCCTCATGCGTCCTTCATGGAAATCGAAGACAGCCAGAGGCGAGATGCACAGGCAGGGACCGGCTCCGGTCATCCCCAGGCGCTCCCTGGTCCCCGGCCCATTAATGTAGCCAGGTGCAGATATGAAATCGACCCGCTCTACCAGACGTCTCCTGGTGTGCTCTGTTGGGTAGAGATACGTACGGTTGGAGCGGACCGTATGCGAGAGGTTCACCAGTCCGGGCCCCCGCATGCGTGGGGCTTTCGGGTCCCCGATGTAGTGCAGGTTGAAGTTGCCAAACTGGTCAATCTGCATCCCCTGATAGCAGAAGAAGCCTACCTTCCCGTTCTCGGACATCTCCACCGTTTCAACGAGGTTAAGGACAGCTTCGACCCCCCGCAGGAAACGGCAGTCCTTACCGTCACGGTGGAGGGCGGTAGGATGGGCATTTACCGAGCCGCACGGGGTCACGAATGTCAGGTTTGGAGCGTGCAGCTTCTGGGCGAGCATGCAGGCGGCCATCGGTATCTCGTTGCTTGCGCCGCCGCCATAACCGATCTCACCGTCCCGGAAATCGCGGGCCAGTAGCACGGTCATAAGCTCGTAAGGTGAGTAGTCCGGCAGGTCTCTAGACATCTGTTCTGACCTCCTCTCTCAAGACCGACAGCCTGGCCTCTCCTCCAACCCGTTCCAGGTAATCGGTCTGAGATTCCGGCTGGTAAACATACTTCTCCAGATACTCCCGGAACGGCTGGGGGTCCCGGCCGGTGGCTGATTCCCTGGCTGCATGCAGATACTCTATGAAGTGGTCCTCATCAAAGTTGTAGTTCAGGTGACTGGCGCAGGGATGTGCGCCGTACGGCACCTCCACCACCATATCCACCAGGAAGCCGGGTACGGTTGTCCGGTGCGGGTCCTTAAGTATCTCCTCATGGCTGATTATCTTGTCCACTGTGACTATCACTGTTCCGGATGCCTTGGCAACGCAGTTGTCCATAAAAGCCGATCCCAGATGGCGGATATTGCCATATTCGTCAGCCTCCTGGGCATGGAAGATCCCTACATCCGGCTTCAGCGCCTGCACCGCCACCAGCTCGTGCCCGAACGGACCGGTGTAGCGCTTCAGCATGGGACTGGAATCGACGATATCCGTGCCCACCAGCGATCCGATAGGATGGTAGGGAATCCCCTCAATGGTAGCCTTGAGGCCGGCCACCAGGGTAGCTGCCTCGCACATCACCGAGTCGATTCTCCCGGACTCCAGGGCCGCCCGGTAGTTGGGGGCCATTCCCAGGTATTCGAAACCCACATAAGGCGTATAGGAGCGAGTGACCAGCCCAACGCCAACCAGCAAATCAGTATCCCAGGCCGATTGAGGTGATGAGAAGAGAGTTATATCGCCAATCCGGCGCCGGACGATCTCCCTCACCAGCGCAGCCGGGCGGTTATGGAAAAGCATACCCCCTATCAAGAGGCTCAGGCCGGGGCGGATGTGCGCCATTGCCTCCTCCAGAGAGGCTATCTTTGACCTTCTAGCTGCCATTCTTACTTCCTTCCTCCGTTAACTTGCGCTCGATTTCCTCCCTCAGCAAGTTCTTCCGCACCTTCCCGCTGGCCGTCATCGGCAGGCTTTCCACGATCTCCAGGCGCTCGGGAAGCTTGAAGGTGGCTAGGCCACGGCTTCGCAAGAATGAGACCAGATCGGGCAGGGTTATTTGTACACCCTCTCCAGGCACGATGTACGCGCAAGCTCGCTCACCCAGGCGCAGGTCCGGCATCGCCACAACAGCGGCCGCCATAATCCCCGGATGAGAGAGAATAGCCTCTTCTACCTCCAGAGGCCTGATCTTCTCTCCGCCGCGGTTGATGAGCTCGTTCTTTCGACCTACCAGCCGGATGTTGCCATCCTGGCCGATATATCCCAGATCGCCTGTTACGTAGAATCCATCACTGTTGAACACCGAGGCGGTGCGCTCCGGGTCCTTGAAGTAGCCGGCAAAGACCGTCGGCCCCCGCATGCCTATCCTGCCGATCTCACCCTGAGGGACCTCAGTTACGCCGTCGTCGGCTAGCATGCGAAACTCCATAGCCGGATGCGCGGGCCGCCCCAAGGTGGTCTCAATAACCTCTGGGGGATCGTCCAGACGAGCCATCAGAGAGCCGCCTTCTGTAGTCCCCCACATATTGATGTAGATACAGCCGGCCTGGACCGTCAGTTGCCTGATTACATCGGGGTTTGACGCAGCTCCTGCGGTGGTTACCGCTCGCAAAGCGCTCAGGTCATAGCGAGACGGGCCAGCGGCAAGTAGCGAGACGATTTGAGGAGGCACAGCCACGATCACACTGGCCCTCTCGGATTCTGCAATAGCCAGGGCCTCCTCCGGAACGACCCGATCCATGAGCACCACCGTTGCCCCGTGACAGACACACGGCGCCAGACCCCCTATCACCAGCCCAAACCCATGGTGCAGGGGCGCCAGAGTCAAGACTGTGTCTTGATCTGCCAAGCGTAAATTCTGGGTCCGCCAGACGCATAGCAGCAGGATATTGTGAGTCATCATGGCGGCCTTGGGAGCCGATTCGGAACCGGAGCTGTAATTCAGCAGGAATGGATCGTTAGCATCAGGACGGAATTGCGTCAGGAAATCAGCCGGATACCGTTCCTCATGAGGGACTCTCAGGATTTCATCCATAGAGACAGTCCCTGGAGCCGCATCCTCCCCGGAGACTATCACATGGCGCAGGGCCGGCAGCCTTGGCCTGATCCCCGCCATCATCTCCACATAATTGAAGCCCTGAAAGGCGCCGGGTATGAAAACCGCCGCCGCCTCCGAATGGCCCAGGAAATACTCCATCTCAGCGGCCCGGTAATACGGCACGGCCGGTACCAATGCGGCACCAATACGAGCGATCGCAATCATTACCGCCAGGGCTTCAGCGCGATTGGGAAGCTGAGATGCCACGCGATCACCGGGCCTTATGCCCGCTTCCACCATCCCCAGCGCCAGACGCTCGGACATCCGGGAGAGCTCGCGAAAGGTCGTCCGGCGCACCGAGTCCACCACGGCAACCTTCTCCGGGCAGGCCTGAACGGTCTGATCGAACCGCTCCGCGATCGTCTGGCTTCCCCAGTAACCCCTGTCCGTATACTCCCGTATGATCTCAGCGGTGAAACGAGTCTTCATCGTACCGCTGTCAGCCTGACAACCCAATTATTCATTCGGCCAATCAACACCTACTGCTTGCCCAGCTTCTGCGTGGCGTATTCGACGAAGGACAGGTCGGTCATATCGTTGAAAGTCTTCTGGCCCTTGTAGAATCCCTTCGCTACCCACCATTCATATTGCGCCTGAACGCTCTTCATATCGGGCATGCCATTCGGATCCACATAGGGCATCTCCATGATCGCCAGGAGCCTCCAGGTGAACATCAGCCTAGCCTAACCCCTCTCATATAGCAATACCGAAGTGCCAAACTAAATAGTAGACAATATCTACTTTAGGCCCGGGGCTGCGGCGAGATTAATCTTTCCGAAGAAGCTGAGATATCGTTGAGCACGCCCTTCGAGCGCACCAAGTACTCCTTGAGCGCCTGTGTGCTAGGGCTGAGGCGGTCCGAAGGATGAACGATGAAGCAGTCCATCGTTTTCGGAAACCCTTGAACCTGCAGCAGGCAGAGCTTCCCGGTGGTTATCTGAGGCGCCACGGTCAGCGTGCTCAGGACCGTGATACCGAGGCCACGAAGGACGCTTTGAAGCCTGGCGTCACCGTTGGATACTTCCAGGACCACGTTCAGCGAGATACCGGCCTCAGCAGCCATCTGCTCGAGGACCTTTCTAACGTAGCTGGTACGGTCCCCCAGAATCAGCCTCTCGTGTGCCAGCTCACGAAATGGCACTGGGGAAACACCCGCCAGGCGGTGGCCAGGAGGTCCGACAGGCACCATGTAGGTTGGGAACAGGGGCTCCCAGACGAGCCCCATTGGGTCATCAGGGCCTAACATGATGGCCATGTCCAGTTGCCGGCGAGCGAGGCCTTCCAGGATGGTTTCGTACTCATCGACATGCACGTGCACTTCTATTCCCGGCTGGGCCTGATGGAATTTGTTATAGATCACCGGCAGGAGATGGTCGATAAGAGGCAACGCCGTGCCAAGCTCGACAGTTCCCCTCTCCAGATGCTTAATGGCCGCCAGCGCCTTATCCGCCTTCTGTATGGACGCAATGATCTCATTGTAGCTTTCAAAGAGGATCTCGCCTGCTTCTGTGAGCTCCACAGTCCCGCGACCACGGGACCGGTGTAGCAGCTTCATGCCGACGAGGTTTTCAAGCGACCTGATCTGATCGGAGACCGTGGGAGACGAAAGGAAGACTGAGTCAGCGGCCCTCGCGAAGCTCCGCTCGCGCGCCACGGCAGCGAAGATGCGGAGTTTCTGCAAAGTAATCGAATACAGGCGATCCTGAATCATGCACCCCCCGATAGCCTCCAACCCATGCGCCAAAAGTAGATGACGCCTATTATATATTCAGCCTATCGGGTACTGCAAATCGTGGTTGCCGCGTGGGACCATTTTTATGGCCATCTTCCAGCAGGTGTCGACGCACATGTTGCAACTTGGGCCGAGGCAGCTATCCGGGTCAATTACCTTCACCCGCTTGCTGACGAAGCTGTAGACCCCAACGGGACACACGGCCACACAATCCTGGCAATGAACGCATGCCTTGGGATCAATATCTGCTCTGGAGCCTACGGCACTGACGGCCTCAGCAGACGAACCGGCTGCAGCGTCTCCAACAATCACCGCATCCTTACGTCCCTCCGCCACATCGAGCCCCAGGCCTACGACCAGGTCCCGGATCACCGGGAACTTCGGGTGAGGCTCGATAGTCATGTCGGCAAGCGCCGGGTACTGGCAGGCCAGTACGGGCAGGCCGTTCACCACCAGCATACACGAGCCGCAAAAGCCTTTGGTGCAGACGTGGCGATAGGCCAGGCTGGGGTCCCGCTCCTGGTAGATCGAATGGAGCACATCCAGAACGCTCCTGTCCGCAAAGGGTATCCCGTCGAACTCATCATAAGAGGGTTGACCGCCGGCCGTTGGATCATACCGGCGGACCTTCACATGCGCCAGCCCTTCGCCGGACGAGACTATACCTGACTCCAGAACTGAAGCCTCCATCGCCTCAGCAGATCGCCGCTCCTCCATCCCCTACTTCTCCCCCGGACGCATGAAAGGAAAAGCGACGGGCACCCGGGTTACCCTCATCTCGTCGCCATCCCTTTGGATCACGATATTGCACAGCCAATCGGCCGACGGCTCCGGGTAGTCTTCCCGAAAATGAAGGCCGCGGCTTTCCTGGCGAGCCAGAGCAGCACGGGCGACCATCTCTGCAGCTGTCACCATATGGCGTAGCTCGAGGCACCCCAGCCATTCGTTGTTATGCCTTCTGGCGGTGGTCCGGACCCGCCACCTGGAGGCATCACTTCCGATGGCCCGGATCTTGTCCAGCGCCTTCTCCAGTCCATCCTGAGTTCGTCCCAGTAGATGCAGGTGCTCGCGCAGTACCACCTGTAGCTGTTGTCTCGCCTCCAACGCCAGGATATCTCCTTCGGACCCGTTATCCAATGGCCTGAGGGCCTCTCGCACCAAAGGCCCGACATCGGGGGGCTCAGCGAAAGAGGCGCCGGCCTCGCCGGCATGGCGGGACGCCTCCCGGCCGGCAATCGCTGCCATCGCCATGTAGAGCGCTATCGGGTTTCCCGCGATAGTGAAGGCGCCCTCAGCCCCTCCCGCCACCTCTCCGGCGGCGAAGAGGCCGGGAACGCTGGTCTGGGCCTTCGAATCGATCCGGCACCCACCCATGGACTCCAGGGGAGCCGGGGCTATTTCCAGCGCCTGCCGGCGGATATCCACACCCATGACCTCAAGGGCATGCATCAGGCGAGTATCACCAACTGAGTTGAGGTAAGCGTCTAACAAGTTGTCCGGCAGGTGCTTGAAGGAGAGGTAAACTCCTCCGTGTGGAGAAGACCTCGAAGCCTGAATTTCCTGCTGGCAGAGGACCGGCTGGGCCAGTCCCAGGCCTTTCCGGGCAACGAGAAACTCCTCTCCCCGCGAGTTGAATACCTTTCCATTCAGGTCGATCCGGAGCATGGTCGGCAGGTCAATATTGCCGGCGTATATGGGAGGCCACACCAGGCTATTGCTGTAGAAATCGGCGAACTCCATGTCCTGAATCTGCACGCCAGCCTCGTAGGCCATTCCCTGGCCCTCTCCGACCAGCGTCGGACTGGTGGCCGTAAACGGGTACATCCCCATAAACCCGCCGGTTGCCAGGACCACCGCTTTGGCCTTAATGACCACAAAGAGACCATCGAGGATATCCAGCGCCAGGACTCCGGCAGCGGCCCCGTCGCGCTTAAGAATCTGCAGGGCCTGCATGTTTCCGAGTGCCCTGATGCCAAGCCGGCGAAGCTGCTTCGGGAAGAGCCTGCGGTATTCTGGCCCCAGCATTATGCCTGTACGAGCGGACCGAGGGACTCGCGAGTGGCGTGATCCTGGGAACCTGACCTGCACATACCTGCCGTTCGACTTCATATAACGCATGCCCCAGCGGTCAAGAAGCCCGACGCACCGGGGAAGCTCGTTGGTAAGAGTGAGGAGCAGGTCCTGGTTGTTCAGGTACTGACCGACGCGCAGGGTATCCCGGGCGTGGGCTTCCGGGCTGTCCGGAGGATAGAGGGCCGCCGAAAACCCGGAACCTGCCATCCAGGATGCGGCGCCGTCTCTGGTCACCGGCCCTTTGGATATTACCGTGACGCTGGCCCCATGCTCCGCCGCCTCAACCGCCGCCGTCAGGCCAGCCATACCCGCCCCGACTACCAGGACGTCGCACTCCAGTCTGGTAGATATTTGATCGGACTGATCAAAAGACAGGTTGACGGGTTTTTCCTCGTCCAAAGTTCTGCTTCCTGCTTCATTTCCAGTGCCAGGGGCCCGCAGCCGATACTACACCATATGAGACGGCTACGGCAACAATCTGTCAGTTACCCCATGGTGAATACCGTCCGCAAGAGGTAAAATCTAAGTGGAACATCCGCTAAGACCGCTGCGGTTTTGGAAACCGCTGCGGTCTCTGGGATGAGAGCGTATTATGCGTGTCACAATCGTCACAGTAGGGTCCAGGGGCGATGTAGAGCCGTACATCGCACTGGGGGTCGGACTGAAGCGTGCAGGACATGAGGTAACTCTGGCCACACACGCCACCTTCGAGTCCGTTATCCGTGAACGGGAGATCGGATTCTCCTGCCTTGAGGGCAATCCGCAAGAACTGCTGGAGACTAACCAGGGCCAGGCCTGGCTGAAGTCTGGCAGCAATCCGTTTGCCTTCCTGAGTAAGCTCTCCGCAATCATGCTCCCGATGATGGAGCGAATGCTGAAGGACGCCATGGCCGCCTGCCAGGATGCCGACGTAGTCGTGCCATCTATCCTGGGCGCCCTGGCAACCTACCACGTTATCGAGAAGCTCAACAGCCGGGCAGTCCCGGCATTCCTGCAACCCGCGAGTCCGACGCGGGCATTCCCCAGCCCTAGCTTCCCTCCGCACGCCTGGGGAGGCCTTTACAACCGGTTTACCTACACGATGAGTGAGCAAGTGCTCTGGAACTTAATGAAGGGACCGATCAACCAGGCGCGACAAGAAGTCCTCGGGCTCCCGCCTCTGTCAAAGGCGTGGTTCTCAAGCTCGGAGAGCCGGCAGGTGCCGATACTCTATGGCTACAGCCCGCAGATTGTCCCAAAGCCGTCCGACTGGCCGGAGTGGCTGCACGTTACGGGCTACTGGTTCCTCGAGCCCCCAACCGGCTGGCAGCCTCCGGAAGGCCTGGTCGATTTTATCGCATCCGGCCCACCACCGGTCTGCATTGGCTTCAGCAGCATGAAGGACCGCGAGCAGGAGGAGATTACCGAGATCGTCCTGAAGGCACTGGCGATGGCCAGGCGCCGGGGCGTACTGGTTACGGGTTGGGGAGGCTTGACCGGCGCAGACCTGCCTGATGATGTCTTCAAGATCCGGGAGGCCCCCTTTGGCTGGCTGTTCCCGCAGATGGCAGCCGTGGTGCACCACGGTGGCGCCGGCACCACCGCCGCCGGCCTCCGCGCCGGAGTGCCGGCAGTAGCAGTCCCCTTCTTCGCCGACCAGTCGTTTTGGGCCGACCGGGTGTTCCGGCTGGGCGCCGGCCCGAAGCCTATTCCGCGCAAGCGTCTCTCGGCCGAGCGCCTGGCGGACGCCATTCGCACCGCGGTCACCGATGACGCCATGCGAAAGCGCGCCGCGTCCCTGGGTGACAAGCTGAGCCGGGAGGACGGCGTTGCCAGAGCGGTAGAGGTCTTCGGCCAGCTCCTGGCTGACGACCGCCGGATCACCTCGTACCGGGAGCTGGCGCGGTAGCGGGGGTGGTGGGCCAGGCCCATCTGTAGTATAGGAAGTTCGGCCCAGTCCGGTCCGCCCGGCAGGGATGGTGCTCATATCCGTTGACTCCGGTTGCTTCAGGGTGCAAGACGGGTCCATTCGGTTCCCTCGTCGCTCCCTGCCAAAGCCTGCTCTTGCCTGGGGCCTAATCGACATGAGCTATTACAGTTCGGGGTGGAAGGGAGGTACTTCCGGCGGCCTGAGCTGCCGCAATGCTGTACCGAGAACGCCCCTTGTCAGAACAGTTGGCATCTGACAGCCATAGCGGCCAAAATGCAGCCTATACAATGACCCACGTTGCGTGGGTCATTGTATAGGCTGCATTTCATTGTTGGGGCCATTCCTCTGGCACTGGAATCCCGAGAAATTTACACAGCACGCGGGTGCGCTCTTTTATTGAGGCCGCATCATTTGTCCCCTGCTGGCTCATCCGGTCAAACTCCAGATACTCAAAGTTGGCGAAAGCGATATCCCTTGCCGCAAGATCTCGGTTCTCGGCCAGCTTTGCGTTGAAATGTTCCAGCCTCTCCCTTGTAAATAACGCCTGTGCACCTAATGCGCACGCAGTTCTCATAGTGAGGTAATAGACCGTAATTGAGGATAGTGACCTCAAGAGCGCATCTCGATCTTCGAAAACCACATCTAGAGCGTTCAGGGTCGCCGTTGTCCGGTTCCTCACCTCGTCCAATCGCTTACCCTTCTCGGTCTTGTATTGCCTGACCATGTCATCCAAGTAGGGCTTCTTAGTGTCAACAATGCGCTTTTGGAACAGGAGAGCATACTCCATGAACAGAACCTTGGCCGCTGCTTCTCGATGCTGGTACCTCGTATCCGAGAATTTGACGCGACTTGCGAAGAAATGGTGGTCAGATAGAGACCTGATGCATCCGACCATCGGCCCACCAATAGCATTTCTCCTTTCTGCCGCATTAAGAGGGACGGCTTCATTCAACCGGGCGAACATATCCTCGATCAGGTCGATCTCCTCAGTCTCTACACAGATAACCGGCATAGTGAAAGAGTCAAACCTGACTTTCAGTTTCGGATAAGCCGACCCCAGCTCCGAATATTTGAGTCCACCCGCCTGGACTTTCGGGTCCTGAAGGTATGAAAAGTCCTGACTCAACGGGAAGGCATCATCCGCGAAAGCCCATACGGCCTCAATTCGCTGGCGGCCATCGATAATAGCGTAGTCGAAATTGCCATATTCGCTGCGCTTAACGGGTGCCAATGAATGAAAGTAGAGCTTTGGGATGTCATAATCGTTGAGAATAGAGTCGATTAGGAGTTGACGCTTTTCCAGTGTCCAGACTTCCCCGCGGCGTTGATACCAAGGTTCTACGTTGATTCGGTCCTTCTCCGAGTAGAGGCGAAGAATCGCACTGTTTTGCATAGGGAACGTGCGAAGATATGGCATATTGCCTCCTATATCTGAGCCAGGCTATCGAGCTCAGGGAAAAGTTGAAATCGTGTGATACCAAGAACCTTCAGTTGATCCCGAAGAGTCGCCTTGCAGTCTGGAGGAATCAAGTATTTCCACACGTGGTCTCTGTCCGCACCAAGAGCACCGGCATCCTCGACAGGCGTATCATCCCTGTGCCCGATTGTGAAGACACCTTGCTGAGACTGCATACGCGGACTGTTCCGGGGTGCGATGGCTGCTATCGGCAACAGACGAGACGTACGCTCACGTGCAACGGTCTCTGGAAGGTAATTCTGCAGGTGCTCATCCTCGAAGAATGGGATTTCTGGCCGGTAATCAGGCCGATACCCACTCTTCTCATTCAAAACGGTTGGGAGGAGAACCCACAAAGCACCCTCTTCATCAGGGTTCTCCGTCACTGCGAAATAGAGTGCGACAAGGGGACTCTCGGTCCAATCAAGTAATCGAGTTGGCATGGAGTGGTGCTGCATAAGGAAGAGCCATTCGAATTCATTTCGCGGGTGTTGTTGAAGAAGGGGTGTTGCGTTCTGCTTGAAGCGGTTGATCAGGTAGATTTCAGAATCTGACCTGCCGCCGCGAAGAAGCTTAGGGACTAGAGTCCATCCCGATCTTGACTGGCCACGGAACCACACGGGTGCATCGATGCCGAGGAGGTGGTCGGTAAGGCGCTGCACTAGCTGCCCGACGCTATCTATGGGTGCATCCGGATATCTCATATGGACTCCCCTGTGTTAATCTGCTATCCCTCAACAATAACTGGATTCATCCGCTTGTTACGCGGACTTCAGCGTGCCCACCCGTACAAAGCTATACTGGAGTACCTGCTGGGGGCGCTCCAACCCCTTCGTTTTCCGTTAGTTGCGCTCTTTACCGGGTTATACAAAGGTCTCCCGTGTGGGTCGGCATAGCAACCACTTTAGGCGGAGTCTCCAATCGTTCCCAATTGCTCACATAATGGCAGTGGTGCACAATTGCCGTTTCACCGCCCTGGACGGCGCAATCAACACTTGGCGATGATTATAGTCGCCATCGCCCTGATGGACAAGTCTGTCAAAAACAGCCATGTCGAGAGCACCATCGGCCTCAGTTTCCTGCAAATTCAGGCTCCAAATAACGCCGATTTCCGTCGGTTATCGAATCACTTTTGGGGCCGATTGCTCTCTTGATAAACATGCAATCAGCGTGACGCTCGCACCGTCTCTCTTGCCGGGCGTTCCCGGATTTGCCAGGCCCAAGTTTATCATTCCCCGGATGGCCCTCTTGCCGATCCGCCCTATTGTCATTAGTATGGGGAATAAGGAAGGCTCCTGTAGAATAAGCGAGAGAAAAAAACGCTTTATCTAGAAGGAGCCATCCGGATGCAGAATAACATTGGTCGCAAGCTGGGGCAACTGAGGCCTGGTG
>Ga0209514_10000609_pt1 | contig 70700 bp, 57 predicted proteins | sample Subgrocontami58m_FD_187452 | JGI IMG/M metagenome (GOLD analysis project Ga0209514, IMG submission 187452) | Subsurface groundwater microbial communities from S. Glens Falls, New York, USA - GMW37 contaminated, 5.8 m (SPAdes) (version 3) | ecosystem: Environmental > Aquatic > Deep subsurface >... | reverse complement strand
CATCCACGCCACTAAAACAAAATGAAACTCGATTGTCCAGCAAAGGCTTTAACTCACCGGCTCCCAGCCCTTTGCTGGGGAGGTACAAACCACCCTGCGGGGCGCCAAACCCCTCCAGTCCGGAGTTATTCCTAAGGTCTTCCGACTCACCGTCGATGGGTCTGCGCGCGACGAAAGTCCCCTTGTCAACTCCGCGCCCCCTTCGACTGAGGAACGAACGCCAAATCTGGATGCACCTGCGTCACGGTTTTGGTCTGCCAAATCTCGATGCACCTGCATCACAGTTTTGGTCTGCCAAATCTCGATGCACCTGCATCACGGTTTTGGTCTGCCAAATCTCGATGCACCTGCGTCACAGTTTGGTCTGCCAAATCTCGATGCACCTGCATCACAGTTTTGGTCTTCCAAATCTGGATGCACCTGCGTCACAGTTTGGTCTGCCAAATCTCGAGGCGCCTGCATCACGGTTTGGTCTGCCAAATCTGGATGCACCTGCGTCACGGTTTGGTCTGCCAAATCTGGATGCACCTGCGTCACAGTTTGGCAAAGATCGTTGAGCCGCCGCTGCAGCCACTCCACCATTGCCAGCCTGCCGATTAACTGAAACGATTTGACAGTGCGCCCCCGCTTCACGAAAACCCTTTGCTCCCGCCTCGCCCGAAGACAACCTCCCTCTCAGCAAACCGCAGTCTATCCCGCGATTTCCTCAATGCCTCCTCCTCCCGGCGCGCGGACAGACGCCGCGTGCATCCGGCTCGTTGCCGCCTGGCTGATCTGCTCAACTCTGGCCCATGCGGCGGACCAAAATTGGCCCATGCTCGGGCACGACCCCGCCAGGAGCGGCGCCACTTCGCAGGAAATTCGGCCGCCTTTTGCCCGCAAATGGCATCGGCTCTTTCCAGATGAAGGAATCATGAGCGGGGTTCAGCCAATCGTCTCGGGCGGAAAAGTATTTGTTCCCACATTACACGGAAAACTCCACGCCATTGACGCCGAAACCGGCCAGGATGTTTGGTCGTTCGAAACGGGCGGCCCGCTCCTCCATGCCGCCGCCGCAACCGAACAGAAAGTGTTCGTTGGCTGCGCGGATGGAAAACTCTACGCCCTGCAAACGGCCGATGGGAAAGTCGCCTGGACTGTTCCAACCGGCGCAGCCATCTGGAATGCGCCCGCCATCGTGGAGCAGACGGTTTTCGTCGGAAGCCGCGATGGCAAGCTCTACTGCGTCGATGCAAACAGCGGGACGAACAAATGGATCGCCCTCGCAGGCGGCCCGCTTCTCTCGAGTCCCGCGGTCGATCTCAAACGGGGCCGGGTTTACATCGGGTGCGAAGACATGCGCGTTTACGCGTTTCAAATGACCGACGGCCAGCGGCTCTGGATCAGCCGCAAACTCCCTGGGGTCAGCTTGCGCGGGTATCATCCCGTCGTCGCGCCTGACGGATCGATCATGATCGCCACTGCCCCGGCTCTTTCGGTCGACACTTTCCAAAATCTCCTTGTGGAAATGGCCAAAGCGGTTTTTGGCGATTTCGCAAGCTGGCGCCATTCCAAAGAGGAAAACGCGCGCTGGCGGGAAAAGAATTTCGAACAGCTTGGCAAACCAGAAACTTTCCCGAGCGAACTCGAGTGGATCCGAAAACGGCTGACGGACCAAACCGCTTTCCAAACTTTTTTTGTGTTGGAGCCCGAAACAGGCCACCAAAAATTCGTCACCCCGATTGTTTACTCGGAAAGCATGAATGGCCCCGGCGCGCCTCCGCTCGTCTCGCCTGAGGGCAAGGTCATTGTCAAATTCCAAGCTCTGCTGCGGAGCCGCTACGAGCATTATTCTCCCTTTCTCAATGTAGGGTATTTGGACACCTCGACTGGCCGCATCACGCCCATCCTGGATGAATCCCGCGCTTATGGCTGGCACGACAGCCTGTTGCTCGTGCATGACGAGCAATGCCAGCTCAGCTTGGCCGGCCGGATTCTCCTCAACACGCATCAAGACAACGTGAACGCGCTTGATCTCGACACGAAGCGCGGCTTCGATGCCCCCTTTTGCACGAACATCCACGAACCGCAGCCTGGCGAAGCTGTTAACATTTGGGCTTTGCTGCTGGCGGGCAAACCGTTGCCGCCCGGAAAAGAATGGCTCGCGCGCGGGACCGCGGTCTATGGGGGAGGCTCCGTCATTGACGTGCCGGTCGCCGTCGCGGGCGACAGTTTTTATTATCTCCCGACGCATGAGATCAATTCCGGCGCCGCGGTGATTGCTTATCGCATGGCAAAAACTCCGGAGGCCGCCCCGGAGAAATTGCCATCCGCTGCTCTCGGGAACGAAACGTGGGAGCGGCTTCAACGCATGCCTTGGGACTGGGACATTCTTTCTTTTCCGCGGCTCAATCATTTGCTCAAGGCTCTGCCTGGAAAAATCCCCGGCACGATCCAACAGCCGCTCTCCGACAGCGCGGCCGAAGCAGCCGGCAAAGTCGCGGACGAAACACTCGATCGCGTTATTTTTGAGCCTGCCATTGATGCCTCCGGACGGCTGCGGATTTTTCAATCGAACGCACCCGCCGCTACCATCGCCGGAGAGCCGCGGCCGGCAACGGGCGCGAGTGTGACGACAAACAATTTCGACGGCCTCAGGAAAGAATTATTGCGCGGCGTCAAAGAGCTGACTTCGACCGAATGGCGGCCGCTGGTTTTCCCAAGCGGGAAACATCCGGAAGAGGCTTACCGATTTTTCAATGATCCATCCGAAACTCTTTACACGCTGGCATTGGCTTACCCGCATCTGGACGCGGTCTTAAAGAAAGAGGCGGAAGCTCGCGTCGCTGCGCTGCTCAATGGGACCAATCAAACCGGCGCCCGTTTCGATTCCGAATATTATCCGGCGCAAGTCGGCTTGGTCCGCTCGTTGTATGATGCGCCGCCTGAAAAATTGATGCAGGTGCGGGAGAATCCTTCCTGGCCAAAACTCGGGCGGCTTTATTCCGCCTGGCTCTGGGGAAATGTTTCAGGCCAATGGAACGAGCTGCAGCCTCACTGGAACGACTGGAAAAAATGGCTCGGCCAAAAACCGAATCCTTTCACGGAGGATTGTCACAATGGTTATCTGGCCGGGCTCATTGGGTATTGCCGGCTGGCCAAACAATTTCACGACGACCAGGCGCTGCACGATGGCATCGCTGCCGCCCGGCACGCTTTGCGCGAACGGCTGGTCTACGAGCTCGCTCACACTCGGGGCGGAGTGATTACGTCGATTCCGGTGCTGCGGTCGACGTTCGGCCGGTGGAATCGATTGACTCCAGACGTGGCTTTTTTCCTGAACGAATTCGCCGGAGAGATTCACCGCAATCTCATGCAAACGTATGTCGATTACCATCGGCCGACCTGGTGGCTGGCCTGGAATGTCGAACTGATGATGCGCAACGAAGCCCCGCTGATCTTTCCAACCGTGGCGCAGGAAATTTTCTGCGCGCGGGCTTGGTTGCTGGGCCAAAACGCGGACCAGCTGAAGCGGTTTATCGACATTCCCTGGTGCAAGGCGGACGAAGCGTACCTTCAGAAACTGGCGATCACGCTCAGCGCGGGAATGTGAAGGGATTTGAAACTTTGGCTAGGAACCCGTTGCCAAATCTGGATGCACGTGCGTCTGGATTTGGCAGCGGCCGATTGCGGAGGGTCATGGGTCGTCGGTGCATACTCCTCGGCGGCTCGTCAGTAGCCTCGCCCCACCGGACACTTGGCGCATCGAGGCGCTGCAGGTGGGACGAGCCAGGCTCCGCCTGGAGTAATACGGGCGCGGAGCGCCCTCGCGAGCTGCAAGATTCATGGGAAGGCTGCATTTCACATCCACGCACTTGAACCTGGAGTCATCTTTCACTCATTCAACCCGGAACGGGGCGCCAGCCCCAGCTCGTGCCATTGCCAAACCCGGCTGACGAAGGCACGGTTAAGGCTGATGGAAATGATGACTGACGCGGAACTGGCCGATCTTTGTCGCGCCAAAACTTTGCTGGAGAATCCAGGATTGGCCGCGCGCCTGGCCAATGTCGTCGGGTCGCCGATTGAAAAAGGGTTCAAGATGCTCCCAGCGGGCTGGAGCGAAACGGTTCAGAAGGCCACCTACAGCGCGCTCCTCAAAGCGCTCAAGTTTGCCGTCATCACTCTCGAAAAACAAAAAACCGGTCCTTCCGCCGATTTGCTCCATAAAATTCTAGTCGGCACTTCCGGCGGAATCGGCGGCGCGTTCGGGCTGGTGTTGTTGCCGCTTGAATTGCCTGTTTCGACCGCAATTATGCTTCGGTCCATCGCGGACATTGCGCGAAGCGAAGGACAGAATGTTTCCGCCCTCGAGACGAAGCTGGCTTGTTTGGAAGTGTTCGCGCTTGGAGGCAAGACTCCCGGCGACGATTCCACCGAAAACGGATACTGGGCCGTGCGCGCGGCCTTGGCTAAGGCGGTTTCCGAAGCAGCTGCTTATTTGACCCAGCGCGGGTTGGCGGAGGAAACCGCGCCTGCCATCGTGCGTTTGATCAGCGCGGTCGCCTCGCGATTTGGGGTGGTGGTTTCGGAACAGGTGGCTGCTCGAACCATTCCTGTCGCTGGCGCTGTGGCCGGCTCGTCATTGAATGTGTTGTTCATGGCGCATTTTCAAAAAATGGCGCGCGGCCATTTCACCATCCGGCGCCTGGAAGCGAAGTATGGCACGGCTGAGGTGCAGGATATTTATCGCTCGATTGCCTTGAAGATCGCAGCTCCGGCAAATCCGTAGCGCGGGCTTCCAAGCCTGCGAGTGGGGCGATTTTCTAATCGCCGCCTGCACCGAAGAAGCTCGAAAATCTCTTGTGTCCTGGTTCAGTGTGAATTGGAAAAATGGAGCTTAGCAGTAATGTTTGTCGCTTCAAAACGCGCGCCGCGGCTCACAAATCCGGCTGGTCAGGCGATTGCCCGAGACGAAGGACGCGCTTTTTGATCGTCTCCAATTCTTTCGTCAGCTGGTAGAGCGCCTTGTAAATATCGTCACTCGCGGCCCGGTCGCCGAGCGCGGGGACGGCGGGATTAAGCCGCATGAGTTCCTGGGCAATTCGCGCACAGGATTCTTTTATCTGATCGATCGCTGCTTTCCGGTCCATAAGTGTCTCCGCAGAAGTTTGCTCGCGTTCAATCCAAAATCCAAAATCCAAAATCCAAAATCCAAAATTCGGAGACTGTTCCGTTGCCAAACGGATTGGCCAATGAGAAACTTGCCGCAGTTATCGCCATGGATTTTCTAGCGGATGATTTTGCGCTGAACCGGCGCGCCTTTTTGCGGATGACCGCGGGCGGGCTCGGTTGCCTTGCGTTTTCACAGTTGCTCGCAGGCGAAACCTCCGCCGCAATTTCCTCAGCCAATCCGCTCACTCCAAAAGCGCCGCATTTTGCCGCCCGCGCCAAAGCGGTGATCTGTCTCTTTCAACATGGCGGGCCGAGCCAAATGGATCTGTTTGATCCAAAGCCCGAATTGAACCGTCGCGACGGCCAGGATTTTCCGGGCCAACTCGAAATTCATTTTCAGAACCAAGCTGGGAAACTGCTGCGGTCGCCCTTTCAATTTAAGAGGCAGGGCCAGGCTGGCCTCGAACTGTCGGAGTTGTTGCCGCACACCGCTGCCATCTCGGACGAACTCACCTTGGTGCGGTCGATGGTCACCGATTCGGTCGATCACGAATCGGCCCTGCGGATCATTCATGGCGGAAAATTTCAAGCGGGCCGGCCGACCTGGGGTTCGTGGGTGGTTTACGGGCTCGGCACGGGACGCCAGGATTTGCCGGCTTACGTGGTGTTATCTGATCCAGGTGGGTTGCCGATCGACGGCCTTCGCAATTGGTCCTCCGGCTGGCTGCCCGCGATTTACCAAGGGACGCAAATCCGCTCGGCGGGCTCGCCCATGTTCAATTTAAAAACGCCTCCGGAAATCACGCCCGAGGCGCGCGTGCGGCAGCTGTCATTGTTGGAAAAGCTGAACCGAGCTCACTTGTCGAGGCATCCTGAAAACACAGAATTGCAAGCAAGGCTGAACCAGTTCGAGCTGGCGGCGCGGATGCAAACTTCGGTCGAAGAAACGTTGGACCTGGAAAAGGAACCGGCCGGCGTGCGAAAGCTGTACGGAATCGATCATCCCCATGCTGCGACGGCCAATTACGCGAAACGATGTTTGATGGCCCGGCGACTGGTCGAGAAGGGCGTTCGGTTCGTCCAAATTTATCTTCATGGCCAGCCGTGGGACACACACGATAAAAACGCCGAACGGTTGAAGGACCTCTGTTTGATGACGGATCAGCCGAGCGCCGCGCTCGTGGCCGATCTCAAGCAGCGCGGGTTGCTCGATTCGACGATTGTGATTTGGAGCGGCGAATTCGGCCGGCTGCCCATCTCACAAAAGCAGGACGGCCGGGACCACAACCGGCACGGGTTTTCTCTCTGGATTGCGGGCGGCGGCTTCAAGAAAGGCTACGCTCATGGCGAAACGGACGAGTTCGGTTATAAAGCGGTTGATCATCCCGTTCGGGTTTATGATCTCCACGCGACGCTTCTGCACGCGCTCGGTCTCGATCACAATCGCTTGTTCTTTCCGCACGACGGCCGAGACGAAACCCTGACCGATTCGCCTGTCACCAATGCGCAGGTCATTCCGGAATTGCTGGCCTGAAATTTCGTCGTCGAGCGAACTGGCTGTGACCGAGACCCGTTCCATTTTGATTTTGTCTTTGATTTGCGGTCGCTTCGAATTAGCGGGATTCCAAGCCTATTCGAAGCGCCCCGCTCATTAAATTTAACCGGAATTTCCAATTGGCCTTCGCGGTTAATCCACGGCCGTTTTCAGGTTACACCGGAGTTGCCCGCGGGCTTCCCTGCCGCTGCATCCAGCGAACGGCTTTTTCCCAGACCGGCAGCGAAAGCAGGACGCTGATGTGACCGTGCGGCACGCGCCAAATCTCGGGCCGATTCCACGCCGCCCACAATTCTTCCAGATTTTCAAACGGCGCGAACAAGTCGTATTGGGACGCGATCAACAGGATTTTTTCGGGCGGTGGAAAAGGCTTCAAGGCTGCCAAATTCAAGATCGAGAACTCGGCGCCGGATGGCACTTCCGGGATGTTCCTTCGAATCGGCTCGCAAAAGGGCAGATCCATGATCACTCGTTCCATGCGCGCCACCGGAGTGATCAACACGCCGAAATCAACGCGCGGGTCGCGGCACAACACCAATCCAGCCAGCCACGCGCCGAGTGAAATCCCCAGCAAACCGGTGGTGCGGCAGCCTTGCGCCTCGAGCCACGAAAGCATCGCTCGAATGTCCGCAACCGATTGCCGGACGGACTCGATCGTTTCCAGCAAATCGGGCGAGAGAAAATTTCGGTAGCGACCCGGGCCCTTTGGCTTCCGGGTGGCGTGAAAGGGAAGTTCGATCATGGCGCAATTCACGCCGGCTTTGTTCAAGCGCCAGGCCAGCGGTGGAAATTGCAGCCAATAACCGAGTTCCCCATTCCAGCCGTGCAACAGCAAAACCGTTGGACGCTCTGTCCAGTCCGCGCCGGACCGGTAAAAGCGGCCGGGAACCCGGTTGTTCTCGGGCCAATGCGTGCTGATCGGCGAAATGAATTCGAACCGTTGGGCCTGGCGGAATTGAAGCTCAGGCACAGCTGGAGGCGCCTGCGGAAAAAAGTCCGGACTGTCCAAGAGCTGCCGGATTTCTTGCAGGGACCGTTTGCAGTCGCGGCTCGGCACGCTGTGTTGGGCCGAAGCGAAGGCGAGGCGGTCCAGGGCCTTAGTCAAAAACGGGTGCATGGGAAGTCTCCATTCGTTTTTCGCATGGATTGGGACCGTGAACTTCGGCTCGTCAGTAGCCTCGCCCCACCTGAATGCCCAGGCGCGCCGGTGCATGGGAAGCCTCGAAACCATGGGGACGGGTTCGCTCTCCTCATGCAGCATCGCTCATCCCGCTCGGCCCAAGTCCGTCCATCATTCCAGTTCGAAAAAATCGGCGGTGATTCCTGAATCGTCGCACTCAATGATGGCAACGGTCCGTTCGTGCTGCGCGCGTTGTTTGCCCGCGTAGCCTGGATTCAAGTAAAGCGTTTCGCCAATCGTCTCACAGAGCCGCTGATGGGTGTGCCCGAAGATCACCACATCCGGATTTTCGCGAATGATCCGGCGTTTGATTTTGTCTTCCGGAGCGCGCGGATCAACCTGGTGATGAAGCAGGAATTTGCGGCCGTCCAGCTCGATGATTTCAGTTTCTTTGTATTCGAGCCCCACGTCCGTGTTGCCAATCACCGCGGTGACCGGGGCAATTTCCTCGAGTTCCAAGATCAACCACGGCAAACCGATGTCCCCGCCGTGCAAGATGTGATCGACGCCGGCAAAGATCTCGGGAATTTGCGGATCGAGATGGCCATGCGTGTCCGAGAGAATTCCAATGCGAATCATGCGATGCTCAAGCTTTGGATTCCTCTGGCGCGGGCTCTTCTTCGTCAGCGCTCTCCTCTTCCGTTTCGGCTTCCGCAGCCTCGCCGAGCTTCATCGCGCCGGCAAACAATCCTGTGAACAAGCCGCCGCTCGTGAGAGTGTTCCGAAAAAACTCCCAAGTGTGCGGCCAGTTCGGGGTCCCGACGGTGAGCGCCTGAATCCAACCTGCCAGATTTTTTGGATACAAAGGATCCGTAAGCCACGAGAGCGTATTGGTGACGAAATAAAAAATAAGAGCGCCCGCAAGCCCGCCGCCGAGCAGAACCAGCCACGACGCTTTTGGGGTAAAGTTTCGGCCCAGCCAGATCAAAACAGCATACGCGGCGTACGTCCCGAGCATGTACGTGCCGATGAGCGGCACGTGGTAATAAAATCCATTGAGCGCGAGATCAGTGACAAAGAGGGCCGTCAACGGAAGCCACCAAGCCATTCGGCGAGTGAAGTAAACCCCGGCGCAGAAAGCCAAGCCGTAAGCCGCGCTGAAATTTTCCGGCAACATTCCCGGCCAGCGAGTCAGCGCGAATACGAGCATCAACGCGTAAGGCAACAGCGATTGCCACTTCTCTTTCATAGCTGCGCCAGCATACGGCAACCCACTCCAAAAACAAGGAGCAGCTCACAACTTGCGCAGCCGGTAAAATCTCCGCGGCCCGCCGATCGCGTCCACAACGCTGCTCTTGCCGCCGATACTCGAAGGCAACTGAAGCACAGGAGCCCAGACAGAAGCCGAGTTCAGGTCAGTGGTGGATTCGAGAACATACCCGGCGCCATCCCATTCCAAGACCAAGTTCTGTCCGGAGTGCTGCAAGCCCAGGCGCGGCGACGAAATTGTCCCCGTGACGGTAATCGTCAGCGCGGGGCAGATTGCGACAGCTCCGTTTTGATCGATCGCAAGCGCTTGAATCGAGTGGCTCCCGGGCGGGACATCGTGCCAGGTGAAGCTCGTGCTGATCGTGCCGACCAGCGGCGTATCGATGCCATAGAGCAAAACGCCGCCCGAATAAAACTCCACCCGCATGATCGAGCCATCCGCATCGCTCGCCGTGGCGCTGATCCGCACATCCGCCGGCGCCGCGAACACCTGGCCTTCGAGAGGAGATCCCAGTTTGATCTGGGGCGGCTGATTGGCCGATGAGGTCACGGTGAAGTTCTCCGGGCTTGTCACTGCCGCGGTCGCGGTGCGCAATGTGATCGCCCCGCTCGTGACATCTGCTGGAGCGGCGGCGAGAAGCTCGCCATTATTATTCAATACGAACTCGGCCGATTTTCCGTTGAATTCAACGGCGATGACGCTGTTCAAGCCGGAACCTGAAATCATAACTTTCGTTCCGGCGGCGCCTTGGTTCGGCGAAAATCGAGAAAACACCGGGTGCGCGGAGATGGTCACTGAGGCCAGGCGGCTTTCGACCGTCCCAACGGCATTTTTGATTTTGACCGAGTAGCTGCCTGCCTGGACGGCCTGAATTTTGAAAATGTTCAGAACGGCGCTGGTTTCCCCGGGCAGTTCAAGTCCATTAAAGAACCACTGATACGTGAGCGGCGCGGTCCCTTGCGCCGAGACGGACAACACCACATCCGCCCCCACTGTCGCAGCTTGGTTTTCGGGCTGGACCAAAATGGACGGAGCCAACAAGGCCGGCGCGGCCAAATCGGCGACGATTCCCGCAACGAAAAGGTCCTGGTTCCCCAAGCTGATCGCGAGCTGGTCGCCGAACGAAACGTTCAATCCGAACTCACCAGTGATTCGAACATTTCCACTGCCATCGACGGCGATGCCATATCCGTAATCATCGCCGGAACTGCCGGCCGCTTTCGCCCAAGAAATATTGCCGTCGCGAAAAAGCTTCGCCACAAAAAGGTCAAACCCAGCAGAGCCAGTCAGGTTCAATCCGCCAAACTTGGCGCTTTGCTGAAAATAACCAGTGAAATAACTGTTCCCATTCGTGTCGATCGCCACCGCGTAACCGGTGTCATCCTCCGGACCACCCGCGCCTTTCGCCCACAACGGCTGGCCCGCGGAATCGAAGTTGGCCATCAAGATGTCGAGTCCGCCCCGGCTGGCTAAAAGATCGTCGCCGATCTTGAAGCTGTCGGAGAATTGTCCAGCCAATCGCCATTGCCCCAACGAATCCACTGCCAAGCCCAGCCCAGCGTCGCTGCCAGAGCCGCCCAACCGTTCCGCCCAAAGCAAGTCGCCGTTGGGATTGTATTTCACGAGGAAAATGTCGGTGTCCCCTGCGCTCGTCAGCTGGATCGTGCCAAACTGCGCTTTGCCTCCAAACTCGCCGGCCACGCCGGGATTCCCGGAGCTGTCCACAGCGACGGCGTAACCAAAATCATCGTCAGTCCCGCCCGCCTGGCGAACCCACCCGACGTTCCCATCGCTGTCGTATTGGGCCAGAAAAATGTCCGCGCCTCCGCGGCTGTCGAGTTTTTGCGAACCGAATTGGACGGAAGCTTTGAATTCACCAGTGACGAAAACTTTACCGGTGGCGCTGACGGCGACGCCGTAACCTTGGCTTTCACCGGTGCTCGGCGCCGAGCGCACCCAGAGGAATTTCCCCGCGGAATCATATTTGGCCAGAAACAAAGTCGGGCCAGCGTTGCTGCCGGGCAGAACCACGCTTTCGAATTGGGCAGCGGCCGCGGTTGCCCCGGTCACATAAACATTTCCCGCAGCATCGAGAGCAATGCCATAGCCGAGATCGTCGCCCACACCGCCGGCCTGTTTTACCCAGACGAGATTTCCGTTCGAATCGAGTTTTGCGATGAGCAAATCCTGACCGCCCCGGCTGGTCAGAGTTGTCTTTTCAAAAATCGCGCTGCCGGCAAACGAACCAATGACGTAACTGTTTCCCGCCGCATCCGCGGCGATGGCCGAGCCGGAATCTGCACCGATGCCCCCGGCACGAGAAGCCCAGACAAATTCACCTGGCCCAGGAGGAAGTTTCACCGTCAGGAAGGCGGTATCACTTTGATTGGTTCCAGCCACATTTTTCACGGTGACAAAATACGGCCCGCCATTGCCACTCGTCACATTGGTTAACGACAACGTCGTGTTGGTGGCTCCAGGAATCGGTTTGCTCTGAAAATTCCATTGATAAACCAATGGCTCCGCCCCGAACGCGGCGACCGAGAAATTCACCGTGCTTCCGGCGGTGACCGTTTGCGAAAGCGGCTGGGTCAAAATCCGCGGCGGAGTAGGCGTCACCGTGAAAGGGGCGGCGCTGAACGCTTCCGCTTTGGGCGAGCTGACGCGGATCAATCCGGTGGTGCTCCCGTCCATGACCGTGGCCAACAACTCAGTGTCGGAACTCACGTTGAACGGAGCGTCCACGCCGTTGAACTCGACTTTCGTCACGTGCGTGAAATTTGTTCCTTTCACCGTCACGACTGTGCCCACTGGGGCCGCGGCAGGAGAAAACCCGGTCACTGTCAAGCCGACTGGAATCGGCTTTAAAATAAAGTTATGTTCGAGAGCTTGATTGGCCGTGACCGACAAATCCGCGCCTTCGGCCTCGTAATTGCGCGCGTCCAGAATTTCGGACACGAAGCGCACATTCCAGTTCCCGCCGCGGACGCCAAGCGCGAATCGTCCGGTTGAATCGCTCGTGGTGCTCGTGCTCAAATCGATGGAAGAATCTTGCGCTTGAATGGGCATGCCAATGACAGGGGCGCCATCGGGTGTTTGAAGCTTGCCGTAAATCAAAGCGTTCGCCGGCGGCAGGCTTAACGAAACCTGCGCCACCGCTCCGGTGCTCGTATCCACGGGTGGAAAGCTGGACCGAGTCAGGTAGCCCAGCCGGGCGAGCAACTTTTCTTGGAGCATGAAACTCCATTGGCCGGAGCTCACGGGCATTTGAACTTTGCCCGCCGCATCAGTAATTCCAAACGTGAATTGAATCACCTCATTGGTCGGTTCCGACACCGCGAAGATCTCCGCGGCCGGAAGGGGCCGGCCCGTCTCCTCGTCGAGCACCGTCGCCGAAATCAGACGCGGCGGGCGAATCAAACTGAAATTCTGCGTCACGGTTTGCGAAGATGCTAAGAGGCGGATGGGCAGTTCCGCTCCTTGCGCGGCGCTCAGCTCGGTGACGTAAGTGCGTCGGAGCGCCAGCGTGAGGTACGGCCCTGGCGGCGCGAACAGCTGAAAATTTCCCGAGGCATCCGTAAAGCTGCTCGTGGCCAGTTGCCCTCCGTTGAGTTCGAACAAGACCGCCAATGCGCCGGCAACCGCGCTGTGGTCCTCGGCGGCGGTGACTTTGCCGACAACTGATTGTGGATAAGTCTTCGGGAGAATCGAAAAGCCGCGCACGACAGGATCAAAGTTCGGACCGCTCAACCGGTAAAGGTACCGTCCCGCAATGGCGTCGATTTCGGTCCGCCGCGCCAAGTCGAAAGCGACCGTGAGTTCGCCATTGATCGCGCCGTCATCGTCGCCAACCTGGTTCAGATTGCGCGCGCCATTGATGTTCGGAAACGCGCCATCCTTCAGCGCGGCGAATTGGACGAGCGGCTCGCCCTGATCGATGGCGCCGTTTCCGTTTTCGTCCAGAAACGTTTCCAACGTCAGCTCCTGGTCCCAATCCAGACCAGTCGTTTTGAGCAAAACTCGGCCGGAAAAATCATTCGTGATTGAGCTTGGTTCGAGCGTGACGGATGGAACCAACTTTTGCGCGGGCAACAAACGGGCCAGGAACGTTCGAGGTTGGCCATTCATCAAACTGAAATGCCCAGCCAGGAGAATCCCGCCGTCCGGCTGCAGCACGACATTTTCGACCGGGCCATTTGCGCCGGAGCCGCCGTTCAGCAATGAGCGATCGATCGAGCCGTCGCTTTTGAACCGGGCGAGCTCGGATTGGAAAACATTATTCGCCAGGAAGAATTGTCCTCCGACCACAACCTTCCCGTCCGCCTGCACCGCCAAGGAATTAATTGGGCCGCCCGTCCCCGCCGGCCGGAAGCCGGACTCCAAGCTGCCGTCTGCATTGAGCTTGGCCAGGTTCAGGCGGTCAGCGCCGAATATCCCGAAATCCCCTGCGATGAAGATTTTTCCGTCCGGCTGCGGGGCGATCGAAAAAATCTTCGGCGCAAGACTCAGCTGGAAGGGCGGCGCGCCGAGGTGAAATCCTGTATCGACCGAACCGTCCGCATTCAGGCGGGCCAACAATGGCTCTTGGGCAGCGCCTAAATTAAGCGAAGAAAATTCGCCGCCAATGAGGATCTTGCCGTCCGTTTGCAATGCGATCGAAAAAACGGTGCCGTTTGCGCCGCCGAATTTAAAACTGGGATCGACGGTTCCATCCGCATTCAAACGGGTCAGCCGCCGGGCAATTGTTCCGTTGGCAGTAGTGAACTTTCCTCCGACCAGAATTTTTCCGTCCGGCTGCACGGCGATGGCATAAACGACTGAATCAAAATCGGCCTGAAAGTCGGAATCCAAACTGCCATCCGGCTTTAATCGCGCGAAATTTCCGCGCGAAGTTCCGTCGAGATTATTGAAGTACCCGCCCAGCAATGTTTTTCCATCAGCCTGCTGTGCGACCCCGTAAACAGCCGTCAGCGTCGATTCACCCTCAAAGAAACCGAAATGACTGACGGGCGGAGGATTGAAGGCGCCATCGAGGCTTCCATCTGCCTTCAGAATGGCCAGATGGCGGCGGTCAACGCCATTCACGGACGAAAAGCGGCCGCCGATCAAAATTCTGCCATCACTCAAAGCGCGCGTGGAATAAATCCCCGCCGGCACCGACTCGGAAATGCCGGACATCTCGATCGTTGGATTAAACGTTGGGTCGAGCGAAGCGACTGCCATTACGCTTGTCGCAACTGCAAGGGAAGCAGCCAAGCCAAACAGCCTGGAGTGGAGGATCGAGTTAAAGAGCCGGTTCCGGATGGATCGTTGCAACTCACTTGGAAGCCCAACGCAAAACGAAGCACATTTCATAGCAGGATTGGTAACTCGGACTAGGACTGGCGCAGACGTGTGAGAATTGGGCCGGGACGTTCATCAGGTCAGCTTCACTGGCGGCAATCCATTCGGTACGGCGCGGTTCAGCCGAAATCATCTCTGCTTTCGCGCGGACGACAAGGAATTTTTGCGGGAATTCTGGAGCTGAGAGAACTCGGCGCTCAAAACCTTCGAACCAATGAACGCAAACTTGGCGCTTCCTCCGGCCAAACTTCAACCGGATCGATCATCGGAGCTGCTCGAGGTACCTTAGGCTTTGCGGGATTTGCTGCTTGGAGGTCGGCGATTGGTCCTCGATGAAATAATACTTCACGCCGACTTCTTTCGCGGCCTGGATGATCGCAGGCCAATTCATCTGTCCTTTGCCGAGCGCCACGTCATTGCTCACATCGGTGTGGCCCGTCAACGCGCCGGTTTGCAGCCCCTTCTTCATGTCTTTCACGTGCATGAGATCCCAGCGGCCCTTGTGCTGGTGGAGCAGCTTGACTGGATCCTGGCCCGGAAAAACAATCCAAAACACGTCCATCTCGAGCTTCACCGTTTTCGGGTCGGTCTCTTTCATCAACAAATCAAACAAGGTCCCTTGCTGGTACGGCTGAAATTCGTAACCGTGCGTGTGGTAAAAAAACTTGATTCCTTCCTTGGCCAAGGCGAACGCCGCGCGGTTAAACACATCAATCGCGTCGCGGCATTCTTTCTCGTCGAAATCACCTTCGTGCGTGATCCAAGCGCAACCGGCGTATTTCAGTCCGAGCTCTTTGGCATCTCGTGCCACCCCTTCCGGATCGCTTTTGTAACGGTCGTAGGGAAAATGCGCGCTGACCGCGATTAATCCCCGGTCTTTCAAAAGCTTTTTGAATTCTTCCGCGCTCAACCCGTACGTGCCCGCCAGTTCGACATATTTGAAGCCGAGCTTTTTCACGAGGTCCAAGGTGGCCGGAACATTGTTCGAAAAATCCGCGCGCAAGCTGTAAAGCTGCAGCCCGATGGGCCCTTTGAATTTTGGACCGATGCCAGCTTCACCAGCGTGGCTCGACATCGATAATGCGGCGGCCGCGCCGGCAGTCAGAAGAACCATCAGAAAGGAAAACGGTGATTTCATAAGCCTGGATTTAACCGTGATGCGACCTTCTTGGCAATGCGCATTGCTTGGTTTCGCGAGCGAGAGCGTTTAGTGGGGACGCTTCAGGGTGTTTTCCGCAATTTTCTGTTCTCAGCCATTTCTCGCCGGACCTTTGTGAACAAATCGGCTGTCGATGAACGCGAATGGGAACAACTTTTTCTGGACACGGCGGACAAGCGCTGGGATCGCGGGCTGATCGTGGTTTCCTTCTTGAGCCACTTGCGGCAGCGGCTGTGAACAACTTGTGCGCAAGATCTCATTGCCGGAATCAACGCGTCATTTAAGATCTTGGCAGTTCATTGAAAAAACCGGGACAGACCGCGGCAGTCGCTCGATTGCCGCCGAAATCCCAAAGATAATCCCAGGCGACTGGGAAAAGGTCGAGTCAGGCTGATTGGCTCGGCCCCTCTGCTGCCGAACCGCAAGGTTCGAGCCCGGAGGCAAGATTCACCAAGTCCTCTGGCTGTGTTCGCGCACGGCCAGTCAACGCGACATAGGACTTCGGCAGTGAGGAGCGATTAGAAGCCGCTCCGAGCTGAGTCAAGTAACTCAAGCTGGTTTCGAGCTCGAGTGAATCGCAGTTACCGAGAAGGTATCCGGTTGCTACTGCGCATCAGCACGGGCGAATGACTCTGGCGGTCCAGCAAATGCGGGATCTGCCAAACGAAAGACGCTGAAAGGCGCGACAAAAAGAGCGTTCGCACTGGGAAGGACACGTGATCTCGGCAGGATCCGTGAAAACCTTCCGAAACGCCAGCGATGTTCAAAACGACACCGCGGGCCAGAGAAAGAAAAGCAACCTGAGAGAGCAGAGGCGAGACCCGTGGTACCGGGCGAACGTTCCGCCAAAAGCGGGAGCTGACCCGGCACTAAGCGGTCAAGACGCGGACAACATTCTCAGACGCGCCTTGACCTGGTTCGCAGGCCGGTGGCGCAACCACCAGCCGAAGCGAGCTGAAAAGCCTCACTCGAAATCCAGCGGCGGCAACGCCCTGGACGGCCCTGCTACGAGGCCGGACACTCCGCTTGCCGTGGAGAATAGCGTCGGGAAGCCGGCAGCCCGCTTCGGCGTGGCGCCTAATGCCGGCACGGGAAAGAGAGCGTGGCGCACTCCCATCACCCGTTTTGGTCCCTGTTTGAACGCAAGTTCAGACAGGGACTTTTTGTTTGGGAGGAAGGGACCAAAACGACCGTCGCACCGTCGCACCCTCCTTCGCGGACTATGGAGGGCAGGCCGTCCCCCGTCGCACCGTCTCAATGTCGTCGGAGTATCAGCCGGTGATCCACTCGCCGGGTTTGGTGGAATTCGAGCGGGGGAAGATCCGTCAAGGTGGGCGATTCTGTTTCATCGAGGATTGTCTTCGCCAATGTTTGCAGCGCTGTCCAGCGGGCCCAATCGATCTGGGGCGCGTGCGCTATTTGCCTCAACAAGCTTCGCCATTCGATAATCACCCGGTCGATGTCCCCCACCCCAACCAGGTCCGACACCCACGATGGTTTCGTCAATGGATTTTTGTGAACGGCGGCAACAACCTGTTCGGCGCCCGCGCCATATTTAGGCGGCAACCCGTTTTCCAGGTAACCCGGAATTGATTGCAATCCGTAGACCTGATGGCAGGCCATGGCCAGTCGGCCGGCCCATCGATTGTCTTCCCCGCAAAAACGAAAACCGGCATCCAAATTGGCCAAATCATAAATGAGTTCCTCGATCGGATAAGTCAGATCCTCGATCGCCGCAGCGATGGCCAGGCCGTCGCTCTGCGAAAAAAAACCGACCACTTCTCCGCGCCGGGTTGGCTTTCCATTCGGATCGACTAATCCCAGCCGCCGCCACAAAAGCGCCACGCCGGTCGACGTGGGCAGATTGCGGCAAACCGGCACGAGCGGACAAATGGAACAATCCGGAGGCAACACATCGCGTTCGGGTGGCCGCCATAATGCGACGCCGTAAGAATCGACCGGCACGCGCATCGTCTGCTCTCGCAAGCTCACGTGCGCGAGAATTTTATCTTTCTCTGGGATCCAACGGACGACCGGCAGTTTGCGTTCGGCGAGTTTCTTTTCGATCAGCGGCGCGATTTTCGGCTCCCACAGCTCGAATGGAATTGACCGCCCGCGCCAATTGATCATGCGGCGGACCCATTTCACCAAGTGCAAGTGATTGGCGGGCGAGCGGTCGGCCACGGTGAATTCGCGCCCGTAAACTTTTCCTTCCGCCGTTTCACTCAAAACGCAAAGATTGCCAAATCCAATTTTCTCGAGTGCAGCAGCATGGCCGAGAACCGGGCGCAAGGTGGGCAACTCAGCCCCTTCCTCTGTAGAACCCGCTGGCATTTCATTGGCATTCGCCGGCGGCGGTTTTGTGACGGCCGGTTGATCCGCGAAATAGCAAATCTCCGCCAGCGCTTTTTCGGTGTGCGTGGGGTACGGCTCCCAAAGTCCGTGGCTGTCGCACATTTGTCGGATGCGCTTGCGGACGTGCCGGGCCCGTTCCGAATCCGTGTGCAATCCGCACGGAACATTCGGATGCTTGAGCGCTTCCTCCACGCCCAACACGATTGGCCGCGTCGTAAAAAGCCGTTCCTGGATCCGCACCGCTTCCGCGAACGGATTGCGCCCGGATTCGGCCGCGTCCGCCATTAAGTTCAACACTGCCGCCCAATCGACCGTTCCGCCGCGCGAGAGATGAGCCGGGCGCGCCTCCAACAAGCGAATCCCATTTGCCGTGACAATGACGAACCCCGCTTCATCCAAACCGCGCCGCCCCGCCCGCCCGAACATTTGGAGAATCTCATCCGGCTTGAGCGGTTGTTCGACAAAATCGCGCCGGTACGAGTCACCAGCCAGGGCAACGCTGCGCAGCGAGAAATTAATTCCAGCCGCCAGCCCCATCGTCGCCACAACAACGCGCAATTGTCCGGCTTTGGCGAGCGGCTCGATCACACCTGCCCGAGCTCCATAGCTGAGGCCGCTGTGATGAAAAGCGATCCGGTTCTTGAGCATTTTCCCCAGGTGCTCGCCGGCGAGGAGTTTCTGGTCCTGGCTGAGAGAAAGAGGATTGGGCGTGGGCAACTCGCGAGACAACTCGGCCGCCATCGATTCCGCCGCATGCCGGCGCGGGGCAAAAATTAGAACCGGCCCGAGATCTTCCGCGAGAGCTTTGGCAACAAGCCGGGGCCAATACCCGCGAATGCTTGCGGGCAGATGAAAGCTGAGTTGTTCCGCATGGACTTCGTCAAGCGGCACCGGGCGTTCGTCGTGGCGAATGAGAACCGCGTCACGGCCAATTCGGCGAAGCCATTTCACCACATCCTGAGGATTGCCGACGCTTCCGCTCAAGAGCAGCAGCTGTGTTTTTGGCGGGGCGAGGGCCAAGGCGAGTTCGTAATTCAACCCGCGATCGGGGTCGCCGATCATTTGGTATTCATCAACGACGAGCAGGGCTGGCCCTTCGCCGCGGATCAACCGGTTCTTTTGTGTTTCCAGGGTGGCGACCAGCACCGGCGCGTCGAGGTTGTCCGAAAGATCGCCCGTGGCAATTCCAACATCCCAGCCGCGCATCCGCCATTCCGCGAGTTTGTCATTGGCCAGCGCGCGCGTCGGAACCGTGTAAATGGCCTGGCCGCGATTTTTTCCTTGGTTTGACCAAAGCTCGAAGATCAGAGTTTTACCGGCGCCGGTTGGCGCATGGACCACGACATCCTGCCCCTGGCGCAAAGCGGCGACTGCTTGCTGCTGCCAAAGATCAGGGATCGCTACATGCGTCAGTCCGGCCAAGCCTGAGAGCTGGCCCGCGATCGTCTGCACGCCAAAAGATAACCGAAAGCGAGAATTCCGACATGCGGTTTTTCTGTAAAGCGTCGATTGAATTTATCGGCGATCTACCCTAAGGATTCTCTGCGCGATGCTGCCGAACGCAATATGGACCAGCCCATCATGACTCCCGCTCCGGGGGAGCGCTTTCTCCGATTTGTTGGCGACACCATTCGCTTTACGCTGAGCGGCGCCGGATCGAGGCCGATTCCACACGGCTGGCGCGCTGTGCTCCGAACCAATGTCGGGCGCGGCAGCATTCGCACGGAGGAAATCATTAACAGTTACTCGGGGAGGCCGCTCTTGCCGGGCGCGGATTGGCGGAATGTTCCGATGACACTCGACCACGCTAACGCCTCGGTTGAGCTGGTCCTGACCGAACCCGGCTTTTTCGGCGCAAAAGCATTTCTGCTCGACACCGATGGAAGGGAACATTGGCCGCATGGCCCGAACATCGAAATCTCGGTTCATCCCAGCCGATACCGGACGGGCAACACGATTTATTGCGCCTTCCCGCGAATGTTCGGCGATACGCGCACCGCCACCAGCACCGCCAACGAAAGTTTGGAAGCGCAGCTTTCCAAGCTCGACAAACAAAGCTACACCCTCATCCCGCCTTCGGGAAAATTGCGGGACTTGAAAAACCAGCTCGATCATATTTTCGATGCGCTCGGCTGCCGCATTCTCCATTTGCTGCCGGTCAATCCGACCCCAACGACGTATGCCCGCTTCGGACGGTTTGGCAGTCCCTACGCCAGCCTCGATTTGACCGCGGTGGATCCGGCTTTGGTCGAATTCGACCGGCGCACGACCGGCGTGGATCAGTTTTGCGAACTCACCTTCGAGACGCACCGCCGCGGTGGCCGCGTCTTTCTCGACCTGGTGATCAATCACACTGGCTGGGGATCGCACTTGCAGGAGCAGCACCCGGATTGGTTTCTCCGCAGCGCGGACGGTTTGTTCGTCAGCCCCGGCGCGTGGGGTGTTACCTGGGAAGACCTGGTGGAATTGGATCATCGAAATCCAGCGCCTTGGGCGCATTTGGCTGAAGTTTTTCTCACTTGGTGCCGGCGCGGCGTGGATGGATTTCGTTGCGATGCCGGCTACAAAGTTCCGATGCCAGCCTGGCGTTACATCACGGCGCGAGTCCGGCGTGAGTTTCCCGAAACGATTTTCCTGCTGGAAGGGCTCGGCGGCTCCTGGCAAGCCACCGAGATTTTGCTGACTGAAGGGGGGATGCAATGGGCTTACTCAGAGTTATTCCAAAATTATCAGGGCGGCCAGGTGGCGACCTACCTCGATTATAGTTTGCGCCAAAGCGAACGCGCCGGGATCTATGTCCATTACAGCGAAACTCACGACAACGATCGCCTCGCCAACCGCGGCCGCGCCTGGTCGCTCCTGCGCAACCGCCTTTGCGCCCTCGCCAGCGTCTCCGGCGCGTTCGGCTTTACCTGCGGCGTGGAATGGCTCGCCGCAGAAAAAATCCATGTCCATTCAAACCGCGGCCTCTCGTGGGGCAACCCGGACAATTTGGTGGCGGAGCTGGCCGCGTTGAATCGGTTGCTCGCGGAGAATCCCTGTTTTTTCGAAGGCGCGAAGCTGACTCGCTTGAGTCCGGTCGATTCACCCGTTTACGCACTCCGCCGCGATTCTTTCGACGGCGCCGAACGGCTGCTGGTGTTGATTAACACGGAGGTTTCCAAGCCGGTCCATTACGAGCTGGCCGAGGAAGAGTTTTCCGAACTGGGCCATCCTCGCGTTGATTTGCTGAAGCCTGACCATGCAAAAATCCATACACGGGTTCACAAGGGTAAAGTTGTTTTCAATCTCGAACCGGGCGCGTGCCATTGTTTGACACCCCACCCGAAACCGGCAAAACAAAATGGCGAACACTATCGACAAATGCGGGCATGGGCGGCCTTCGCGATTGAAGCATTGCGGAGCCGTTTCGAACCGGAAGAGCTGGCCCGCTTTTCGTGGCGGGAACTCAGCGACGCGGTCGGCCGGAGCCCGCGCGATTTTTTGGCCGCGATTGCACACCTGGACAAAGCCGAGCCCGAAGCGTTGCGTGACAATCTCCAAGCCGCCGCAGCGCGAACAATCTATTCGCACGTGGCGGTCTGGCGCTCGGACGACATTCGCCGCCAGATGCTGGTTCCCGCCAACCATTGGCTTTTGATCGAGCAGGATTGGCCGTTCCGTGCCGCCCTCGCGACGGGCCATGCGAAAGAAGCCGAACGCGCCGAGTCGATTTGCGCCGGCCAAAAACATTATGCTGCGTTCTGGCCGCGAGACCGTTTAGCTGAAGCAACCTTGTCACTGGAACGATATGGAGCGTCGGAACCCCGGCTGACTGCGCCATTGCGCTTCCTTGCTTCGAGGCCAGCCCAGGAAAGGTTCCAGCCTCAACAGCTCGACTCCGCCCCTAACCTCGAAAAACCAGTCGTTCTCCTCACCAACGGCCGCGGCGGCATGGCCCGGCTCCCCATCGACCTCGGATCGATCAAATCGAAATATGATTGTGTGCTCGGCGCGAACTTGCACCCCGCCGTGCCGGTCGATCGCCACATCTTTGCGAAACGAATTCGTGTTTGGGTGAACGCAGACGATTTCATCACGCCGCTGGACGGACGCAATTTGGTCGAGTTCGAACCGGGCCCGCCGGCGCGCTGGAAATTTACTCCGGCAGCAGGCGACGGACGGAGCGTCGGAATCGAATTAACCGCTGACATGCTGGAAGGCCGAAATACGACCGTGCTGCGTTTCCGGCGGACCCCGCCGGTGGTCGGCCGAGAACTGCCCGATTCCGCTTTGGTTCATCTCGTCGTTCGGATCGACATCGAGGACCGCAATTTTCACACGGAAACGCACCGGAACGGCGGCGCTGAATACCATTTCTCGGTTCATTGCCAGCCGCTCGAGGAACAACCCGGATTCAAATTCAAACCGAGCGCAGATCGACGGCTGCGGGTCTTTTCAAGTTCGGGCCGGTACCATCATCAAGGTGAGTGGTCGCGCATCGCTCATCCCATCGAGGAAAGCCGCGGCCAAACACCCGAAGGCGATGCTTACAGCCCAGGCTGGTTCGAGCTCCCGCTCATCAAAGAACAACCAGTCACAGTTGTCGTGAGCGCCGATTCGACCCCTCCCTCATCGAGCGATTGGGAGTCATTCGAAGAAAGCCGAGCCGCCGCAATTTCGTCGGCGTTGGGCCGCACGCGATTGCCAGAGACGGACCCTTTTGGCCGCGCTCTCGCCACGGCCGTGCAACAATTCGTGGTTCGCCGGGATGACGGCAAGACTGTCATTGCGGGGTACCCTTGGTTTCTGGATTGGGGCCGCGACACGTTGATCTGCGCGCGGGGCTTGCTCGCCGCGGGTTTTGTCGACGAGGTCGAGAAGATGTTGACGGTGTTCGGGCGCTTCGAAAAGCACGGCACGCTGCCGAACACGATTCACGGCGAGGACGCTTCCAATCGCGACACCTCCGACGCCCCGCTCTGGTACGGCATTGTTTGCGAGGAGATGGCAGCGGTGCGCGGTCCAGATTTCTATCGCGTCAAAGTCGATCGCGACGGACGAACCATCGCGGATGTGCTGACTTCGATCGCGGAAAACTATCGCCGCGGAACGCCGAACGGAATTGTCATGGCGGCCCATACCGGATTTATCCGAAGCCCGGCCCATTTCACCTGGATGGACACGAACTGGCCGGCCGCCACGCCGCGGACGGGTTACCCGGTTGAAATACAAGTGATGTGGCTGCGCTTGCTCCGGCAACTGAGCGGGATTGGCGCGTCGAGTTCGGCCGAAGCCTGGGGCATCTTGGCGGAGCGCATCGAGTCTGCTTTGGAACGAGAATTCTGGATTCCTGACCGCGCTTATTTCAGTGATCTGATCGTTGCTCAACCGAATCACCCTGATGTTGTCGATCGCGCGTTGCGGCCGAATTTTCTATTCGCCATCGCGCTGGGCGTTGTCGGGAGCGACAAAGCGCGCTTGGCCGTCGATGCGGCGGCGCGGCATCTGGTGGTGTCGGGCGCTGTTCGAACTTTGGCGCCCGTCCCGGTCGAGCCATCCTTGGAAGTTCGCGCTGCTGACGGGCGACTCTTGAACAACCCGTTCGAACCGTACTGTGGGAAGTACGAGGGCGACGAGGACACCCACCGCAAACCCGCTTACCACAACGGCACTGCCTGGGTCTGGCTGCTGCCGACTTTTTGCGAGGCGTTGGTCCAGGCTTGGGATCGTCAGCCCGCCGCAGTTCGAGCCGCAAAAAGTTATTTAACCAGCCTGGCGCCGTTGCTTGAAAACAATTGCGTTGGGCAACTGCCGGAAATCTTGGACGGCGACGCGCCGCATGCCCAACGCGGTTGCGACGCGCAAGCTTGGAGCGCCACCGAAGCGCTACGCGTTTGGAAATGGCTCAATGGATTGACCACGGACGATTGACAATTGACGATTTGCCATTTGCCATTTGCCATTTGCCATTTGCCATTTGCCATTTCCCCCGTCCCACCGTCCCACCGTCGCACCGTCCCACCGCCGCACCGTCGCACCGTCGCACCGTCCTACCCCCATCCGAGGTCTTCATAAATCGCCGTATTGAGCGCCCGCGCTCGCTGCTGATGCCGCCGTTCTCCAGGCATTCCATTGCACATCCAAGCGACCACCAACCGCCGAGGCGGATCCGCGAACGCACACGACGATTGCGACCCGCTGTGCCCGAACGTTTCTTCCGAAGCATGCGCGCCAAAGCCGTAAGGCGCCGCTCCATGGCGGTTCGAGTTGACCATGAATCCCATTCCCCAGTCGATCACGTGCTGGAAGGTTTGATCGAACAACCCAATCCGGCGCCGCGTTGTCAGTGCGTCAACCGTTTCCGGCCGCAAGACCCGGCGGCCCGTTTTCTCACTCATGCCATGCTGCAACAGCATTTCGTAGAACAACCCCAAATCACTCACCCGCCCGCGCGCATTGCTCCCAGGGCGGCATCGCATCAACTCATTCGGTGAATTCAGGAACGGATCGAGCGCAGCTGGAGTTCGGTCCGTGCGATAAATCATGCCGAGCAACAGCTGATCGCGATGAATCGCTTCTGCGGGCATTCCGTTCCAGGCATGCGTCATTCCGCACGGCAGCAGAATTTCGTCGCGCAGATATTGCTCGAACGAACGCCCGTCCAACCGCCGCAGGATTTCCGCCAGAATGAACCAGCTCGACGAAACGTGGTAACCCGCTTTCTCACCAGGAAACCAGCCCGGTTCAATCGGCGTGGCGCAAATCGCCGCGATTGTTTCCTCCCACGACAGGTCCGCGGGAATTTTATCGGCAGCCCGAAACCCGCCCGTGTGCGTCAGCAGCTGGCGGATCGTGATGGGCTCTTTGCCAAGCTGGGCGAATTCCGGAATAAACCGCGCGACGAAATCATCCCAATCGAGCCAGCCTTGCTCTTGCATCTGCGCCACGGCGACAGCGGTCAACGGTTTTCCCGAAGAAAGCCACGGCAGAATTGCGTCGGAGGTGAGGAGTTCGCCCGGACGATTTTCCCCGATGGCAGTATCCGCCAGAATATTTTGGTCGAGCGCGATAAAAATCCCCGCGCCAAGGTGGAGGCCGGCGCGAATGCCATCTTCCAGCACGGCGAACGTGCGAGGAAAATTCTCTTCGAATGCCGCCATTTGTCGGTCGTCAGTGGTCCGTAGTCAGTGGTCCATAGTCAGTGGTCCGTAGTCCGTGGTCGGTGGTCAGTAGGTCAGTAGTCCACCGTCGCACGGTCGCACGGTCACACGGTCGCACGGTCCCACCGTCCCACCGTCGCACCGTCGCACCGTCGCACCGTCCCACCGTCGCACCGTCCCACCGTCGCACCGTCCCACCGTCGCACCGTCCCACCGTCCCACCGTCTACGCCGGTTTCGGCGCGGTGATGATCTTATTCTTCCGGCGGGCCAAATATTCCTCGACGTAAAGCAGATTGCTTTCTCCGGCGCGTTGAACCATCCGCAGCAAATTGTCCATGCTCGATACCTCCTCGAGTTGCTCGGTCAAAAACCAGTTCAGAAAATTCCGCGTGATATGGTCGCGTTCCTTCACGCCGAGCTCGACCAGATCATTGATTTGCTGGGTGACTTTCTTTTCGTTTTCGAGAGAGAGCTTGATCGCTTCCTCCACTGATTTGAATTTGGCCTGCGGCTGAGGGATGGCCGGAATATTGACGCAACCGCCGGCTTCCACGACGTATTTCACGAAGCGCATGGCGTGGTCACGTTCTTCGTCCGCCTGTTTGAAAAAATGATCGCCCAGTTCAGCCAACGCGTCCGCAGCCAGCCACGAAGCGATTACGACATACTGCATCGACGCGTTGAATTCGTTGGCGATTTGTTCGTTAATCGCTTCGTTCATGTTTTTGCTGATCAGCATAGAAGTTTTTTCCCTTTTGAGTTTCATTTGCTTTGTCCCATTGCTCCTCTCCGAACGTAACCTGCGATGCACCCAAATCAAGCAGGGCTTCTGTTTGCCTCCCACCTGCACCGACTCGATCCACCAAATCCATCTGGTGGGGCGAGGCTACCGACGAGCCGCAAACGTTCATCTCGGCCATACGATCCTTGGTGGGGTGAGAGGCCATTCAAAGGAAAAGTGTTTCATCTGATGTTTCGAGGCGAAAAGTGCAAGAGCTCAGTTGCACGGCTTGGCGGCTCGTCGGTAGCCTCGCCCCACCTGCGATTTTCTCCGGTGCATGAGCTCCGCGGCTCGCGAGGGGGCGCTCCGCGCACTCCATTGGCCATGCGGAGCCTGGTCGCCCTACCATCAATTGTTCCAGGGCTGCCGCACGGTTGGCGCGTTGGCGTAGCGTTTCATCTGCAAAACGAGCTTCTGCCCGCAACCTGGATTCAGTTGAACCGTCAGCAAAGACGAATCAATCGGCCTTGGCTTTGCGTTCATGGAAACGTTCTCGAACTGATGCTCTCCATACGCGCCGCCTTGCACGATCAGAGTTCGCGGTTGCGCCGAGCTTAAATTCACCAGCGTCACGACCGTGGTTGTGTCGGTGATTTCCGACACTAACACGGCCACGTCCTCCGGCAGACCAGCCCGTCTTCGAACCGGATCAAAATAGCGCAACCGCGCATTCACCAAACCGCCATCCACTCCGGGCGGCAAACCTCCCCACGTCAACTGAACCAGCGATGCGATCGCAGCCGGGTTGAACTTCATCATATTATCCGCAAGCCGTTTTTCCGGCGGCAATCGATCGCGCCGCATCGCGTCGAGTCGCGCCCGAACCAAATTCAAATCCCGTTGCAGAGCTACTTCCGGGTAGCCGCTGTTCTCGCCGTTCAGAAAGGCGATCCAACCGTTTCGTTCAACGCGATCGAGATCGGCCGGCTTCATCGACCAATACCAGACATTTAAAGCGCCAATGTCCCACGGGCGCGTTTGCCAGCCGTACCAGCCTTGCTCTCCATGCATGGTGGGATACTCGACACGCCCGTTATTCGTCCGGGCGTTTGCATTGACGGCCTGAATCATGTTGCGCCAGGCATCGACGTACCTCTGATCGCCTGAAACCCAGAGCGCATTGTTAAATCCAACCAGCGCCCGCGGGATGCGATGGCGATTCTCGCGCCGGCCCGTGACTGGATTGATCGGGCTGAAACCCCAACCGTAAGTGTTGCCCCACCATTTCCCGTCGGGACCGCCCACCTTCCCATCGAGATCGACAAAACTCGGAATGATCCAGTTGTTCTGCCTCATCCGCTCAACCCACGCATCCATGTATTCCAAAATCCAGGTCTTGTACTTCGCCTCGTGCTCGAGCATGTAGGCGTCGAGCGGCAAGGTCGTGGCGACCAGGTTCAGGCAATTGTCTCCAACCACATTGGTGTATTCGCGATAATGCGCGAGGAACTGTTCGAAGGTGTGTTCGCCATGGAGCGCATCGAATCCCGCCACGTCGAACGGATCGCCCACCCAATCGATCGCAGTGGCCTGACGCAGCATCGGACCTTTGCTCCCATTGAGCATGCTTCGGATGATCTTGTGTTGTGGATCGTAATTCTGCGCGGCCGGATCTTCATTCATGTACAATCCCGCGAATCGGCGGGCGCGCTGCTGATATTTTGCGTCGGATGGCACGCAGAGTCCCATGCGATTGAACAATTGCAGTCCTTCGCCCAGGTGCATCCAATCGGCCTGCACACAAAAATCGTTGTAGTACATTCCATCGCGCGCGATCGGCACTTCGATTGTTTTTGCCTCCGTGTATTGTTTGAGCATCCCTTCCCACCCCTGGAGAAACATTTGGACGATCTCATCGCTCGCGCCGAGGGCGTGCAATTCCGGCCAGCCATTAAAATTTTCAAAGGCATCATCCGGGCCGTCATTCGCGCCCCACCGAATGACGCATTGCAAGTAACCGCGCTTGTCGTAATAGCGATGAAAGAACTCGCGGCAGGCAGGAACGCTCTCGGAGAGCAAGCGGCGTTCGAGCAGCGCCCACTTCGGCGCTGGCATCGGCGTGTCGATTTTCAGCGTGACCTGCGCTGCCGCTGACAGCGCGGCACAAAGCGAAACGATGGAAATAAATAAAGCTCGATAATTCATGGATGGTTCGGCCATTGCCATCGCGCCCTTTGGTTGCTGCTGTTTGGAATCTTTGAGCGGATGCACTGCCGTTCTACACGAACAAAAGAAACGACACGAAGATTTTTGTGCTGCGGGTCCCGGCGCCGACATCGCATTAAGGAATAGCCGACTCTTGGCCAAGTCGCCCGATTTTTATCCGCTTGCCGCGAATTCCAATCTGCGGTAATCCGGTGAGCGCATGAATGCCAAGGAGGCATTGGTAGCTCTCAATATGATCGATCACGTCGGCCCTATCCGGTTGCGCCGATTGCTCGAACATTTCGGGGAACCGCCCGCGATTCTTGCCGCCAATGCGCATCAACTTTCCAGAGTCGAAGGCATTGGCGATGACACCGCGGCGGCCATTGCGGCGTGGGAAAAGACGGTGGACCTGAAAGGCGAGCTCAAGCGGATTGAAGATTTCGGATGCCATATTGTGATTGAAAGCGATGACGAATACCCGCCGCTGCTCAAGCAAATTTACGATCCTCCCATCGTGCTTTACGTCAAAGGCGAGTTGCTGACAAAAGACAAAAACTCTCTCGCCCTGGTCGGTTCGCGTCGGACGACCCATTACGGTTTGGAAACGGCGCGCCGGTTGGGTTATCAACTCGCGTATCTCGGGGTAACCGTCGTCAGCGGAGGCGCCCGGGGGATCGATACCGCCGCGCACTTGGGCGCATTGAATGCAAACGGCCGGACCATCGCGGTCTTGGGCACTGGCATCAACTTAGTGTTTCCGTGCGAGAATGGGGAATTGTTCGAGCGCATCGCAGCCCGCGGCGCGATCGTCACCCAATTCCCGTTCAACCGGACCGCGGACAAACAATCCTTTCCGATCCGCAACAGGATTGTCGCTGGAATGACTTTAGGAACGGTGGTGATCGAGGCGAACTTGACCAGCGGCGCCCTCATCACCGCGAATATGGCCAATGATTACGGGCGCCAAATTTTCGCCGTGCCCGGAAGAATCGATTGCCCCCAGAGCAAAGGCTGCCATGACTTGATCAAGAAAGGCGCCAAGCTTTGCGAGGGAGCGGAGGACATTCTGCCCGAATTCGAATACCTCTTCCCCCCTTCCAACCGTTCGAAGCCCGAAAACCCAACTGGCCTCTTGCCTGGACTCGAACTTTCGCCTGCCGAACAAAAAATTTACGAACAACTCGGCAGCGCAGAATCGGGCATGGATGAAATTATCCGGCGCAGCGGATTAACGTCATCCGTTGTCGCAGTCGGGCTGCTGAGCCTCGAAATGAAACGGGTTATCCGCCAGCTGCCGGGTAAATTGTTTGTGAGAAATGGATGAGGGATCTTTCGACGATTGAAAAAGGAAAAGGAAAGGAGTAATCGCAAATTATGCGCAGAGAAGAGCTGATGGCGGTGGCCGAGCGCAAGCCGTTCAAACCATTTCAAATTCGGCTGGCGGACGGCGAAATGCTTCCGGTTTCGCATTCGGAATTCTTGGCCCATTCACCGAACTGGCGGACGGTCATCGTTTGGGATGAGAAAGGCCGGTGCAAAATTGTTGATACAGCTTTAGTGACTGCGATCGAAACCGAATCGGAAGAATAACCGAGGACCTATGAAAACCGCCACTCGCTTGCTAATCGTCCTCTCCACCGCCATCGCAATTTCCGCCGGCGAAATTCGGTGGCAGCATCTGACCACCAAACAGGGCGACCTCGAAATTCCGGGCCCATCGACGCAGCAAACAGGCGCGATTGTTGCGGATTTCGATCGTGACGGAATTAACGACTTCGTCCTGAGCTTTCGCGAAAAACCTCCCGCGCTGGTTTGGTATCGGCGCCACGCGAGCGGTTGGTCGCGGGTCGTCATCGAGCCTGAATACCTCGCCATCGAAGCAGGCGGCGCAGTTTTCGACATCGATGGGGATGGAGATTTGGACCTGGTTTTTGGAGGCGATTACCAAAGCGACGAACTCTGGTGGTGGGAAAATCCTTGCCCGAACTTCGAGGCGAGCCAGCCTTGGAAACGGCACATCATCAAGAAAGGCGGCGGCCGCCAACACCATGACCAGGTGTTCGGCGATTTTCTCGGCACGGGCCGGCCGCAACTCGCATTTTGGAACCAGGGCGCAAAAACTTTGTTCCTGGCGGAGATTCCGGCGGATGTCCGTCGAGCTCCAGCGTGGATCTTTCATTCCATTTATTCCGCCAAACCTGCCGAAGGCGGAACGCCCTACGCCGAAGGTTTGGCCGCCGCGGACATCGATGCAGACGGCAAAATCGATTTGCTCGCTGGCAACTGCTGGTTCAAACACGAAGGCAATTGGAAGTTCAAGCCGATCCGGGTCGGAAGCATCGGCGGACGGATTGCCGCTGGAAAACTAAAGCCCGGACGCTTTCCGCAAGTGGTCATCGCCCCGGGCGACGGTACCGGTCCTCTCGCCTGGTACGATTGCCAAGCCGATCCGCTGAAAAGCGCGGACTGGCAGCGCCATGAATTGCTGCCGCGCGTTGTCCATGGCCATAGCCTGCAATTGGGCGATATCGATGGCGATGGCGCGCTCGACATTTTCTGCGCTGAGATGGCCAAGTGGACGGAACGGCGGAATGATCCGGATTATCCCGCAGCCAAGGCGTGGATTTTCTACGGGAATGGCCAGGGACAATTTAGGCAGTCGGAATTCGCCACCGGCTACGGATTTCATGAAGCGCAAGTGGCCGACCTGGACGGTGATGGCGACTTGGACATTTTAGACAAGCCTTATAATTGGGAAGCGCCGCGAATCGATGTCTGGCTGAACAACGGGACCTCAACAACCGCCAAGAAACTTAAATAACAAAAAGGGCTGACAATGCGCCAGCCCTTCCGGGATGTGGTTAAGTTTTTTAACTCAATCAGACTGGCACGTCAGGATGATGCGGCTTCGTTTCATGGTCGGCCGTGGTGGCTGCCCCAACGGCACCAGCATGCGCTGGCTCATTCGAGTGCGGCTGGGCTTCAGCGGTCGCATGGTGCGCGTCATCGGCGACTGCCGCAGGAACTGTCGCAGCTGGCAAACTCCGCGGGGGCGGAGGCGGTTCCTGGTAAATAGCATTCTGAAAATCATCGGAAACTTCGCGCGTGGCTTTTTTGAACTCGCGCAATCCTTGGCCAAGGCCTTTCGCCAATTCGGGGAGTTTCTTGGCGCCAAACAAAATCAGGGCGAGGGCCAGAATGATGATTACTTCCGGGCCATTAAACATTGCGAGGACGAGCTCGTTCATAAATTATCGGTTAAAGTAAAATACTTAATTGCGGTAAGGGGTCAATCTTTTCCAGGAGGAAACTCCTCCGTCTCGCGCAGCGGAGGCACAAAACGAAACGGTTTTGAAAATGGATCCTGCATGCCATTCGCCAGGGGACGTTGCAAGAGCATTTCAATCGTCTTGAGCAACTTGGTGAAATCGAGTGGCTTCTCCATCAACGCCTCAACACCGGTTGCAGCCGCGCGCCACCATTGGTTTGGCCGAGCTGTGATGATGATGACGGGCAACGATGGATTTCGCCCTTCTAATTCCTCGTAAACCTTCCATCCATTCTGAACGGGAAGATTGACGTCGAGCAGAACTAATTGAACCGGGAGGGTTCTCACGATCTGCAAGGCTTCGTCGCCGGTGGCGGCACATTGCACCTCGTAACCCTCGACTTCGAGCAAGCGTGCCACTGATTCCCGCACTGAACGATCGTCATCGACCAACAGAATTGTCTCTTTCATGTCACCACGCAAAGCTCGGCTGCGGCCAAGGCGAACTTTTGTTCACCCGCTTCAAGGCTTACGTTGCCAATCCCTTTGCTGGCAGCCGGCTAAATAAAATCACCTGCGACAGGGCTGCGAAACCTGCCGCAGGTGCCCTCTCCCGCTCATTGTTTCTCCGCGTTTTCGTCTGGAACCATGGCTGCTGGGGGAAGATGGTTCCATCGAAAAGTCGTTGGACCGGGCAAATCGTTTCTAAAATTCAGCTTCAACAGGCAGCCAGGTCCAAATCTCGGAGTTTTTCCAAGCGGCTTTCGATTCCTGCGCTGATATTCTGAGTAGCGATTGGCATGCCGACCGGTTTGGCAGCAGCGTCTCGCTCGGAATCAACGTTTTTCCGCGGTTTTTCACCGCTTCCTATCAGCAGACCGGTTTTCGACTTAGTAAGTAACTTTCCTATCTGGTCAGTTGCTTGCCTGTTTGAACGAACTCTCTGCCAAAACTCTGACGCACCTGCATCAGGATTTGGTCGGCCAAAACGGTGACGCACCTGCATCAAGGATTTGGTCTGCCAAAACTGCGATGCACCTGCATCAGGATTTGGTCGGCCAAAACCGTGACGCACCTGCATCAAGGATTTGGCCTGCCAAAACTGCGATGCACCTGCATCAAGGATTTGGTCTGCCAAAACTGCGATGCACCTGCATCAGGATTTGGTCTGCCAAAACGGTGACGCACCTGCATCAAGGATTTGGTCTGCCAAAACGGTGACGCACCTGCATCAGGATTTGGCCTGCCAAAACTGCGATGCACCTGCATCAGGATTTGGCCTGCCAAAACTGCGATGCACCTGCATCAGGATTTGGTCTGCCAAAACCGTGACGCACCTGCATCAGGATTTGGTCTGCCAAAACTGTGATGCACCTGCATCAAGGATTTGGCAATCGTTCGTCGCGGCACCTGCAGGCTTGACGCCGCGCCAGCGAATCACCTTCTCTTCGGGAATCACCAATCATGCCTCGCGCGATCAAATGGCGGTTGACTGTGCTCTCGTTGGCCATGGCCGCGCTGGCCTTGCTCATCGGCGGCGCGGCTTGGAGCAGTTGGCGCGATATCCGGTCGCTCCAGGAACGGTTTCATCGCGGCCATTTGATCAGCTTCGAAATCGCGGACCATTTGCAAGCTGCGGTTTTGCGCCTGAACAATCGGATTCTGCTTTTCGAGCTCGGCAGAGATTTTGAGCAAGTCCGCCAATTCAAATGGGAAAGCCATCAGCTCCAGGGATGGATGATCCGCCAACACCCCGCGCTCACCCGCGACGAACAACAACTCCTCGATCGGATCTCCGCTGCCTTCGAAAATTATCTGAACCGCGCGGATCAAGTTCTCTCGACGAACACTCCAGCGGTGACGAATCGTGCCAGCGCCATCGGGCTGATCTCCCAATCGTATCAATTGCTCGAACTCGGATCGCAACTGGAAGAAGCGCATCGCCGGGTCCTGGAAAGCTTTCTGAGCGCATCGCAAGTCTCGGTGGCGCGGTTGCAGCGGCTGATTTTTGGCTCTTTGGTGGTGCTCATGGCCCTGGGCCTCTGGCTGTCGTGGACTGTTTATCGCGAAATGATCGCACCGCTGCGGGTCAAGTTGGTCGAAAGCCAAGCGCTCCTGGACCGGCACGAAAAGCTCGCCGCTCTCGGAATGCTCGCTGCCGGCGTGGCGCACGAAATCCGCAACCCACTCACCGCCATCAAAGCGCGCCTGTTCACCCAGCAAAAGCTGCTCGAGCCGAACTCTCCGGAACAAGCGGATGCGGCATTCATCGGCCAGGAAATCAATCGTCTCGAAAGGATCGTGAAAGATTTTTTGCAGTTCGCGCGCCCATCCGACCCGCAGTTGCGAGAAATCCCAGCGGACGAACCGTTGCGGGAGATTGTGGCGCTGATGGGGCCGGCGCTGGAGAGACAGCGCATTCGCCTTTGGCTGGAGAAAGGGACGCCGGCATTGATCAAAGTTGATCCGCAGCAGCTCAAGCAAGTGTTGCTGAATCTCGTGCAAAACGCGGCGGACAGCATTGGCGAGAATGGAACGGTGGCGTTGCGGGCCAGGACGGACGTGAAGCGCTTCCGGGAAGAGCTCAGGCCAGCGGTGATTTTGGAGGTTGCGGACACGGGCAAAGGCATTCCGCCGGAAGTCGAGAAGCGGCTGTTTGATCCATTCTTCACCACCAAAGAAAACGGCACGGGCCTCGGTTTATCGATCGCGGCCAGGATGGTGGAAAAAAATGGCGGAGTGCTGCAGTATCAAACGCAGGTGAATCGGGGGACAACCTTTGGTATTGTCCTTCCCTGTGCCGGAGAAGATGGCAGCGTCCGCTAAAATTTTATTGATCGAAGATGATTCGAGCATCGCCTCGTCGCTCGAGAGGGTGCTTGGCGCGGAGAATTACAAGGTCGAGCTGGAAAAAAGAGGCGACGCTGGGTTGGAACGGGCGCGGGCTGGTCGTTACGACCTGGTGCTGACGGATCTCAAGCTGCCCGGATTGAGCGGACTGGATTTGGTTCGCGAACTGCATTCGGGCCAGCCGCATCTGCCGATTATTTTAATGACCGCGCACGGCACGACCGAAACCGCCATCGAAGCGACGAAGCAAGGGGCGTACGATTACCTGGTCAAACCATTCGACATGCCGGAACTGATCGAAGTGATCGGCCAGGCGCTCACGAGCCGGCGGCTCATGTCCGAAGCCGTGCGGCTGGGCGTGTCGGACGATCTGGAACGGGCGGCGATCATCGGCCAAAGCAAGGTGATGCAGGCTATCTACAAAGAGATCGGCCGGGTGGCGTCTAAACCTGTCACGGTTCTCATTCGAGGGGAAACCGGCACGGGCAAAGAGCTGATCGCGCGGGCGCTTTACCAGCATAGCGATCGGACCGAAGGTCCCTTTGTGGCGATTAATTGCGCGGCGATTCCCGACACGCTGTTGGAAAGCGAACTATTCGGCCACGAACGCGGCGCATTCACCGGCGCCCAAACTCGGCGGATCGGCCGGTTCGAGCAAGCGAATCGAGGGACGATTTTTCTGGATGAAATCGGCGAGCTCACCCCGGCCATTCAAGTGAAGCTGTTGCGTGTGCTCCAAGAAAAAACCGTTCAACGGCTTGGCGGGCACGAAACGATTCCAGTCGACGTGCGGGTGGTTGCGGCGACGAACCGCGATTTGGAAAGCGCGATTCAACAGAAACAATTCCGCGAGGATTTGTACTATCGGCTAAGCGTCGTTTCGATTTTTTTGCCGCCATTGCGCGAGCGGCGCGAGGACATTCCAGAGATCGTGCGGTTCTTCTTGAGAAAATTTGGAAGCGAGATGGGCGCGCCGAATCCCTCGATTCATCCGCAGGCGATGGCGTGCCTGCAGGAACAGCCCTGGCCGGGAAATGTTCGTGAATTGGAAAATGTCATTCGGAAGGCGCTGCTGCTGGCCCGCGGCTTTCCCATTGGGCTGGATCACGTCCGCGCGGCCGTTTTACGAACCGCCCCGATTGCGCTGCCGCGCCCGCAGCTGCCGTTGAGCGAAATTATTTCAGAGCTGCTCGCGGCGGCCCAACGGGGCGAGCTGGACTCCGCGCACAGCCGGGCCATGGATGCGGTCGAGCGTGAACTCTTTCAACAAGCCATCCAGCTGGCGCGGGGAAACCAGGCGAAAGCAGCGCGCTGGCTTGGCATATCGAGATTGACGATGCGTGAAAAGCTTCTCCAGTTTGGCTTGCATCCCAACCAGGAGGAAAGCGCCGGATGATTCGCCGCGGCTGGTCAAAAACGCTGCACCGGTTCCTTACTATCCAGGACACGCCCGAATCTATTGCGCGCGGCGTGGGCATGGGATTATTTCTGGGGTTCACCCCGTTCTTCGGTTTGAAAACACTCCTGAGCTTGATCTGCGCGATCCTGGTTCGTGGAAATAAACTGTCGGCGTTGATTGCGGTAAGCTTGCACGATTTGTTCCTGCCGTTCATGCCGGCCATCTTTCGGTTCGAGTATGTGCTCGGATATTGGATCGTCAACGAGCCGCACCGCTTTCCGCCTTCGCTTCGCCAATATCACTTTCGGCCGCACGAATTGCTGAGCTGGACGACATTTTTTACGCTCGGTGTTCCGTTGACGATCGGCTCGATCATTGTTGGCTTTCCCGTCAGCTTGCTGGGATATTGGCTCGTGCGCAAAGCTGTGACCGAACGCCGGCGGCTGGCGGCGGCAATTGCAAAAACTACCGAAGCATGTGACTCCCCCAAATAACGCTGCCCCTCAATCGCCTTCGCCCGCTCCCGCCGCGCCGCGGAATTGGATGGACGTGCCAACCCTCATGAGCGTCCGCAATCTCGAATGGCGCGCGAAGGTCGTCATGGATGGCTTTTGGCGCGGTCTTCATCGCAGCCCGCTGCACGGTTTCTCGGTTGAGTTTACGGAGTATCGCCAATACTCGCCTGGAGACGATCCGCGTTATCTCGACTGGCGGTTGTTTGCCAGAAGCGACCGCTTTTATATCAAAAAATTCGAAGACGAAACGAACTTGCGCTGTCATCTGCTCGTCGACAACAGCCGCTCGATGCAGTTTGGTTCGACCGGTTATTCCAAAGCCGATTTCGCCAACACGCTCGCGGCGACCTTCGCTTATTTTCTGGCCGGCCAGGGTGACGCGGTCGGCGCGCTGACGTTCGACGAAAATGTCCGGGAATACTTGCCCGCCCGGCAGCGTCCAGGCCACTTGCGGAATTTGATGCTGCTCCTGGAGAAACCGGCGGGGGGAAGCGTGACTCGGCTGGAGCACCCGCTCACGCGCATGGCCGAGATCGTCAAAAAACGTGGATTGATGGTTTTGATATCGGACCTCCTTGCGCCTGTGGAAGCGTGGGAAAAACCGCTCGCGACGCTCGCGGCCTGCCGGCACGAAATTGTCGTCTTTCAGGTGCTCGACCCCGCGGAATTGAATTTTCAGTTTGAACGGGCGGCCATGTTTCAGGATTTGGAATCGGGCCGGAGAATTTACATCGATCCGCAGACCGCCCGCAAAGATTACCTGAAACGATTGGAAGCGCACCTGGGCGAGTGCGAGAAGGTTTGCCGGAAAAACGGCATCGGTTACGCGCGGCTCTCGACCGACCGGCCCTTGCAAACGGCTCTTTTTGACTTTTTGAGAGAACGAATGCAGCGTCGGGGCAAAGGCGGCCACCGGCGGCTCGGTCGGAAATAGGCGACCATTAGCATGCACTTTCTTGCCCCACTGTTTTTGATCGGCGGACTCGCGGTGGCCCTGCCAGTCGTCTTCCACTTGATTCGGCGGACCAGCCGCGATCGTGTCCCTTTCAGCTCGTTAATGTTTTTATTGCCGAGCCCGCCGCGCGTCACCCGGCGCAGCCGCCTCGAACATCTTTGGCTGCTGCTCTTGCGGTGCCTCGTTTTGGTTCTGCTCGCCGCTGGGTTTTCGCGGCCATTCTTCTCGAAACCCGTCGGAGAAACAGCGGCTGGTCCGCGCGCGCGAAAAACCGTGCTGCTGCTCGACACGAGCGCAAGCATGCGAAGGCCGGGGGTTTGGCCAATGGCCGCCGCGAAAGTCGATCAACTGATCGGCCAAATCCGCCCCGAGGATTCGCTGGCGATTATCTCTTTCGACTCGGCGCCGCGAACTCGGCTGACATTTCAGCAATGGCAAACCGCCGCCGCCGCCAACCGGATCACGCTGGCCCGCCAAACCCTGGCCGGGCTCCAGCCGAGTTGGGGCGGCACGCACCTGGGCAGCGCTCTCATCAGCGCCGCGGAATCGCTGCAGGAGCCTGGCCGCGGCGAAACCAAGCCAGACGACCGAATCGAGCAGGAAATTCTGGTCGTGAGCGATTTCCAGGAGGGAAGCCGGCTGGATGGGCTGCCCAATTTCGAATGGCCGAAAGGCATCGAAGTTAAACTGGAAACGATCAAGCCTTCGGATCCCAACAATGCCGGGCTCGAGTGGTTGAACCGGCAGGAGGACGCGAACACGAAAAACTCGACCAACACTCCAGCCGTGCGCGTGGTCAACGCCCGGAATTCCAAGAAAGAGCAATTTCAAATCGGCTGGCTTCCAGCTGACGCGAAGAGTTTCGTCGGCCCGATGGAAGAGGTTTATGTTCCGCCCGGGCAAAGTCGAACGGTGCGGATTCCAAAAAAGCCGGCCGCAAACGCCGAGCTGCGGTTGGGACTAGCGGGGGATAATGCCGATTTCGATAACTTCTTATATTGGATCGAAGGCAAACCGCAACAGATCGAGCTGGCATTTTTCGGGCGCGATCGTGAAACCGACCCGAACCAATCGCTTTACTTCCTCAAGCGCGCTTTCCAAGAGACGAGCACGCGCGCCATCCAAATCAAAACACATTTGCCTGAATCGCCTGTTTCCAGCCTGGAATTGGCGCAGACGCCGCTGGTCGTTGTGACCGACGTTTTGGCCGAACCCCAAACGACCGCGCTCCGCCAGTATCTGGAGAATGGCGGAACCGTCCTGTGCGTGCTGACCAATGCCGTGGCTGTTCCGGCACTGGCGCGTATGACAGGATTGGCCACGCTCGGCGCGGAGGAAGTCACAGCCCAGCCTTACGTCATCTTGGGTCAGCTCGCCTTCGAACACCCGCTCCTCGCCCCCTTCGCGGACCCGCGCTACAGCGATTTCTCAAAAATCCATTTTTGGAAATTCCGCCGGCTCGCTTTGAACAACCTTCCAGCCAACGTCGAGATTCTCGCCAGATTCGATAACGAACGCACCGATCCATTCTTGCTCCAATGGAGCGTCGGACGCGGACGAGTTCTCACGATGACGTCCGGTTGGACTCCGACCGACAGCCAATTGGCGCTGTCGTCAAAATTCGTTCCCCTGCTCTACTCGCTCCTCGACCAAAATTTGAAAACGCCTCCGCCGCAGCCGGCTTATTCGGTCGGCGATGAAGTCCCGCTGCCCGCAAACCTTATCAAGACAAGCGTGACGGTTCGCAAACCGGACGGGAAGTTAATCGAAGCTCCCGCCTCCAAAGCTTTCCAGGAAACGGATATTCCAGGAATTTACACCGCGCAAACGACGCCGCCCTTTGCTTTCGCCGTCAACGTGCCGCCGGAAGAATCTCGAACCGGGCCAATGGAGCTCGAACAAATCCAGCGGCTCAGCAGTGTGAAAGCGAAGCTTGGCAGCCACGCGCAAACACCGCGCCAACGCGAACGGTTGCTCGCTGCCGAGGTCGAGAGCCGGCAGAAATTTTGGCGCTGGCTCATTCTCGGCGCGCTCGCGTTTCTATTGATCGAGTCGTGGCTCGCGGGACGCCTCAGCCGCGCGGTTGCGGAATAGCCCAGAGGTTAGTCGCGATTCGCTTTGGCCAGCCGTTCCATCCAAAACCGTTCGGCGGCCCTCAAGTCAGCCAACAACTCAGCCTGCTGGGTCGCGTCCGGCAAACGCACTCCCTCCGCGCGTTCGCGGACCCAGTCGATGAAAAATTGCACCGATGCCCGGCTTATCACCGGTTGCTGGGTTGGCTCCTCGACATAAAACGGGCCGGTCGACGCAAACCGAAAAGTCTTGGTGTCCTCGCCGATCACGCGCACCAAAAACCAACCGCCGCGCGCGAATTCGACTTTTCCGAAATTGAACCGGCCGCCCGGCTGGCGGATGGTCCTTTCGATTTTGCCATCGCGGATCAGTTCGATCCGGTCGATCGGATCTCGCGAGATCAAGTCGCCTGCAATTTCCATCGACAGCGGTTTTCCGGCAGCCAACTGGAAGACGACGCCGGGCAGTTGATCGTTTGCTCGCGCCAGCAACAACGGTCCGTTCGAAACAAAGCTGCGGCCCCGCTTTAAATTGCGCCACCAGACGGAAGGTTCGAGCTGCGGTCCTGCCTCGACGTAAACGCGGTTGTAACCGGCCGGATTCGGCAGCACGCCCGACGCGCTCCCGGCGCTCGGCGGAATTCGGAAGCCGCAATTGAGGATCTGGTAATAAATTTCCTGCGACCAATAACCGTTTCCGAGCGGCGAAGGAAATTTGCTTTTGTCGCGCGCATGGCCCCAAGCTTCGTTATCGAGCATGCCATCGCGCCAGACGTGATTGTTCAGAAGGCCAATCGAATCGGCCTGACCAAGCGCAAGCCAGACGGGAACATCCCACCAGAATGGTTTTTCGATGTCGATCCAGGCCGCGGGCTGCGTCCGGGCTTCTTTCAGAAACCGCAACATCGGCGGAAATTCGCGAGCAGCCGCCCCGATCTGCAATGGGGTGTCCAAATGAAAATAGAGTAATGCGCCTCCGCCTCGTTCGTCTTCACCACCCAACACTTCATAGAAACGGTTTCTGTCGAATTGGACCGTCCGCCTGGCCGGAACAGTGCGCGCCGCCCAAAGATTTCTGTTGTTCCACCACGTGATCACAGGCGCAACGTAGAGTTCCTCGGCCCGCATCAGCAGTTCGATCTCATCGATCGGGCGATGCACGTGCAGGTCGCCCGGCCACCAACCGAGCTTCTGCAGATCGACGATGCGATCGAGGGTGACAGTCAATCGCTGCTCCGGAGCGCCTGCGGCCACGGCCAGTTGGCCCGTGGTTTTGCTGTATTCCGGCCCGCGCTCGATCTCATACGAATACCGGCCAGCGGGCAGGTCCAGCGTGAATTTTCCTGTCGAAGCAAAATGGTCCCGCCAGAAAGGAAGCCCTTCCGCGCGCAAAGATTTTCCGGCGGCATCACGCCAGAAGACCAAGCACGGGAGCGGTTCGCCAGGCGTGGAACGTTCCTCGACGGTCACATGGATTCGGGCGGAAGTTAAATCCGCCGCGAAGCCATTCACGCTAATCGCTGCGGCGGCCGAGAGTATTTGGATGATACTTCTCATGGTTGCGGGTTGTGCTTTTCGAATTCGTTAAAACCGGCCCGGACCTGCTTTGGCGCCGCCGCGATCCACTGCTGCACCTCAGGATTGTTCCAAGCCATTCCTCGAGCGATGGCCAGGCTCGCGGCTTGAGTAGCGACCGCTTCATCGTATTCAGCGAGCGATGTGAACAGCTCCTTCCAATTCGTCCCAGTCCGCTGAACAATCTTTTCGGCGTAGGCGCGCGCGTGGGTCATCTTTCCATCGCCATCCGCGTCGACCCAGATTGGATTCGTCGAACCGACACAACGCGGTTCCCAAACCGGTGATGTGGGCTGATACGGTTTGGCGATTTCCCAGTAAGGTTCGGTGACCCCGGGCCCCGACGCGATCGCGACCAAATACATGTCCTGCCGGGCGACGGGAAGCCGCCAATCGAATTCGGCTTTCAAACCGGGATTCTTGCGCGCCGGACCAAACTTTTTCTCCCGAACTTTCACTCCATTCGCGAACAATTCGACGCGGTCCATCACCGTCCAGCTCGGACCTAATACCCGGACATGCACCTGCAACTGCGTTTCGGAGGCTTTAACGAGTCCGCCGACTTCCTGCCCGTTCACTCGCAGTTCGGTCAAAAGCCCGAAGCTCACTAGAGCGGCTCCGGCCCGCAAACTGGCGCAGGCACGGTTCACGTCGAGATGAGCGGGATCACGGTCAGGCACGCGAAGGTAGGTCCGGCCTTGACCGACGATATAACGGTTCACGTCGTGGCAATCGCTTGCGCCCACACCAGTGATCTTGTAGCCGTAATTCAACAACGCAAACCAGTCCCGGTAAATCCGCATGAAATCCGATTGGAGCGCGCCCGAATTGATCAGTTCCAGGCCGTCAAAAGAGAACTCTGGCCCGCGCCGGTTTGCGCCGGTCGCAGGATCGAAATTTTTTGGGTCGAACGGACGAAAGTTCGAATGCAAATCGCGAGGGTGATTGAGGATGACAAATTGAACGCTAGGGGTTCCGCGGATCCCTCGCAGGAGATCAGTCCAATTTGTCGTTTTGAAAGGCGGTGGCGATGTTCCCGACAGAATCGGAAAGACATTGAAGTGCCCGGACGGCGTCGTCACTTCATCCCCGATGACGGGAGTGAAGTGCTTCCGCACGCCCATTCTCTCCGCGGCCGTTGCATAATCGATCGCCAGGTTGTGCTCGGTCGAGACGGGGAGTTCGATGCCTTCGGCCGCCAGCGTAACGACCCGCTCGTCGACGGTGGCATCGCCATGGCCGCTGTAAGTTAGCGTGTGAATGTGGGTGTCGCAGCTGACCCAGCCCTGGGTCTCGACCTCGCGTTCGAGGCGCAGGGAGGTCTTGGAAGATTCACCTGCGCGGATGTTTAATCGGGTCTTGGCTAATCCATATTCAAAACCGCGCGTGGCATAGAGAGCATAATTGCCTGGAGCCAATTCCAATTCGGCATGACCGTCCGCGGTATAAACGACGCCCGGCCGAACTGCCAGCCGATCGCTGGGAAACGCTTTCAGGTCCGCCAACTGCCCGGATTCGTCGAGCACAGTGATGCGGCAAGGCAATCCAGCCGGGGCGGAGCGGCTTGTGATCGAAACGCTCAATCGCCCTGGGTTTGGATCGGCTGCGATCAAGGCGGGAACCAGTCCAAGAAAAATCAGGAGTGCGTAAGCGCCGTTTCGAAACCGGCGAGGTGTTTGGACAGACCTCGTAAATGGGAGCGTCATGGTCGGATGATGCCAAGCATGCGTCAGGAAGCCATCCTGATTCTCATGATCGATTTGGAGCGCGGCTTAAGAAATGACGAAGGGCCTAATGGACCAATCCACGAATTAACGACCAATTACCAATCCGCAGGAGCAGGGCTCCCCACAGTTTTCGTTGCGGAGCGGGAACGAGCCGCAGTAGCCTTTTCCGGTGAAGCTCTCCGTCAAAAGTGATTACGCGGTTCGGGCTGTGCTGGCCCTGGCACGCCAGCACCACACGGGCGCGGCGCAACCGGTTGAACGGCTCGCCGCGGATCAAGGCATTCCTCCGAATTATCTCGTTCAGATTTTGATCGAGTTAAAGGCTCGCCGCATTTTGAAAAGCGTCCGAGGCCGTGAAGGCGGATACTTGCTGGCGCGACCGCCCGCGCAGATCACGTTTGCGGATGTTCTTTCGGCGGTTCATGGAGAAGTCTTCGACGCGGCCGCGCTGAGCAATCCGCAGTGTCCGCCCGAGCTTCGAGCTGCCTGGCAGACGGTGAAACGAGCTTTTGAAGAAGCGGCTGAAGGGATCAATTTCCAGCAACTGCTCGAACAGGCGGAAGAGAAACAGAAGATGTATTACATCTAGCGAGGCGGGCCTCAGACCAGGCGAGTTTATCGACAGACTCAAATTCGAATTTGAATCGAAGGGCAAAAGTTGACTCAAATGGAATTACTTTTGAGGTTCAAGGAATCTAGCCGCCGGGTTCCACAGCCGATGCGTTTTTCAGGCGGCGGGTTCTTGGAATCGATCGTCCACAATGCACGCGGTCACGATGTCCGCGCCGACATTTAAAACAGTTCGGCACATATCCAACAACCGGTCGACGCCGAGAATCAGCGCGATGCCTTCCGCTGGGATTCCAAAGTTGCTCAATAGGCCGACGATGAATGGCAGCGATCCGCCCGGAATGCCCGCCACCGCCACCGAGCTCAAAACCGAGAGAACAACCAGAACGATCTGCTGCGCCAGACCAAGGTGAATCCCGTAGACCTGGGCGATGAACAGGACCACACAGCCTTCATAAAGAGCGGTCCCGCTCATGTTCATCGTCGCGCCCAGCGGAAGGACAAACCCGGCCGTGCTTGCGGAGATGCCGAGTTTTTCGCGAGCGATTTGAATGGTCGTTGGCAAAGTTGCATTGCTCGAGCTGGTGGAGAACGCAGTGATCAAAACGGCTTCGATGCTCTTAAAGAAGGCGACAGGCGAACGCCGGGTCCAAATTTTTAGAAAAAGGGACATGACGCCAAAGAGATGGAGCAACATGCCGCCGATCACCGCGGGAACAAACAACAAGAGCGCCCGCAGGATGTCCCAACCGAACTTCGCGATCGCGCTGAAGACCAGCGCGGCCACGGCAAACGGAGCCAGCCGCATCGCCAGATGAATGATGCCAGTGATGAGAGTCGCGGCGATTTCCAGCCCGCCCTGCAGCCGCTCGCGCATCGGCAGCGGAAGCGAACCGCCGCTAATTCCGGCAAGAAGCGAAAACAAAATGAGCGGCAGCAATTGAAACTCGACAACCGACTTCAATAGGTTCTGCGGCATGAACATTTCCACCAGCGCGGCGAGGGTGAGTGACGGCCTGGCGGCGGCTCGGGCCTGCAGCGTCTGAACCGTCTCGCCAAATTTGTGCAGGAGTTTTGTCTGAGTTTCCGGTTCGATCCTGCTCCCAGGGTGGAGAATGTTCATGACCAGCAGCCCGATAACCGAAGCCACGGTCATGTTTAGCAGGAACAGCAGAAACGTCCGGCCGGCCATCGGCGCCAATTTTTCGAGATGGCCAAGCTGAACCAGCCCGAGTGTCAGCGAAACAAAAACCAGCGGAACGACGACGAAAAAGAGGATGCGGAGGAAAACCAGCCCGAACGGATCGAGGATCTCCGCGGCCAGCCAATCCAAAGCCACTTCTTTACAAAGGCCGAAGGCGACCAAAACGCGCGCCGCGGCGCCCAAGCCTACGCCAGCAAGCAAACCCCAGAGAATCCGGCGTGTGAGAGCATCGTTGCCGTTGGCGGGAGTGGTGGTCACGCGCTGAATTCCTTGAACCTCCAGAGTTATTCCATTTGAGTCAACTTTTCATTCTCACCCAAATCGGGCCGTCTGCCTCAACGAATGCAACGCGCCTTCATCGAGCCGCCGGCCAATTTTCGCGGCTATTCATCTTGCGCGCGAAACTGGGCCAGGATGGGCCTGTGATCGGAGGCGAGACCCCAATTAGGCGACGCGAAAACGAAGCTGCCTGGTTCATCCCACTCGCGCGCCATCGCGCGGCTGATCAAAATGTAATCGAGCCGGCTGTAAGTGTCTTCCTTCGCGAAATGGTGGGTCCAAGTGATCCGGCGCCCGGACGCGCCTCTGGCATTGTCGCCATTCTGCTCGGCCGGGCGGGTGTCGATCAGAACGTTTCTCCCCCGACCGATCAGCGTTCGGATCGGACGCGCGGTGGGATAATCGTTCAAATCCCCAAGCACGATGAGATTGGCATTTGGATTTGCTTGCAAACGCCGGTCGATCAAATCGCGCAGCACCAAAGCCTCTTCCTGCCGGATTTCGCTTTCGTCCGCCTGCGCGGTGGGCCGCTTGGATTTCAGGTGCGCGACGATCATCGTGAATTGGTAGCGGGGGTTTGGTCGAATATCGACTTCGGCAAATCCGCGGCTCACGAACATGCGCCGGCCGTGCAAAAGAAAACTCTCGCGGGAATGCGATCGCCGGGCGGCAATCGCGAACCGGCTTAAGACCGCCACGTGCACGTTCGTGTCGAACCCGTTCACCCATTCCCAATATGGGTAATCGAGTCCTTCTCTGGCCAGGTTCTGCCGCAGTTCGAACAGAGCATTGGTTTCACCGATCTCCTGCAGGGCGAGGACATCGGCGTGCAAGGCACGGAGGCTTTCGCGCACTTTTTGTTTCGCGGCTGGGGTTTTGAGCGGGCGGGTTTCGCTCGGGCCGGCGATATAATTTTCCACATTGAAGGTGGCGACGCGGAAGGTTTGGGCGGAATAAAGCGCAACCGAACCGGCCGCGACAATGAGGAGGAGAACGATCCGGGAAAACAGCTCCATGGCGGCTTCCTTTTTAGCCCGCGAAACTGAACAGTCAAAAAGAAACCATCGCTTGGACAGTCGAAGGAAAACGGTGATTCGTCGCGGAAATCGAGAGAAGCGAGCGCGCGCAGGCCGATTGGGCTGGAAACTTTTTGCAAAACCGGGCAACAGGACTATTCTTTAACCCCATGATCAGGCTTTCCGAAAGCGTTGCCGCTGCCCGCCACTCGAAACAGGCGAAGGCGAAAGGCAAGCTGCACGACAAACAGAGCGAACGGGACCACCGCGAATTGCGCATCGATAAGGTGGGTGTCCGTGGAATTCGGATTCCCATTCAGATCAGGGACAAGGCGAGGACGTGGCAGAACACGATCGCGACGGTGGGCATGTACGTGGACCTGCCCAAAGAATTTAAGGGGACGCACATGAGCCGGTTCGTCGAGGTGCTGCACACGCACGGCACGATGGTGCACGTGGAGAACATCACGGACATTCTTTATAAAATGCAGGAGAAGCTTCGGGCTGACACAGCGCACCTCGAGATGGAATTTCCGTTTTTTCTCGTCAAGCGCGCGCCTGTTTCCGGGCTGGAAGGAGTCATGGATTACGTGGCGCGGTTCGACGCCACCGCTTCCGGGAAGGAGATCGATTTTGTTTTGACGGTGAAGATTCCTGTGACGACGCTCTGCCCTTGCTCGAGAGCGATCAGCAAATACGGCGCGCACAACCAGCGGGGCGAGGTCACCGTCCAGGTCCGGTCGCGGAAAGCGATCTGGATCGAAGATTTGATTGCGTTGGTCGAGGGTTCGGCCAGCAGCGAACTGTTTTCTTTGCTGAAACGGCAGGATGAAAAGGCAGTCACCGAACGAGCTTACGAGAACCCAGTGTTCGTCGAGGATTTGGTTCGCAATGTGGTCGTGAAGTTGAACGAGCATCCGGATGTCACGTGGTACCGAGTGGAAGCGGAGAATTTTGAAAGCATTCACAATCACAACGCCTACGCTTCGATCGAGAAGGGTTGAGCGCCTCATCGAAGCGGCGGGAGGGACAAAGGGCACGCGCGGATTACCGGGGCGAGGCTGCGTTCTTCCGGCCGCGTTTTTGAGAGAAAAATCGGCCCGAAACCGCTTGGTGATGGAGGAACTTGGGTCAAAAAACATTCGGCCAAATTCGCCAACTTTTTTTAGTGGCGCTTTTGATTTGCTTTGATACATTCACCCGCTCCCAAAGGGCAGCCGCTGCCGGGGTCGTCCGGCCGGTCGGCGTCGGGGGAGAATAATTGCATTGATTTGAACAGAAGAAAGAACATGGCAAAGAAGACGAATTCTCAAGGAGTCCGCCCCAAAACGGTCGGCTCCGCCACCGCGGCCTCGATCCTGGGCAAAGCCGTCCATTCCGGTTTTTCGCCAGACGCCAACACGCGCATCAAGCCGGAGTGGTCGAAGTACTATAAGAATCTACTGGAGCTGCGCGAACGATTGCTCAATCAGATGAGCGGTTTGGCCAAAGAATCGGCGGAGCAGATGCCCAATTACAGCTTGCACATGGCGGACTCGGGAACAGACAACTTTGACCGGGACTTCGCCTTGAGTTTGCTCTCCTCGGATCAGGACGCGATCTACGAGATCGAAGAAGCGCTCAAACGGATTGAGAAGAACACCTACGGCACTTGCGAACTGACTGGCAAACCGATTCCCAAAGCGCGGCTCGACGCCATCCCTTGGACGCGGTTCACCGTGGAAGCCCAAGCCCAACTCGAACGCGATGGCGCGCTTCGTTCACGCCGCCTGGGAGCGCTCGGATCGGTGGACAGCACCGGCGCGGCCGAACCGGAAGAGGAAGAAGAAGCGGAAGAAAAACCGACCCGCGAACGGGAGTAATTTATGCCCAGAGAAATCATCACCTTGGAATGCACGGAGGCGCGGAAAGAAGGCAAGACGCCTTCACGCTACACCACCACTCGGAATAAAAAAATCCAGACCGAACGCGTCGAGATCAAGAAATACAATCCGTTCCTGCGCCGCCACACTGTGCATCGCGAGATCAAATAGCTTATGCCACGCAAAACGAACGCGGAAAAATCAAAGGAACGCGGCTCCCGCAGCCGGAGCAGCGAAGTCCGGACGCCGCGGCCCAAGCCGAAGATCGACTTCACCGTCGACGCCCTCGATTACAAGAACGTCAACCTCCTCAAGCAATTCGTGACCGAGCAGGGGCGCATCCTCCCGCGCAAATACACCGGTTTGCCTGCGCATTACCAGCGCCAACTCAACCGCGCGGTGAAGCGTGCGCGGCAGATGCTCTTAATGAAATAAGGGGCGGCACGCCGCGTTTACGCTGCAGCCAAGGCATCGCGCCTTCCCTTCCGTGCTTCGTCCCCGCGCGAGCCGCTAATCCGTTGCAAATAGGTTTCCGCGCCTGTAGCTTCTCCCCGCATGCCGCGGGTTCTCGCGCTGTTCAGCTTCCTTCTTTTCTTTTCATCCGTCACGAACGGAGCCGCTCCCGTGCGGCTCAGAATTTTGGCCACCACCCTCCCGGCCTATTGGTTCGCGTGCGCAGTGGCCGGCGATGCCGCTGATGTCGAGCAACTCCTGCCCGGCCGTGTCGGTCCGCACGACGTTCAATTCTCCGCTCAAGACCTTAAAAAAATCGGGCAGGCGGATTTAATCGTGGTGAACGGGCTAGGGTTGGAGAGCTGGCTGAAAAAAACGCTTGCCCGCGCAGCCAAAGATCATGCGCCACGCATCGCCAGTTTGGCGGAAGGTCTCCCGGCCAAAGCGCTCATTTATCGCCCGACGGAAATTGCTTCGCCGCTTCAAGCCTCGACCACCGTCGGCGCCGATGGCGAAACGCGCGAATATCCAAACCCCCACATTTGGCTCGATCCCAACCTGGCGGCGCACGGCGTCACAAATATTTTGAAAGCGTTCACGCGGCTCGATCCCGATCAAAGCGCAACCTTCGCGCAGAATGCCCGTGCGTGCTTCAGCCGTCTTTCAGCGTTGGACAGCGAACTCGAACGCGCGTTGAGGCCGCTCCACGATGCCGCGTTCGTCACCTACCACGACGCGTTTCCCTACTTCGCCCGAAGGTACCAGCTGCGGTTAATTGCAGTGATCGAACCGGTCCCGGACGTTCCACCTTCCTTGCGTTACCTCAAAAAGGTCTTCGATGCGATTCGCTCGAACCATGCTCGAGCCATTTTCAGTGAACCGCAATTTTCGCCCAAACTCGCGCGCCAAATTGCGCGGGACTTGGGAATCCCGCTGGCTGAGCTTGATCCGTTGGAGACAGGGTCCCCGCGAAAGGACGGGTACGAATCTGGCATGCGTGCCAATGCGAGCACGTTGCTAAAGCTGCTAAAACAATCGTGAACACGGGGAAGGAACAAGAGCTGGCGATCGAAACCGCCGGACTGGAGGTGACGCTGCACGGCCGAACTGTGCTGCGTGACATCAGCCTGCGGGTTCCGCGCGGCCAGTTGGTCGCGTTGATCGGGCCGAACGGGTCGGGAAAAACCACGCTGCTCCGGACGTTGCTCGGGCTTCAGAAACCCGCCGCCGGAACAATCCGGCTGCTGGGCGAAGCCGATTTAAAATCGGCACTGCGTCGGATCGGTTACGTCCCGCAACGCATGGCGCTGGATCCGAGTTTCATTTTGAGTGTGCGTGAATTTTTGGCGTTGCGGCTTCGAAAAACGCGGCACTGGTTCTGGCAATCACGCGCCGCAACCGATCGAATCCTGGAACAAGAACTCGGCGACCTCGGCGTCAAAAACCTTTTGGACCAACCGCTGGCTCAGCTCTCTGGAGGCCAGTTGCAACGGGTGCTGATCGCGTTCAGCCTGATGACCCAACCGGAGCTGCTCCTGCTGGACGAACCGACCGCCGGTGTCGACGCCCCTGGCGAAAAAACGTTTTACGAAGTGATCGCCGGGATTCACGCCCAACGCCGGCTCACGGTCGTGCTGGTGTCACACGATCTGTCGCTCGTCTTTCGGCACGCGCAATGGGTTTACGCTTTAAACCAGGTGATTTGCTGCGAAGGCCCGCCGGAGTCGGTGATGAACGAGGAATCGCTGCGCGCGGCTTACGGCATCCACGTCTCGCCTTACCATCATCATCATGTTCACTGAAGCGTTCATGCTCCGGGCGCTCATTGCCGCGATCGTGCTCGCGCCGCTCTGCTCGTTCCTGGGCGTGTTCGTGACCGCCCGCCGGATGGCTTTCTTCAGCGACACGATTTCGCACGGCGCCCTGGCCGGAGTGGCCCTCGGCTTCTGGTGGGGAATGGCCAATCCTACTTTGCCGATGATTCTGTTCAGCGTGCTGATTGCAGGGGGCATTCTTTGGTTGAAGGAAAACACGGAGCTGCTCACCGACACGATCATGGCGCTCGTGCTTTCCGGTTCCGTTGCGTTTGGAATTGTCGTGCTGAGTTTGCTGCGCGGGTATCGCGGAGAAATTCAGAGTTATCTGTTCGGGGATATTCTCGCGATCGGCAACGAAGATGTCGCGTTGGCGTGTGTTCTGAGCCTGACCATTGGCGCCTGGCTTTTTTATCAGTTGAGCCCGCTCACCCTTTTGACAACGGAGGAAGAGATCGCGCACGTTTGCGGATTGCCCGTGCGACGGCTGAATTACGTGTTCGTGCTGGTGCTGACCTTGACAGTGGCGATGACGATCCGATTGCTCGGCATCATTCTGGTCACGTCGCTGTTGGTCATTCCCGCAGCCGCGGGAAGAAATTTAAGCCGCAATTTGCGGCAGCAACTTCTGGCGAGCGGAGTGATTGGTTTGGCGGGTGGAATTGGCGGAACGCTGGCGTCGGCGTGGTGGGATATCCCGACTGGCCCATCGATCGTGCTGAGTTGCTTGATTTTGTTTGGAGCGAGTCTGGCTGGACGGAAGCTTTGGCGATAAAACAAGCGAGTTAACTTCTTCTTTCGGGGTATGTAATCGCTGCGGAGGGCCTGTTTTGGTTGGCGCATTCTCGGCCGCTGCCAGCGCCAGCAGCGTTGATGGCTGTCAAGCAGCGCTCCCTGGCTGAGTGTTTTGATGACAAGCGCTCACCCCATGAAATTCAAATCAATGCTCACTCCCTCAGTTTCCTCCGTTTTGTCCTGCGCCCTCGCCCAGCCGAACCGCCGGAAACCTAACATCTGGATGGCCACCTGGCTGGCGATTGTTGCAGCGTTTGTTGGCGCGGCGCGGGCGGGCGAAACTCAATCGTTGGCTGGACGATGGGAATTTCGCCTCGATGCCGAGAAGGCCGGCCTGCGCGAAAAATGGTATGCCGCTCCGCTTCAGGGCGACACGACGATCAAATTGCCGGGCACCATTGACGACGCGGGCCTCGGGCCCAGGAACACGAAGCCGCCGACCCTGGCCGGACCGTTCCGCCTGTACGATTATGCCGGTCCAGCGTGGTACCAACGCGATGTCGAGATCCCTGCGGGCTGGGCTGGTCAACGGGTTTCACTGTTCCTCGAACGCTGTCGTTGGGCGACGAGTGTCTGGTTGGACAACAAATTCATCGGCTCGCAGGACAGCCTGATCGCACCGCACGTCTATGACATGGGCGCCGCCATCGCGCCCGGCAAACATCAGCTCACGATCTGCGTCGACAACACCGTGAAACTGAACCTGGGGACATTTGTTTCCGCGTTGTTCGGCGGGACTCCCGGAAACATGAACGGAATCGTTGGTCGCATCGAACTCAGCGCGACGCCCCCGATCTGGATTGACGAAGTGCAGGTGTACCCGGACCCGGACAAGCCATCGGCGCGAGTGATGGTGAAGATCGGCAATGCCACGGGCCGGGCGGGCCGTGGAGCAGTGAGGGTCGCTGGGAAAAGCGTCGAGGCGACGTGGGACGCGAAGGGCGGACGCGTGGAAACCGAAGTAGACATGAGCCGCGCGAAGCTCTGGGACGAGTTTTCGCCAAACTTGCAGGAATTGACGGTAACGCTCGGCCAGGACCGCCGAACCGTGCGGTTTGGCCTGCGAAAATTTGCGGCGGCGGGAACGCAATTCACCCTGAATGGGCGTCCTCTGTTTCTGCGGGGAACGCTGGAGTGTTCGGTTTGGCCGCTGACGGGTTACCCGCCGACCGAAGTCGAGCCATGGCAGCGGATTTATCGGATCATGAAGTCGTATGGATTGAATCATATTCGGTTCCACTCGTGGTGTCCGCCCGAGGCGGCGTTCGCAGCGGCTGACATCGAAGGCATCATGATCCAGGCGGAGGGACCGCAGGCGAACGTCGAAGCTGGGCGGGATCCAAAACGCGATGCGTTCATCGAGGCCGAATTCAAACGAATCGTCGACACCTACGGCAATCACCCGTCGTTCTGCACGATGACGCTCGGCAATGAATACGGCGGCGACCAGGCGCTGCTGACGCGCTGGGTTGAAATGCTGAAGGAACGCGACCCGCGGCATCTTTATTCGTCGGCGTCCGCCGCCCAGAAGACCGCGAATCGGCAATGGACGGAACTGGCGGACGGGCGAGGCATCCGCGGGCCAGGCACCCAACATGACCTGCGCGACGTCGTCGCCAAGGACGGGCGGCCTATCATCGGCCATGAAATCGGCCAATGGATGTTCTGGCCGGATTTCAACGAGGCAAAGAAGTACACCGGCGTGATGGCCGTAAAAAATTTTGAAATGATCCGCGATGACCTGGCCAGGAAACATCTGCTCGACCTGGCGGGCGATTTTGCGCAAGCGTCCGCGAGACATGCGATCCTGCTCTACAAGGAAGAGATCGAAGCGTTGCGGCGCACACCGGGTTATGCGGGTTTCTCATTGCTTGACCTTCACGATTACCCCACGCAAGGCACGGCGCTCGTTGGGCCGCTCGACCCGTTCTGGGACTCCAAAGGATTCATCACCCCGGAACAATTCCGAAGGTTCTGCGGGCCGACGGCGCCGCTCCTTCGTCTGCCCAAGCGCACCTACACCGCTGACGAACCGCTTACGGCCACGGCAGAAATCTCTCATTTCGGCGCAGTTGACCTCGTCGATGCTCGGCCGATCTGGACGATTCAAGACCAGAGCGGTCGTGCGCTGGCTTCAGGAGAATTGCCTCCGCTGCGAGTGCCGACCGGAACGCTGACATCTCTGGGCGGATTCTCCGCGTCGCTTGCTAAAGCCAAGGCGCCAGGCAAGCTGACGGTCATCCTGTCTGTCGCGGGATTTTCCAATGACTGGGAGATCTGGGTTTATCCGCGCACAACCGCCCCGGACGCGCCACCCGGCGTGATGATCACCGAAGCCTGGGATGACGCCACCAAAACGGCGCTGGCTGCAGGAAAAAGCGTCGTCTTGTTCCCGAAAAAAATCAGCCGTGGGCTGGCGCTGCGCGGCAGCTTTCTGCCGGTGTTCTGGAGTCCAATCTGGTTCCCGGCCCAACAACCGAATGCCAACGGAATTGTTTGTGATCCGCGCCATCCGCTGTTCGCGCAGTTCCCCACGGATTTCCACAGCAACTGGCAATGGTGGGATTTGCTCAACAACTCCCGCACGCTTGTCCTGGACGACACGCCCGCTGATTTCCGCCCGATCGTGCAGGTCGTGGATAATTTTTCGAGGAATCACAAGCTGGGCAATGTGATCGAGGCGCGGGTCAGTTCGGGCAAAATGCTGATCTGCACGATGGACTTGCCACGCATGGCCAACCAGCAACCGGCGGCGAATCAGTTGCTCAAGAGTTTGTACGCGTACGTCAACTCGTCATCCTTCCAGCCGGCGAAGCTGCTCGAGGAAACAACGCTGGATCGCCTTTTTGCGGCCGCATCAACCAATACTCTGCAGAAGCTCGTTTCCAGGATCCGGGCGGACAGCGAAGCGCCAGGCTATGAGGCGGCGCTGGCGCTCGATGATGATCCAAACACGTCTTGGCATTCAAGGTGGGAACCGTCAACCGCGCCGATGCCCCATGAGTTAGTCATAGATCTGGTCCGCGAGGTTACACTCACTGGCATCACGTATCTGCCCCGCCAGGACATGGCCAACGGCCGCATTGCCCAGGCCGAGATCTTCGATGACACGAGACCGATTGCATCGATGAAATGGCCCAACAACAGTGAACTCCAGACCGTGCGCTTTAATCAGCCCATCACCACGCGCCGATTGCGCTTGGTGATTAAATCTGAAGTCCACGGGAATCCGTTTGCGAGCATCGCGGAACTCAATGTCCTCGTCGAATGAGGCAGAGCGCCGGACTGAAAAGGCTGCGCGAAAGTCTGGCCGCGATTATCAAGTCGTCAGGTGTACCGTGTCGTAAAGTGTAGCGGCGAAGGTGGCGGATATTTTCACCACTACGACCGGTCTTCGTAAACAGCCAGGATGTTTTCAGGAGGCACATCCGGTTGGAAGAGGTGAGCGGGCCCGAGAATGTAACCGCCGCCGCGGCCCAGCACTTCGCAAAAGCGCCGGACCTCAGTCCGAACGTCGCCAGGCGTGCCGAACGGCAACAAATTCTGCATGTCGATGCCGCCATGGAAAGAAAGGCGGTCGCCAAAGGCCGTTTTCAGTGCCTCCGGCTGCATGGTGGCGCCGGTGGGCTGGATCGGGTCCAGCACATCGACACCGAGATCGATTAATTCCGGGATCAGCGCGGCGATTGAACCACAACTATGGAACAACACCTTGCCTCCGAGGCGGTGGATGTGCTCGATCATTTCCCGCAGGTACGGCGCGGCGAACTCGCGGAACATGGGCTTCGAGATGAGCGGTCCTGTCTGGCTGCCCAGGTCGCTGATGAGCAGGTATAAATCGATTCGACCGCGCGTGACCTCAGCGGCGCGAGTGTAATCTTCCAGATAAAAGTCGGTGAACTTGCGGCATAGATAATGAACCCAAGCCGGGCGCTCGATGAGGTCCATAAAAAATTCCTCCCAGCCGCGGACCAGAGCTGGGCGTTGCCACACGTCAGCAAAGCCATAAACCAGGGCATGCTGGTCGAATTGCCGGCATTGTTTGAGCAGCCCTGAACGATCGATGCAATCGGGCGTGGGCCAATCAAAGGCTTCCAGATCCGACAGATTTTTGGCGTTGGCCAGAGCGCCCTTCACATCGTGGCGCATGGGCCCCCAAGGGGTCTGCTGCAGAACGAACCGCTCTCCCCAGAAATTCTGCAGAACACCCTCGGAGATTTCGTGCTCGGGGGTGGAGAGCAGTTCAAGGTGCCGGACGTCCACCCGGAGGCTATGCAGCAGCTGGTCTTTGCGCTGCAAACCGGTGTGAGCAAGCAAGCGGTTCCACGTCGGTGGCTCGGCCCAGAAATCCCGCGGCACATAATCAGGCTCCTCATGGCGCAACGCGGCCAGCACTCGTTCGCGAGAAGTCATGAAGTGGTATAGCGCCCGAAGGAGATTTTTTTCAATCGCGAAGCGCAGGGATTCAGCGGAACGAAGCTGGGTGGGCCGAAAAGCCCACGCCCACAAAGAAGCTGAGAAACAGTTGTTTCATGGGTCCAGTCCAACTTACCCAGGGCCAATCGACGAATGTTGAGACGTGAACCCAAACCCCTTCGGTGTTTGCCGGCAGCGTCGCGAGACGGAAATTGCGGCGTTAAAAAAAAAGCCGCGCGAAAAGGCGCGGCACATTTTTTTCGGAATTCCAGGTGTGTTCAGGTCACGCTTTGACCCGTCCAGTTAGTTTGTTGGATGTACTGTTTAACCTTTCGCCTTTCATAGCGATTCTTTTGAGGTTTATCCGGCTGATCCGCCACATGGCGGAAAGGATGTTTGGTCCGGATTACGTCAGTGATGACATCCAATGATTTGGGCATAGATGAGGTCCTTTCTAACGCTCGCAATAGCGAAAAAAATGCCAGAGAGGATTGTTGGGATGATCGGCTTCCTGGTTGACCGGTCATTGGCATTTTCGAGCGTTTACACCGGTTTGGACTTGGTTGTCCAAGCCATGTTCAAAAAAAAGCTAGCCTAACTTTACCAAAATGTCACTCCGGGAATTTATTTTTTGGCCGGACGTTGAAACGCTCCGGACTGCCATTCGCGTTCGACGTGCGTTTCAAGCAGTTTAAATCCGAGCCGCTCGAAAGCATTCCGGACGCGTTGAAACTGTTGCGCCAGAATGCCCGCCAGGACGAGAACGCCGTCAGGTTTTAGCCGCGCTGCGATCCGGCGCGCCTCGGAAATGAGGAGGTCATCCAGCAAGTTGGCGCAGACCAAATCAAATCGCCCCGCTCTGAACGGGAGCTTCTTTAGGTCGCGCGACTGGATCTTAATTCTGTGCTGAACCCGATTTCGAATCGCATTCGATCGCGCCACTCGGACGGCTTGGGGATCGTTGTCGAAGGCCTGAACCAGCGAGAAACCAAGCTTCGCCGCCGCAATCGCCAGGATGCCGGAACCCGTTCCAATGTCTAAAAAACTTCGGGTCTGTCCCCTTTTGTGATAGCGGACGAGTTGGCCGAGGCAAAAGGCCGTCGTGGGATGCTGCCCGGTCCCGAAGCTCAATCCCGGATCGAGAACGACGACGGCCTGCCCCGCCCGCGCCCGTCGTTTGCTCCAACTCGGCTTGATCAGCAGCGCCGGGCCAACCTCGATGATCTTGAAATATTTCTTCCACGATTCCGACCAGTCTTGCCGGGACAATCTCTGGAAATGAAACCGGGCCCGGCCAAGATCAAGTCCGCACGATTCAATGTGACGAAGTCCGGCTTCGAGCGCTTGCCGTTTCGGCAATCTTGGTCCGGAAAAGCGCCTTGCATAAACACTGACCAGCCGGTGGTCCCGTTCTGCGCTGGCCACAATCGAGGCCGGCTCGCCATAGAGCCGCTCGAGCAAATCGGCCACGGCCTCTTCGGCCTCTTCAATCGTTTCGATCGAGATTTGCCAGAGAGCGGCGGCGTGACTCGATCGGGGGCTCGATTTTTTTGGAGACAGTGCCATTACAATGTCCTCACGTTTTTAGATCGCGCCAGGGAGTGAAATTGAGCAACTGGATTTCGGCTTTGCCCGGAAGATGATTGACCATGGTGGCGCTGGCATACTCGATATCGAAGGCGGCTGTTTTCACCAAAGGCAATTCAAGCAGTATCGACAGAATCATCCGAATGACGCCGCCGTGGCAGACGACCGCCACGGTCTGGCCTGGCGTTTCCTCGATAATCTTCCCGATGGCTGCGGCAATCCGCTCCCGAAAATCGATCATCGATTCAGCTCCCGAAATGCTCCCCTGTTCGAGTTCGCGCAACCATTCGAACGCGCTGACGTTGAATTTTTCCTTCACTTCGTCCCAGCTCAAGCCGGTCCAGGCGCCGAAATCGACCTCACGAAGCCCAGCCAGAATAATCGGTTCGGAAACTTGCCGGGTCACGATCTCCGCCAGCGTCTGTTGCACTCGTTTCATCGGGCTGGAATAGATTGCGTGAAACTGAACCCGGCTGAGGTATTCCGCCAGAGCAGCCGCTTGCGCCCGGCCGAACGAGGACAGCGCCATGTCGATGCGACCGCCGAAAACACGGTGGTAGCGAGGCTCGACCTCTCCGTGCCGAATCAAAACAAGACGGGTGGGCGAATCCATCGGACCATCACGAGCTCACCGAGGCCAGGGCGTTTTGCTGAGCTTCGACGATCGCGGCCAAGCCCTGTTTGCCGAGGCGGATCATTTCTCCGAGATGCGCTTCGGAAAACGTCGACTGTTCCCCCGTGCCCTGCACCTCGACGAACTGGCCGTCGCCCGTCATCACCAGGTTCATATCCACTTCGGCAGCGACATCCTCGACATAAGCGAGGTCCAGCAGAAGCTGCCGGTTCACGACGCCGACGCTGACGGCGGCAACCGGGTGCAAAAGCGGATTGACCGTGAGCTTGCGTTCGGCCAGCAGCTTCGCCACCGCGAGGGAAAGAGCCACGTACGCTCCGGTGATCGCAGCCGTTCGGGTGCCTCCGTCCGCCTGCAACACATCGCAATCAACCCAGATCGTGCGCGATCCAATTTTTTCCAAATCGACCGCGGCGCGAATCGAGCGCCCGATCAAGCGCTGGATTTCCTGCGAGCGCCCATCGATTTTGCCCTTGGAAATGTCCCGCGGTTTTCGTTGCAGAGTCGAATACGGCAGCATCGAATATTCGGCTGTGATCCAGCCTCCGGTGACCCCCTGCTCTTTCATCCAGCGCGGCACGGCATCTTCGATCGTGACCCCGCAGATCACTTTGGTTTGGCCCCACTCGATCAAGGTCGAACCGGTCGCGTAAGGCGCGATTTGATTTTTGAATGAGATTGGGCGCAGCTGGTCTGGCCGTCGTCCGTCCGCGCGCGGCAATCGAGCAACTTCATCAGGCATAATGGAGCGGAATGTAACGGCGGGGCCTCGCGCGGGCAAGGACCAGCAATTCTCATTTTGGCGCTCGAACTCCGTTTGGTGTCCAGGCTTTGGCCTGCTTTCTAATCGCCCCTGCCCTCAGCGAGCTGGAAAGCTCGCGCAACTCGCAGACAGGAATGTCTGCGCCACGGAATTTAATCCCATGCTCAGCGCTGCGGATTCGGACTCGACGCCACAGGAAAACGGCGGCAGATTTTTTGCATGATCAATTCAGGGAGTCTTTCAACAGGGCAAACCATTTTGTGGGTTTACATTGTCTTTCTCGTGGTGGGAGGACTGATGGGCTTTTTGAAAGCGGGCAGCAAAGTTTCGCTCTATGTGTCGGTGGGGTTTGCCGCAGCGCTGGCGATTTGCGCGGCTGGCCTGTTTCCGCACAGCTGGCAAGCGGCGATCTGGCTGCAAGCGCTGTTACTGCTGGTTTTTGTCTGGCGGCTCGTCAAGACGCGCAAATTCATGCCCGCGGGCATGATGCTCATTGCGACGATTCTCGCGCTGGCTTTTGAAAATCTACTACACCGCTGAACCGGGCCGGCGCCGACGACGACCTGCCGCATGTTTTCATTTTTCCCGCGTGAGTTTTTTGAGCCGCCCGCTGATCAAGTCGCTCCGGTTCTGCTCGGGCATTATCTCATCCGCAATACTGCGGCTGGACCTTGCGGCGGGCCGATCGTGGAAGCGGAAGCTTACGTCACGAATGATCCGGCGTGCCACGCGTTCATTGGAGAGACGCCACGGAACCGGGCGATGTGGGGCAGGCCCGGACATGCTTACGTCTACTTGATTTATGGATTCCATTTTTGCGTCAACGTCGTCTGCCGGCCAGCGGGCGTTGCCGAAGCGATTCTGATTCGCGCCATCGAACCGGAGTTTGGCATCTCGAGAATGAAAGCGCGGCGGAAAATGGTCGCAGTGCAGAATCTGACGAGCGGACCGGGCAAACTCTGTTCGGCGCTGCGAATCGATCGCTCGCTCGACGGAACTGATTTGTGCGATCCGAAGTCGGAACTGTGGATAGCTCGAAATCCGGCGGCGCCGCAACTGGTCGAAAAATTCGGGCCGGTGAGTTCGGGACCGCGGATAGGAATTACTCGGGCGGCTGACTGGCCGTTGCGCTTTTTCCTGGTGAACGCGCCGTCTCTTTCGAGGCGATTGCGGAGAGGGAAATCGTTGACCAGCGTACAGGAACGCGGGCTTTAGCCTGCGTGGCATTGGTGCAACGCCTTGGCTGCAGCGTGAACGCTGCGTTCCTGCCGAGAGCCGCGGCCGCACGCGATTAGAACGCGGGCTCTGGGCCTGCTGCCGAAGAGCAATCGCCGGAGCATTGGTGGTGCAATGCTTTGGTGTTGCGTGAACGCTGCGTTCCTTGTCCCCCGGAGAGGTTTACTTTTTCACTTGCAACGTGGAAACCACTTTGTGGACGCCGTCGGTTTCCATCGCGAGCGAAATCGCTTTGCCAATCGCATCGTAAGAAGGCGCGGTGCCTGCGAGCGTGGCGGTTCCTTCCGTGACATCGACGCTGATCTTCCAAGCGGAAAGATCCGGGTCAGCGACTAATTTAGCTTTGATCGCGGCTTTGGCCCGAGTATCCGCGGTGGCATCGGCGATCGCAGCGCCAGCTTCTCGAGTGCGTTCACGAACAACCTTGCCTGTTTCTTCGAGTTCCTTTTTCAGGTCCTTGGCATGAACGGAATATTTGTCGAATTGCTTTTTGACGGTGTCGGAAGCCTTGTCAGCCATCTCGGAGATGTCGCTCTTGGCTTTTTCCGTCTGGCTTCGATGCTCTTTGACGTACCAGTATCCCCCGACCGCGAGAGCGGCAAGGAGCAGCAGCACAAGAATAGCTTTCATTCCGGCAAAGGTAGCTGGAAAGCTGGCCTAAGGCAAACTGGGGATGGCGTTCTGAATCGTAATCATTCTTCACGAGTGCTAAACAGACCGCGTGCATGTTTCCAGGAAATGGGCGGTCGTGGCGTTGCTCGGCGGAGCAGCGGGGATTGGGTTCGCGCCCATTTTCGTCCGGTTGAGTGAAATCGGCCCATCCGCGACTGGTTTTTTCCGGATCTTCCTCGCTCTGCCGGCGCTGTGGACTTGGGGCTTGATCGAGGATCGTCCCTCTGTCGGGTCTGGCGCGTCGGACAACGGAGTCTGCGGAGTCTGGCTGTTTGTTTTGGCCGGGGTGCTGTTCGCGGGCGATCTGGCTTTCTGGCACTGGTCCATCCGGATGACATCCATTGCCAACGCCACGTTCCTGACGAATCTCGCTCCGTTTTTTGTGATGATCGGCGCGCGCTTTATTTTTGCCGAGAAGATCTCCGCCGGGCTAATGGTCGGGCTGGCGCTGGCCACCGCGGGGGGAACGATGTTGGTCCGCTCGAGCTTCGAATTTCGAGCGGAGCAAATATGGGGAGATCTTTTTGCGGTGATCACCGCGTTTTTCTATGGCGGGTACTTGCTCGCGGTGAAAGTGCTTCGCCGGAACGTGTCGACTCCCGGCATTCTCGCCAGGACAGGCATCATCAGTTGCGCGGTTCTCGGATTGGTAGCTTGGCTAAGCGGGGAAAACTTTTGGCCGCAGAGCGGAAAAGGTTGGCTCGACTTAATTGGATTAGCTTTGATCAGCCACGTGGCCGGACAAGGCCTTATCACCTATGCTCTGGCGCATTTGCGAGCTGGATTCTCCGCTGTGAGTTTGATGTTTCAACCCGTTGTCGCCGCTGCCCTGGGTTGGATTCTCTTGCACGAACCGCTGACCCCTCTCCAGATGGCTGGCGGGGGCGTGATCGCGGCTGGCATTGCTTGGGCCAGCTTGGAAAAGCAGCGCAAACAATCGTGAACCACGACCTGAGGAAAGTTGCTTTTTCGCAACGCGCGCTTTTATCGAAACGCGGCGCCTTCTTGGCGGCGAGCGCGTTCCTCTTTGTTTGGACCGGCTTGCTGTTTCTCGTCCGGGTCACAGGCCCTACGGATTTATTGGATTATTCGCAGCGCGCTCCGATTGCCTATGCCCTCGACGCCGTCCACAACGGGCATTGGTTAATTCAGCGCGATTTAAATGGGCAAGTGATGGCCAAGCCGCCGGTTCACACCTGGGCCATCGCGCTGCTTTCGATGATCACAGGGGAAGTGAATCGTTGGACGCTCAGCTTGCCCTCGGGGCTTGCGATGCTCGGAACGGCTTGGGTGTTGTTGTGGGCTGGCAACCAACATTTGAGCCGTCGCGCCGGCCTTGCCAGCGCGGTTCTATTCTTAGGTTGTTCTGCGGTGCTCAAACAAGTCACGTTGATTCGCACCGATCCATTGTTCGCCTTCTGCTGCGCCGCGACGGCCGTTGTCGCTTACGAATGTTGGCTGGGACGCCGCAGTTGGATTTTCTTTTGGCTCGTGGCCATTTTCACCACGCTGACGAAAGGCCCGCTCGGAATTTTGCTCGGCGCCATCGGTTTGATCGCTGCCATCTGGCATCAAGGGAAAAACTTCAACCGAGGGACTTTGCCAGCGCATGCAATTGGGATCGCTCTGTTCCTCTTAATCACAGGCGGTTGGTTCGTGCTGGCCAACGCCGCGACATCCGGCGAAGTGTTCGAACGGATCGTGGGCCAGGAGTTGGTGCGGCATGCGGTTCACGTCGGAGACCACCACTTCGGCGAACATTTCTATCTGCCGTTGCTCTATTTCCTTTCCCGATTTGTTCCGTGGAGCCCGCTGATTTTTCTGGGTCTGGCTCAAGCATGGAAGCCGGCATTCGAAAATCGAGCGCGACTTCGGTTCGTTCGCTTCGTCGCCTTTTGGTTTCTAGGCGGGCTGCTCATTTTTTCGCTGGCGGCGCACAAGCGCGGCGATCTGATTTTCCCTCTGCTTCCGCCAGGAGCGTTGTTGGCCGCGATCGGAATCGAGCCCCTGCTCGAAAAATGGCCCCGCCAGCGGCTTGTCCTCGGGGCGGCTGCCATCCTGGCGATCGAGCTTGGCTGGGGAGCGTTTTACTATCACCTCCTGCGCGCGAAGACTGAGGAAGTGCGGAGCGGAATCGCAATGGAAACAATGACGCGCGATTTTCTCGAAAGGGTCGGGCCGGGTTTTCCGTTCACCTATTGCGGGCATGGCACCATGCTCCAGTTGCGGTTTCAGACCGCATTCTCCAGCGTTCCAGAAGAGGTCGGAGCGCGTTTGCTTCGCGGGGCGGCGCCTGCTTTTGTGGTGACGGAGGACACGAAATGGATCGAGGAACTCCGCAGCAGGCAGACGAATATTTTTTTAGTGGCGGACGCGAAAGCAAACCTGGCAGAGAGGCTCCGAATTTTGGGGAATGTCAAAGAGCTCAGGCGTTACCCGAGAATGGCTGCGGCAGCTGGGCAGTTTGAGCTTGAATTCGAGCAGGTGCGCCGCTTTGAAAAGAGCGGCAATGAGCTGAGCTTCTGGAGCAGTGCGCCGGACGGACGGATCCTGCTGCGGAATTGGTCCGCGAGCCCGGCGGCCGTTTCGGTTCATTTGCACACGGATCGTCGACAGCGCACAGAGAAGCGCGTGCTGGCGCCGGACGAGCGTTGGGAAATCCGCTTTTCTCCCGAACAGCCGTCTGGCCAAAAAACCCCTCGAGGCTGAGAGCGTGTGGCGAGAATTGTAGCCGCGCCCGTGATGCGGAAGCGTGCATCAGGTGAAATGCCTTGTCCGCCTCCTGACCTCGGCGGCTACGGTCCAATGCAGCGGCGCAACGCTTTGGTCCCCCTCCTGACCTCGGTGGCTACGACACTCCGTCGGAGAGATCATGGATTCACTCGAGCGCGAAACAGCTGCGACGATGGCGCGTTGGTGAATACCTCGGTGTAGAGCAACAGCCCAGAGCTGTCGAGGAACTCCAATTTCGGCCCCGTAGCCCAACCGGGCAATTTCTCGGTTCGATCGAGAAGGAACCGTTGGTCCGGCTGTCCGGAAAACAGGAAGCTATTCGTGACCGCGTTCTGAGCCGATTTCGAAAGTGTGTATTGGATGAGGACCGGGCTGGTCTGCGGAGTCACGTGAGTGCGAAGGATGATTCCCTCGACGCCAGTAGCAATCAATTGGTCGCCGGAGCTGGCGGCGCCATAAAGCGCTTTTTCAGTAATCGTGCCGATGCTGGTCCAAGTTGTTGCATCGGGGCTTTCCAGGACAGTGCCGACAGTTCCGATGACGTAGAAATGATTCCCTGCCCAGATCACATCGTTGAGCCAACTGGTGGTCCCGCTTTCGATTTTCGTCCAAATCGAACCGTCCGCACTCGTCAGGATGCTGCCGTTTTGTCCCACGGCGATGAGTTTTCCGCCCGTGTAGCGGACGCGGAAGAGCCAGTTGGTTGTTCCCGAACGGCGGGTCGCCCAGTTGACCGCGTCGGAGCTCGCTAAGATTGTTCCTTGCGCGCCGACGGCAATGAGCCCGCCAGGAAAGCTGGTGACGGAGGAGAGGAATTTTGTGGTTTGACTCTGGCGCGTGGTCCAGGTGTTTCCATCGGTGCTGGTCAAGATGGTTCCGTTTCCACCGGTGACAACGTTATTACTTCCGAAAGCAGCGACTCCTTGAAGATCCGCGGTGGTCGGGCGAGGGCTGACTGCTGACCAAAATATCCCCAAGCTGCTGACTTGATTGGTTTCGGTGGAACCATCCGCGTTCGTGCTGACGACCGTTTGCGCATTGTCCGCGCTGGTCATGATCGCGCCGGCATTCCCCACCGCCACGGCCAGATTTGTTTTTCCGCCGACGCCAAGGAAAATGGAATTAGTCAGACTGTCCGGGACCAACTCGAAATCCCAATCGATGCCGTTGCCGCTGCTCATCAGGGTGGCGCGATCTCCCACAGCCAGATAGAGCCCAGGAAATCGGTGAACTTCCCAGAGCCAATTTCGGATCGAGTCGGTTAGCGGCAGCCAGAATGTCGGGCTCGTCACGCTATTGGTCTTGAAACCTTCGACAATCATTCCAGTCCGGCCAGACAGGAGAAATTCGTTGCCCATCCAGAGGGAATTAAAGTAAGTCCAGGCAGGAGGAGGCAGCGGCTTGGCCGGGTCGATCTCGTTGGACCAGCTCCGCCCTTCGAGGAGGCGGACTTCAGAATCGCCCGCGACGAGTCGAGCGCCGGCCGAATTGACCGTCGCAGCAAAGAGATCGTTGGTTGCGCCAGTCGCGATCACGGACCAACTCGAGCCGGAAGGGCTGACAAAGGTTGTGCCACCTTCGCCCAAAACCCAGAACTGATTCGTTGCCCAAACCACTTTATTGAGATTTTGGGAAGTGAACGGCGCGAGCTTCTGCCAATTCAAGCCATCTCCGCTGACCGCGACGGCGCCGCTTTCACCGACCGCGACGAACTCGCCGTTGCCGTTGGGCGTCCCATAAGACACTGATCGGAGCCAGTCGGAAAAGGAAACAGACTGCCGCGTCCAGGTCACTGCGTCCGGGCTGGAATAAACTGCGGCATTGTCCCCCACTGCGACGACAACATTGGCCGATGCGGCCACGCCCTCGAGCCAGTCGGTCGTGCGCAAATCGAGCAGATGGAAATCGGCGGGCGAGTCGGCGTAGAGCGCGGTTCCGCTTTCGCCGGTGACCACAATGCGATTGTTGAAGAAGGTGATGGCCCGCAGGTAATTCGTAGTGTGGCTGTCGCGCGGCACCCAAAGGCGCAAATCGTCCGTCGTATAGATTTGGCCGCGTTCTCCCGTTTGCACGAGCAAACCTTGGTTATTGAGAGCTGTCCCGAAAATATTATTTCCGTGCGGGCGAGGATTGGACCAACGCCAAGTCAGCGGCTCGGCGCGGGGCTGGCCCAGTTGGCTGCTGATCCCGAGCATCAAAACCAACCTGATGGCCCCAACGAATGAACGAAAGATTGTCATATCATAGCGTTTGAAGAAAGTCGGACGGGGCAGCCATCAACCGGCGCAGCTGAGCGCGCTCGAAAGTTGGGCGCTATCGAGAAGTGTTTTCGGGAAGGACAAGCTAAACACACAGCCTTGCGGGCTGCTGGATTTTAATTCCAGCGCGGCGCCAAGGTGATTCGCCAGCTGTTTGCTGATGGCCAAGCCGATGCCGCTTCCGCCCTCTTTCGAAGAGCGGCACGGCGCGAAAAGGGAGTTCTGAGCGGTCTCAGCCAAACCAGGGCCATGGTCGCGAACCTCGCACACGACCGTTTGCGCCTGCGCAGAAATCATCAATTCGACCGGTTGGCCAGAGGGCGACGCTTGGATTGCGTTATGGATGAGATTTTCGAGGATAAGAATGAGAAGGTTCGCCTCTCGATTTGGCAGCGCTCCATCCGCTAAAATTTGGGTCTGAAGTTCGACCCCCGCCCGCTTGGCGAGCGGTTGCGCCTTGGAAGAAATCACCTCCACCAGCTCAGTGAGCGTGATCTGATATTGGACATTGCTGTTTTCCTCGCGCAACACACGAACAACATCGTTCACGAGCGTTTGCATGCGGCGGGTGCTGGAGAGTGCCGCCTGCCATTCGGTGTCGCTGCCCGAATCGGCATTGCCGCCGCGATTCGAGACGAAATTTTGCAAGCCGAACAGGGGGTTCTTCAGACCGTGAATCAAATGCGCGGTGACGCTGCCGATCGCCGAAATCTTCGCAGCCATGGCTAGTTCCTGGTTAGCTTTCAGCAGGCTTTCGGTCCGTTCCGCCAGCAACCGATTGGCCCGTTCCAAGCGCCGGAAAGCAAGTCCAACCGCCACCACCATCAACGCGCCGCCACCCACGAACGCCGCCAGCGATTGCAGAGTCAGACGCGCGTCCAACAGCGCAAATTCGTCCGCGAGATTTTCCCCGTGCAAATAATACTGGACGATGCCAACGAGCTGTTTTTTGTCGGGAGCGTGCAAGGGCACAATGATTTCGTGGAGCGGAGCGACTTCGGCATGGGCGGATTTCTCGCCTGGAATGGTCATCAAAAGCTCGGAAAGAGGGGCTTTCGGGTGAAAATGGCTGACGGCTTTGAACTGGCGAATCGCTGCCAGGTCCTGCGGGTCCAAGCTGGCGTCGGTCAGATCCGGCGGCATCGTCACGACCAGATCGCCTTTGGGGTCAAACAACCGGGCGGCAAAAAAGCCTGAGAGCTGAGGAAGCTGCAACGTCTCGACGACAGTGGCGAGCTGATCCGCTTGGTTGCTGATGGAAGTTGAATCGGCAGTCTCGTCGCCAAATTGTTTGCGGAGCGAGGAGGCGTAAAGAAACTGCGCGTCCCGACCGGCGATCTGCTCGCGCAATTTTTGGCGGACGTACTGGCGGGCGGCCGCAATCACAGCGCCGAGGATCGCCAGCTCGAGGAGCACCAGAAAAAGTGGAAGGTATTTCGACCGCCCAATTTTCAAAGGTTTCTGAATCTGAGTCATCAGCGATTTTTTCTCTTCCGGAGTTTATGCCGGAATGCGAACGAACTTTCACGCAAAATATGCGGTGGGAGCAGCTCAAATGCCGACACCTTCGGCGCCGTGGAATTCGCCGAAAATATACTCCCTTGACTTTCTAGATTCCTTGAACCTCAAAAAACTATTGCATTCGATTTTTTGGTGAATTCGCCTGGCCGGAGGCGCGCCTCACTAAAACTCCCAATCCAAACCCGCCGTGATCGTGTTCACTTTGTATTGATCGAAGTCGATGTTCGAAAGCGAGCGCTCATACTCGTAGCGCGCGAACGCTTTCAAATCTCCGATCAATTTGCGTTCCACGCGAAAGCTCAAGTCGAGCGTGGTTTTCCTCCGCTTCTCCGCGTCGCCCACCGCGATCGGCTGAGTGTCGTATTGGTAAAAATAGACCCGGCCCTCGGCGCGCGCTTCCCATAAGTCGCTGCGAAAGCGGAACTGGCCTCCGGCCTGATATCGCCAATAATCGTAAAACTCCGAGCCATTATTGACGCTCTTTTCGATTCCGAGCCGAGCGCCAGTTTGCCAGCGCCGTTTTTCGTCCCAATAATGCCGCCAATTAAGCAATGCCTCATGTTCGTAAGTGATCAACGACGGACCATCAATGACGTTCCCGGCTTCGTCCCGAGGCGAACGCGTGTCGTAAAGCCGCCGGCGTAATTCGTAGCTGAGGGTAATCTCCGAACGCTGGCCGTAGTTTCGGCCGAGCACAAGTTCCGGACCGCCTTCCCAAAAGTCGTCGAGATTTTTTTGATAGATCTGCCGCTCGAGGCCAAACTGGAGCTCAGCCCAAAACTTGTTCGGCAAGTCCCGCCGCAAGGAAGGCCGGAAGCTCAGCGAATGGCCTTGGACGGGCAGAATGGCGAACTCGTTATAGATCGAGGACGCGTCGAAAACCTGATCGAAGTACAAATACTGAGCTGTGCCAGCCACGCTCCAATCGTTGCCAAAATTCTTTTTCAGCTGGCTTTGAACAATGGCAGTGGCTTCGTGATCGATGTCCTGCGCGGAGAGGTACCGGCTGTAATCGCCAGTTGCGAAAAGAAAAAAATCGGCCCCGTCGCTTGGCAACCGAAATAGCATGAAATCCAGCCCGCCCCCAACGAGTGCGCTTCCTTGGACGGAGCTATTGGCGAGAAGGACGTTGTCCTTGTAGCCGGACCAAAGCCGAACTTCATAGCTTCTGTCCCAGGCCGGCAGCTCGGGCGCAGCGGAGTTGGTGGATTGATCTGCACTGAAGGCTGGCGAAAGCGACACGGCGAGGAAAAACACGAGCTGTGCTCGATACCCAGGTGTCATTTGGCGTTAAACAAAACAGGCGACCAGTGGTTGGTCGCCTGTTTTTAAGGAATTTCTAATCTTTTGGCGATTGGAATTAGTCGCGGCCAGTGCGAGTGCGCACTTTGGTCTTCAGAGTCTCTTTAGCTTTTTCTTTGGCCGAGTTCACCACGTCATCCAATTCCGGCGTGAGTTGTTTCCGGAGCTCTTCCAATCGTTGACGGAGCTGTTCGCGCGCCTCTTTTTGCTGGGTAAGGAAGGCCTCCCGCTTTTGTTTAATTTCCTGGCGAATTTGGTCGCGCTTATCCGCCGCCGCATCCTTCAAACCTTCCTGGAGTTTTTTCTGGTCCTCGATGAACTGGCTCAGGTTGGCTTTGAACGTGTCATGAAGTTTTTTGATCTCGTCGACCTTCGGCAGATCAGGATGGTCCGGATGATCTGGTTTTGGGGAATCCGGCTTGTTCTGATCGCCCGATTTGTCCTTGGACGGAGCAACCGGAAGGGCTGGCGTGACGGGCAGGGCCGGTTTCGTGGTGATGTCGGCGCTTTCAGGCGTCGTTTGATCCGCTGGCGGGGGGGCGGGATTTGGCGGTGTCGTGTCGTCACCCAGCGTGCGTTGCGTCTGTCCAAACAAGCAGAAGCCGAGGGCGGTGAGGACAGCGATCTTAGTGAGATTATTCATGGGATTTGTAAATGGTTGGGAGAGTCTGCGAAGGCTCTATGATCAAGTGGTTCAGCAGATCAGCGGCGCACTTCCGGTAAACGCTGGCGCAATCTCGTAGAGCGGCTTGTTCAGCCCAGATGGGGGATTGGAACCGGACAGAATCCAACGCTTTGGCTTCCAGTTCCCAAATCTTCGTCAATCGCGCGAGCGTGTTGTTCAGGCTGAGTTTGCTGACCCGATCCGTTTTCAGTTCTTCTACCATAGTTACCCTTCCCCGCTGGAGAGTTGTTGAACATCTCTCTGGCAGTTGCTGTGCCACCTTCCCCAAAGAATGGGCCACTTGCTTTAGCAGGAAACGTTTAGACTGATTTGGAAGTTTTGCCATCGCTCCGAAAAGGCTGCTTTTCGGGGAAATTTTCCCATTCGAACGGGTCTTTTCACACGGCATCACGGATAGCTCGAGCTTTATCGAGCAACGCCACAAACGCTTGAGCTTTTTCTCCATGCCCTTCATTTAGAGATTTGAGCCGCCAATTCCTCCGCCGGATAAGTCCAAATTTCCGAAAGAGTCGGGTGGTAATGCGGCACGACCGCGAATTGCTGAACCGTCATCCTGGTGGCCATCGCCACGATCACTTCGTGAATCAGTTCGCCTCCCACCGGTCCGACCACTGTTCCTCCGAGAATCTCGCCTGTGTTCGGATCAGCCAAGAGTTTCACGAAACCGTCCCGCTCTTCCATCAGAATCGATTTTCCATGGTCGCCGAATGGATACTTCGCTGAAAGGTAAGCGCGGCCTTCCCGCACCGCTTCCTTTTCGGTGAGGCCTACCTGAGCGATTTGCGGCGACGTGAAAATAAGCGAAGTCAGTAATCTGTAATCGATCTCACGCGCCTGCTCCGGGTGCAAGATATTATGCGCCGCAATCTCGGCTTGCATGATGGCCAGGTGAACGATTTCGTGCCGGCCCCGGCAATCTCCGGCCGCGTAAATGTGCGGCGCCGATGTTCGCATGTCCGCGCCGGTTACAATTCGGCGCCCTTCCGTCCGAACGCCAGCAGCTTCCAACCCTAAGTTCGCGGTGTGCGGGATTCTTCCAAGCGCAAAAAAGAGTTCCTCCGCCACAACGCTTACTTCTCGTCCGTCGGACTCAAAAACGATTTCTTTAACCGACCCACGGCGGCTCGCGCGGAGCAAAGCAGTTCCCGTGAAAACCCGCGTGCCTTCGCGTCGAAATACTTCCTCGAGAACCGCCGCCGCATCCGCGTCAAACTCGTGCAAAATGTGTGGACTTCGCTGAACGAGCGTGACCTCAACTCCCAGGCGGGTGAAAAATTGGGCAAATTCAACTCCCACAGCCCCTCCGCCGAGAACGATCAGCGACTTTGGCAACCGCGATAAGGCCAAGGCATCGTCGCTCGTAAGGTACCCCACCGTCTCGATGTCCCGCAGCGGAGGCGGCGCAACGGTGGAACCTGTCGCGAGCACCATGGCTCGGGCGCGCACCAACTGGCCGTCGCTTAATTCCAGTGTGTGTGGATCGACAAAGCGGGCCCACGCCCGCACGAACTGGAATGGGCCAGTTTGAATTTGCCCGCGACGGTATTCGGCAAATTCCGAAATGATGCGGTTTTTTCGGGCGATGATCGCTGGGAAATCGAAAGAAACCTCTCCCGGTTGCAGCCCCAAAACTGACGCGTGTTGAATTTGATGAAGGATCTCAGAAACGTGAAGCAGGGTTTTCGTCGGCATGCAACCCCGCAGAATGCAGAGCCCGCCAATTTCTTCCCCGCCTTCGATGAGCACGGTTCTCCGGCCCGCCTTTCCAAGCATCAGGGCAGCCGCGAATCCGGCGCTGCCCGCGCCCACTATAGCTGCGTCAAAATCGAAATCGGGATCATCCATCGCATGACGACCACCGCAAGAATTACTTCAGGCGGCGAAAGAAGCCGGCTGGATTCGTTTGGGATGCGGCGCCCCAGATTTTCACGTTGTCAATCTTGCCGGTGTCATCGAATGATCCAAAACCAACGTGCCCTTTTGGAAAGGTTTTGTCTTCCGCAGTCATGATCGGATGGTTCATGTCATCGAAGTAGACACGCACCGTCCCGTCGCTGCCGCGCCGTTCCAGCCGAACTTTGTGCCAGACGTTTCCTCCCCACTGAATCCCCTTGGTCGTTTCGCGCGCGATTTTCGTCCGAGGCGCGTTATTCACGATGAAAATGTTGTGGGCATGTTCGTCTGCCGCCGACGCGAGATGGACGTAATAAAAATGCGTCGGATCTTGGAACCCAAAAAATATCACCATGTCTCGATGGCCATATTCTTTCCCGGTTTGACGCAAGTCCGCTTCGAGGACGAAATCCTCGAAAGTCCTGGCGGCAATGAGCGAAATATTAAACGGCGAGCGAACCGCTGGCTGGTATTTGCTCTGGCGCACGAGTTCGAGCGCGCCCCCTTTTTGTTCCTGCGACCAATCCCACGCGGCCGGATCAGAAACAACAAAATCGCGCAAAGCCGAACGCTCGGAAAAATCCTGCTCGTAGAGCAAGGAATAACCTGTTGGAACATTG
>Ga0209514_10000607_pt1 | contig 70849 bp, 51 predicted proteins | sample Subgrocontami58m_FD_187452 | JGI IMG/M metagenome (GOLD analysis project Ga0209514, IMG submission 187452) | Subsurface groundwater microbial communities from S. Glens Falls, New York, USA - GMW37 contaminated, 5.8 m (SPAdes) (version 3) | ecosystem: Environmental > Aquatic > Deep subsurface >... | reverse complement strand
ACAGCACGCCCCGCCACATAGCCTTTCCATCGCTTGAATAAAGGGAAGCCTTATGCCATAGTCAGGCCCATGGAACCTAAGCGCCGAAGAATTGCCGTGGTAATTCCCAAGTACGGCTTGACAGGGGGAGCGGAAGGCTTTGCCGCCGAGTTGACCGAGAGGATTGCCCGTGATGGACGCTATGAGGTGCATGTCTTTGCCAACCGCTGGACAGCCCTCTCGGAAAGGGTAACCTTCCACCGGGTGCCGATCATCGCTTTTCCCAAGTTTCTGACAACCATAAGTTTCGCCTGGTTTGCCCGGCGCCTGCTCGCGCGGATGGATTTCGATCTGGTGCACGCCCAGGACCGCATCTTCGCAGCCGATTTATTTACCATGCATGGCATCCCCCATCGCCTCTGGATGCGGGAAATCCGCAAGAAACACTTGCGTCTGCCTGATCGAGCCACCGCCTGGGTGGAAAAAACCCTGGTCGGCAATGAAAGGTGCCGCTATTTTCTGGCCGTATCAGAGCTGGCCAAGGAAAAATTTTTAGAGGTCTATAAAAAAGACCCGCCGCTGGTTGAGGTTGTCTCGCCGGGGGTAGATGCCGAACGCTACCAGCATCTCGACCGCGGGCGCTGCCGGCGGGAAATAAGAAAATACTATGGCATCGGCAGCACAGACATCCTCCTGCTCTTTGTCTCCATGAACTTTGAAGTTAAGGGTCTGGATAGACTGATCGAGGCTCTAGCCGTCCTAAAGACGGGAAGCCCTGGCGGGCAGTTCAAGCTGCTGGTGGTGGGAAAGGGCAACGTGCGAAAATTTTCCCGCCTCGCCGGCAAGCTGAACGTTCAGGATCAGGTCATCTTCGCCGGCACCATGGAGAAAGCCCAACTGGATCAAGCCTACCTGGCGAGCGACATCTTCTCGATCTTCTCCTCCTTCGATACCTTCGGCATGGTGGTGTTGGAGGCCATGGCCGCCTCCCTCCCCGTGGTGATCAGCGCCAACGTGGGGGCTAAGGACCTGGTGCGCGAAGGCAGCAACGGTTTCATCATCGAAGCTGGCGCGGACGCGGCCCTGATTGCCAAAAAGTTTTTAGAGCTGTCGGACGCACCGCTACGGGCACAGATGGGCGCGGCCGCCTTGCAGACAGCCCGCAGGCATTCCTGGGAAAAGGCCGCCGGCCGGACGCTCGAGATCTACGACGAGATCTTGCAAGGGCGGGTCAACAGGAAAGGTTCGAGATGGCAACGGTAGCAACAAAGGGCTGATAACTCCATGGTCTTCCCTGGCGATCATTTTTTCTTGACACACTCCACCTCTTTCCATACACTTCCCCTGCCAAAGAATAACCGTTTAAAGAACTAATAGACACCCGGAACCGGGTGCTATAGGAAAGCAAGATACCATGTATCACGAAATCACAAAATGCAGGGTATGCGGCAACAGCGACCTGACGCCCATCCTGAACCTCGGCAAACAAAGCCTAACCGGCGTCTTCCCGACAAAAAAAGAGGAAAAGATCACTTCGGGTCCGCTGGAACTCGTGAAGTGTGCCTCCGATAAGGCGGGCAATTCCTGCGGACTCCTGCAACTGCGGCATTCCTATGACTTGCAAGAGATGTATGGATTGAATTACGGCTACCGTTCCGGCCTCAACCGATCCATGGTCGACCATCTGCAGGACATCGTCAACAAGATACGCACCTTGGTAGATCTGCAGCCCGAAGACCTCATCATCGACATCGGCAGCAACGACAGCACCCTTCTCCAAGGCTATCCGAAAAAGGGATATACCCTGGCCGGGATCGATCCTACAGGCAGGAAATTCAAGGACTACTATCCGGACCATATCCAGCTGATCGCAGATTTCTTTTCTGCTTCTTCCGTACAAGATCGCTTCGGCAACCGGAAGGCTAAAGTGATCTCTTCCATTGCCATGTTCTATGATTTGGAATCGCCTATCGATTTCATGCAGCAGATCCATGATGTTCTTGCTGATGATGGAGTCTGGGTTTTTGAACAAAGCTACATGCCTGCCATGCTGGAAATGAACGCCTACGATACCGTCTGCCACGAACATCTGGAATATTATGGACTGAAGCAAATAAAGTGGATGGTCGACAGGGTAGGATTTAAGATCATCGATGTGGAACTCAATAATGTCAACGGGGGCAGCTTTGCCCTCGTGGTTGCCAAGTCCGATGCACCATACCCGGAAGCGGCCTCCCTGGTGGAAGCGATTCTGAGCAAAGAGCAGGAAAAAGGATTGCATAAACTGAGACCTTACGAAGAGTTTAAAAAGCGCGTTTTCCTGCATCGGGATGAGTTCCTTGGCTTCTTGCAGAAAGCTAAAGCAGAAAAGCAATCGGTCCTGGGATACGGCGCGTCTACAAAAGGCAATGTTATCCTGCAATTTTGCCATATTACGGAACAGGACATACCGTTTATCGCCGAAGTGAATGAGGATAAATTCGGCTGTTTCACGCCAGGCACATTGATTCCCATTATCTCCGAAGCTGAGGCCCGGGCCATGAAACCCGATTATTTTATAGTATTGCCCTGGCACTTCAAAGAGAACATTATTGTCCGGGAGGCCGAATACTTGAACTCCGGAGGGACGCTCTTTTTCCCCCTGCCTGAACTGGAAGCGGTCAAAAAACAATGAAAAAGGCTGTCATCGTCGGCTGCAATGGTCAGGACGGCCGTCTGCTCTATGAAAATCTTTCCCGGAAGGACTACCTGGTAACCGGCATCGCCCGGCCGGCATCGCTGACTCAGCCGCCTGACTGGCGTCTTGCTCTGGACATCGGCGATCCTCAGGCCGTGGCCGAGCTCATCCGCACCTGCACACCGGACGAGATCTATTATCTTGCCGCATTCCATCACTCCTCCGAGAACCTGTCCTTTCAGGAAGAAAGCGAACTGTTCAGAAGGAGCTTTCAGGTCCATGTTCTTTCTTTGGTCAATTTCCTCGAAGCGATGAAAAAGTATGCTCCTCAGGCAAGACTTTTTTATGCTGCCTCGTCCCATGTTTTCGGCAACGCCGCCAGTGAGCCGCAGAACGAACAAACGCCCTTTCAACCGACAGGCGTCTACGGCATTACCAAAACAGCGGGCATCCATACCTGCCGGTTTTACCGGAACACACACCGGTTGTTTGCCGCCACAGGGATTCTCTACAACCATGAATCTCCCTATCGCAAGCCGATATTCGTGACAAGAAAAATCATTGCGGGGGCAATCAATATTAAAAAAGGTCTTCAGGAAAAGCTCATCCTGGGAAACATGAACGCCGAAGTGGATTGGGGATACGCACCGGATTATGTGGAGGCTTTTCAAAAAATAGTTGGCCTGGCAACGCCCGATGATTTTGTCATTGCCACGGGGATAAAACACCGGGTCCAGGATTTTGTAGAAATAACCTTCGCCTACCTGGGACTGGACTGGAAAAAGTATGTAGAAGAAGACAAGGGTATCATCTCTAAGAGCGGGATAACCCTGGTCGGTGATCCGCAAAAGCTCATGGGGCTAACGGCCTGGAAGCCTTCCGTTGATCTGCGGGGAATGATCAAAGCGTTGCTGCAAAGCGAAGGAGTATCCCTGGAGGGATGAGAACATGCTGTGTACCGATCAGAAAGGTTGGATAGTCAAGCCATGGTCATAGAGAACCAGAACATTAAGAATGAAGCCGAGGGCAATATCGATCTGATCATTCGGCGCAGGTTCTTTCCCGGTGACGGCTCGGGGAAAATCTTTGTTGAGGTGGGAGCGGCGCGGCCGGATTACCTCTCCCTGAGTGCTCTTTTTCGCTCACTTGGTTGGCGAATTATCGCCATTGAGCCAAACCCTGAATTTTGCAACCTGCACCGGGAAAAAGGATATGAGATTTTTGAGTATGCCTGCGGAGACCACGATCAGGATAACGTCGATTTCTTTGTTGTGGATTCACATGGGACACAGTATATAAATGGTGAGGTTTCTTACGAATCTTTTTCATCCCTGGGCATTAAAAATTCCTATGCCGCTCTGAAGAGTGATCTCGACATGAAAAAAATTCAGGTAAACTTAAGACGCCTGGATACGATCCTCAAAGCTCATGCCCCGGAAATCACCCATATTGACATCTTGTCGGTTGATACGGAAGGATGGGAATTAGAGGTTATCAATGGCCTGGATGTACCAAAGTACCGCCCCCAAGTCATGATCATGGAAAACATCTTTAATGAAAAGAAGTATAGAACTTACATGCAGGGCATCGACTATATCCTCTGGAAACGCATCACGCCGAATGATATTTATGTGGCCAGGGAGTTTTTCCCTAATGCTATCCAAAGGCAGGTAGTTTATCTCAAGGGATTGCTCACGGTCCTGCGTAACAAGTAACTCCGATGAGGCATAGCAAACGAATCCGCCGCAGCCGATGAAAAAAATGGCTGCAGCACTTCGCTTGATTTCTCTATTTGACAAGGGGATTGGCAAGCGTGACAATTACTTATGCAAATGACATGGCCTCCGATGGCGCCGGTGGACAAATCCAGCGGATTATCGGCATCATTGCTTTAGCAGAGGCTTTGGGTGTCCCTTATGATCATTCCCCCATCAAGAAAATCGACTATCACGGTTGGGATGTATATGTGAATAAAGAGTTCGATCTTGAGCTGCCTAAAAAATGGGATGCTTTTTTGGGATTTCCCCAGACCGGCGCCAGCCCTGCTCCTGAGAGTCGTGTCTGGAACAATGTGCCCCCTGAGCAACTGCCGGAAATCCGCCGGTGGATAAGGAATGGCGGCCAAGCCCGGATTGTGCTTCCCTACCCCTTTCTTGATCTTTTCCCCGCCTATCTGGACAAGGTGCGGCCCCAGCTGCGGGCCTGGTATGAGGGGACGCCCAAACCGCGCTTGGAGGGAACAGATAAATTTCAAGTGTCCCTTCATGTGCGCCGCGGCGAACTCCATCTTTGGGAATCCCAGCGGATGCTTCCCAATCAATACTATCTGTCGATCATTCGAGAACTAAAAAAGCATGTTCCGGCCGATGCCGAGTTCCACATTCATTCCGAAGGGAATGCCTCAGCCGACAAAGGCAAGGAAGAGGTCTTTCGTTCTGAAGTTCACTCGGCATATATGCGGGAGCCATCGAAACATTTGAAAAAAAATCGCGATCATTTTGAGGACTTTGTCGAGGAGGGTTGCATTCTCCATATCAATGAAGATATCTTTCAAACATTTCACCGCTGTGTTTCCGCCGATATTTTTGTCATGAGCAAAAGCTCACTGAGCCATGTCATGGGAGTTTATTCGCGAGGGATTGTTGTCTATCAACCATTTTGGCATAGCCCCCTGCCCTCCTGGTGTGTCGTACCGCCATGGCTTATGATCAGATCTCCAAAAGATATTTTTACCATGGGTCCGAGGATGATCAGCGAAAAGTTGCTGCCGAAAAAGTCAAAGCGATGGGATCAGCTCCGCGCCGCCTGTATGTTGCGGTGTGCCCAAATTCTATGAGGCCTTAGTATGCGCCTGGCAGCAGAGCGAGGTAAAGTAAAAAGGATGGGACAATGATTAAGGTTCTTTGCAGCAGTGCGGAGATTGAAAAAGCGGGCAAATACTTAAATGAACATAAATTAGTCAAGCATTACGACAGATTGAAGAATTGGGATTTGTCCCTTCTCCACGAAGTGATCGCGCCCCTGCCGAGGGACATCAGGGTTGTCGATTTGGGTTGCGCCGGTTTGGCGGCCCTTAATTTTTTTTATGCTTTGGGCTTTAAAGACATCCATGGCGTAGATTTAACGGTTACCCGGCAGGAGAGATGGAAGCAGGCAGTGATCATGCTCAAATCCCTTTCCTTAAAACCACCCTTTCATTTCAGCCGGGGCGACTTAACGGAGACAGTGTTTCCCGATCAATTCTTCGAAGTAGCCACGAGCATTTCCGTAATCGAACACGGCGTTGACCTGATAAAGTTTTTTAAGGAAATGAACCGCATTGTTAAGCAGGAAGGACTTTTGTTTGTGACCGCCGATTACTGGCCGGAAAAAATGAAGACCAGGGATGACGAACGGCCTTGCGGTCTTTCCTATACTATCTTTTCCAAGGAGGAAATCTGCCAATTAATTGAACTCGCAGGTATGCATGGTTTTTCCTTATATCGGAATTCCGACCTGTCAGCTCTGCCCGATCCTTATGAAAAGCATATCCTGGGGGACATTTATGAGCATACCTTTATATGCCTGGTCTTCAAAAAGGCCCTCGCGGAAAAGGAACAAGTTTTGACGTCGCCGGCCGGGTAGTTTTACGGAAAATAACAATAGGGAATCAGCACCATGAATGCCAAAAATCTTCTCCTTTACACCTTTCGTTTCCTTGCCATCAAGGTAAGAAAGGTTCGCATCAAGTTGTCGGGGCGCCCTGTCCTCGACCTGTCTTATAAACAGCAGCGACTCCTGGAAATCGGCCAACATTATAAATGCGACACCTTCCTGGAAACCGGCACCTACCTCGGCGACACGCTCCGGGTCATGAAGAATTATTTTGACGTTCTTATCTCCGTTGAGCTATCGAAAGAATTGTATCAACGCAATAAGGAAAGATTTAGTGATTGCCCGCATGTTATGCTTTGGTGCGGAAGCAGTGGAGATTTGCTGTCTGAGATGCTGCGCCACGTGGGAAAGGGTAGAATTCTCTTTTGGCTGGATGCCCATTACAGCGGTGCCGGCACGGCCAGAGGAGAACAAGATTGCCCTGTGCTTGCCGAGCTGGCGGCGATTGCCGGCACCAAGCGCCATGACCATTGCATTTTAATCGATGACGCGCTCTGTTTTACCCAAACTCCCGGTTACCCGACTATTGAAGAGATCCGTAAGGTGCTGCTGGGCATCAATCCCGAGTTCAGCATCACCGTCGAAAATGACTGCATCGCCGCCTTGCCGCCTCTGTGAAGCGAGGGAGAAGAATTTGGAACTTTCCGTAATCATCGTTTCCTATAACACGGCCGATCAAATCGGCCCCTGTCTCTCGGCCTTGGCGGCCGCGCCCGGCGGCCCCCGGGAAATCATCGTGGTGGATAACGCCTCCATCGATGGCAGCGCCGCCTTCATCGGCCAAAATTTCCCGGACGTCCGTTTGCTCGCCAATGAAAAAAACAGGGGCTTTGCCGCAGCCAACAATCAGGCCTTGCCTTCCTGCCGGGGAAAGTACATCCTCTTCCTCAATCCGGACACGGTGGTGCAAGGGGAAGCCCTGGAGCGGATGCGGGCCTTCATGGAAGACCATCCCCGGGTCGGCCTGGCAGGCGCACACATTGTCAATGACGACGGCTCCCCGCAGGAATCCGTGTCCTACCGGTACCCGGGCGGGAAGTATGCCCGCGAGGAGCTGGCCGGTCTGCAAGGTCCCATCGCCTGCGTCCTGGGCGCCGCCATGATCGCCCGGCGGGAGTGCCTGGAGCAGGTGGGCGGCTTTGACGAGGATTTTTTCCTCTACGGTGAAGACCAGGATCTTTGCCTGCGGATCAGGAAAAGGGGTTATGAAATCGGCTATATCCCCGCGGCCGTGGTCGCCCATCGCGGCGGTCAGAGCGAACGGAGGACAACGCCTGCCGAGGTGTGGAGAAAAAAGATCAGAGCGGAATATCTCTTCTACCGGAAGCACTACCGGCCGCAGACGATCAGGCGCATTACCCGGGCCTACCATTTCAAGACCTCCTGGCGCCTGGCCACGCTCAGGATGCTGCTCCCCTTTGCCCAGGATAAAGCCCGGGCCCAGGGGAAGCTGGTTAAATACCAGGTCATTCAGCAGGAAGTCAAAAATTTTGCCTTGTGGAAAGAGGACCCCCGTTAGATGGATCGCGCCCCCTCAGCCTGCATCCTCTGCGGCAGCCCGCAGAGGGAACCGCTTTTCCGCCAGAAAGACTGGCAGGTCTTTCGCTGCTTGGCTTGCGGCCTGGCTTTTCTCGATCCCCGTCCCGATCAGGCGGAGCTGGCTGAGCTTTACCGGAAAGATTACTTCGCAAGTCAATACGATAGTGGGCTAAAGCGGGGCTCGCCGGAGCTTGCCCGGCGCCTGGCCCAGGAAAAGCATCGCCTCAGATTTTTTCATCGCCTGAAAAAGCGCGGCCGGCTCCTCGATATCGGCTGCGGCCTGGGCTATTTTCTGTACGCCGCCGTGCAGCTCGGATATGAGGGCGAAGGCTTGGATATTTCCACGGATTCGGCGGCCTATGTTCGGGAAGAGCTGAAAATCAAGGTGACGACCGGGGATATAAAGGAAGTGGATTACGGGGAAGCGAGCTTCGACGTCATTACCATGTGGCACTTTTTGGAACACACCCCCGACCCCCGTGCCTATCTGGAAAAGGCTGTCCGGTGGCTGAAGCCCGGCGGCCTCCTGGTCGTGGATGTGCCGAATTACGAGGGCACCGATGCCCGGCGTACCTGGGAAAACTGGAAAGGCTGGCAGTTGCCCTATCATTTCTATCATTTCACACCCCAGACCTTAGGGGCTATTCTGCAAAAATACGGCTTTCTGCCCCTGCGCAAAAAGAGCTATCTCTCGGAAGAGGTAAAGGAGCGGCTCAGCCGGTCGCTCCTGACCAGGCCTTTTGCCCGCTTGATTGCCCGGTGCTACTCCGGCCACAGTTTTGCCCTAGTGGCAAAAAATACAAAAAAGAGTATCTTAGGAACATGAACCATTACCTTGACCAGCTCATCGGAGAGGAAGAGTTCCTCTTCAAAAAACTTGCCTTGCAGGACATCGATAATGTTCCCGTGATCCGAGCCAACAAAGCGGATATCCGGGAACAGGAAACCTGCCTGTTTCACGGGACGGTCCCCGACGGCGACGCCTATGGGGAAGCACTGAAACGCACCCTGAGCCAGGGCGTCGCTCACCGCCGGGCGGTACCGGTCGTTCGTTTTGCCGATGGAGAATTCGCCTTTTACCAAAATACCCTGCATTGCAACGGACTGTATCAACAGGCCGAATCCCTAGAGGCCATCGGGGAAGCCCTGCCGGCCCACATCCGGGCGCTGCAGGCCCTGAGCCGGATAGGGCTCCTGGCGCCGCTTATCTTCCCGGGCAATACCCGCAAAAAGTCGCGCGGCTTGCTTTCTTTTCTCCGCCGTCCGGCAGGAGACGATTCGGCCGTCCATTTTCTGGACTTCCTGCGGCGTCACGGCATCGCCCTGACGGCGCAGAACTATCTGCCTTTTTATGTCGTCTATGCCTTCCTGACCTCGGCAGACTTCGCTCGCCTCGTGGATGGTAAGAAACTCTGCCTCCTGAACTCCGAATACGATCCGGAAGCGTGCCGGCACTGGTTCGCCAGGTTCCAAAGCCATCCCGAGATCATCTACCGGCCGATCCCGGCCGCCTATGTGGCCACGCAATGGGAAAAGATGCGCGAGCCCATCCTCGCGCAGGTTCCGCCGGATATCGACCTCTGTCTCGTCGGCGCCGGCGTCGGCGCCCTGCTGGTTTGCCTGGATGTGGCCGAACGTTTCTCTATTCCCGCCCTCGATGCCGGCCATGTGCTCAACATGATGAACGGGAGGGAAGACAAATCAAACGGGGCAAGATTATACACGCTGAGAACCGTTAAATGAATGATCCCCTGCAAAAATACCGCCGGCAGTTCCGCAGTTGGAATAACGCCCGACGGCTGGGCCGTGAGCTCGCCGCTTATGAACGGCGCTTTGCCGCCGGCGGCCTGAAACTCCCCGATGCGTCCGCGATCCGTGCCGTCCTGGCGGACCGGTATCCCCATCGGCAGCGCAAGCCCAAGGGCGAATTGCGCATCCTGGCCCTTTACCACCACTATAACTGGGAGAACTTCTCCCTGCTGCCGGCCTTGCAGAAATTCGGGAAGGTGCGCCTCTACGACTGGGGCGCCGAATTCGACCATCAGCAGGAAAAGCAGTGGCATGGCGGGGTCAAAGCAGCCATGAACCGGAGACTTGGCGAGCTTGTGGAACAATGGGTGCAGGAGGAGGGGGCAGACGTCATTTTTACCTATCTGACGGGAGAACTGGTGGCGCCGGAGACCATGGCTCGGCTCAGGAGCTGCGGCGTTCCGCTCGTCAACCTTTCGCTCAACGACAAGGAGAATTTCGTCGGGAAGGTAAGGGGCGGCCAGGCGATGGGTCTGCGCGACATCGCCCGGTATTTCGACCTCTGCTGGACCAGCACCGCCGATGCCCTGAAGAAGTACGCCCTCGAGGGCGCACTGCCCTGCTACCTTCCGGAAGGGGCGAATCCGGAAATCCACAAGCCCTATGCCCTGGAAAAGACATGCGATGTCTCCTTCACCGGCCAGTGCTACGGCAACCGCCCGGAAATCATCGGCCGCCTCCGGGCGGAGGGCATCGGGGCCGAGGCCTACGGGTACGGTTGGCCCCGGGGCCCGCTCACCACGGAAGAAATGGTCAAACTTTATTCCCAAAGCCGCATCAACCTGGGCTTTGGGGGCGTCTCCGGCCATCGGGACACCTACTGCCTGAAGGGCCGGGATTTTGAAATTCCCATGAGCGGCGGACTTTACCTGACGGAATACCACGAGGAACTGGAAAGGGTCTACGAGCTAGGCCGGGAAATCGTGACTTACCGAAATTTCGCGGAACTCCTGGCAAAAATCCGCCATCTGCTGGCAAACCCGCAGGAAGCGGAAGAAATCAGACAACGGGGTTTCCGCCGGGCCAGGGCCGAGCATACCTGGGAGATGCGTTTTGCCGCGATCTTCCGGCTCCTCGGACTCATTGATTGATTTCTCCACACGAGGATCTACGCAGATTGTTGCAAGCTAATTCCGGGGTCGGGGTCGGAATCGGCATCGCTATCGACTCTTTCCCTGTCAAACCTGATCGGTGCTTCCCGATTCCTTTCGATACCGATTCCGATAGCGATACCGACCCCGATCCAGTGTCCGGTCCAGTCTGCAAAATTGATTGAATAAAACGGCTCATCATGCTATGGGACTGGGCATTAACGTGGAGGAAGGAAACCCATGAGTTTAGGACAAATGCTCGAAGAAACCTGCCGCCTGTTCCCGGAACGGGCCGCCCTCATTCAGGAGGGAAGAACGGTCACCTACGCCGAACTGGACAAGGCCGTCAATTCCCTGGGAAACACCCTGAAAAAGGCGGGTTTGCAGAAGGGGGACACGATCGGCCTCATGCTCCCCAACTGTCCGGAATTCGTCATGGCCTATTTTGCCCTCCAGAAAATCGGGGCCGTGGCCGTAACCTTAAACGTCGCCTCCACCTCTTACGAACTCCAGCATCTCCTGGGAGACAGCGAAGCCCGCGGCCTCATCACCACGACCGGGCTGGCCAAAAAATTTGAAGAAATAAAGGCGGAGCTACCCCGCTGCGGTTTCTTGCTCCTCCACGAGGAACAGCAAGGCGCCTCCCCCTTCCGGGAAGCCGCAGAGGCCGGCCCTTTTACCCTGGAAATACCCGCGCTTGAGGGCGATGATCCGGCGGTGATGGTCTACACCTCGGGGCTCACGGGCAAGCCGCTCGGGGCCGTCCTGACGCAGCACAATCTCCTGACCCAGTCCGACCTCCTGAAGGTGGTCTGCGGCACGACCGAGCAGGATCGGGGGCTCGCCCTCATCCCTCTCTTCCACACCTTCGGCGCCGTGGTCAACATGCTTTGCGCGATCCGGGTGGGAGCGAGCGTGGTCCAGATGGATCACTTCTCCGTGGAAAGCATCTTCAGCGCCATCGAACAGGAAAAAATCACCTTCATCGCCGCCGTGCCGCGGCTCTTTCTCGGGATGATCCTGCAGGCCGAAGAGAAAAAGTTCGATTTAAGTTCGCTCAAACTCTGCATCACCGGCGGCGCCGCCATGCCCCCGGAGTATTTCCCCCGCTTCGAGGAAAAGTTCGGCCTCAAGATCCTGGAGGGGTACGGCCTGACCGAGGCCTCGCCGGTCTGCACGTTCACGCGGCCCTTCCTGGCCCATAAACCGGGCTCCGTGGGCACCGTTGTCCCCGGGGTTGAGGCCCGGGTGGTGGACGAGGAAGGCCGGGATTTGCCAACGGGTAAGCAGGGCGAACTTATCATCCGGGGCGCCAATGTCATGAAAGGCTACTACCGGGATGAGGAAGCGACGGCCAAGGTAATACGGGATGGCTGGCTTTACACCGGCGATCTGGCCAGGATGGATGAGGAAGGCTATGTATTTCTTACAGGCCTGAAAAAGCGGATGATCATCACCAGCGGTTTCAACGTCTATCCCCGGGAAGTGGAGATGGTCCTCAACCTGCACCCCGCCGTAAAAGAATCGCTCGCCTTGGGCAAAGCCGATCTTATGCGGGGTGAAGTGGTGAAGGCCCTGGTTGTAAAAAACCCCGCGGTGCCGGTGGCGGAGAAAGAACTGGTGCGGCATTGCCGGAAATATCTATCCTCCTACAAAGTACCGCGCCATATTGAATTTGTGTTAAGTCTTACATGACAGACCCGCGTGGCTGTCGGAAAGGATGGTCCTATGAAAGAAGTGGTTATCGTGAGCGGCGCCCGGACGGCTGTCGGCACTTTCGGCGGCGCCCTGAAGGGCGTAAGAGTTGTCGATATGGGAGCACTGGTGATCAAGGAAGCGGTCAAGCGGGCCGGGTTGCGGCCGGCGGTCAACGATTTTATCAGGGCTTGCCGTCCCAAAGGCTTTTGCGATGTCGACATGACGGAAATCAATAAGAAATATTACGACTATGACGCCAGCCTGAGGCCGATCTATTTTGACGAATGCATCATGGGGAACGCGATCCAGGCGGGTCTGGGTCAAAACCCGGGCCGGCAGGCCACCATCTATGCCGGCCTGCCCGAGGAAACCAACGCCATCACCGTCAACAAGGTCTGTGCCTCGGGAATGAAAGCCATCACGCTCGCGGCCCAAAGCATCAAGGCTGGGGACGCGGAGATCGTCGTGGCCGGGGGGATGGAAAATATGTCCAACGTCCCCTACGGACTGCCCGATGCCCGCTGGGGCTACCGCATGAACATGCCCTTCGGCCAATTGGCCGATTTGATGGTGCATGACGGTCTCTACGAAATATTCAACAGCTACCACATGGGTTTCACCGCCGAGAATATTGCCGCCAAATACGGCATCACGCGCCAGGAGCAGGACGAAATCGCCCTGCTCAGCCACCAGCGCGCCCGGGCCGCTATTAAAAGCGGCGCCATGGCCGACGAGATCGTACCCGTGGTAATCCCGCAGAAAAAAGGCGCGCCCACGGTCTTCGCTGTGGATGAACGCCCCATGGATACGAGCCTGGAAAAAATGGCCAACATCCCGCCGGCCTTCAAGAGGGACGGCGGCACTGTCACGGCGGGAAACGCTTCGGGCATCAACGACGGCGCCGCCGCCGTGGTGGTCATGAGCGCCGATAAAGCAAAAGAACTCGGCCTGAAGCCGCTCGCCAAGATCAAGGGTTACGCTTCCGGCGGCGTCGACCCCGCTTACATGGGGCTGGGCCCTGTTCCGGCCACCCGCAAGGTCTTGAACAAACTCGGCCTGACAATGAAGGACATCGACCTGGTGGAATTGAACGAGGCCTTTGCCTGCCAGGCCATCGCCTGCCTGCGGGAGCTGGACATAGATCTGGAGAAGACTAATTTAAACGGCAGCGGCATTTCGATCGGCCACCCCGTAGGCGCCACGGGCGCCCGGATCACCTACAGCCTGGCCATGCAGATGCAGAAGCGGGACCTTAACCTCGGCCTGGCCACCCTTTGCATCGGCGGGGGCCAGGGCATGGCGATTGTTCTGGAAAGGGTGTAAGCAGTTCCAACATCGGTATCGGGATCGCTATCGTTATCGAAATGAAAAAGCCCGATAGCGATCCCGATACCGATACCGACCCCGAGAAGGATTCGCTTCATACCCTTACCAAAGGGGAAAAGTAACGAAAGGAGAAGCTATGACCTACAACAATATCCTCTTCACCGTTGAGGAAGGCATCGCCACCATCACCTTCAACCGGCCCAAGGCCTTGAACGCCATGAATTCCGAAACCATGGGGGAACTCTACGACGCCGCGACGGCCTGCAAAAACGACGACCAGGTCAAGGTCCTGATCTTGACGGGGGCCGGGGAAAAGTCCTTTGTGGCCGGCGCCGACATCGCGCAGATGCAAAGCCTGCGGCCCGCCGAAGCCTTGCAGTTCATGGAGATGGGCAATGAAACCCTGCGGCTGATCGAGACCATGGCCAAGCCTTCCCTCGCGGCGGTAAACGGCTACGCCCTGGGCGGCGGCGCCGAGATCTCCATGGCCTGCGACATAAGATATGCCTCGGAAAACGCTATCTTCGGCCAACCGGAAATCAGCCTGGGCATGATGCCCGGTTGGGGTGGCTCGCAACGGCTCCCCCGTCTCATTGGCATGGGCCGGGCCAAGGAACTGATCATGAGCGGGGCCTCCATCGACGCCAAACGGGCCTATGAAATCGGTCTGGTGAATAAGGTATGCCCGCTGGATCAGCTCCTGGCGGAGACCGGGAAGATGGCCCGCAAACTGGCCGGCCTTTCCGGCTTTGCCCTCAAGATGATCAAACAGAGCGTCAATTTCGGTTACGACCAGTCCCTCGACAGCGCCATCAGGCTGGAGATGGAATGCTGTGCCCAGTGTTTCAGTACGGATGACCAGAAGGAAGGGATGAAGGCCTTCCTGGAAAAAAGAAAGCCCGTCTTCACGGGAAAATAGCTGGTCATTGCGAGGGCGCACATTCCCTGTCATTGCGAGGCGGCCCTCGGACGCCGTGGCAATCTTGGACCGCTTGGGATTGCTTCGTCGGCTAAGAGCCTCCTCGCAATGACGGGCACTTGGTCATTGCGAGCGTAGCGAAGCAATCTCACGATCGTAACCTGTTGATATCAAGAGATTGCTTCGTCACTGCGTTCCTCGCAATGACGGGCTTTCTGACTTTTTACGAGTCCGTCAATTTTTGATTCTTAATTCAAAATCCAAAATCTGAAATTAAGAATTCTGTTTTCTTTTCTCCAATTCCTCGGCCTTGAGTTGCTTGCGCAGGATCTTGCCCACGTTTGTCTTCGGCAACTCTTTCCGAAATTCGATTTCCGTGGGCAGTTTATATGTTGCCAGGGAAGTCTTGCAGAATGCGAGCAGCTCTTCCGGGGTGGCCTGCAGGCCTTGCTTGAGTACGACAAAGACCTTGATGTTTTCCCCCCGTTTCGGATCGGGGATACCGATGGCGCAGGCTTCCTGAACCTTGGGATGGCGGTAGAAGACCTCCTCGATGTCCCGCGGGTAGACGTTGAAGCCGCCCGTAATGATCAGGTCCTTTTTCCGGTCGACAATATAAAAATACCCGTCCTCATCCATTGTGGCGATATCGCCCGTGTAGCACCAGCCGTCCCGTAGCGTATAGGCCGTCTCCTCAGGCATGCCCTTGTAGCCTTTCATCACCTGGGGTCCCTGGACGATCAGCTCGCCTGCCTCGCCTACGGGCCTATCGGCCGTCCCCTCTTCCAGATCCACGATGCGGCACAGGGTATCGGAAACAGGCACGCCGATGCTCCCCACTTTCCGGGCGCCGCCGGCGAATGGATTGGCATGGGTCACCGGTGAGGTTTCCGTCATCCCGTAGCCCTCGACGATGATGGCCCCGGTAATCTTTTCAAAAGCATGGATCACTTCCAACGGCAAAGGTGCGCTTCCGGAAAAGGCCCCTTTAATGCAGCTCATATCCGTCTTGGCCAGATCCCGATGATGGAGCATCCCGACGTACATGGTGGGAACCAGAGGTGCGAAAGACGGGCGGAAATCTCTGATCGCCTGCAGCAGGGGACCCGGCTGCGGCTTGGGAACCAAGATCTGGGTCCAGCCCATGTACAGGGAAAAATTCATGACCACGGACATCCCGAAGGCGTGAAAAAAGGGAAGGGACGCCAGCATGATCTCCTCCCCCCTTTTAAAATGGTTGAACCAGGCCGCGCATTGCTGAACCTGCCTGCTCAGATTGCCGTGGGTGAGTTCCACCCCTTTGGCGACGCCCGTCGTGCCGCCGGTGTACTGATACATGGCCACATCGTCCAGGGTAAGCGGCGCCTGCCGGGGTACGGGCTCATACCGCGCAAGTAAATCCTTCCACCGGTAAACGTCCCGGGCGTCCCGCACGCCGGCGGCCAGCTTCTTCCACCGGCCCAGGAGGGGAAAGAGGAGGTTCTGCGGAAAGGGAAGATAGTCGCCCAGGGAGGTGACGACGATCGGACCGAGTGTAGTCCGCGGCCGCAGGTCGATCATGCGGTTCGCCAGGAGATCGAGGGTTACCAGCACCTTGGCGCCGGAATCATGGAATTGATGTTCCAGCTCGGGATCGGTATAGACGGGGTTATTCAGCACGCAGATTCCCCCGGTCTGGAGTACGGCATAATAGGCAGCCACGGTGGGGATCAGGTTGGGCAGGCAGATGGCCACGGCATCGCCTTTCCGGATACCGAAGTCGGCCAGACAGGAGGCAAAACGGTTCACCATTTCCTGCAACTCCTGGAAGGTTACCCGATAGCCCTGGAAGATGAGCGCCGTTTTTTCGGGAAAGGCAGCGGCCGTCCGGCTGAGGAACTGGGGCAGACAGATGTCTTCATAAGCGATATGCTCCGGCACCCCTTTTTCATAGGCTTTCAACCATGGTTTGTCGCGATAGCTAGTCATCAGAGTAACGGTTCCGGTTTATAGGGGCAAAGGCACAGAGGCACAAAGTGTGCCCTACCTATTTGTTGTTTAACATTCAAAACCTATTTTTTTGCTGGACTTGCAGCTCTCTTGGGCATTTTCTTCTTTCATTCTCTGTGCCTTTGTGCCTCTGCCCCTCTGTGCCTAAGTAGTTAAAAATCAGAATTTATAGTTCATTGTTACGCCGCCGCCCCAGACATGGCCGTCGGCCCTGAGCGAAACCTGAGGGGCACCGCCCCCGCCCCGGTAGGAATTATTCAGGTTCACGCTCTCGCCGGCGATCTCCGCTTTCCCATCCGTCACCGTATACTGGAGGACGCTGTCCAGGCTGAGGGCTCCGCAATTGAGGCCAACGCCCAAGGCAAAGGTCCTCTTGTCCGCATCGGCCCACTGGAGGTCGAGCGTGGGGTCGGGAATCGGCGTGGGGTCATAGAAATAAGAACCGCGCAGGGCAAGCATCTTGGTGGCCTGCCATTCCACACCGATCCGCAGCTGCTTGGTGTCTTGCCAGTCCCGGGGGAAGAACTCACTGGAGGCGCCGGGATTGTTCGGCCCCAGGAGGGGGGCATCGAGAAATTTCCTGTCGAAGACCACCCTATACCCGTCGATCCTCGACCAGCGCGTCCAGACCAGATCGACCTCCAGGGAAAGCGTCTCCCGGGGCAGGTAACGGACCCCGAACTGCACCTGCTCGGGATGGTCGATCTGGGTCTCCGTATGGACCGCGGTGTTCTGTACAGTCACGCCGGGCAGGCCCAGATTATCTCCCTCCTGCAAACCGACGGCCCGGGTCGTACCTGCAAATCTGGTTTTCGTATTTCCCCGGTAGGCAAGGCCGAAGGACCATGCTGGCACCGGCTTGTAGAGAAGGCCGAGGTTTAGCGACCAATTCATCGTGTCTTCCAGGTCCGTCTCAATCTGCCTGTTCTGCAGATTGGCCAGAGCCGGGGCAAAGGCCAATCTGTCCACGCCGGCCTTGGACCGGCCCAGGGACACCCCGGCCCCGAGAGAGAGCAGCTCCGTTGCCTTATAGGCCAGCGTGGGCGACACCACTTCCCTTCTGTACCAGGTGTGATAGGAGTTATAGGCGCCGGGGTCGGAGGGCGTCCCTCCCCATTTCAGGTCCAGACCGTAGGGAACGTACAGGGCCACGCCCGCCACGAGGGAGGGGCTGATCGGCAGGGCAAATCCGAAATGGGGAGCCACGAGCGCGCTGGCATGGTCGAGAAAATCTCGGGGTCCGAGGGCAAGCGGCGGCGTAAGACCGGATACCCGATAACCTTGGGCGCGCAAGCTTGGTTTGACGATATGCAGGCCCGCGGAAACAACGGGCCTGGCGATCTGCGTCAGGCCGGCGGGATTATAAAAAATGGCGAAAGGATCGTCCGCATAGGCGGAAAAGGCGCCTCCCAGGGCCGTGGCCTTGGCGCCGATGCCATAGGTGTCCACGTTGCCCGCCCAGCCCGGAGCGCCGCAGATGAGGACCAACAGACAAACAAGAAAAGTCCCCCCTTTTCCCATGCGTCCCCCTTCCCCGCATCTCCTATTGTCGTCAAATGCTAACCACAAAGGTCGCAGAGAACATCCCCTTTGGAGCACACAGAGGTACTCTCCGTGTGCTCTGTGGTTTCATTTTTCCTTCTCTTATCCCTTCCCCTGCTTCTCCAGGTCCATGGATTGCCAGACGATTTCCGCAATGTCCAGGGCGGCCATGCTTGACTCTTTTTGTCGATCCTTAATGCCGTCGGTAAGCATGGTGAGGCAGAAGGGGCAAGCCACGGCTACCTGCTCGGCTTGCACGGCGATGGCCTGATCGGTCCGCAGATCGTTTATCCTCTCGCCCAGGTCTTCCTCCATCCACATCCGGGCCCCGCCGGCGCCGCAACAAAAGGCCTTGGCCCGGTTCCTCTCCATTTCCACCAGCCGCATCCCTGGCACAGATAGCAAGATGGTCCGGGGGGCGTCATAGAGGCCGTTATAACGGCCGAGGAAGCAGGAATCATGGTAGGTAAAGAGGCCGGCTACGGGTTTCTTAAGGGTTATCCTGCCTTTGGCAAGCAGGTCGGCGATAATCTCCGTATGATGGTAGACCTCGTAGTTGCCTCCAAAATTGGGGTAATCTTTCTTCAGGGCATTGTAGCCGTGGGGGCAGGTGGCAATGATTTTCTTCACTCCGTAGCCGTTCATGGTCTCGATATTGACCTGGGCCAGGGACTGAAAGAGGTATTCATTGCCGCCCCGCATGGCCGAATCTCCGCAGCACCCTTCTTCCGTTCCCAGGATGGCGAAGCTGATGCCCGCCGCCTGGAGTATTCTGGCAAAGGCTACGGACACCTTCTTCCCCCGTTCGTCAAAAGATCCGGAGCAGCCCACATAGAAGAGATATTCCGCCTGGGGCGCCTCGGCCAGGGTCTTTATCCCGAGGTCCTTGGCCCAGTCGGCGCGCTGATGGGCGCCCACGCCCCAGGGATTGGAGTTATTTTCCATATTCCGGTAGGTGAGCTGGAGTTCCGGTGCGAAATCCGCCTCCGTGAGCACCTTGTACTGCCTCATCCCGTCGATCTTCGGCACATGCTCGATCAGCGCGGGGCAATGTTCCATGCAGTACATACAGTTGGTGCAGGCCCAAAGCTCGTGCAGGTCGATCACCTCGCCGGGCAGGATCTTGTCCTCTGCCGGGCTCCCCGCCACTGCGCCTTCCGGAGCTTCCGACGCTCCTGATGATCCCTTTTGGGCCGCCGCCAGGGACGCCTTCTTAACCCAGTAGTCCTTCAGGTCCAGGATGACTTTCTTGGGGGACAGGGGTTTGCCGGAGATATAGGCCGGACAACCGTCCTGACAGCGGCCGCAACGGGTGCAGGCATCAACATCGAAGAGCTGTTTCCAGGTCAAATCCTCAAGTTTGCCGGCCCCGAAGGACTCCGCCGTTTCGAAATCACGGATCGGTTCCAGGTAGCCCGTTGGTTTAAGAGTTGAGAGAAAATGATTCGCCGGCGTCGTGAGCATGTGCAGGAGCCGCGAATAGGGAATGTAGGCGATAAATACGAACGTCAGTAAGGCATGGACCCACCAGCTGCCCTGATGGAGCAGCTTGGCCTGCTCCGCGTCCAGGCCCCCGAAGGCCGCGGCAAGCCACCAGCCGCCAAAGGACCATACCTCCCAGGAAGGCCGGGTGACGTGGATCCTCAAGGCCTCGATGACAAAACCGGTCAGGATGATCAAGCCGATCAGGATGAGGACCACCGCATCGTCCGGGGTATTGTCCTGCTTGCCCTTATAGCCCAAGAAGTCCGGTTTGGCGATGTATCTGCGGTAAAGGGCCATCAGGATGCCGGCGAGGATGCACAAGCCGAAGACCTCCATAGCCAGGGAAAAGTAGAGATAGACCTGCCCGCGCAGAAAAGCGAAGCCCAGAGGTTCGGTAACATGGAATTCCAGGGCGTCAAAAAAGGTGCCGATGGAGAGGATGCAAAACCCGAAAAAGATGAGGCCGTGCATGATGCCGGGGTAAACCTCCCGGAACGTCTTGACCTGGAACAAACCGTTTACCAGCAGCATCCTGAGCCGCTGCCCGAGATTGTCCAGCCTGAGTTCCGGTTTCCCGATGGCCTTCCACATCTGCCAGCGACGGTAGACGCCATAGCCAAAGATCAGGAGAGCCACGGCGGCAAAGATAAAAAGCAGCGCTTCGAAATGCGCGGTGTTCCAGAATACTTCCCGGCCTTCATTTCCCACATAAAATTTTGCGCGTTCCATCGTCAACTCCTGTTTCGTGGCCCTCCCGCCCTATTCTCCACATCCCCTCTGCTAATGACGAAATTCCTTCTTTTTCCTTCTCGGGGTCGGGATCGGGATCGCTTTCGATTTCCTGCTTCATCCCCATTCTTCCCGTCTGAGCCTTGCCAGCTTAGATAGGGTGCGTTAGGCTACGCCAACACACCCTATCTCCTTTGTCGGCATGGCAACATGGTCAGCCGTCCGCTTTCGCTTCCGTTCTCTTTCGATACCGATACCGCTTCTGCAAATACCTCACGCTGTCATCGCGAGGCGACCCTCGGGAGCCGTGGCGATCCCTTTGATTATAAGATTGCCGCGGGCTTTGCCCTCGCAATGACAGCGGCTGGAACTTACCCAAGCAGCTTTTTACATTCCTTGGTCAGTTCCGGCACGATCTTGAAGAGGTCATCGACGATCCCGTAATCGGCTTTGGTAAAGATCGGCGCCTCGCTGTCCTTGTTGATGGCCACGATATATTTGGAGGAGCTCATCCCCGCCAGATGCTGGATCGCCCCAGAAATACCGCAGGCAACGTACAGATCGGGAGAAACCACTTTCCCGGTCTGGCCCACCTGGTCCGTTTGCGGTCGCCAACCGGAATCCACCGCAGCCCGCGACGCCCCCACCGTGGCTCCCAGTATAGCCGCCAGTTCTTCCAGAACAGCGTAAGCCTCCGGTCCACCCATGCCACGTCCACCCGAGACGATGACCGTGGCTTCCGTAAGGTCAACCCGGCCGCTCGTATCTTTTTGAACTTCCAGTACCTTCGTCTTCAGTTTACCGGGATCAATGGCGGCATCGAAGGCAATGACCTCACCGGCCTTTGGCGCCTCGGCGGTCGGAAAGACATTGGGTCTAAGCGACGCCATCTGCGGATTGCCCGTGAAAACGCATTCCGCAAAACACTTGCCGGCATACATGGGCCTTAGGGCAACCAGGCGGCCGTCAGCGATCCGCACCTCCGTGCAGTCCGTGGCCAGCCCCGCGGCCAGTTTCCCGGCCATCCGCGAAGAGAGATCTTTGCCCTGGGAGGAGGCGCCAAAAAGAAGAATGGCCGGTTCCTTTTCCTTTACCACCTTGGCCAAGGCCTCGGCATGGGCATCCGTGGTATAGGGTTCATAAATGGCGTTGTCGGCCACGTAAATCTTATCCACGCCGTACTGGGCCAGTCTTTTCGCCTCATCCCCCATGCCGCAACCGATAAGGACCGCCCCGACTTCCTCTCCTAACTGGTCTGCCAGCCTTCTGGCCGCACTCGCCAGCTCAAAACTGACCTTGCGCAAAACGCCATCCCGCTGTTCTGCTACTATCCATACACCTTTTGCCATGATTATGTCCTCCATTCCTTAAGTCATTGCGAGGAGCAAAGCGACGCGGCAATCTCCCGGTTAATTAATCATGAGATTGCTTCTCTTCGTTCGCAATGACACGATCGCTTATTATATGACCTTCGCCTCTTCCCGCAGCAGTTTGGCCAGGGCCTCTGCCTTGGCCGCCACATCGGCACCGCTGACAATTTTCCCGGCAGCCCGGGCGGGCGGCGGCAGGTAGCGCAACACCTGCAACTTTTTCTCCGTGGCCACTCCCAGGGCGGCCGCATCCTTCACATCCACGGGCTTCTTTTTGGCCTTCATGATGCCGGGCAGAGAGGCGTAACGCGGCTCGTTCAAGCCTTTCTGTGCCGTGATCACGCAGGGCAGGGAGCTCTGGATCAAAAACTGGGCGCCTTCGACGGGGCGAATGGCCTTGACGCTCCCGCCCTCCACTTCGAGCTTCATTACCACGGTAATTTGGGGAATATCAAGTAATTCCGCTAAAATGGAGCCTACCTGACCGGAGTCGTCATCAATCGCCCGCTGCCCGCAGAAGATAACATCATAGGGAACGGCCTTGATGGCCGCGGCCAGAGCCGAGGCCGTGACATAGGGATCGGCGCCTTCCAGGGCCGGATCGCAGATGTGGATGCCCTTGTCGGCGCCCATCGCCAGGGCGGTCCGGATCGTCTCCATGACTCTGGCCGGCCCCAGGGAAACAACGGTTACTTCCCCGCCTTGCTTTTCCTTCCATCTCAAGGCTTCTTCTACCCCATATTCATCATAGGCACTCATCACCCACTTGATGCCGGTCTCATCGATGCCTGAGCCATCGGCTTTCACGCGTATCTGCGCCTCCGAATCGGGAACCTGCTTAATGCATGCAATAATATTCACTTCTCTCCTCCTTCCTGGGGTACGGGCGGCACCCTCTGTTTCACCCGCACAGCCAATAAAATTGTAAAATCATTATAATTTAACGGATATTTTTTCAACCTTCATCGCCATTTTTGTGCAGCTATCATATAATCACTTGTTCTGTCAACAGTGGCAATGTAGCTATCATATAATCACTTGTTCTGTCAACAGTTTTCCCACAATCACCCGCCCTCGGGATCGGTTTTTTATGTCATTGCGAGCCCCGCCGGGGCGAAGCAATCCTTTTCATTTTCTGTCATTGCGAGCCCCGCAGGGGCGAAGCAATCCCAAGCGGTAAGAGGTTGCCACGGCGTCCGAGGGACACCTCGCAATGACGGATTAAAACGGAGGGCGTTGCAAAAACACACCGTTGCCAAGCGGTCTGTGCCTTTTTCGCCACACTTCTCCCCTCCCAAGAGCCAAGCAAGGGAATAGGCCAGGGCCGGCCCCTTTTTTCTGTGACTTTTCTCACATAGCCCTCTTGTAACGGCGGGGCCAGGAACAAACTATTAAGAACAGTCATTATATTCATTGGTTGAGAATTTCCACCCACGCCTGCGAGCCGGCCTCCGCAGGCAGCCAAGGCCGAACGTCCCCCAGGTATGCCGGGGAAAAGGCCAAATTTCCGCCAGGTGTTCATCGATGGTGGTATGCTTATTGCTGTACACAGAACGTTTACTGTAGGGAAAGTATGATTTTTTGTGTAGGGATGATTTGAATAAATCTTGACAAGGAAAGGCTGCGGTGCTAGTTCCTGCCCGCAGCACTTAATGAAGGGGGGTGATGGCAAAGAATAGAGATGGTCCCGGGCGTCGGCTGATTTTACCCTACGCAAGCCGGGACAAAGACGGCTTTTCGGCAAGAAAAGGCCAGGCCGTCTGAGCGGTCAGTGTTTAAGTGTTCCGAAAAAGAGCATGACTCTCCTTTGCCCGAAGGGGAGCCAAAAGTACAAAACAAGACCAACAGGAGGAAAAAAATGAAGAGATTTTGGATAGGTTTACTATCGCTGGGGCTCGTCATGGCCTTCAGCATGTCCGCCTTCGCAGCCGCGATGGACTTCGGCGGGCATTTGCGGATCAGGGGCTGGTATAACGACAACCAGGCCCTGCTGGAAGACAACGCCGCCAACGCCGGTGCCAGTTCGTTCTTCGAGCAGCGGCTGAGACTCTCCGGTGTCATCAACCTGGCCGACGGCGTCCGGATCACGACCCGCTTCGACGCCCTGGAAAATTTCTGGGGATTCAATCGGACCGCCTTTTCAGTGGCCAATACCCCCGATTCTACGGTGGACGGGCAGAACATCCAGTGGGAAATCGCCAACATGTCCTTCAAGACGAAGTTCGGCTCCTTCCTGGTCGGCTCCACGAACGCCCCCCTGGGCTACGGCACGAAGTACTGGGAGTCCGGTGAAGGCGTAAGGTACGTCATCCGCTACACCGTGCCCGTGGGTCCTTTAGAGGTTCGCGCCACTTTGGAGAAGAAAGCCGAATCCCAACTCTGGGGATCAGCCACCCGGGACAACATGGACGGCGACACCGACATCTACGCCATTGCCGCCAAGTACAAGGGCAAGGGCTACGAGGCAGGCGCCCAGTTCCAGTATCTGCTGGATAAATCCGTCAAGGCAGCTGCTCCTGCAGCCGCGGCCGGTTTCACCAAGAAACTCTATGCCTTCCAGCCCTACTTCATCAGCAAGTTCGGCAACCTGAACCTGGAAGCCGAAGGTCTCTATGTCTTCGGCGATGCGAAAGAGTATAGAGACCCGGTAGGCGCAAACATCGATGTGGATGCCAAGGGCTACGGCGCTTATGTGAATGCCAAGTACACCATGGGCCCGGCTTATCTGGCCTTTATGGCCAGCATTACCTCGGGTGACGATCCCAATACCGCGGACAAGCGGGAAGGCAATTTCGCCGGCGATTTCGACGGCGCCTCCAGCCTGGGCGGTTCTTCTTCGCCCCGGCCCCTGCTCATCCTCCAGAACACGACCTTCAACAGCTTCTTCGGCAATGCAGCCGGCAACCTCCGTGCGAACGGCGCGGGCGGCGCGAATTATGTCGGCGGGGCTAACACCGGCCGGCTGGGCGCCAACAACGACAACTGCATGCAGTTCAGCATTTACGGCGACTACGCCTTCACGCCGAAATGGGACCTCTTCTTCACCGTAACCTACACCGTTGCAGATGAGAAACCGCAAGTCGCAGTAGCCGGCGGTGGCCAGCCGGTGGGAGCATTTGTTGACGATGAGATCGGCACGGAAATAGACCTGGTATTGAACTACAAGATCACGGGTCAGCTGACCTACTCCGTCCAGGCCGCTTACTTCAAGGTGGGCGACTACTTCAAAGGCAGCAATCCCGCCGCCACGGTCGACGACAACTATGTCGTCATGCATGCCCTCTTGCTGGAGTTCTAAAAAGAGGTGTTTAGTTTAACCACCAGACAGGGCCGATCATAAGCCCTGCCGTTGTTTCCAGAGCCCCGGAGGTCCCCTCCGGGGCTCTTTTTAAATCTCCCCCAACCCCTCTTTGAGACCTTTGCACAACTTGCCTGCCGTCATTGCGAGGCGCGTGTGCGCCGTGGCAATCTCATTGATATCGATACCTTATGAGATTGCGAGGCGTCCGAGGGGCCTCGCAATGACAGGCTCGACTTTTGTGAGGGTGTCAAATATTGACGAACCCGTAAAAAGTCCCCCAAGTCGTCATTCCCGCGAAGGCGGGAATCCAGAACCATACGAAATAACTGGATTCCCGATCAGGTCGGGAATGACAAAAGTGACAGCTTTTTGACTTTTTACGAACGCATCAAATATGCACTTACCTGCGAATGCCTCCCTCTTGACCGCGCCGGGCCTTCCATGATATTCATATTAAAAATCACTTTTGAAAGCCCGTCATGGCCTGGCCGAAGCCGCGAGCGAAGCGTGGCGGGTAGCCCGAAGCAATCCCATGTATGAATGAGATTGCCACCATTCAGGGGGACAGATTTGAAATCTGTCCCCCATGACTAAAGGAAGAAACATATCAATAAAATTCATGGCAATCTGACCGGCCTGGGACCGGATGAGCAGAAAAGGATCGGCCAGTTCTACCGGCGCCGGGTGCCTCCGGAACAGATCGTGACCCACGAACTGGCCCGTCAACTGACGGAGCTGTCCCGGGAAATAAACCGGCAGATCGGCCTGCTCATCACCAGAAAGGGCGAAGTCGCCTATGTCATCGTGGGCGACCATCGGGGCCTGATGATCCCCGACCTTACGGCGTACCGCTCTTCTTCCGCACGCTTTCGGGGCTTGCGCCTTATTCACAGCCATTTGAACGGTGAAGGTCTCTCGGATGAAGACTTGACCGACCTGGCCCTGCTGAGGCTCGATCTCGTCTGCGCCGTGGAGGCCCGTCCCGACGGTCTGCCCGGGCTGGCCCATCTCGCCCACCTGATTCCGGAAAATCCCGAAGGTCGGTACTGGCAAACCCTGGCGCCGGCCCCTCCTGCGGAACTGCGCCGTGATTTTACCTCTTTCATCCAGGCTCTGGAGGGAGAATTCGCGCAGAAACAGAAGACCCGCAAGATAGAAACTACGGACCGGGCTATCCTGGTGCGGGTGGAAACAGGGGGACATGACCCCGGACATATCGATGCCGAGAGCTCCCTCGATGAATTGAAAGAGCTGGCCCAGTCCGCCGGGGTCGAGGTCTTCGACATGATCGTCCAGCATCGCGCGGCACCGGACCCGAAATTCCTGTTGGGCAAGGGGAAGTTGTCTTCCCTCGTGATCAGGGCGATGCAGATCGGCGCCAATCTCCTCATCTTCGACCATGAACTGACCCCGGCCCAGGTGCGTTCCCTGGCCGATTTTACGGAGATGAAGGTCCTCGACCGGACCCAGCTCATCCTGGACATCTTTGCCCAGCGGGCCCATAGCCGGGAGGGAAAGATCCAGGTGGAACTGGCCCAACTGAAGTACCTCCTTCCCCGCCTGGCCACAAAAGACAGGGCCTTATCGAGGCTGACGGGCGGTATCGGCGCGCGGGGGCCGGGGGAAACGAAGCTGGAAATAAACCGGCGGCGTGTCCGCGACCGGATACATCAACTGGAAAAGGAAATTCGCTCCGTAGAAAAATCACGGGGCCAGCGGCGCGTCAAACGGGAAAGAACGGCCATTCCCATTATTTCCATCGTCGGCTACACCAATGCCGGAAAATCGACGCTCTTAAACACCCTGACCCATAGCTCCGTGTTCACGGAAAACCGCCTCTTCGCCACCCTCGATCCAAAAACCTCGCGGCTGCGGTTCCCCCGGGACACCGAGGCGATCATTACGGATACCGTGGGGTTCATCCGTGATCTGCCACCCGATCTCTTTGCCGCCTTCCGGGCCACCCTGGACGAACTGAAAGAGGCCGATTTTCTGCTGCACCTGGTGGACATCAGCAATCCCCACTTCGAGGATCATATCCAGGCCGTCGAGAAGATCCTCACGGAGTTGGAAATCATCGGCAAACCGACGCTCCTGGTTTTCAACAAGGAAGACCGCCTGGCCGATAAAGATCTGCTGGCGGCTCTCTGCCGGCGTTTCGACGCTATTGCCATTTCGGCCTTGCATCCCGAGAGCCTCACTCCCCTCGTGGAGAAGCTTGAGACCATGGTTCAGGATCGTTGATCCTTTTTGTGTATTGTGTCATTTAAGACTTGCCCGATACCTAATAAGTGGTTGTCATTCCCGCGGAGGCGGGAATCCAGCAACTTGGACTTAATCCGTTAAATACATTGATGGAACAATATTAGGTCTACATTCTGGCCAGTCAAAAAAACGGAACATTATATGTGGGCGTGGCGTCTGATTTGCTTAAAAGGATTTATGAGCACAAGCAAAATCTCATAGATGGTTTTACGAAAAAATATAACGTTCATATGCTTGTTTACTATGAGATACACAATGATGTACGGGAAGCTATCTTAAGAGAAAAACAGATAAAGAAATGGAATAGAAGCTGGAAGATAAGACTGATTGAAGAAACTAATATTGCCTGGAGAGACTTATATCACGAGTTAATGTGAAGATCTGGATTCCCGCCTGCGCGGGAATGACGGCCCCCAGGAAAAAACGATACCTTGCGGGATTTCTGGATTCCCGCCGGAGTTTACCCCCGCGTAGGCGGAGGCGGGAATGACAGATGGACCCTTTAAGATAAGGCGGCGATAACCTTGGCCGCAATCGCATCCAATTGGTCGCGTTCGGCCAAATCCAGGACGGAAGGGGAGAGCAGCTGCCGGGCCGCCAGAGAGGGCAGTGGCGGGATAGTGGCCGCCAGGGGCGGGAGCCCCGCGATGTCCGGCAGTTGGAAATCGCCAGGCGCCCGATTGATAATCAGGGCCTGGCGGGAAAGACCCATTTCTTTTGCCAGGGAACTGATCCGGACGGCCGTCTGGAGACTCCTCGCACTGGCTTCACTTACGACAAGCAAGCCGTCCACATACTGGACCGTTCCCCGCCCCAAGTGCTCCACACCGGCTTCCAGATCAACGATCACCCACTGCCGGCGTTCGATGATCAGGTGGGCCAGGAGCGCCTTGAGGAGGGCATTGGGAGAGCAGGCGCAGCCGCCGCCGGCCCCGGCAATGGTACCCATGACAAGCAGTTTCAGGTTGCCCACCTTTTTGGCGAGCCGCTCCGGCAGATCATCCACGGCGGGATTCAGATGGACAAAGCCCTCGCCCACCCGCTCCCGGATGAGATCCTTTTCCAGGATCAAGGGCGGGGGAATTTCACTTTCCTTCAAGCCTAGGGCCTGTCCCAGGGAAAGCGCCGTATCGGCGTCGACCAGCCAAACCTCTTCTCCCTGACGGGCCAGATAATCACCCAGCCAGGCCGTAAAGGATGTCTTGCCCACCCCGCCCTTGCCTGCTACCGCTAATTTCATTAAAGCCCTGCCTTACTCCAGAACCAGCAGGAGTTGGTCGGCATCGACCGTGTCGTCTTTCTTTACCTTGACTTCCTTGACAACCCCGTCGGCCGTCGCATAAACGGGGTTTTCCATCTTCATGGCTTCGAGGATGACCAACTCATCGTCCTCACTCACCTTGTCACCCACCTTTACCAATACATCGATGATTTTTCCCGGCATTGGGGCTAGAATTTCCACACTCATCTACTTCACCTCCCTAATTCCTTTTTGGTTTTGGATTTTAGATTTTGGATTTTCAATTAATAATCAAGAATCCAAAATTCATAATTTACATTTATTTCGGCGGTCTCTCCAGGCCCTTGACGATCTGGGCGCGGATCAGCCGGGGCAGCATCATGTGGTGCTGGGGGCAGATGGAGCGCGGATTCTGATAGACGCCATTGGCGAAGGCCACCAGGTAATTCCGCATCGCCTCATACCGCACCACCTCGTCTACGAAGCCCTTCTTCGCGCAATAGGCCGGGCGGGATTTATCAAAATATTCCTGGGCCAGCTTGTTCATCTTGTCGATGATCGGTCCCAGCGGCTGATTCGCGTCTTTTTCCTTGACTAGACGGCGGGAGAAGCTGGCCGTAGACGCCGTTTCCCCGTGCATGACGTAGATTTCCGTCGTTGCCGTGCCGAGGGTGAAGGCGTTGTGGTTGTTGGCCGTTGGACCGCCCATGACGTAATGGGCCGCCGCTGTCCCCTTGCGCAACACGATCAGCATCATGGGGACCTTTGTCTGTTCGATGGAATAGATCAGCGATTGGCCGAGCCCCAGCAGCTCCGCCTTTTCCGCCGTATCGCCCACATCGATCCCCGAGGTGTCCTGGAACCAGATGATGGGCACGCGGTCCCGGCCGCACTGGGTCACGAATTCATTCATCTTGATCAGCCCCTGACGGTAGAGTTTACCGCCGATGGCCGTGTATTCGTTGGTGTACTCCGGATAGTTCGCAAACATGCCCATGCGGTTGCCGATGGCGCCCAGGAGAAAACCGTCCACTTTGACAAGCCCCGTGTAGACTTCGGGACCGTAACCGGGCCGGAATTCCAGGTGTTCGGAATTATCCACCAGCCGCGCCAGGATATTGTCGAAATCGTAACCGGCCTTCTGGTTAAAGGTAATAATCGAGGCAATCTCCGCCGGTGGGTACTTGGGTTCGGCCGGCGGGGCCACCCGGAAGAACCGCGGGTTGTAGGCCGGCATCTCCGCCATATACCCCTTCAAGGCGTCCAGCACCTCCTGTTCCTTCTCGTAAACAGCCCGGAAGAACCCTGTTTCATCGTGGTGGATCTTGACGCTGCCCGGCGGGACCTCCTTGAAGTGGCGGGTGGCATCGATAATCTGCTCGGCCCCGGCTTCGTCGAAGAAGCCCTTGGGGCTCATGCCGCTCACGATGCCACCGCCGCCCACGGCGATATTGGCATCCTTGTGGGCGAGCAGGATGGTGGGGCTGATCCCCTGATAGCCGCCGCCCGCCGGATTTGTGCCGTAAATGCCCGCCAGGATGGGGACCCCCATCTGTTCCAGTTCGGCATGGCGGAAGAAGCAGGTGCCGTTGCCGCGCCGGTTGGCATAGACCATCTCCTGTTCCGTGAGCTTCACCCCGGAGCAATTGACTATCCAGACCAGCGGCAGGTTGAGGATCTTGGCCATATCCGTCACCCGCAGGTTGTTGTCGGCCTGCCCGGCAATCCAGGCGCCGGCCAGCACCTTGTTGTCGAAGCCGACCAGCACGCACCACTTGCCGCTGATCCGGGCCAGACCGTCGATCACGCCGGTCATCCCCTCTTCGTTATCCGTAGGATTGTAAAGCGTATGCAGAGGGCAGAAGGTGCCGGGATCCACGAGATACTCAATCCGGTCCCAGACGGTCATCTGTCCGCGCTTGTGCACTACTTCCGCCGGAATGCCGGCTTTTTTCACCCGGTCCACCTCGGCGTCGATGGTCTTCATCACTTCTTCGATCTGGGCCCGGTTTTCCTTCATCCGGTCGATTTGGGCCGGCTTCAAGGGTTTGCCGAGGTCATCCATTTTTTCAAAATATTGTCTCATAAGCCTTCATCCTCCCGATCTGTGCGGCACACAATAGTACCGTGGAACTCTTAATTTATGTAGGGTGCGTTAGCAGCTTCATCGCGTAACGCACCTTCTTCCCGGTGCTTCGGTGATTCATTTGTCATCGCGGCGGCGAGAGATTGCCACGGCGTCCGAGGGACGCCTCGCAATGACTTCTCGTCATTTTATCCCCAGGTGATCGCGGGCGATGATCCACTTGCAGATATTTCCCGAGCCCTCCACCATGGAATAGGTGGGCGCATCGCGGAAATACCGGGCCACGGGATATTCCGTGGAATAACCGTAGGCGCCCAGGATGCGCATGGCGTAGTTGGCGGACTTGTAGGCTACCTCACCGGCCAGATACTTGGCCTGGGCCGTCTCGAGCGTGTTGTTGAGGTTCCCCTGGTCCTTCTGCCAGGCCGCCTTGTAGACGACCAGCCGGGCCGCCTCGATCTCGGCGGACATCTGGGCGATCATATCCTGGTTCATCTGGAATTCACCGATAGCCTTGCCGAACTGCTCCCGTTCCTTGGCATACTTGATCGCTGCATCCAGGCAAGCCTGGGCCAAGCCGATGCCGCCCGCCGCCGCGGAGAGCCTCGTTCCGTTCAGGGAGCCGAAGACGATCTTGGCCCCGTCACCGGGATTACCCAGGATGTTTTCCTTCGGCACCCGGGTATTGTCCAGGTAGATCTCGCCGGTGGGTGACGAGCGGCTGCCCATCTTGTCCAGGTTGGTTGTGCGGACGTCGTTGAAGTTCTTTGGCTCTACAATAAAGGCGGAAAGCCCCTTGCCCCCTTTGGACCGATCGGTGTAGGCATAATAGATCACCACATCGGCCACGCTGGCGTTGGAGATCCAGGTTTTGGAGCCGTTCAGGAGCCAGTGATCGCCCTTGTCCTCGGCTGTCGATTTCATGGACATGACATCGGAGCCGGCATTGAACTCCGTAATGCCAAAACAGCCAACGGCATCGGCATTGACCAGCTTTTCGACATACTTTTTCTTGGCGGCTTCCGTGCCGTAACGATAGATCGTAAAGGCACCGCCCAGCCCCTGCATGTTTATCTGCACCCGCAATGAACTAGAGGCGCGGGCAATCTCCTCCGTCAGGATTATGGCGGCGAGCCAACCCATGTTGTTGCCGCCGTATTCCTCCGGAATGACCGTTCCGAAAAAGCCCAGCTCGCCCATCGGCTTGACGGCTTCCTTGTAAGGAAAATAATGTGCTTCATCCCACTCATCGGCAAAAGGTGCAATCTTTTCTGCGGCAAAATCGCGGGCCATGCTTCTTAGCATTTCCAGTTCTTCCGACAATGCAAATTCCATAACCGAACCTCCTTGTGTTCTATGTTTTCCTGACTCCAGGCACCATGCCTTTTGCAGGTTTCCTTTGCAATCCCATCCCTCTCGGTATCGGGATCGCTATCGACTCTTTCCGATTCCGATAGCGCTGCTTCTCAAAAAGATTAAATGAACCAGAACATCAATCAGGCAGTTCAGGCCACAAGCCAGAACTGGCAGGGTATATTAGTCAAGGCTCTTGTAAAGGTTAATGAAATCGCTTCTTTGAAAGCCAAGGGTTTTAAAGAATGACAGCAGATCCGTGGAATCCCAGCGCACAGAGGTGTAGATATCTTTGACGCCCTGTTGTTTATAAAAGGTGAATACCTCCTGAGCCAGCATCTCTCCGATACCCTGACCCATGAATTTCGGATCCACACCGAGCATGGCCAGCCAGGCGCTCTTCGCAATGCCGAAACTGCCTGAGAGGACATAACTGATGCAGTAGCCCACCAAGCGGTTATCCAGCACCGCGACAAAACTTGCATCGTCATCGCTTTGGGTTTGCTTGGCAATGACCCGTTCAATGTCCGTCTTGTCATGGGCCCGTGTAATGGCCAAAGAAATTCTCGTTATTTCCCCGGTATCTTGAGGTTTCAATCTCCTTACCACTGCATTTTCCACAGGTGTTACCTCAATAAAATTAGTCAATTCTGATTATCTTCACGTTATGTCCCACCCACGTGGGAGGGAGATAGACCCGGCCGCTGTTCCCACTGAGTTTAACGCTTTTTTCGATCATCTCTTCCCCGTAGATCTCGAATTTCACCTTGTTCATATTCAGTGGCGGTTCAGCGTTGTTTTTCGGAGATTCCGCAGCTGCATCTTTGCCGGTGCTCGCCTTTTTTGACGTGCCGCTCTTCTTTTCGCTATTCATGAATTTCCTTTAGTTCGTCTTCGCGCAAGCGCCGTCATCGCAGCCCGTACCGCTGGCGATACTTCTCTTGCAGGTCACTGAGACTCAGAAATGCCTTTTCTGTAGAAGCTACATTATCACTTCTGTACCAGGATTAGCATGATAGGTTGGCAAGGTCAAGAAATTTCTAGCAACGTCCAGGGAATGTGCTTAAGCTATTTCTTCGGGAAGATGATTTCCGATTTTGCTCGCATCTCGCTTAGCATCTTGTCGTAGAGTGCGTCGATCTTCTGCTTGCGCAGCATTTCCATAATTGTTTCTTTTTCCGTGGCAAAGGTGATTTTCGGATCAACAGTTTTATCGACCAGCTTGATCACCCAGAACCGCTCCCGGGGCCCCTTGATAATATCGCTCACCTGGCCCGGCGCCAGACGCTCCAGAACATCCTGCCAGGGCTGGGGAATTTGATTCCAGTGCAAGTATCCGATATCCCAGGGGGCCTTGATGTGGGCCGGTAAATTGGGAAAGCGCCGGCCGACCACTTTTTCAAAGGGGGTGCCGCTTTTCAATTCCTGAAGTTCTTTGGCTATCTGGGGGTAGTTGCCTTTGTAAAAAATCTGCCAGACATGAAACCTTGTTTGCAGTCGCGGCGCATTTTTTGCGAAATAATCCCGTGCTTCCCCATCGGTCACTTCCACTTTGCTTTTCAGGTGCCCCTGGTAGAGGGCCGCCATCTCCTGCCGGCGGAAGGCCCGGAGTTGCGCCTCTATTTCCTGCATCTTTTTTTGGTATTCCGGATTTTTGTCGAGGCCGAGCTGCAGGGATTTTTGGTAGATAAGCTCATCGCGCACGAGCGTTTCCAGGACATTTTGGGCTGCCTCCTGGGCGGCTTCAGGCATTACCCCGGCGCCCCTGGCAACCCTTTTTATGCTCTCCAGCCGGTCGTACTCCGTAATCGGCACACCGTTGACGGTAGCCATGACTTTGCCCTGACCATCGGCAGCGCTCTGCTGCTGTGTTGCCGGGTTTTTACTGCAAGAAAAAAGGAAGACCGTCAAAACAACAAAGGCGATGAACAGTATGCTTGGCTTTTTCAAAATCTTTTTCCCCCTTAGACATAGAGACCTTTGCACTACTTGCTTCCCGTCATTGCGAGGCGCCTGTGCGCCGTGGCAATCTCTTTGATAATCGAGCCTTATGAGATTGCTTCGTCGGCCTATGGCCTCCTCGCAATGACAAATAGGGCGTTGTGCAAGGGTCTCACATAATTAGGTAATAGAGGGGCGGCGCCGGGCGCCGCCCCTCTTCCAGACTCAGGACTTACTGCCGCGCTGCCTTCTACTGCACAACAGTTGCGTGACAGGCTTTGCAGGATTCCTTCTCATCGCCGCTCCAGGGTGCCAAAGGAGTCGGATCATAGGTTTGCGAGACCATATGCGCCGTGGCCGCATCGGAGTCGTGGCAGCCCATGCAGGCGAGCCGGTTGGCATTGGTCTTCCAGGTGCCGCTCGTGGTAGCCGGCGAATGGCAGGACTCGCAATTGCGGATATTCATCGGGTAGGTAATCCGCCAGTTGCGGCCGAAGGCCGAGGTCTCCTCGTGACCGACCGTGATGGTCGGATAGTTCAAAGCCGAACCATAGTGCACCGCATGTACCCGTTTCGAGAGGGAGCCATTATAACTCAGCTGGGTGGCCGCATCGGGTTTCTGTGCCGACAGGTAGTCGTGGCAGCCGCCGCACCGATCCACGGCCTTCGCGTCAAAAATTTTGTTGTGGCGCGGATTGTCGAGGACATAGCCGACACCGGCCGCGCTCCAGTGGCAGGCCGTGCAACCGTCGGCGACGGGTTTCTCCTCGGTCGCTGTCTTGACCTGGAAGGTGGTGATCGCCACGGAGGGTGTCCGATAGTCGACCATGGGCGGTTCCGGAGGATTTGTGGCGCCGCGGCCCGCATCGCCGTACTCGGCATGGATAATGTAGGTGCCCGCCACCAGGTCATCCACCGGATCCAGGGTGTATTTGATATTCGCAGCCGTGAATACAGCCTTGGGATTGGTAGCGTTGGCCGTCGTCATCTTGCGAATCGAATCAGCGCCGCCCGCAGTATTCCAGGCATTGACGGTACCGGCGGCAAACATACCGGCCACCGGCATGGCGACCAGCTGAATGTTCCGCTGAGCGTTCGTCTCGATGACCTCGCCTTTGCTGTTCTTCTTAGAAACCCCGCGGCTGCGGATCGCCAGTTTACCGGCGTTCGCGTTGCCCGCGAGGGCTTCGTCCACGTAGGCGATGGCCCGCTCCTTGAACGTAGCATTGGCGTTCAGCCAGGCGGCAACTTCGGCGGGTGTGGCCGCGGCCGGATTGGCGAAGAGCGCGTTTAAGGCCGCTCCCGCCGCCGGCAGCGTGACGGTGATATCGCCGGAGATGAGTTCATCGGCGCCGTAGCCTTCGTAGGCCGCGGCGTTATTATAGGTGAGCATCGGCATGCCGGAATCCACCCTCACCCGGAGACTGCCTCCGCCGGCGCTCAAATCCCAGGGTCCGGCGTTGGCACTCAAAACCTTCGCGCGTGCGGCGTAGGTCAAATTCGGAATTTTTTGGGCGCGCGGCCCGGTCACATAGACACTGGCCGCCGCAAACTTGCCGTCTCTTGGTGTGGTGCAGGCGGTGCCGGCCGCGTTGGGAATACATCCTTCACTGCCGTCACTGTCTTGCACGACCGTGGTGTGGTCGATAGCGACGCCGGTTGCCTTGTCCTTGAGTACGATGGTGACAACAGGACTTTCCCCGGCGATATAGTAACCCCGGGCAGGCGTGTCGGTCGTCAGGGTGACGTCGAACTCCGGAGTGTTCCGGACGTCCTTGGTGGTCCAGTTATGGGCATCCGTGACGGATTGACCGAAACCGGCGCCCGTGGCGGGATGGCAGAAGGTGCAGCCGTTGTCGTTGGGCGCGGCCCCGCCGGCATGGTTGGTACCGGTTGCCCAATTGATGTTGTCATGGCAGGACCCGCAGGCCGTGCGGGAGGGGACGGTCTTCCAGTTGTCGACGTTCTGCAAGCCCGCGCCGGTGTGGCAGGCCTGGCAGTTGGCCAGCACCGCCGGGAAAGCAGCTCCTTCCCAGGAGTGGGCAGTGGTGCTGTTGCCCCAGAGGATGTACTTGCCATTGTCGGCCGCTTCGTTGGCCGCGGTCCAGGGGTTGTCATAATACTGCCCGTCTGGCCCGGCCACGGCGGGAAGTTCATTGCCCGCATGGAGTTTGTGGATCATGACCGCCATTTCGATGCTCTCCCCGCTCTGGGCATCGTAACTGTCCGGACTGTGGCAGGTGTTGCAGCCTTCCACGGTGACCCGGTCACCGCCGTGACCGGCGAATTCGGGACCGTGGCAGTTCTTACAGGTTGCGGTGTTAACAATGTTACGGGTCTGGGTAACGGCGGCGCCGTTCGGCACGAAGTCAAAGTCGCCTTCACCCGTCGGGCCGTTGTGCCCGCCCGTGTAGATGCTCACGCGGTGCGTCAGGCTGCGGTCATAGCCGATGAGCGTCGTCCCGTCGGGCAGCGTGGCCGTGGAGAGGTTCTTTTTGAAGGTGTAGGTATAGCTCCCGCCGCCGTTGTTCACGAGGGTGCCGTTTGCCGCCCCTGTACCGCTGCTCTCACGGTAGCCCTGGTTGACCTTGAAGCCGCTCGGCTTGACAAAGGCGTTTCCTTTCGCATCCGTGGTGCCGGAGACGGTTTCCGTGCGCCAGGAGTAGGGGACCCACTTGTTGAAGGCGACGCCGCCGCCGCTGGGCGCCAATTTGAAAATGCCGGCGCTGACGCTCGCAATCGTGGTCACCGGCGTGGTGCCGTTTGTGACCGTGAAGTTGACCATGGCCAAGCCTGCGGCATCGGCCGTCGCCGAGGTGATCTGGATATTGACCGGGTATTTATTGGCCGTGGCCAGCTCCTCGGCCGCTATAGAGGCCGCGCCCATCAGCTTGGCTACCTGGACATTGCCGCCATCGGCGCCGGCCAAACCGTCACTACCAGGCGTACCAGGCGCGCCTGGGGCTCCCGGTGCGCCTGGTGTACCTGCCAGACCTGCGGCGCCCGGGGCCCCGTCACTCCCTGAACAACTAAAGAGTAGAAAGAGCATTAATAACCATGCTAACCTGCTCAAGAGATACCTGGATAATCTGATTAACCTGTGACTCTCCATTGTTTCCTCCTTTCCACTGTGTTGCTAAAAGGTTGGTAAAAAAGTTGCCTGCTTCACTATTTAAAGCGACAATCCGCCGGTCTGGTAATCGAACCCTCCTGATTGATTCAACCCGTCCCGTCCAGCCCCCCTTTTTCAACTTTGTCAAAGAAGAAATATCTCTTGACGCAAATGCACGCAACGGACGTGCCATATCTGTTTATGCCTCCGATTATAAGGAGCATAGCCAGAGCCCGGTCTGTTTACACAAGTGTACAACTTAGGTATAGTGCTAAGGATTTAAAGATGTTAGTGATAGAAAGACGATAATGCCCTGTCACCTTTTTGGAGAAAATAATTTCTCGCCGGGGAGAGAGAAGATTTTGCAGATCTTGGTGATATCACCAAAGCACTTGGTGATATCACCAAAATAGTTTACTTGCCGTTGACACGCAGTGCGGAAACAAAATAAATTCTCTCGAAAGTCCGATTCAGGGTCTTGCTGGTAAAGTTCACCATGGGCTGAGAGTCGGCAAATTCCACCTCGTCGCCAGCCTTGAGCTTCGTTTGCATGGCCGCTACCCAGAGCTTCTGCCCTTTTTCTTCCACCTCGATGTAGGTGTAACCGGCCGCATCCATGGTGGAGATAACTTTACCTTTATGGCTGGCGCCGGCCGGAATTTCCTGGGGCATCGTTGTCATACCGGCATGGGGGTTACCGCCCTTGGCCACGTCGGCCGGCATTTGCCCGGCGGGCATCCCGCCCTGCGGCATTGCCGGCGGCATTTCTTTTGGTTTTTCTTTACACCCCGCCAGGCTCAACGCCAGGACCGCGAGGGAAATCAATAATAGTTTTTTCATCGGAAAATGCACCTCTCATTTGTTCTTTGCCTGCTTAACACAGATCGTAACGTGATGGCAACAGTAAAAAAATCACGCCGTCCACGCGAGGTGACCCTCAGGCGCCGTGGCGATCTCTAACCGCCTGAGATTGCGTCGCTCCGCTCGCAATGACAAATGTATAGTCAAATAAAGCCCGGGGGATTAAGACCCCCCGGGCTTTATTTGTTGTGCCCTGGGCGCGGCTTACCCGCGGCCAGGGCGTGTTGTTAGCGAGGGGAACAGGAATTATCTCCTGTTCCACCTCGCATTCCTTCTACTTGTGCGCGTTGACGACGTTTGCTGTACCCGTGGGGCCGTGGCAAACTACGCATGTTTCCCCAGCCGGATTGGCCGTGCTGCGCGCTACCCGGATCTGGCCGCCATTAAGCTTCATATGGCCCACCGTTGCCACGGCATCATGGCAGCTTACGCAGGCCGCGGAGAACGGCGTAGTCACCAGGTCTTGCGCATTGGGCAGGCTGGTGCGGGCCGCGGAAACCGCAGTTATGTTGTTGGCCAGAGTAAGAACCGTGCCGTCGCTGGTCTGGTCCGTCGTCACCTGGGCGCCCGTGGGAACACCGGCATAGCTCGGGTTGGAAGAACTGACCGGCACATGGCACATGGTGCAGTCTTTCAGGATGCCGGGGAACTTGAAGTGCCCGGCGGTAAAGTACATGACCACGCTGCCCCGGTCACGGACGAATTTCAACGGGTTGGTGCGGCTGCTGCCGGCATGGATCCCGTGGATCATATCCTTGAAGTTGTTCGTCTCTTCCGGATAGGTCGTGGGATCGGCCAAGGTATAGCCGTCCGCCGTCAACTGCAGCTGCTGGTCAGCCGACATGGTCGTGGGAACATTGGCCGCATTGGCGCCCTTGCCGCTCGAACTCAAGTTCGGCACATGGCACATGACGCAAACCTGGGTCTCCCAGACGCGGTTGCCGCCGTGCCCTTCGAACCACTCATGGCAATTCTGGCACTTGGCGGGATCGACAACCTTCCGCCGGACCACATCGCCTGTCACTGCTTTCTGGACCGACACGGTGTGCCGGGCCGCGGCCGGGCTCACCTGGGTGAAGTAACCCTGGAGGGCGACAGCCCGCATCTTGGCGCCTGCGGGGAAGTTGGAAGCAGCAACCGTAATGGTAGCCGTGTAATAGCCGCTTGCATCGGGAGCACTCAGCGTACCTTTGGCCGCGGTATTAGCTGTTCCATCCGCTTTCAACGGCATCAGACTGGCGATCGACACGCTGATCGGCTGGGCCGCCTTGACACCGACGTTGTTATAATCCGGCGACGTGGCAAAGGGCTGGTTGGTCGCTGACAGGTTATAGGCCAGCAGGAAGCTCGGACCACCCGTGAAACCGGACACGGGATTGGTGGCGTTGCCGTCAAGAACGACCGCAGCCGGAGTCGAACCATCTACTGACTTCATGATTCGGAACTTGATGACCGCTTGATTGCTGGCGTCCACGGTGGCGCTGTTGATCTCGTAGGTGAAATTCGCCAACCCGGCTAACACGTTGGGGTTGTTCGGTGACGCCAACTCGGTCAAGTGGGCCTTGTCGGGCGACAGGGAGGTGCTGGCGACGGCATGGCAGGTGCCGCAGTCCGCATCGCTCGTCTGGGCGATATGGGCCACTCCGCCTGTCTTTAAGTTCGCACCGGTGGCAAAGTTGATGTTGTCATGGCAGGAGCCGCAAGCCTGGCGGCTGGGACGGGTCTGCCAGTTGTCGCCCTGGGCGCCGGCGCCGGCCTTGTGGCACTGGCGGCAATTCAGGATATCCTTGGGATAGACGACTTCATTGAACAGGACATTGGCATAATTGTAGGGGGTCTTGGTCAGCCGGCTGCCCATGTGGATCTTGTGGATCATGGTGACCATATTGCCCTGCGCCTCACCGTCAACAACGTAGGTCGTAGGCTTGTTATAGTTTGCACTTGTCGTGCTTGTATCCAAGGGGGCGGTAAAGACGCCGTTTGCCTCTGTCGAAGCCGTCCGGCCGTTGCCGCGCTGCTTGGTATGGCAGACCACGCAGAAGCGCGTATCCACACGACCACCGTGGGGGGTGCTGGTGCCGATCTTGGTATGGCATTCGTTGCAGGCCGCGGTGGTCACCACCTCGCGCTGGAGCATGCCCGTGACGGGCGCGCCCGAGGCCGGGACAAAGTCATAAACGAGGTTCGCCGCATTGGTGAAGTTGGAGATGGCAGCGCCCGTGGAAGTCGTGCCGGCTACCGGGGCGGTCCGGACCTGGATCGCCACGCGGTGGGTCAGGTTCGCGTCATAGGTCACGCCGGTCGCGAGGCCGCTGGCCGTGGTGGTGGCTTTCACGTTTCTGGCCATCTTGTAGACATAGCTGCCGTCGCCGTTATCGATAACACCGGTAAGGTTCGTGCCCGTCTCGGTGCTGGGCCTGCCCAGGTAAGTGACGGGAGGGGTACCGGTAGTTGCATCGGAAATCATGTAACTCAGCCACTCATCGGGCCCGCCATTGGTTCCGGGTTTGAGCTGGACAATGGCGAAGGCGAAGGACTTGAGACCCCGCACACCCTTGCCGGTGGCCTTGTTGATCACCTGGAAGCTGATGATCGGGTTATTGCCGGGAATGGCCACGCTCGTGATAGCTCCGTCCAGGGCCAGGGTATTGATCTGATCTCCCGTCAGGGTGTTGGCGTCCTGCGCCGGGAGGAGCGTTTCTTTAACGCTGCCCGTCAGGCTGAGGCCGCTCGTGTTATAGGCCAAAACCTGGCCGCCGTACTGTGTTACCAACTGGGCGGCCGTCGTGTAGGTCTGGCCGGTGGGCAATGCATTGCCCGTCTCGCCTAAGATGCCGGCAAGCCCTAAGGCAGCAGATACCGTCGCGGCGGTGTTGGTGCTCGCCTGGCTGATGGCAATGGTGATGGTGTTGCTGACGCCGATACCCGCTGCCGGGGGATTGCTCAGGTCAATCGGGGTGATGGTGTAAAAGGGCGTCGCCGATTTGTTGGTCGTCGCCTTGAAGACGATCAGCGACTTCGTGGCCGGCAGCGTGAAGGTCAGACCGCTGAACGAACCGTCGGCATTGATCGAGGTCGAGGCCAAAACGGTCGAATCGGCCGCGTTCAAAACCGAAACCGTACCGCTCAGGGGGTCGGTAACGGCGCTGACGATCTTGCCGAGCGTCTTGCCCGCATCGCCATTCTCGCTTACCGTGCCGCTTACCGTGAGTGATGTCCCCTTTTCCCCGGGGACGACCGTCCCGCTTCCTCCGCCGCTACAGCCTGCCAGAGGCAGCAGCACGAAGGCCGCGAGTGTTACGAGATACCAAAAATTCCTGCCTTTCATGATTTCCTCCTAAATTGATTTTGACTGCTTATTAACTTTACCCGTATCTTTTGCAGATACCGTTGGTCGCCTAGGAAAAGATTGTTCACCCCTCCTTTCAAAAGTTTTCTCGATGCGAATAATTCTCTATTCATTCCTGATTTCCTCGATCTGCCTACCCGCAGCGCAGATCGTTGCCTGGCAATTTACAGACTCGGAGCAGCTACGATTCCCGGGTCTAGCTGGCCGCCCACGGTCACTCCGAGGGAGGCCTGGTTGGGTGTCACGGTCAACTGATTGCTCGCCACGGAACGGTTAGCCGCCGTGTCATAGGCGATCACGAAGTAATTGGCTGTCGTGCCGGAAGGAACACCCGTTACTGTGTAGCCCGGCTGCGTCACCGTGGCGATCTTCACGCCTGCCCGGTAGACCTCGTAGCCGGCCACGCCCACATTGTCCGTGGCCGCATTCCAGGTGAGAACAACGGAGCTCGTCGTCGCCGAGGTGGCAAAGGTTGCCGCCGCCAGACCCGCCGGCGCCGTGGGCGCCTGCACATCCACGCTGGGCGCATCTACGATGCCGGGGCTGAGCTGGCCGCCCACCGTTACCCCCAGGGAGGCCTGGTTGGGCGTCACGGTCAACTGGTTGCTCGCTACGGAGCGGTTAGCCGCCGCGTCATAGGCGATCACGAAGTAATTGGCCGTCGTGCCCGAGGCCACACCCGTGGCCGTGTAGCCCGGCTGCGTCACCGTGGCGATCTTCACGCCTGCCCGGTAGACCTCGTAACCTGCCACGCCCACATTGTCCGTGGCCGCATTCCAGGTGAGAACAACGGAGCTCGTCGTCGCCGAGGTGGCAAAGGTCGTGGCCGCCAAACCCGCCGGCGCCGTGGGCGCCGTCGTATCCAGGCTCGGCGAGCCCGTAATGCCCGCGTCGAGCTGGCCGCTTACCGTCACCCCCAGGGAGGCCTGGTTGGGCGTTATGGTCAACTGATTGCTCGCCACGGAACGGTTAGCCGCCGTGTCATAGGCGATCACGAAGTAATTGGCCGTCGTGTCGGAAGGAACACCCGTTACTGTGTAGCCCGGCTGCGTCACAGTGGCGATCTTCACGCCCGCCCGGTAGACCTCGTAGCCTGCCACGCCCACATTGTCCGTGGCCGCATTCCAGGTGAGGACTACAGAGCTCGTGGTCGCCGAGGTGGCAAAGGCTGTGGCCGCCAGATTCGTCGGCGCCGAAGGCGCCTGCTGATCCAGGCTGGGTGAACCGGTGATGCCGACGTCAAGCTGGCCGCCCACCGTCACGTTGAGCGAAACCTGGTTGGGCGTCACGGTCAACTGGCTGCTCGCTGCGGAACGGTTGCCCGCCCCATCATAGGCGACTATGTAGTAATTGGCCGCCGTGCCGGAAGGAACACCTGTCACGGTGCATCCCGGTTTGGCCAACGTGGCGATCTTCACAGCGTTCCGGTAGACCTCGTAGCCCACGACCGCGATGTTGTCCGTGGCCGCATTCCAGGTGAGAACCACGGAACTCGTCGTGGCCGAGGTGGCGAAGGTCGTGGCCGCGAGATTCGTCGGCGCCGTCGGTGCCTGCTGATCCGGAATGGACGAGCCGCCCGTGCCGGGATCGACTTGGCCGTCCACGTTAATATCGATGGGGGGAGGCAATTGCTGACCAACCGACAGATCCGAACTAAAGGGAGAGAGATTCCCGGCGGCGTCCACGGCTTGCACCTTATATATACATGACCCATCCTGATCCGGCGCCGTATCGGTGAAGGAACGCGCGCTTCCGGCCGTGGAGCCGATCTTCACACCGTCGCGATAGATATCGTAGCGCACGACGCCGTAAGCATCGATAGACCCCGTCCAGGCCAGGGTTATCGCCGTGCTGCTGATGCTGACCGCCGTAAGTTTGGCCGGCGCCGTCGGCGCCGTTACGTCCGAGGGCGCTGCCGTGGTCACGGCCAGCTCCGCACTGAAGGAGGAGGCATTATTGGCCCCGTCGAAGGCCTGTATCGTGTACCGATAGGTGGTGCTCGGCGTAAGCCCCAGAGCATCGGTCAGGCCCGCCGCCGTTACCGAGCTTATCTTCAGGCCGTTGCGATAGATATCGTATTTGACGACGCCGACATTATCCGTGGCCGCCGTCCAGGTGAGGGTGATCGCGCGGTCGGTGACAGCGGAAGCGGCCAGGTTGGTTGGCGCCGACGGCTTCTGGGTATCGCCCACCGTTGACTCGGGCAGCGTTGTCACGGACAGGTCTGCGGAAAAAGCGGAGACATTGCCGGCGGGGTCAAAGGCGCCTACCCGATAGGTGTAAAGGGTGTTGGCTGCGAGTGGGGTATCGCTGTAGCCGGGCTGCGTCACTGTCGCAATCTTGGCGCCGTCCCGGTAAATATGGTAACCGGCCACCCGTTCATTATCCATGGAGACGTTCCAGGCCAAATTTACCGTGTTCCTGGTGAAGTTCGGCGAGAAGAGACCCGTCGGCGCCGTGGGGGGCGTCACGTCGGTCGCCTGCGGGTTGGCAAGCGTGACCAAGGTCACCTCGTTACTTGCCGCGGAGGCATTGCCGGCCGCGTCGAAAGCCGTTACGGTATACTTATAGGTGGTGTTGGCCCCTACCGTGCAGTCGGAAAAGCCGGGCACCTTGACCGTATCAAGCAACTTGGTATCGCGATAGATCCTGTATCCGGCAACCACGCCGCTGTTATCCGTGGCCGGATTCCAGACGAGCTTGACCGAGCCGCTGGTAAGGTCGGACGCGGTCAGGCCCAGGGGTGCGGTGGGCGGCTGGGTATCGGCGGCCTGCGCCGGGGCCAACGTGAGGACAGTCACCTCACTGCCCGCGGCCGAGGCATTGCCCGCCGCATCAAAGGCCATGACCTGGTACCGATACTGGGTATTGGCAGCCACCTGGGTATCGGTGTAACCGGGGTTGGTGACCGAGGCGGTCTTTTGACCGTTGCGGAAGATCGTGTAACCCTGTACGCCGAAAGCGTCCGTCGAGGCGTTCCAGGTCAGCGTGACCGAGCCGCTGCCTACAGAGGATACGGCCAGACCCTGGGGTTGAGAAGGAGGGGTGGTGTCGAGCACGACCGGGCTATGCAAGGTAATCGTCACGCTGCTTACCGCTGAGGCATTGCGAGCCCCATCAAAGGCCTTCACCGTATAAGTATAAGTGGTATAGGCCATGTCGGAGCTGTCGTAATATAACAGTGTCTTGACGGTGGCGATCAGGTCGCCGTTGCGAAAGATCATGTAGCCCGCCGTATCGGCGCTCGCGGAGGCGTTCCAGGAGAGCTTGACGGTTTTCACGTTGTCGAGTGCCGCCGTCAGTCCGGTCGGGGCGGACGGGGGAGTCGTATCGGACTCGGGAATAGGAACGGGCGCGGTGATGGCGCTTTGCAGCGTCGTGGCGTCGGGAAGCCGGGTCACGCCGGTCGGGTTGATATCGCTGTTAGAGATGACGGCATTTAGGGAGGATAAAAAGTTTGTTCCCGCTTCTCCCAGTGCCACGTTGTTTATAATCGGAGCAACCAGGGAGGTGATCACCGCTTCCACTGTTTTGCCTTCTACCGCGGTCTGCCTCTGGATACCCGCCAGATAGGCGCCATAGCGATCCCGGTCGTTGTTGAGGTCGGAGATCTGGTTGACGGCAACATTGTTCGGCAGAGTGGTCACAATATCCAGCCCCAGAAGGTTGGAAAGGGCGCCATTGGCCTTCTTTATATCGGCGGTCGGCAGTGTTCCGTCGGCCTGGGCCGCGACCTGGACAGCCGCTTCCGTCAAGGGGGTTACCACAATCGTTGGGGCGGTCGTCACATCGGGAACCGCTGTCCGGAACTTATGCCCGGCGTTGAATTGCACCCGGGGGCCCGTGGGGTTATTTTCATCAAGATAGGCGGCGGCACTGTTTCCCGTTACCTCAACCAGCACCGGCCCGCTTGACGCGGGAATGACAAGACTGTAACGGCCGTCACTCCGGGACACAGTCTCACCAAGTTTGGCGCTCTTCTGGCCATTCACCAGTTGCCAGACCGTGACCGTCGCCCCTTCGACAGGTCCTTTGGAAACGATGCCGCTGATGGTTTGCACCGACGCCGTTGTTGCGCCCCCCCCGCCGCTGCCGCCGCAACCGGTCAGGATAAGGGACAAACAGGCAAACAACAATGTCCCCGTTGTGAACATTTTTTTTAGGTTAAAGCACATGGAAATCCTCCTAAGAAATCAACCTACTGTCCTCATTCATCTGCGTGCTTATCCATAGATGACCGTCTTGTCATCGCATTGTTTTGTCGCCGGCAGATGACCGGACAGGCCCGCTGGGTATTCAGTTAAGCAATGAATATGCCATTGCCAAAGATCTATAAAGACGAATTGTTTCAGTTTATTATAAGAAACGCACTCCGCCCCCCCCGAAGAACATAGCGATATAACCGTCTCCAGTTGGTGATATCACCAACTCGGCCGCTTCGCAACACACGGAGCCTCCTCGCAATGACTGGTTGTCTGTCATTGCGAGACCCGTAGGGGCGAAGCAAGCCCACGGCCCTTGTCTTTCAGTTGCCAGTGCCACAGGATTGCTTCGCCGGCCCGTGGCCTCCTCGCAATGACTGGTATTTCGACTTCTTACGAGACCAGCAAAAATAACCCGGGAGTTGTGCTCCCGGGTTATTTTGGTTCTAATGAAAATTTTGTTACGGGAGGCACGGCAAGCCGCGCCTCCCGTAACGCTGTAACAATCACTTCCGGGTCTACATCCGGTGCACGGCCTTGATGTCCGCTGTTTTACCGGGTCCGTGACAGACCAGGCACTGCTCGACGGAACTGAAGGCGGTGGAACGGGGCGCGTAAACCGAGCCGCCGTTGGCCCGCATATGGGCAATGGCCTGGCCGCTGTCATGGCAGGAGAAGCAGGCCGCGGTGATCGGCGAGATCACCAGGGTGGTCCCCGCCGCCGGCGTCGTGATGCCGGTGTTGGCGTTATAGCCGAAGTTGGCACCATAATTGGTCCCTGCCGTGACGAAGGGCGACAGGCTGATGCCCGCGACCGGCGTACCGGTTATGCCGTTACTCCAGAGCAGGCTGCTTACCAGCTCCGGCGTATAGGTGTAGATGGGCGGGGCGCCGTGCCCCGGGTTGATAGCGGCGCTGAAGTCATACATGCCCGGAATATGGCAGGACTCGCAGTTGTTCAGGACGCCCGGATAGCCGACATGGCCGAAGCCTAGGGTGTTGGCCGCGGTCGCCTCGTAGGTAAAGGCGTTGGTGCGGATGCTCGCCCCGTGGATGGCATGGACCATATCCTTAACATTGACGGACCAGCCGCCGCCATCGGTCTTATGCCCCGTATCCCGGTTCGGATAGTGGCAGAAGGAGCAGGTCTGCGCGTCATTGCGCTGGCCGGCGTGGAAATTGGGGCCCACGCCGATTTGGGCGTGACAGCCGTTGCATTTGGCGTTATCCACGATCAAGCGCCGTCCCGTGTAGCCCGTGGCCACCTTCCAGACGTTCGGCGCCGGGACGCTGATGCCGCCGGTCCCGCCGACGCCGGCATTGACCGTGCTCGGATTGGGCGTGTAGGGATATTTGGCCACATCGATCTGGGTAAGCGGCGGCGTTGCTGACAACGAATAGGTATAGCCCACCCCGCCGGTCAGCATCTTCGCCGTATCGGGGATGAAGACGCCTGTCAGGGTGATCGTGTAGTAGCCGCTGGCGTCCGGACCGGTCATGGTACCCTGGGCAGTCGCACCCAGGTTGGCGCCCTTCGTGTCCTTGCCGTCCCCGCGCCACATGTTCTTGATATAGGTGCTGGCCGTGGCATTGTAGTCCGCCGGGGCCGCGATGCCATCCTGGGGTACGGACCAGGCAAAGTAGACGCTCGGCGCACCGACGTAACCGGCCATCATCTCCGTCGTCACACCGGCGGCGTAGGTCTGGAAGACCACGTCAGTCCCGTTTTTCTTCAGTTTGAACGTGATGGCGGGATTGAATTTCAGAGGATCCGTCGCATTGGCGACTTTCGTTACTTCCTTGACATCGTAGGCGATACTGTTTACGCCGGCGGGCAGATTAGTCTGCGAGCCCACAAGGTAAGAGGCATTGGTGTTGCCGTTCGTGCCGCCCAGATAGGTGTTGTTCGGATCGGGCGCCGTCACGGGCTTGTGAACCGCGTCCGGTGAGAAGGAGGTGCTGTTCACATTATGGCAGGTAGCGCAATCCACATCGCTCGCCTGGGGAATATGGGCTGTCCCGCCCACCTTGGCGTTGGCGCCGGTGGCGAAGTTTATGTTGTCATGGCAGGAGCCGCAGGCCTTCCGGCTCGGTTTTTCCTTCCAGTTGAGGGCCTGGGGCTGCGTGGCCGTGTCCTCGACATGGCAGGTGCGGCAGTTGGTGATGGGCTGCGGATAAACAATGTGGTTAAAATGGACATCGGCGTAATTGTAGCCCGTCTTGGTGAGCTCTTCGCCCATGTGGATCTTGTGGATCATGGTGACAAACTCGCCCACCACTTCGCCATCAGCCACATAGGTCGTTCCGGTGAAGGCGCCGCTTACGGAAGTCGAAGCTGTTTGTCCATTGGCACGCTGGGAAGTATGGCACATCATGCAGTATCTTACGTCGCCGCGGCCGCCATGGGGCGTGCTGACGCCGAGCTTGGTATGGCAGGGCAGACAGGCCTCGGTCTTGACGATGTTGCGCAGTTCCGTCGGCGTGGCGCTCGGGTTAGCCGGAACGAAGTCGAAGAACATGATCTTTTCGTTTTTGAAGTTGGTCACGGACGTGCCGGTCGAGGTCAGGGCCGCCGCCGGAGCGGTCCGCGCCTGGACCGCCACGCGGTGGGTCAGGTTGGCGTCATAGGTTACACCATAGGCCGACACCCCTTTAACATTCTTGCCGAACTTGACGGTGTAAGAACCATCGCCGTTGTCCAGCACGGTGTAGCCGGAATCGGTGCCGGGACGGGAGGTGGCGCTGGATACCATATAGCTGAGCCACTCACTCGGGGCGCCGCTCGCGGCGGGCTTGAGCTGCGCGATGGCCATACTGAAGGACTTCAGCCCCCGGATGCCCTTGCCGGTGGCCTTATTCGTCACCTGAAAGCTGACGATCGGATTGTTGCCGGGGATGGCGACGTTCGAGATGACGCCGTCTAAAACGATATTGTTAAGCTCGTCGCCCGTCAGGGCGTTGGCGTCCTGCGCGGGGAGGAGTGATTCCTTAAGGACGCCCGTCAGGCTGAGGCCGCTCGTGTTATAGGCCAGCACCTGGCCGCCGTACTGCGTGACCAGCTGGGCAACCGTCGTGTAGCTCTGGCCCGCGGGCAGCGCATTGCCTGTCTCTCCCAAAATACCCGTCAGCCCCAGGGAGCTGGACACGGTCGAGGCGATGTTGGTGCTCGCCTGGCTGATGACGATGGAAATGGCGTTGCTGACACCGATGCCCGCCGCCGGGGGATTGCTCAGGTCAATTGGGACAACGGTGTAAAAGGGCGTTGCCGATTTGTTGGTTGAGGCCTTGAAGACGAGTAGCGACTTCGTGGCCGGCAGTGTGAAGGTCAGACCGCTGAAAGAACCGTCGGCATTAATCGCGGTCGAACCTAAAACGGTCGAGTCGGCGGCATTCAAAACGGAAACGGTGCCGCTCAAGGGATCCGTGACCGCGCTGACGATCTTGCCCAGCGTCTTGCCTGTGTCGCCATCGCTGCTTACCGTGCCGCTTACGGTGAGTGATGTCCCCTTTTCTCCGGGGACGACGGTCCCGTCTCCTCCGCCGCTACAGCCTGCTAAGGGCAGCAGCACAAAGGCAACGAGGATTAAAAGATACCAAAAATTCCTGCGTTTCATCTTCTACTCTTCCTCCTAATTTGATTTTAACCACCTTTTTAATTCCCCCCGTGTCCTTCTTGAGATACACTAGGTGACCTTGAAAAAATGGCCTATGCACTTGGTTAGTTTTATTAGCAATGAATGTGCCATCTTGATCGCGGAATAAAAACGAAGCGAATCAACTTATTATAAGAAGTTAACTCCGGTCCTGGCCAAAGGACGTAGTGATATGACCGCCCCGGTTGGTGATTTCACCAGCTATCCCTCTTTTCCGCCGGAACTGAGACCGGGCATCCCTTGCGCAACTACTCTTAGAAATGGAAGATTTAACCGCCGGGCAATTCATGGCACAATAATTGCGAATTGAGTGTGTGAAAAAGTACCATTTAGCATTGGCGGATTAGTAAAAAGTCATTTTTAACTGTCACTGCGCCCCAGACCTCTGGTGCAGCCCGGGGGGGAGGGATCGCAATCGCGCGGCAATGGCGTGAGATTGCTTCGGGCTACGCTTTCGCAATGACGGCTAATGTGTTCCTGGCAAGGACCGGATGTTTGACTTTTAGCGAGTGCGCCAGCATCAGATAAGGTAGGGGAAATGAAAAAAATTCTGGTTGTGGACGACGAACCCCTCTTCCTCCAAGGATTGGGAAAGGCGCTGCAGAGCGACTCCACGGAAGTGAAGACAGTGTCAACAGGCCAGGCAGCGCTGGAGGAAGTCACGGCAACGCCTTATCAAATTTGTTTCCTCGATATTTGTCTTCCTGACCTTGATGGGGTGCGGGTGCTCAACAGGATCAAGGAAATCTCCCCCCAAACAAAAGTGGTCATGATGACGGCGGGCGTCGTGAACAGTGCCATGCAGGAAAGCATCGAAAAGAACGCTGACATGTTCCTTCCTAAGCCTTTCGATCTCCTGCAGGTAAAGATGCTGGCCAAAAATATCATGGAGAAGTAAGGTCCCTCAATACCTATGTTTCCTCCGCTTATAGCCGAGAAGTAAGGGCTACTATTCCCCTTTTATATTGTCTAATCCCCCTCTCGGGGTCGGTATCGGGATCGCTATCGACGCCTTTTGCACAACGCCGAATTTGTCATTGCGAGCATCTGACGCCAGTGCTCCGCACCGGCGTTACTAATGTAAGAAACTCATGCTGTCATTGCGAGGCGTCCCTCGGACGCCGTGGCAATCTCTCACCGCTCGGGATTGCTTCACTACCCGCCACGCTGTTGCGAGGCACGACAGTGCCGCGGCAATCTTCGGCTACGGCTCACCGCAATGACAAATGAAGTTTCTTGGAAGGAAGCCGAAGGTTGACGAAGCTCATAAGGGATGAGATTGCCACGGCGCACACGCGCCTCGCAATGACGGCAAGCAAGTTGTACAAAGTCGCAAAGGGGGAATATATCATCTCCCCTCTTTGTCAAAGAGGGGTGGGGGGGAGATTTATGTCTAAAAAGAGAGGGAGGCAACAATTTGTTGCCTCCCTCTCTTTTTTTTTAACGAAAAAACTTATTTTAATCTTTGGGCCTTAGGCTACCACTATCGGGTAGCGGAAGGCATCGATAGCGATTGCGATACCGATACCGACCCCGAAAATTAGTCCTGTCAGACTTTCTCCTGCATCCCTACCTGACGGGGACATGGGCAAAGTCAGGTCCCAGCAGCAAGCCCGTCTTGTGGCAGGCAATGCAGGTTTCCGTGGCCGTGGCGCCGGTGCCCACCGTACGGCTGTCGGCGTGGTTCGCCGCAATGGCCGTGTCATGGCAGGAGACACAGGTCCCCTTCACCGCCAGCAACCCGCGCACATTGTCGTCCAGGGCGGCATTGTTCTGATTCGCTCCTGTATCGGTCGTCGTCGCCAGCGCACCTACCGGCAAGGGCAGGCCGAAAGCAGCCGTATCGACGTGGCAGGCCAGGCAATCGCGGCGATCCTTGGGGTACTTCACCTCGCCGAAATCAATGGGGGTGGCTCCAAAGCCGTAAATAATGTAGCCCCGGCCGCCGGTCGTCAGGGGAAGTTTGGCGAGATCGAGTTCTTCCCCCGTATGGATCCGGTGGATCATCACCTTGAATTGGATCGACTGTTCCGTCAAGCCATCGACCGCGACGGCCGGCGCCACGGGCCGCCGCCCCTTGTCCGTGGCATTGGGGTTGTGGCAGATGACGCATTCCTGGACACTGTTCTTCCGGTTGCCGCCGTGGAGCGACAGGGAGCCGCCGTGACAGCGGTTGCACTTGTCGATATCCACGGAAATGCGCCGCTGTTTGGCCGGGTCCGTCACCTGGGCCCCTGTGGCCAGGTCGAAGTAATACTGGATTCCGTCACCGCTCGCCCGGACCGTGCGTGTCAGTTTGGTCACCGTGGCCGGGATCGTATAGTTTTTCGTCCCTTCCAGGCCGATGACGCCGATGCCCGCGGCGCCGTTGGGTATCGGCGTGGCAAAGGTGATGGTAAAGCTGCCGTCGGCATTGGCCGTGGCGGTTGTCAGGGCTTGCGACAAAGGCTGTCCGAAATTACCCAGTCCGTCGTTTACATAGTCTGCCTGCCGGAAATAGCCCAGCTTGAGAGTGAAACTATTGCCCACGGGCGAAACAGGATTGCCGTCCTTATCGGTAATTTTGAAAGTAACGGTTGGGCTCTGGCCCACCTTGGCCGTGGCGGGGTCCACGGCGAGAATCTCGAAATTCAGATCGTCCCGACCCGTCGCCGGATTCACAAAGAGGGAAGATTTTTCAAAGATCGTATGGTTGCCAACCACGGAAAACTGGTAGGAGTTGTCACCCGGCAATTGCGGTGTGTGGCAGCCCGTGCAACTGCCGTCGGCCTGCGGGCCGGCGCTGTGGCCCAGGGACGGCACGTTCGTCAGCTGGGGCGTAAAGATGCCCGCCGCCAGCGTCGCATCGGCGACCGCCACGGTTGCCGCGCCATCGAAGACCCGGGTGTCGTGACAGGTGGTGCAATTCTCGCGCGTCGCCGAGCTTTGCGTCTTGTCGATCTGGCCCGTCGCCGGATTCAGGGCATATTTCCACCTGTTGCCGTCCCGGCCGAAGGGCTTGCCGTTAATGTCCGTGGTCGGAAGCCCGCTCAGGTTCGTGGCGGGAGTATTGTCGCTGTTCGGATGGCACTTGGCGCATTCCACGGGTGTGCCGGAGTTCCCGATAGGGGCGCCGGTCAGGGACAAGGCGGTGCTGCTGTCCGTGGAAATGAAGGGGTGGCCGACATTGAAGAAATCATGCTCATTGATGGCAAACCCGAGGCCCGGGACAGGCAGAAGAGCTTTGAGCGCCACATTGCCGGGCAGTTTTTTGCCCATATGGATCTTATGGACGAGGGCCTTGAGATCAAAGGAAACGCCGTTGATAACGAGTCCCGGATAAGCGGGGTTGGCGGGATCGGGTGGATTATGGCACAGGACGCACAGGGCGACCTCCCGCAGCTTGCCCTCATGGGGATGTTCCCTCTGGCCGATATTCCCGTGGCATTCATTGCAGCTGGAAGTGGCCACGATTTCCCGGGTGCTCGTCACCGGCTGCCTGTCGGGACGGAAGTTCAGGTAAACATTGCGCACCTGCTGGAAGTTGGTGCCGGCCAGGGAGATGATGTTGCGGCTGATCTCGATCGCCACCGTATGGGTGCGCGTATCGGCGGGATTTAAGGTGATCCCCCCCAAGGTCTGGACGGCATTGGTGATATCCGTTGCAAAGGTGTAGGTATAGGTTCCCGTGCCGACGGTCTGCAACTGACCCGGCAGCGGCGTCTCCGCTCCCGGCCGGGTGGCATCCAGGGGGTCTTTGATGAAATTTTCATAATTGCCATCGTTCCTGAGCCGGGCAATCATGAACCTGATGCTGCCCACACTGCCCGTGAGCGTCGCGGGGTTGAGCGGCTGGCCGTTTTCATTGAGCAGGCGAAAGGTAACCACCGCGGGATTGTTGACGGTGATAGCGGTGATTTCCGCCTGGATATTGCCATCCGTGCTGACGAGGCCGGCCGTTGTGGATAGGGAGGCCGGCTGCCCTTCCTTGTTGTCGCTACTGCATCCTCCTAATAACGAAACCAGGCTGATCACGGTTAGCGCAAAACTTAGCAAGATATATCTACGCATGGGAAACCCTCCTTTGTAAATTTATTAAAAAGTATCGTGGCATTGGATGCAGCTCCGACCGCCGCTCTTACTCCGAAAGTTATCTTTGACGGAACCCCAGTTCCGCGGATGGGGATTCACCCGCAAACCTGTCCGGGCGCTGTGGCACCTGAGGCAGACGTCGCCTTCCGCATGGCAGGTCTGGCAGGCGCGCAAATTGCGGCGTGCCTCAGAGGCATGCCCGGCAGCCCATTTATGACTGGGCAGGAGACCGTTGGGATGGCAGGTCTGGCACTGGGCAGGCGTAAAGCTGGCATGAGTGGGTCCGATGCTGGAAAGAGGGATGTCCCGGAATTGCCGGCGATGGGACTGAAACTGCAGATCGACGCCCTGGAACTTGCTGTGACAGGCGGTGCAGTATTTCTGGTCATGGCAGCGATTGCAGCTCTGGGGGCTGTTCAAGGCCTTCAGGGGATGGATCTCCAGGAAATCGTTCCGGTGGCTTTTCGGCACATAGTCGCGCCGGTAATTCCGCGTCGAGAGCTTGGCATCGATCCCGCCGCCCGTGTGGCAATCGAGGCAGGAGGCCTGGTCGTGACACTCGATACAGTTGCTCGCGCCCCGGGCCGCCGGAAGGCGATGGGTCCTCAGCCAGTCAGCGTCATGATTGGGGGCAATTCCCTGACCCCGGTGGCAGTCGTTGCATTCGGAGATCTTCATGGTTGCGTAATCTTTATGGGCCTCTTTCTGGGCGACGGCCTGTGTTATGAAGGCCACGGAAATTGCCGTGCACAGGGTAAGCAATAGGAAGCTCAAGAATAATTTCTTCACAGGTACACCCCCTTTCTAAAAATCGTAATCAAAGACAAAACGTCCCCGCATGTTGCTGTCAAAGGTCTTGTTGTAACTCTCTTCGACGCGCAAAGAGGCCGCCATCTTTTCGTTCAACCGGTATTTGGCGCCCAGCCAGTAATTCCTGGCTGTTTGTTCGCCCGTCATGTTATCCCGCTGATAAACATCGTAGGCCACGCCCCCGGCTAACCGGAGTTGTTTGGTGGCATCATAGTTCACGTCCAGGGTACCGCCGTTCAAGTCGCCCCCGAAGCCGTTCCTCCGGTCGTAATCGATGTCAATGGTCAGGGTTTCGCGGGGACGAAAGGTGAAGCCGACCAGATAGACATGTCCCCGGCCGTCTTCGTCGCCGAAATCCTGCCATGTGTAGCCGCCGTAGATAGCCACCTTTTCGCTCAGGCTGTACTCGGCCCGGGCCAGGGCTTCCTTGTAAAGGTTAACGGCGAAGACCGAAAAGATGGAAGTAGTATCAAAAGTAGGATAACTCTGGAAAAACTCGCCCGTGAGTGACAGGTTGGTGAGTGGGAAGACCTTGACCCCGCCCAGGACCTCACTGAAGACCTCGGCCACCACGTCATAGCGGGTGTTGCCATAGAGCTTTACCATATTTAACAGGTAGTGTTTGAAGGATGCGCCCAGCATATCCCTGGCGACATCGTACTGGTCCCACTTGCGGAACCAACTGATTTCCAGGTCCGTATTCCGGAAGCCCTGCAGATAAGCGGACAGGCCCGCGGCATAATCGCCCGTGTGGCCCAATTCTCCGTCCAGGCCGAAGACGACGTTGCGCCCCCCGAGGAAGGTAAAACCAATGGGTCCGACATTCTTTACATCGAGGCGGGCGCCATCGATGAGGGAACTTTCTGCGGAGAGGTTGGTAAACTGTCGACCTACCCGGGCGTCGTACTTACCGGCGCTGTCGCGATAGTCCCCATAGAAGTAGTAAAGGCGGCCGTTTGCCTTGTCTTGGCTGTCATCCGCCCTTTCCAGGATCGCCCCGCCCCGGCCGTAGCCGTGCAGGGAAAACTTGCCTGCCTTGTCCAGGTTCGTGGCGGCAAAGCGCAGATACTGGGCAAGTTCGATTTGCCGACCGTTGTAAAAATCATTGAACCAGAGAAACTGTGTTGAACTTCTGCCCCTGATCTCCATCGCCCAACTGCTGGTAACAAAAAGCATCGAGACTAATAATGGGAGCAAAGTACGTCTTAATACGTCCATCGCCATCGATTGTCCCTCCTCCCTTCCGGATTAATTTACGCAACTTGTGGGTCTTTTGATAAATAGCCACATCCTGTGAACAATGTCAATAAAAACGTGGACCGCTCAGGGCGGGAGGTCATTCCAGATTGAACTTCTTGAGTTGATACCGGAACGAATCATAACTGATGCCCAGGAGTTTTGCGGCCTTCGTTTTGTTGTTCCCGGACCTGTCCAGGGACTGGACAATCAGGTCCTTTTCAAAGGCATCAAGCGATATCCCCTCGTCAGGCAGGGTGTAGCGCCCCCTGTCCGCACTGTCAGGGCATTTCGCCAGGCCGCTTATCTCGGCCGGCAGATGTTCCGGCATGATGATGCTGACATTCTTGAGCACCACAATCCCCTGGACCACGTTTTTCAGTTCCCGTACGTTGCCCGGCCAGGGATAAGCGGCCATGATTCGTTCGGCTTCCGGCGAAAAACCCGCCACCGCCCTGTTGTAATCTTTGGCAAAAGCGGCCAGAAAATGGTTGGCCAGGATGGGGATGTCCTCCTTTCGTTCCCGGAGCGGCGGGACGGCGACGGAGAAGGCATTGAGCCGGTAGTACAGATCCATCCGAAACGCCCCCTCCTTCACGGCCTCATACAGATCCCGGTTGGTGATGGCAATGACCGTGACCTCGACAGGGATTTCCTCCTGGCCGCCGATGCGCCGCACCGTCCTTTCTTCCAGCACCCGGAGCAGTTTGCTCTGCAGACTGATCTTCATCTCGCCGATCTCGTCGAGGAGCAGGGTCCCGCCGTCGGCTACTTCAATAAGCCCCTTTTTACTTCTCCGGGCGTCTGTAAAAGCGCCTTTTTCATAGCCGAAGAGTTCACTCTCCAGAAGGGTATCGGGCAGGGCACTGCAATTGATGGCGATAAAAGGCACGGAAGAGCTGAGTTCTGCGCCGTGCATCATCTGATGGATGTTACGGGCAATGACTTCTTTGCCCACACCGCTTTCGCCGGTAATGAGAATACTGGAAACATGGGCTTCGGCGATCCTCTCCACCTTTTCCTTCAACTCCCTTTTGGCCTTTGATTCCCCGAGAAATTCGTTTTCAAAAAAAGAGGAACTGATCTTCCTCAGGTATTCCAGCTCTTCTTTTAATTTTAAGTTTTCCAGGGCCTTGGCGATCACGATCTTGACTTCATCCATGTTGAAGGGTTTCGTTAGATAATCCCGCGCCCCGATCTTCATGGCCTTGACGGCCGTTTCAGCCGTATCGTCGGCGGTGAGCATGATGACTTCCAGCACGGCTTCCGCATGCTTCAATTCCTCCAGCGTATCCATGCCGCTCTGTCCCGGCAGATTAATATCCAACAAAACCACATCGGGATGCCAGGACTTGATTCTTTCCGCGAGCCCGCTCCCGCCGGCTTCCGCGCGCACCTCGTAGCCTTCCCGTTCCAGGGAACGCGACAGCATCGAGAGAATCAGGTCATCATCATCAACGAGATAAATTCGCCCCGGACTTTTCACCCCACCACCCCTTTCTCTTCACCTCGTATTGTCCAATGTAAACCACAGAGATCACAGAGAACAGCTCGTTTAGAGAACTCAGAGGTCCTCTCCGTGTGCTCTGTGGTTCCCTGTTTCATCCTCTCATCTCTTCACTTTTGACCGGCAAGATCACCCGAAAAGTCGCCCCGGCGCCGGCATTGTTCAGTGCTTCAATGGTACCGCCATGCTCTTCCACGAGCCTCTTGGAAACAGCCAAACCCAGCCCCGTTCCTTTCCCTTTGGTGGTAAAGAAGGGCTGGAAGATCTTTTCCCGCAGCTCTTCGGAAATGCCCTTTCCCGTATCCTGCAGCTCGATGACGATCGTCTCATCCTTTTTTTCATAGTGCGTGCGCGCGGTAATGGTGCCTCCTTCCGTGATGGCATCGGCGGCATTCAGGAACAGATTTAAAAAAACCTGTTGCAGCTGCTGGGGATCGCAAATTGTTTCGGGAAGATCCGGATCGATTTCCGGTACGATCTTCTTACGGGAATTGCCCGAGATGAAGGAAGGGTGCTGCGCGATAAAAGAAATGGTTTTGTTGAGGATCTGATTAACATTGACCGTTGTCGGCTGCGCGGCAACGGGCCGGGCATAGTTGAGCAGGTTGCGGATCAACAATTCCATGTGCCGGATCTGCTCGATGATTTTTGCCAGGACGGCCTTATCCCTCTCTTCCAGATTGAGCTCCGCCAGCAGCACCTCAATGGAAACCTTGATACCGGCCAGAGGATTCCTGATTTCATGGGCGAGTCCGGCGGCCATTTCCCCGCAGACCCGCAATTGCTCCGTCCTTTGCAGCTCCTGCATCTGTTTTTTCAGAGAAGCAACCATATCATTAAAAGAATCGGCAACTTCCCCGAATTCACCCTGCAAACCACGGATCCGGTGATCCAGATCGCCGGCCTTCAAACGGCGCGTGGCCTCGAGGAGGCTTTTCACCGGCCCGGCAATGCCGTTGATCAAATAAAAGGCCAGTCCGATGGCAAAAAAAGGACCGACCGTCACCAACAGAAAAAGGAGGTTTTTTCTCTTTTTTATCTTGCCGAGGATGTCCAGTTCCCGTTTTTCCAAATTCATGCTCGTAAAGGTCATGATCCCCTCTATCCTCCTGATCAGACCGTTACCCAACTGCAGGGCCGCGTCAGCCTGACGCTCCCAGCCAGGGGAGAGCGGCGCAGGATTCAAGATCACCTGCGCCTGGCGCTGGTATTCCTCAATCTGATTCTTCAAGTCATGGATGGTCTGCACGGGAGAACCGGTACGGTGACAGTTAAGGCATCTGTTGATCGTCGCGGTCAGGTTTACAGCCTCATCCGCGTCCACTCTCTCCGCATAGCGTGTGCCCCGGAGCTTGATTTTATCCTGGTCTCTCTCCACGCTGGCCAGGAGGTTTTTCCTCAGGGCGATCGTATGGTGCAGTTGGGAGAGACCGTGCAGCTCCAGGATGGTTCTTTCCATCGTGGTGACGATATAGAAACCGCCCACCAGGAACATCAGGGCAAAAAGGCTTAAGCCAAGGACAATTTTTTTCTTCATCGCTTATTACTCAGGGACAAAGGGGCAAAGGCACAGAGGCACAAAGTCATTGTGCCCATTTGTTGTTTAATTTCTGAAACCATGATGTTTATTCGCGACTTGCCTCGCTTGGTCGTTTTTTTTGTCTATCTCTGTGCCTTTGTGCCTTTGCCCCTCTGTGCCTGCTATAGTTACTGTGCGCCTCCGTAGCTATGGAGCCCCGAGAGGATCAGGTTCACTCCCAGGTAACAAAAGATCGTGGCCAGGAAACCGACAATCGACAGGACGGCCGCTCTTGTCCCCCGCCAGCCCCGGGTTACCCGGGCATGGAGATAGGCCGCATAGATGAGCCAGACGATGAGTGACCAGGTTTCTTTGGGATCCCAGCTCCAGTAAGTTCCCCAGGCCACGTTTGCCCAGAAGGCGCCCGTCACGATGCCGATCGTCAAGAGTGGGAAACCGATGGCGATCGTCTTGTAGCCGATCTCGTCGAGCGCCGCGGCCGGGGGGAGAAAGCCCAGGACAGTGCCCCCGGATTTGGCAGGCTGTTCGGTCTTGAACTTGAAAAGGTAGAGGATGCTGACGCCAAAGGAGACGGCAAAAGCCGCATAGCCGACAAAACAGGTCACCACATGGGAAATCAGCCAGTTACTCTGGAGTGCCGGAACAAGAGGCTGGATCTCGTTGGGATTGAGCGAAGCGTAGGCCATGATGATAAAGGGAAAGGGGGCGACAAAGGCGCCGATGGTCCTGAGCTTGAACTTCCTTTCCAGAATGAGGTAGATGAGGGCGATGGTCCAGGCAAAAAAGACCAGGGATTCATAAAGATTGGTCAGGGGCGCCCGTCCGATCCCCAACTGGTAGGATTCGTACCATCTCATGCCAAAGGCAACCGTCTCTATGAGCACCCCCGCCGCCATGACGGCCGTGGCCACCTTGCCCAATCCCTCCGACCGGAAAGCCAGGTAGGAAACGTAAAGCACCATGGCAAAAAAATATACAAATATGGATATCCCAAACAGCAATGAATTGGTCATTAAGTAATCTCCTTAAATTGATGAATTATTACCTCCGCTTCTCTGATGAAAGCGGCGCGGTTTTTATTAGCCGTTCCGCCCACGGCAACTTCTATCCGGCCTTTTTTGTCCTTTTTCACGGTCACCCAAAGTTTTTTGTGGGACAGAAAAAAAGCGGCCATGATCCCCCCGATAAGCATTAAAGAGCCGATCCAGACGAACCATTCGCCCGGGTCCTTATTTACCTGCAGCCCCGTGTACCGTTTCACCTGGACTTCTTTGACCCGGAAATAGTATGGGCTGCGACGCGCCCGGTCATAATCTGGTTCCTGAACCAAGAGCCAGATGCCTTGCGGCGCCCCTCCTCCGGGGTAGATGTTGACTCCCAGGGCCGTCCCCCCCTCCGATCCGTCGGGTTTGTGAAAATGTTCTTGATAATCCGCCACTTCCAGCTGATCTTGCGTCCCGGGGACAGCGATCTTCTGGCCAAAGGGAGCCACCACTGCACCTTGCGACCGGCCTTCCTGATCCATTATCTCCAGATGGACCTTATCGGGCAGGGTCCCGTAGCTGGACTGGTAGAAGGAAATGCCGGCCACGGTCAGGGGGTCGTTCACCCGGATGGTTTTTCTCTGGAGCTCCCGGCCCTGTTGCGTGACCGTGAGATCGCTCCGGTAGTCCTTCGGCATGCCGTTGGGATAAAAATCAACGGCAAAAGCATTGCACTTTACGGTAAAATTAAGGTTTTGCACCTTACCGGCCCGGGTTTCCACGCGGGAGACTTCCTCCCCCTCGAAAATGGTTACGTAACCTTTATAACCGAAAAAAGAGCCGATCAAGGCGCCGATGAAGATGACCAGCACGCTGATATGGGTGAAAAAAAAGGCTAGACGGCTATATTTCCCCTTTTCAAAAAAGTAATGGCGGCTGCCGTCTTCCGTTGGCGTGAGTACGTACTTGCCCGTGAAGTTTTTTCCCAACAGTTCCTTGATCTTTGTTTCCACGGTCTCCAGGGGTAGATTATACTTAATCTTCTCCAAGGGGTTTAAGGTTTTTTCCAACTTTTCGTCGAGAATCAGGTTTTTCTTGCGCAGGCCCGCCATCAGGGGCTGATAACGGTCCAATGTGCAGGCCAGGAGATTCAGGGCGAGCATGGCCAGGCAGGTGATGAACCACCAGCTGTGATACATATCGAACAATCCGAGCTTGTTAAAAAGCTCGACCGTAGAGGGCTGGTAGACCCGGTAGTATTCATGGAGGGGTTTATTCTGTTCGATAACCGTACCGGCAATGGAGAGAACGGATAGTATCAGTAAGAGAATTATGACCAGTTTGAGGGAGGTAAAGAAGTTCCAGATACGATCGGAAAAACTCTTTTTATTTGAAGCACTTTGTTTGTTTAAGGGCACAAATGTCCTCGCTTTCTAAAATACAAAAAGCCCTCCATCCGTTACACTGGGGAGGGCTTTTGCTGTGGGAAAAATGCATCGGGGTTACTTTTTGTGGCACTTGGCGCATTCGGAAACGGCAAAGGCCTTCTTACCGTCATGGCAGGCGCCGCAAGACTTGCCAGCCTTCATGTCGTCCATCTTATGGGCGCCTTTTTTCATGGGGAAGAGCTTGGGCTTCGTGTGGCAGTCCGCGCATTTCAGTTTGGCATCGGCATGGGATTTGCCGTCAAAAACAACCTTACCCGTCGTTTTCTCGTCCCACTCCACCTTCTTGCCCGTACCTACGGCCAGGGCGCCGCCTGCTAAACTCAAGACGAAACAGGCCGCCACCACCATGATAAAAAATTTCTTCATACGATACCTCCCTCGAATATGAATTTCCGCCCTACTTAGTATGATTGCCCGACACGTGTCAAGAAAAATTATCCTTTTTACCTCCGGGAAGGTGTTGTTGTTTTCACACATCGGGGCTATACTTGCCCCATGACTCTCATCAACATAAAAGCCATCGCCCGCAAAGAATTTTACCATCTCCTCCGGGATTACCGCAGCCTCTACCTGGCCTTTGCCATCCCGCTGCTCCTGATCCTGCTTTTCGGGTACGCGCTCAGTCTCGATGTGAACAACATCCCCACGGTCGTAGTCGATCAGGACCGGACCGACTTGAGCCGTGATTTCCTCCGCAAGCTGGAAGCCTCATCCTATTTCACGATCCTGGCCTATCAGACCTCTTCGGCCGAGGCGACACTTTTCCTGGATGAAGGCCGGGCGGCCCTCGCCGTCATCATCCCCCCGGGCTGGACAGCAAAGTTACGTGCCGACCGGGCCGCCCCCATGCAGTTCATCCTGGACGGAAGCGATCCGAATTTTGCCAATCTCTCCCGGAGCTATGTTACCGCCTTCATTGAACAGTTTAACGGGCAGCTGGCCCACGCCTTTCTTAACCGCCAGGGTTTAAGAACCATCAATCCGCCCGTGGAAGGGCGCATCCGTGTCTGGTTCAACGAAGAGCTGGAAAGCAGAAACTTCATCGTCCCGGGCATTATGGCCATCATAATTATGATTGTCGGCGCCATGCTCACCTCCCTGGTCATCGCCAGAGAATATGAAAACGGCACCATGGAAACGATCCGGTCGCTCCCCGTCACGGCCGGGGAATTCCTCCTGGGCAAGGCCTTTCCTTATTTTTTTATTGCCTTGACCGACGTGCTCATCTCCGTGCTGATGGGCCAGCTTCTTTTCGGCGTGGTCATGAAGGCGAATTTCCGGCTCCTGCTCCTGGCCTCTTCCCTCTACATTGCCGTGGCGCTCTCCCTGGGGCTGTTCATCTCCAGCGTGACCAAATCACAGCTCGTTGCCAACCAGACCGCGGTGCTCGTCACCTACCTTCCCTCCCTGCTGCTTTCCAATTTTGTTTTCCCCGTGGCCAACATGCCCCAGGTGCTCCAGATCCTGACGGCAGTCGTCCCGGCAACCTATTATATAAAGATCTTAAGCGGCATCTATTTGAAAAATATCGGGTTCCTCCATCTTTGGCCGAGTTTCGCCGTACTGGCGATCATGTTTCTGGTCCTTGCCGGCCTGAATTGGGCGGCCCTGAAAAAGGAAGGACTCTCATGAACTGGCTCGCCATCCGGGAACTGATACGAAAGGAGTTCATCCAGCTCTTCCGGGACAAAAAAAATCGCCCCATCTTAATCATTGCCCCCCTCCTGCAACTGCTCGTGTTCGGCTACGTGGTCAATTACGACGTCAAGAATGTCCGGGTGGCCCTGTGCGATCAGTCGCAGACCAGGGAGAGTCGCCTGGTAGGTAGCGCGCTCGCGGCCAACGGGATCTTCCAGATTACCCATCACGCCGGCAACGACCGTGCGTTAGAGCAGTTGCTTCTCACCGGAGCGGTGGACCTGGCGGTGAAGATTCCTCCTGATTTCAGCAGCCTGATCCACAAGAACCGGACAGCCCCCATCCAGATCCTGGCTGACGGCAGTATGAGCAATATGGCCTCCATCCGCCTGGCTTATACGGCGGCCGTCATCGAAGGCTTGAATCGGACCTTCCGGGACGAACTTTACCCGCAAAGGCTCGAAGCGGGCCGGATCGACGGGCGGATCCGGACCTGGTACAATCCCAATCTCGACAGCCAGTATTTTTTCGTCCCCGGAATCATCGCCTTCTTGATCATGCTGCTTTCCCTGCTCCTCACCTCCCTGGCCATCATCAAAGAAAAAGAGGCCGGCACGATGGAGCAGCTGATCGTCACCCCTTTGCAACCGCTGGAACTCATTATCGGAAAAACTATTCCCTATATTATCATCTCCCTGACCCAGATGGTTGTCGTGACGCTCTTTGCCCTGGTCTGGTTCAGCTTGCCCCTGGCCGGCAACGTGGCCCTGCTTTTTGCCGCAGCCGCTCTCTTTCTCTTGAGCACCCTGGGCATCGGCCTTTTCATTTCCACCATTTCCGCAACCCAGCAGCAGGCGATGATGACGGTATTCTTCTTCATCCTGCCCCTCTTTATGCTGAGCGGCTTCGTCTTTCCCATCGCCAACATGCCCCTTTTTGTGCAATGGTTAAGCTATCTCAACCCCCTGCGGCATTTTCTCGTCATCATCAGGGGCATCTTCCTGAAAGGAGTCGGCTTGGCCATCCTCTGGGAACAATTTGCCGCCCTTACCGTGATCGGGCTCGCGCTCTTTGCCGGGGCGCTATACCGGTTCAGGAAACGGCTGGATTAAGGACGGCTTCGTAGAAAGTCCGGATGCTGCGTTGCGCTGCATCCTTCGTCACTGCGGCGTACATAAAAAGTACGCCTCATTCCTCAGGAATTGCGCGCCTTGCCTGCGGCGCTTTTTACGAAGCCGTCTCAATATGGCAAGTTTTTTAGACTTTTTACGAACTCATCAACGAAAGGTAACTATGACAAGACTATTCATTTTTGATTTCGACGGCGTCGTTGTCGCCTCTCTCGATACATACGAAGGCACGGTAAAGCAGTGCCTGGAGAAGATCGGACAGCCGATCGTCAGAAATCGTCAAGATTTTCTCGAATTGTTCGAAGATAATTTTTACGAGTCCCTGGTCAAAAAAGGCGTCAACCTGGAGGCCTTCATGGCCTGCTCCGGGGACATCCTTGCCCAGGTCGATTATGGAGCGATAGAACCCTATGCCGACCTCCTCCCGGTGCTGCAAAGCCTGCAGCGGGAAAACATCCTGGTAATCGTTTCCTCCAGCGACTCTCAGGATATCCGGCAGATCATGACCCGTTATCATTTAACCGATTATTTCCGGGATGTTTTCGGTTCCGATGTGCACCTCAGCAAAAGAGAAAAGATCCTCCAGGCCTTGGCCAAGCATCGCGTGCCCAAGGAAAACACCTTCTATGTAGGGGACACGACGGGCGACATCAAAGAGGGAAAGGCCGTGGGCGTGAGAACCATTGCCGTTACCTGGGGTTGGCATACCCGGGAACAGCTGCTCGCCCTCGCTCCCGATTATCTTATCGACAGCCCGGAACAATTATTGACGGTCTCGTAAAAAAGTCGGAAAAGGCATTTTACGAGACGTGATGAATTCGCGACTTCCTCTCTTCACTACTGTCTGTCTTGATAATTCCGCGCGCCTATGGCAGACTGTAAAACATCATAACCGAGGACGAAGAATAATGGCCCCCAACCGTTTCAATGAAGTGATCCTTATGGGGATCAAACAGGGTATTTCGGATATCCATATCGCCGGCGGGCAGCCGCTCATCTACCGGAAAGACGGCATCATCCACTATGACCGGACCATGGCCTGGAGTTACAAGGAGATAGACAACCTGGTCGAAGGCATGCTGACGGGGCGCCAGTTGCACACCCTGAAGCAACGCTGGTCGGTGGATTGCGCCTTGACGGTGAACCGGGTGCGAATCAGGATGAACATCTTTTATACCACCCGGGGTTTAAGCCTCGCCATACGCCTCCTCCCGGAGGTCATACCGGAGATCGCGAGCTTGAATCTCCATCCCTCCCTGCGGCAAATCAGGGACCTCAAGGCGGGCCTGGTACTGGTCTGCGGCAGCACCGGTTCCGGAAAATCCACGACCCTGGCGGCGATCCTGGAAGAAATCAACCAGACGCGGGCGGTACATATTATTACCCTCGAAGATCCCATCGAGTACCGTTTTCAGCCCAAGAAGGCCTTCATCGAACAGCGGGAAGTGGGCGTGCACGTCCCCTCCTTCAAGCAGGGTCTGCTGGACGTACTGCGCGAAGCTCCCGACATCATCCTCGTGGGCGAGCTGCGGGAACCGGACACCATCCGCCTGGCCCTGACGGCCGCCGAATCCGGCCACCTGGTTTTCGCCTCTCTCCACGCCACCGATTCGGAAGACGCGGTCTACCGGATCAACAACGCCGTCCCCGGAGAATCGCAGGACATCGTCCGCTATCAATTCGCCTCGGCGCTGTCCTGGCTGATCATCCAGCAATTGGTGTATGTGGAAAGCGCCGGTTTCCGCATCCCCGTGCTTTCCATCTTGAGAGACAGCGTGCCCGTTAAAAATATCATCCGGGAAAACAAGCTCAATCAGCTGGAGACGGCCATGCACACCGGCCGGGGCGAGGGGATGTACACCATGGATCGCTATCTCTCCGAGTTCATCAGCACCACTACTTCCTTTGCCCGCCCCTATAAGAGCGCCTGGAGCCCCGAGGAAACAACGGCTGAGCAGGACTACAAATCACCGCTTATCGATCCCAACGCCATCCAGGATATCGTATACACGGCCGCCGTGGATGCGCCCAAGGACCTGGAAAAGAAAACCAACAATCATAACAATGAAGAGCAGTACATAATCGAGGAGGCGCCGGACCTGGAGGAAGTGCTTTCCCAGATAAATAAATAGGGACAGCTTAGGTTCAAAGGGTGCCTTTGTGCCTCTGCCCCTCTGTGCCTATGCTAAGTCATCTGTGCCTTTGTGCCTTTACCCCTCTGTGCCTGTTCTCAAGTAAGCGGCCAGGGCTGCCTCCAGGCTGTACTCCGGCTCATAGCCCAACTCGGCCCGAGCGCGGGAGAGGTCAAGCGGCTGGTCCCGTGCGGGCGGTTTCTCACCCGGTCCGGAGGGGATCAATTCCACCCGGGCGCCGGGAACCAGTTCGCAAACCTTTTGCACGAGTTCCTGGGCCGAGTGGAGAACTCCCGTGCCGACATTGAAGGCCCGGCTGGACACCGAGGTTACGGTGCAGGCTTTTTCGGCAGCCTGAGCAACATCCTCCGCATAGACGTACTCGTTCCTCCCGAAGCGCGCCTCCCGGAGGCGGACCCTTTCCCCGCGCTTGACACCCTCCACCAGTTCGTTCATCACGATGCCGCCCGTCGACCCTCCCCGGTAGTGTCCCGGTCCGAAGACCGACGCCGGCCGCAGAATGAGCAACTCGAACCCGCCCAGATCCGCCATGGCGCCCAATAAATGCTCATTGGCGGCCTTCGTGGCGCCGTAGAGTCCGCCGCCGCTCAGGGGAAAATCTTCCCCGATCGGCTTGGCGGACGGAACATTCCAGTTGTAGGCGCCGAAAGAACTCATGAAGACGAGTCGCTTCACCTTCAGGACCCGCACCGCCTCGGCAACATGCATGCTCCCCTGGACGTTCACCATGAATCCGGTGTAGGGATGATCCGCCACCTTACCGCCGATGAGTCCGGCTGTATGCACAACCGTATCGATGCCATGCCGCATGATCACGGCAAACAGGGCCGGCAGGTCGCGCAGATCCGCCGCTTCCACAGCCAAACCTTTTTCCTCCCCGATAATGGAACGGATGTAACCTGGCTCGGGAAACACATCGTAGAGCACAACCTGGTTTCCTTGCTTGAGCAGCCGGCGGGCCGTATGGCAGCCGATCAGCCCGGCGCCGGTGATGAGCACGTTCATGATACCTCCCCCTTTCCTCGAAAGCATCTTGTCAAATATTAACCACAGAGATCGCAGAGAATATTCTGAGGTGCCTCCGTGCGCTCAGTGGTTCCATGTTTCATCCTCTTATCCTCGCAAGATTATCTTGCCGCGAGGCGCAATAATGTATAGTTTTTTCATTGCCTTGTCGAGAATAAAAAGTTAATATGCTAGTCATGACGGCAGAGACGAATCAGGAAGAACTTCACGCCCTGCAAAGGGAAAACCGGCATCTGCAAGAAATGATCGGGGCCCTGCGCGAGGAGATGGAAAGGATGAAGCTGGGCGAGCAGGAGCGCCTCCAGCAAGCCCTGGCCACAGCAAACGACGAGATCGGCCAGCTCAAAAAAACAGTTATGGCCCTGCGGGACGAACTGGAGCGCCGGAATATCGACTATGAGGAAAAACGCCAGGACCTCGAACAGACCGCCCGGGACGAGGCAAAACAGTTGCAAGAGATGATTACTGCCCTGCGCGATAAACTGGAAGGTTATGAAAAAAGATAGCCCTTTTAAAAAAACCCTCCCCGGACAGGAGAGGCGGCGCTCCTTGAACGATGCCGAGCTGCTCCTGGACATCTCCCGCACGATTGCCGCCTTCGAGACCCTCGATGAGATCCTCCACAGCCTCGTGGAGGTCACCACCCGGGAATTAAAGGCCGACCGGAGCACGATCTTTCTCAATGACAGCGAAACAGGGGAGCTCTATTCCCGTGTGGCCCAGGGCAACTTCCTGCGGGAAATAAGAATCATGAACAACACCGGCGTGGCCGGACACGTCTTTACCAGCGGCGAGGGTCTGATCGTCCATAACGCCTACAAGGACCCCCGCTTCAACCGCGCCGTGGACGAAGAAACCGGCTATACCACCAAGACGATCCTCTGCGTCCCCATCCGGACGATCAAGGGTGAGATCATCGGCGTCGCTCAGGTCCTGAACAAGAAAACGGGCCGCTTCACCAAGGCCGATCAGAAGTTCCTGGAGGCGATGACCACGCAGGCCGCCATCGCACTACAGGGCACCCAGTCCATCGAACAAATGAAACGGTTCCGCCTGAAGGAAATGGAGTTCTTCGCCGTTGTCTCCGATGTAACGGCCGAGATCGACCTGGGCATTCTTCTCCAGAAGGTCATGTCCGAGGCCACGCGCATGCTCAACGCGGAACGGGCGACCCTGTTTCTCAACGACGAAAAGACGCAAGAGCTCTTTTCCAAGGTCGGTCTGGGGCTGACGGCAACGGAAATTCGCCTGCCTAATCACCTCGGAATTGCCGGGGCGGTCTTCACCTCCCGGCAAACAATCAACATTCCCTACGCTTACGCCGACCTGCGTTTCAATCCTTCCTTCGACAAAAAAACGGGTTTCTTCACCCGCTCCATCCTCTGCGTCCCGGTCATCAACAAAAACGGCAAAGTCATCGGGGTCACCCAGGTCCTCAACAAGCGCGGCGGACCCTTCACCGCCGAGGACGAATCACGTCTGAAGGCCTTCACGGCCCAGGTCTCCATCGCCCTGGAGAATGCCAAACTCTTCGATGACGTCCAGAACATGAAGAATTACAGCGAAAGCATGCTGGAGAGCATGTCCAACGGCGTTCTCACCTTAAATGAGGAGGAAAAGATCATCACCTGCAACGCCGCCGGCCTGCAGATCCTGCAAATCACCTCCCAGGAGATCCTCAAGAAGGAGGCCGCCACCTTCTTTACCGGCCCCAACGCCTGGATCATGGAAAAAATACGCCATGTCGAGGAAAGCGGCAAACCGGACATAATCATGGACGCCGACATCACCTCCGGTGAGAAAGGGATTTCCGTCAATCTCACCATCCTGCCGCTTCTGAGTACGGACAAGAGGAAGCTTGGCTTCATGATCGTCATCGATGACATCACCAGCGAGAAGCGCATGAAATCGACCATGTCCCGTTATATGGATCCCAGCCTCGCCGATCAGATCCTCGAGGGCGGGCAGGAAATTCTCGGGGGGAAAAGTACGGAAGCCACGATTCTCTTTTCGGACATCCGCGGCTTCACGACGCTCACGGAAGAATTGGGTGCCCAGGGAACGGTCTCCCTCCTGAACGAGTATTTCACGATCATGGTGGACTGCATCCAGCAGGAAGGGGGGATGCTGGATAAATTCATCGGCGACGCCATCATGGCCGCCTTCGGCATACCCATTGCCCATGACGACGACGAAGACCGGGCCGTGCGCGCCTCCATCGGGATGCTCAAGGCCCTGGAGGCCTGGAACAAGCAGCGCCTCGCCGCGGGGAAGAAACCGGTGCGCATGGGTATCGGCCTCAACACGGACACGATTGTCTCGGGAAACATCGGCTCGCCGAAACGGATGGATTATACCCTGATCGGCGACGGCGTCAATCTCGCCTCGCGCATGGAGGGCCTCTGCAAAGAGTACCACGCCAGTATCCTGATCAGCGAAAACACCTACCGCCGCCTGAAGGGTACCTATCGGATCCGTGAGGTAGACCGCGTGCAGGTCAAGGGAAAGACGGAGAGCGTCGGGGTGTATGAAATCCTCGACTACCACCGGGAAGAGGACTACCCCCACATCATGGAGGTGGTGAATCACTTCCGGGATGGCCTGACACTTTACCGCCGGCGGGAATGGGACCGGGCCATTGCCTGCTTCCATGAGGCCCTGCGCTTGAATCCGTCCGAACAGCTCTGCCGGATGTATATCGAACGGTGCGCCTGCTTCCAGGAAGAGCCGCCCGGCGAGGGATGGGACGGCGGCTGGGTCATGAAGACAAAATGACGACTTCGTAAAAGTCGTCACCCCGGTGAAAACCGGGGTCCAGACGCCGTTCCGGCATAGGCCGGGAACCAGAACTCCAGAACTATCGAATACTGGATTCCGGCTTTCGCCGGAATGACGTGTTGTGGTGTTTTGGGCCTTTTTACAAGGCCGGTCGGTGTGGTTTTTTTGCCAGCCACAAAAGCAGGGCGGAAAGAAGCGAAACCACCGCAAAGACATAAAACACCGCTTCGTAGGAACCGGTGGCATCGAAAGTCACGGAAGAGAGCAGGGGACCGAATCCTAGGCCGAGCATATTGAAGGGATTGACAAAACCGCTGATGGCCCCGTAGGAACTGCGGCCATAGTATTGCGCCAGAATGATATTGACCAGGGTCCCCTCTCCCCGGGAGGTAAGTCCGAAGAGAACGGCAAAAATGAATGCTCCCGCCGGAAGGCGCACTGTTTGCAAATAAAGGATGGCCGCCGCCGTGAAGAGCATCACGGCCACAGCCAACAATCTTTCCGAGAGCCTCTCCGACAGAAAGCCCCAGATGACATTCGACATCGCTCCCGTGAAGGCATAGACGCTTAAGGCCCCGACCGCCACCGTAGCGGCCATGCCAACATCGGTATAATAAGCGACCAGGTGGAAACCGATCCCCGCGTTTACCGTCAAGGCCACAATGCTCGCCGTGACGAGCAGCCACAAGGAGGGGGTCCGAAGCGCCTCCCCGAGGGTCCAGCTCCGCTCTTCCTCGACCCGGGAGGCGGCATCGTCAGGACTAATTTGCACTCCGTCAGGAACCAGGCCGCAGTCTTCGGGACGCCGGCGCAGGATCAGGGCCGCCGGGATAGCGTGCAGGAAAAGCATGGCCAGGGCAAAGACCAGGAAAACGGTCCGCCAGCCGTGATGCTCCATGATCAAGCGCGCCACGATCGCCAGTACGGAAGCCCCGAGGGCGGTGGCCATGGCAATCAAACCCAAGGCACGCCCGCGATAGCGACGGAACCAGTTGACGGCGGCGGTCTTCGGGGCTACATTGGAGACGGTGTTCGTCGAGATTACCCGGCCAATAATGTAAACAAGATAAAACTGCCAAAGGGCGACGAACTGCGTGAGCAGGACGTACATGCCCGCCGCCACGAGCGCCCCCAGCGATGTCAACAGACGCGGGCCGTAACGATCGACGAGTTTCCCGAAAGGCAGGGAAAGCAGGCCCGCCAGGATGGTGCCGGTGGAGATCGCCCCGGTCGCGGCGGTCCGGCTCCAGCCGAATTCTTCCGTCAAGGGTTTGAGCATCACGCTCATGAAGAGCTGGGAAGAACCTGCCGACAGGAAAGCGCCCGTAACGCCTACAGCCAGGATGTACCAGCCGTAAA
>Ga0209514_10000603_pt1 | contig 71213 bp, 57 predicted proteins | sample Subgrocontami58m_FD_187452 | JGI IMG/M metagenome (GOLD analysis project Ga0209514, IMG submission 187452) | Subsurface groundwater microbial communities from S. Glens Falls, New York, USA - GMW37 contaminated, 5.8 m (SPAdes) (version 3) | ecosystem: Environmental > Aquatic > Deep subsurface >... | reverse complement strand
CCTCTGTAATGTCTGCTTCTCTATCGCTGACTGCACTACCTTTAACCGCCTTAACTCCAACAGGCTCATCGAAATCATGTCCTTTCTAGCCATAATCACCTTCCAATTGAAGAAATATTATGGCCTTTATATAGGACATTTCTATTTTGGCTATTTAGGACATTATCATGTTGGCGGGACAGAAGTTTAACAGAAGTTTAACCGAAGTTTAACCGAACGATGCCCAAGCTTTTTTCCCAAAGGGTATTTTTTCTATTGACCAAGCAGGTCGGTTATGAAATAAAATAAGTGTAGATCCTTTCGTTTACGAGAAGCTGCACCTCTAAATGTGATTGTAATTATTCAATTACCAATAATCCAGAAAGGAGGTAATTCTAAATGTATCGGAAGGTTTTAGTCCCGCTTGATGGTTCAGAATTAGCCGAGTGTTCCTTGCCCCATATCCAGAGTCTGGCGAAGGATGGTGCCATCGGAGAAGTTACCCTTTTAAATGTGGTCTTGACTAATTTTGACTGGTATCAAATAGAAGAAGGCTTTGATTACAGTGTTTTCAAAAAAACCCTTTTGCATAAATCCAAAAAGTATCTTGCCGATACACAAGCCAGACTCAGCGCCGAGGGAATCAAAGTTAAAACGGAATCAATCGAGGGCAGCTCACCTGCGCAAACTATCTCTGATTATTCTAAGAAGAAGGGCATGGATATAATTGTCATGTCCACCCATGGTCGTACGGGCATGATAAATCTAATGTTCGGCAGTGTAGCCCTCAGCGTGCTGCATGATTCCCCTGTTCCCGTGCTTTTGATTAGGCCAGATTCGTGCCGAATAAGCTCCAGATGAGCTTAGTTCAGGCATAACAAAGAGCAGTCCTTACCGGCTGTTCCAGAGGACCTTTATCATCCGCCGGCCGGCGATAGGAGACGATCTTTCTTACTTTCGGGGCAGGGATAGTTCTCCCAGCGGATTTTGGATGTCTTTGGATTGTGCTGAATTATTAATTGGTGGAGATGAGGGGGCTCGAACCCCTGGCCTCCGCATTGCGAACGCGGCGCTCTCCCAGCTGAGCTACATCCCCGTCCAGACAATTGACAGTCTGAAGAAGCGGCCGTATACATACCTGAGCAGACAGGCGGCTGTCAAGAAATTGTTTCTTTCGGCCTCCGGCCCGCCTCGCCCCCAAGGCACCATTTTTTACTGGAGTTTCCTGAGTTTTTGAGACATAAATTGATAATAGCAAATAATATCAAGGTGTTTTACATGACATTATCTAAACCTCACCGAATTTTTAACGAAGAAATGCGGTGTAATGATTATAGATACTTGGGAAAATGCAGAGAGCTGAAATGCTGAAAAAGCGATTCTGCCGCTAAAAACTCAGGAAACTCCCAACCATTTTTTAACCTTGACAAGCTACCCACCTGTTTCTATACTGCCGCCCACACCGGCTAATCCGCCTAGGCAGTGTGAGGGCGAAGGTCGTTTCCGGCAACGCCTCTTTGAGGCACTTCAAATAACATCCAGGAGGTATATACTACAATGGCAAAGATCGATGCGTTCTTTCAGCTAATGCATGATCAAGGTGCCTCGGATTTGCACCTCGTGTCCGGGCAGCAACCGGTAATCAGAATCCGGGGGGAAATGGAGAGGGTCAAATTCGACGTCCTGGAAAACGACGGCTTGAAGGCCATCCTCTACGAGATTACGCCGGAGCATAAAATCAAACAGTTCGAGGAAACGGGCGATGTCGATTTTGCCTACGAGATTCCCGGCCTTGCCCGCTACCGGGCCAATTTTTTCCAACAGAAATTCGGTGTCGCAGCGGTGTTCCGGGAAATACCCAGCACAATTCTCACTTGCCAGGATCTGGGTCTCCCTCCGGTAATCTCCAAACTGGCCTCCCTGCCCCGAGGCCTCGTCCTGGTTACGGGACCGACCGGCAGCGGCAAATCGACAACCCTGGCTGCCATTATCGATGAAGCCAACCGCACCCGCAAGGATCACATCATAACCGTGGAAGACCCCATTGAATTTGTGCATAAAAGCCAGAGTTGCGTTGTGAACCACCGGGAAGTGGGCGTCCATACAAAGACCTTTTCCGCCGCCCTCCGGGGTGCCCTGCGCGAGGACCCCGACATCATCCTGGTCGGCGAACTGCGGGATCTGGAAACCATCTCCCTCGCCGTTGAGGCCGCTTCCACGGGGCATCTGGTCTTCGGCACCCTGCACACCACCAGCGCTCCCAAGACTGTCGACCGCATCATCGAAGTATTTCCCGCCAGTGAACAGATGCAGATCCGCTCGACCCTGGCCGACGGGCTCCGGGCCGTGATCGCGCAGGTGCTTTTCAAGAGGATTGACAAGAAGGGGCGTTGCGCCGCCCTGGAAATTCTGATCGCCAACTCGGCCGTACGCAATTTGATCAGGGAATCCAAGACCTTCCAGATTCCTTCCATGATCCAGACAGGCAAGAAATACGGGATGCAGCTTCTGGATGATGCGATCCTGGAGCTCTTGACCAAAGGCTGGATAAGCGCCGATGAAGCTTATAACAAGAGCAACGATAAGACCAAGTTCCGCCCCTTCCTGAAGACGCCGCCTACAGACTTCACCGAGGTTTAACAGCCATGGCAGGCAGGGGCCAGTGAGGCTACAGACCCCGAAAAGGAGAAATAGTCATGAGAAAACAGGAAGTAGACTTTATTTTAGGAAAAATGCTGGATTCCTATAGTAATGTTTCCGATCTGAATATCACGGTCGGCAAGCCTTTCCAGGTAGAAAGTTCCGGTCAGTTGATGGGAGTGGAAGTCGATCCCCCTTTTGCCAAACTGACTCCTTTTCAAACAGAGATCTTTGCCCTGAACCTTATCAACCAGGACCGTAGGCTGACCGAAATTCTCTTGGCCGAAGGATCATGCGATTCTTCCTATGAACTGCCGGGGAAGGCCCGCTTCCGCGTCAACATCTTTTCGCAACGGGGCAACTATTCCATTGTCCTGAGAAAACTGGAAACGAAGATCCCTACCATTGAGGAATTGAACCTGCCCGAGGCTTTCCTGAAGATGGCCGAAGAGAAAAACGGCATCATTCTCGTTACAGGGGCCACGGGCAGCGGCAAGTCCACGTCGCTGGCGGCCGTGCTCAATGAAATCAATGAAAAAAAGTCCGTCCATATCGTAACCCTGGAGGACCCCGTGGAATATGCCCATCCCCATAAAAAAGCCACTTTCAACCAACGGGAGATGGGCGGCGACTTCGACACCTTCGCCAGCGGACTTCGCGCCGCCCTCCGGCAGGCTCCCAAAGTGATCCTGGTGGGCGAAATGCGGGATCGGGAAACGGTGGAGATCGGGCTCAGCGCCGCGGAAACGGGACATCTGGTGGTGAGCACCCTCCATACCGTGGACGCCGGCCAGACGATCAACCGCATCCTGGGCATGTTTTCCACGGAGGAGGAACAACAGATCAGGATACGCCTCGCCGATACGGTCCGCTGGATCGTTTGCCAACGGCTCCTGCCCAAAGAGGGCGGCGGCCGCGTTGCGGCCTTCGACATCATGGGTTCGAATCTCCGCGTCAAGGACACCATTTTAAACGGCGAAGCGGAAGGTAAGACCTTTTACGAAATAATCCAGGCCGGAAAGGCCTTCGGCATGATTACCTTTGATGATTACATCGTAGAGCTCTATGAGAAGGGATTGATCTCGGAAGAAACGGCCAAGGCTTATGCGTCCAACAAAGGCATCGTCGGCCGGGGCATCGACACCGTCAAGAGCTCCAAGGGACAGGCAACCACGGACATCGGCAAACTCGAAATCGACAAGAGTTACGGCAGATCAAGATAGACGCAAGCGAAAGGAGCACCTGCATGGAAGAGGAAAAGAGCCTTTTGAACGAAGTAGCCGCCGGCCGCTACGATGCATCGGACAGGCCCTTTGATTTTGTGGAAAGTGACGCGGAGACGGCCCTTATCTGCGAGTCTGACGAAACGGCCAGGGGAAAAATCAGCAACGCCTTGAGAAACATGGGCTATCAGATAACGGAAGCCCCCTCGGCCAAAGATGCCCTCAAGAACATGCGTTTTCACCTTTTCGATATGGTCGTGGCCAATGAAAACTTCGATCTTTCGGAAGGGGGCCGCAATGAGGTCCTCGCCTACCTGGAGACCCTGAGCATGTCCACGCGCCGGCAGATTTTTGCCGCCCTCATCACCGACACCTATCGCACCATGGACAATATGGCGGCCTTCAATAAGAGCGTCAACGTCGTGATCAACCAGAAAAACATCGACGATGTGGGCACGATCCTCAAGGGAGCGGTGGCCGATAATGCCTCTTTTTACCGCGTCATGCAGGATACTCTCAGGAAGATGGGAAAAATATGACCCTTTCCCAAGCAAGGCCGGCTTAGGAACTCTCCTCATCGCCACACCTGCCCAAGGCGGCATAAGACTCGGAAAGGCGGAGCAGGTAAAGGGGGTTGGCGTCCTTGGCGAAGGCCCTTTTGAAGACCTCGATGGCCTCTTGGTGATGGCTCGCTTGGGCAAGGGTATTTCCCCAACGATTTAGAAACAGGCCCTCCGAGCTTGGGGAGAGGGCGATGGCCCGGCTATAAGCCGCTCCGGCGGCGGTGATTTCCCCCTGGCCAATCAGGCAATCGCCGGCCAGGCAGTGATACAGCGGCTCGTCGCCACGGATGGCAAGACATTTATTGATGATCCGCTCGGCCCGGGCGTGTTCGCCAACCTTCATGTAGCCATTAGCCAGTCGGCCGTAAAACAAACAGGCAGCCTCCGGTTCAAGCTCCACGGCGCGCTCATAGGCACTTTCCGCCTGGACATATTCTCCGGCACCCGTCAGTGCCTCGCCCAGCCGACAGTGAGCGGCGGCGCAAGCTGGCTCTCGGGCGGTGATGCTTTTCAGGATGGCCGTCGCTACCCGGGCCTGGCCTGCCCTCAGATAGGCATCACCCAATTCGCCAAGGATATCCATATCCTCGGGTTGCGCTTCCGCGGCTCTTTTACAAACAGCAACCAGACGGTCATATTGTCCCGTTTCCCGATATAATCTCACCAATTCATCATAGGCAAAGCCGGTAAAGACAGGACGTGTTAACTCTCTGTTAAAAAGCTTTTCGAAACAATCACTTGCCTTGTCCCGAGCCCCACTGTCATAGTGGGCCCAGGCCAGCGCCAGCAGGAAGGAGTCTTCCGCCGGATAGGCCTCGACCAAGGTGCGGTAGATGGAGATGGCTTCCTGATAGCGTCCGGCCTGCAAGCATGCCTCAGCCTCTAGGCAGGCGGCTCCCTTCTTCTCTTCTTCCGTCACGGAAGTGCCCCTTGTCCTCTGCGTATATCAGCCAATGGATTGTCGTTAGACTCCTCGATACACACGGGAAGGTTGTAAAAAAGATAGGGGGGAGGCATCGTCACGCCCTCCCCCCATCTGTTAAAATCAACAGCTGCACGAAGAGCCGCAACTGCTCGCCGCATCCAAACTGGAGGATATTTTGAAACCCGATCCTCTCGGGGTGTTTACAAAGTCCACAGCAATAGGTTTCACCCGTTCAAAAAGGACCTTGCTTACCAGAAAGGTAATGCCGTTTTCCGTAAAAACTTCATCGTCTTCATGTGACTCATCCAGAGCCATGCCCAAAGAGGGACCCGATCAACCACCCTCGTGCATCATCACCCTGATGGCAAGGTTTTCTTCCTTGTCCTTCAGGTAATCCTTAATCATTTCACTTGCCGTCTCTGATACCTGAAACATTGTTCCTCCTTTTTGGCGTTCCTTTGCGGCGCCGTTTTATTTTAGTTTTATTTTAAATTATACATAAATAATTTTTTGTCAATCTGATTATGAGGCTGGTCGCATTCACTCACGGGGGAGCACCGGCTCGTCAGCGATGCCATAGGCCGTTAACCGCTTATAAAGTGTCGAGCGCGGCATTCTGAGGATTCTTGCCGCTTCCCGCTTGTTTCCTCCGGATTCCTGCAACGCATTGACAATCATGGCCCTTTCCAGAGCATGGAGATTTTGCTTCGTACTGAGATCATGACCCGTCATGATCCCCTTCTTGACCAGTTTCCGGGCCTGCTGACGAACTTCCTCGGGCAGGTGTTCAACCCCGACCTGCTCCTCATGCCAAACCTTGAGGGCGATCTGTTCCAGCACGTTGATAAGCTCTCGCACATTGCCCGGCCATTCGTACCGCATAAGGACATCCAGTGCTGCGGGGGAAAATTCCTTAATATTGATCTTAAAGGCCCTGTTGATTGTGTCCAAAAAACTGTTCAGGTAAAGGGGGATATCTTCCGTCCTGGCTCGCAGAGCGGGGACATGGATGGTGGCCTTGGCCACTCGGTAGTAGAGATCATGACGAAATTTTCCTTCCTTGACCAACTCCTGAAGATTTTCATTGGTAGCGGCGATGGAGCGAAAGTTGATTTTCTTGGTCTTCGTACTTCCGAGCCGCGTCACTTCCCGTTCCTGCAGCACGCGCAGGAGCTTTGCCTGAAGGGAAAGCGGCAGAGCGGAAATCTCGTCCAGAAAGACCGTTCCCCCCTCGGCGGCTTCGAAGACCCCCGCCTTGCCACCCGGCGTGGCCCCGGTAAAGGTTCCCCTTTCATAACCGAACAATTGCGACTCGGCAAGTTCAAAAGGTATGGCCGGGCAATTAACCTTGATAAAGGGTTTATCCGGATGGACGAAGCTGTGGATGCTGTGCGCAAACAGTTCCTTGCCGGTGCCGCTTTCTCCGACAATCAGGACATCCCTGTCGAGAGGTGCTATTTTCTTGGCAGTGGCAATTGTCTCCCGGAGCAAGGCGCTCCGGCCAAGGATCTTGTCAAAGGTGTAAAGCGGGGTATGCTCTTTTTCTTCCTTCTGCTTGAGGTAGTTTATCTCTTTCTTGAGACGCTGAATCTCGCCATTGATCCGTTCTATTTCTTCGAGCGAATGGAAGACGACATTGCCCACGGCACCGATAATTTCTCCATTTTTTATCAGTGGATAGACGGAACTGATCCTTTTCATCCCCTTTACTTCCAAGATGCCGCCGATCATGGGCTTACCGCTGACAGCGGTCAAGGCCAGATTGGAATCGGGTATGAATTCACGCACGTCGACCCCTTTGGCTTCTCCCTGCTTCAAACCGAATACCCTTTCCGTGGCTCTATCCATGAATTGGACACGGGCTTCTTTATCAACGACAGTCAAACCGCCATAGGGATTGCGAAAACAAAACCGGACCACCCATTCAAGGATTTCATTTAATTCATAGTGGCCGATTACCTCCGAAAGAGTCGATAATACGTGTTTTTCTCTCTCAGTCATGTTCTTTTTCTTCCGCATCTTCTTTTCTCTTTTCTGGACATGTCCATGTCATGGACAATAACTTGTTCTCTTTTTGTTTGTCAATCAATAATGATGTCCTTGTAAAAAGTTCGCAACTGTGCCATTGTCGCGGGCACATTAGCTAGGTCAATGATCAATTCTGCGACAGGGCAATTCTGTAAAATCAACCAGTTACTCGCAGGAAATTGTTTTGCACGGCTACGGTCCAGGCGCGGCTGCGTTACCGCAAGAGCGGATAAAGGCTATCAGGCATGATTATTGCTGAATGACGCTTTTAAAATATTGGGCGGTATGATAAAGGAGGGTTATATGCATTGGGGCATGGCTATCGACTTAAAATTATGCATCGGGTGCAACACCTGTGTTGTAGTATGCAAGATGAGAAACGGCACGCCGCCGGGGATTTTTCGGAACAGGGTCCTGGAAGAGGAGGTCGGGACGTTTCCCACGGCCCGCCGGGTCTTCTGGCCGGTCCGCTGCATGCACTGTGAGGAACCGGCCTGCGTTGAGGTTTGCCCCACAGGTGCCTCATCTAAGCGGGAGGATGGGATCGTCCTCGTTGCCGAAGACAAATGCGTCGGTTGCAAAGCCTGCATACTTTCTTGCCCCTATGATGTCCGCTCCCTCTTGGACAAGGAGGGCGGCTATTTCCAAGACGGCCTGACCCCCTTTGAAGAAAGGGTTTACGCAAACCATCTGACCGGTACGGTTCAGAAATGCGATTTTTGCGCCAGCCGCCTGGAGGAAGGTCTGAAGCCCTCCTGTGCCGAAGGCTGCCTGACAGGAGCGATCATGTTCGGCGATCTGGATGATCCCGCAAGCGACGTGAGCCGTGCCTTGAGTGAACCCCGGGTGCGCTTGCGTCTGCGGGAAGAGCTCGGGACCCGTCCGTCCATTTATTATTTAACCTGAGGAGGGAGGCGGTATGGAAGCAAGGGAATTCGTCCTGGGGGAGAGACGCCAGCAGGAATGGGGGGCATTGGTAATAACGGCTTTATTTTTAACAGGGACGGGATCGGGTTTATTCCTCCTGGCCCTGCCCGCCGGGTTTGCCCTGGGGATGGCGGTAGGAGTGGTCCTGGTCATGTCCGGCAGTTTGTGCCTGCTCCTCGACCTCTCGCGCCGCCTGGCAGCCTGGCGCATGATTGCCCGGCCGCAGAGTTCCTGGGTGAGCCGGGGCGTGATCGGCATCTCCAGCTTTGTCGTGCTTGGTTTCTTCTACATTGCCTTTCTTGTCCAGGAGCCCCATGGCTGGTCATCCCTTGGGGCGCCTTGGGTAGGGGGGCCTGGCTGGATGATGGGGTGGGGATTTTTGGCAGGTCTGGCTGCGCTTTTTGTGGCCGCTTACCCGGGGTTCGTCCTGGGCAGCATGCGCTCAATCACTTTCTGGAACAGCGCTTACGTACCCGCTCTTTTTCTCGTGTCGGCATTGCTGGGCGGCTTTGGCGTCCTTTACCTGTTGCCTCTTGATTGGCAGGGACTAGCCTGGCTGCCCTTTATCAAAAACATCGGACTGGTACTGGTTATCTTCGAACTGATCCTCATTTTGGGTTTGACCTGGCTTGCCCTCCCGGGGGCGTGCCGAGACTCGGTAAATCTCTTAACCCAGGGTTCTTTGCGGTACCATTTCTTCATCGGTTTGCTCGGCCTGGGGATCATCCTTCCCCTTGTCCTGCTTGGCCTCGTCTCGCTAGGCGTGGGGGTCCTGTCGTTTCTGCTCATCGAAGGCGTACTGCATATCATCGGGGTTTTCTTTTTAAGATATATCATCCTGAGTGCCGGCGTCCATGGGTCAATTCATTAATAGTTTGGAGGGTTTCATGCAAAAAGAGGACGTTTGGATACATAGTATCTGTGAAATGTGTAAAGGAGATTGCGGCATCCTGGTGCACCGCGTGGACGGCGTGGTGGTGGACATCAAGGGGGACCCGGATTGCCCGAACAGCCGAGGTAAAAATTGCGCCAAATCAATGGCCGGGATCATGAATTTGTATGATCCCAACCGGTTGAGAACTCCCTTGAAGCGCACCAATCCCGAGAAGGGACTGGGACTAGACGCCGGCTGGGTGCCGATCTCCTGGAACGAAGCCCTGGACATGCTTGAGGAGAAGCTGACCAAGGTGAGAAATGATGACCCGCGCAAGCTGGTGCTGAGCACCCTGGTGGGCGGCGATGGGACGGAGGCGGCCTGGACAGGGGCCTTCGGCACACCCAACAAGGACTGGACAGGCTACTACTGCGGGCAGTACCTCCATTCTTCCATGTACCTGACCAACGGCACCTTCCACTGCGATTTCGATGCCGACAACATCAACTATTTGCTGCTCTTCGGCAACCAGGCGGGCTTTATGGCCGGTCTCAATCCCAACATCACCTCGCAGAAAGTGGCCAAGGCGAGGAAGAGAGGCCTGAAGATCGTGGCGGTGGACCCGATCGGCACCCATGCCGCCGCCAAGGCCGATGAATGGGTACCCATCCGGCCCGGCACCGATACGGCCCTTGCCCTGGCCATGGCCAATGTCCTGCTCAATGAACTCGGGATCTACGACCGGGAGTTTCTCAAGAAACATACCAATGGCCCCTACCTGGTGCAACCCGATGGCTACTACCTGAGACAGGATGGCAAACCGCTGGTCTGGGACCTAGCGGAAGGTAAAGCGAAGCCCTTCGATGCCGAGGTCGGGGATTATGCCATCGAAGGAAGCTTTGTCGTGGACGGCGTCACCTGCAAGCCGGCCTTCCAAATGCTCAAGGAGCACGTTCAGAAATACACCCCCGAGATGGCCGCCGAGATCACGACGGTGCCCGCCACGACGATTCGCCATCTGGCCGAGGAGTTCGGCAGGGAAGCCAGAATCGGCTCGACCATCGTGATCGACGGTGTAGAGCTTCCCTATCGGCCCGTAGCGGTGAACATCTACCGGGGAGCGGGCGCCCACAAGCACGGGGTGGGCGCAGCCCTCTCCACCCAGCTCCTCAACATGATCGTGGGGTCTTTCTACGTGCCGGGAGGACATCGCGGTCTGAACCTGGTCGGCCCCTCCTGGAAATGGAAGCCATCGGAAACGGATGGCATGATCGTCACCTCCGGGGTCCAGGCCCATGCCGATTACTATAATTACGAGGTCAAGTCGCCCGAGACCCTTAACCTGGAAGCCCTTTACCCGATCTCCACCAACCGGGCGCCCATGTGCCTGGAGACCAGCCTCAATCCGGGAAAATACCAGCTGCCCTACAAGCCGGAGGTCCTCCTGACGGCGCGACGCAACCTGTTCATGGGGGGGTGCGATTACGACAAGACCTCGGCGATGTTGAGGAATTACAAATTCATCGCCGTCTTCTGCACCCATCTCGACGAGATGGCCGAGTTCGCCGATCTGGTCTTGCCCGAGACCATTTATCTGGAAAAACTCCATGTCATGCCGAACCGCTTGAGCTGGAGCCATACAGGGCAAACGGGCTTCTACTACTGGGGAGTCCGGCAGCCCGTGGTAACGCCCCAGGGCGAGGCCCGGGATTGGACCGACATTCTCATGGAATTGGCCGAGCGGCTGGGCTTTCTGGGCGAGGTCTATAAGCGCTTCAATAAACAGTATGAGTTAAATGATCCCTACAAGCTCGACCCTAACCGCAAATACACCCGGGAGGAAATCGGCGACCGACGGCTCAAATCCCAGTTCGGGGAAGAAATGGGTCTGGAATGGTTCAAGAAGAACGGCTTTTACAGCTTCAAGCGGACAGTTGATGAAATGCACCCCCTGCCTTATATGAAGGCGCGCTTCCCCCTGTACTACGAAAACATCCTGGCCGCCGGGCCGAAGATTCAGGCCGTCACGAAGGACATGGGCTTCAAAGACTGGGATATCGCCGACTATGAAGCGTTGCCCCACTGGAAGCCCTGCAGCTCCTACACCCCAACCAATGGTTTCGACCTGAAGGCCTGCAACTTCCGGGTCCCGACGCATAACTTTTCGGTGACAGCGGAGAATCCCTGGCTCAGTGAAGTCGCAGAGCTCAATCCCTACGCGCAGACCATCATCATCAATACCCGGACCGCGCAAAAGAGAGGGATCAAGAACAGGGACCGGGTCTGCGTGGAGTCTTCCGTCGGCAAGGTCACGGGCATTGCCAAGGTCACGGAATGCATCCACCCGGAAGCGGTGGGCATCTCCAGCCATTTCGGCACCTATGCCAAGGGCAAGCCGGTGGCTTACGGCAAAGGCGCCAACCTCAATAAGCTCCTCCCCTTCGACATCGATCCGGTCAGCTCCGGGGTAGATGCCTGCGTCGGGGTCAAGGTCTACCCGATATAGTTTCCTGGGGACAGGCGCTCTCCAGCGCCTGTCCCCAGGAAACACTGGTTCCGCTGGCATCCTTTCAACTGAAAATGTACCTCTAACTCATTGCCTATTCGCTGTCGCAATCGGTATCGGTATCGACTCTTCTTTTTTTCATGTTCTTAATTTCGATACCGATACCGATGTTCTTAATCTCCCGGAGTGCGTATCTGTTAATCCTAAAAAAATACTTGACATTGTCGATCAACATTGTTAAAAGAATATATAAGTTTGTTTATCAAGTTACTTTGGAATATTAAATGCTGGTTTTATCGAGTAAAATAAAGTATGGCATCGCCGCTCTCATGGAACTGGTCAGTTACTACGGGAAGGGCCTGCTCCAAAGCAAGGTGATCGCCGAACGGCGTTCCATCCCGCCTAATTATCTCGAACAGCTGCTCAATCAGCTGACCAGGGCCGGCCTCGTAAGGGCGGTGCGGGGAAGCAAGGGCGGATATGAGCTGGCCATGGATCCGCGGGAGATCACTTTCCTGCAAGTCTGGGAACTCATGGACGGCGGCCTGGAAATCGCCCAGAACGACGCCCCCTTGGGCGACGCCCTGCAGGATCTCTATAAAGAGGCAGAAATAGAAATCAAGCGGGTCTTCAACATCTCCCTGGCGCAATTACTGACCCGGCAGCAGACTTACGATGAGATGATGACGGAAAACATCACCTTCCATATTTGATACCTTGGAGAGGCCTTATGATCATTACCGTAAACGGCGAAAAACAAACTTTGGCACAGACGGAACTAACCGTCGCAGACTTGCTCGTAACAAACAATGTCAGCAGACCAGAAATGGTCTCCGTACAGGTAAACGGCCAGTTTGTGGATAAAGTAGACTATGCTACAAAGAAAGTGGCGGAGAACGACGAAGTCGATTTCCTCTACTTCATGGGCGGAGGAAAGGTTTCATGAAGGGTTTCTCCACCAAGGCTCTCCATAGCGCGGCCCTGAAAAAAGATCCGCACGGCGCTTTGCGGATGCCCCTCTATGAGAATGTCGCCTTTGAATTTGAGAACGCCCGGGCCATCCAATTTGCCTTCGAGGGAAAGTCGCTCAATCATTCCTACACGCGCATCTCCAATCCCACGGTCGAGGATCTGGAACAACGCCTCCGCCTCCTGACCGAGGCGCGCGGGGTTGTGGCCCTGTCCTCCGGCATGGCCGCCATCGCCAACGTGTTGCTGGTCCTGGCCGAAGCGGGGACAAATATCATCTCGAGCAACTATCTGTTCGGCAATACCTACTCACTCTTCGAACATACCCTTAAGCCCTGGGGACTCGCGGTCACTTATGTCGATATGAAACGGCCGGAAAAGGTGGCCCAGGCCATCAACGAAAAAACCCGGGCCGTTTTTTTAGAGACCATCACGAATCCTCAATTGCAGGTGGCCGATATCAAGAAGATCACCGCCCTGGCGGCCCAGACGAACATCCCCGTCATCCTGGACGGCACGGTCACGACTCCCTATCTCTTCCGCTCGAAGGATTTTGGCGTGGCCATCGAGGTTTTGTCGACGACCAAGTATATCTCCGGTGGCGCCACCACGGTGGGCGGCGTGATTATCGACAACGGCAACCAGGACTGGAGCCGGTGCCCTGGTTTGCAGAAGGCGTCCCGGAAGTACGGGCCCTATGCCCTCCTGGCTCACCTGCGTCGTGAGACCTACAGAAATTTGGGGGCCTGCCTGGCGCCCCACAACGCCTATCTCCAGAGCCTCGGCCTGGAAACATTGGCCCTGCGGATCGACAAAAGCTGCGCGAACGCCCTGGCCGTAGCCCGGTTTCTCCAGTCCCGGCAGGAGGTGCTCGCCGTTAATTATCCGGGCCTTCCGGGCTCGCCTGACCATGAAACGGCCAAGAGCCAATTCGGGGACAAATTCGGCGGCATCCTGACCTTTACCCTGGCCGACCGGGAAGCATGCTACAAATTGATCGACAGGCTGGCGGTCATCAGGCGAGCCACCAACATCAACGACAATAAAACGCTTATCCTCCACCCCGCCTCGACCATCTTCTGCGAGTATGGAGAAGAGGAAAAGAAGGCCCTGGGTGTCCCCGCCAACATGATCAGGCTGTCGGTGGGGATAGAGGATTGTGACGACATCATCGAGGATCTGCAACAGGGGTTGGAAACATTATGATTGATTTTACGGAAGAACAATTGGAAAGGTACAGCCGGCACATCATCCTGCAGGATATCGGGATCGAGGGGCAGGTGAATATCCAGCAAGGCCGGGTGCTCATTATCGGCGCCGGCGGCTTGGGTTCTCCTGCGGCCCTCTATCTGGCCGCCGCCGGGGTGGGCACCATCGGCATTGCCGATGCCGACCGGGTGGAGCTGTCTAATCTGCAGCGGCAGGTAATCCACTTCACCCGCGATATTGACCGGCCGAAGGTGGAATCGGCAGCAGAGAAGATGCGGGCCATCAATCCCGATATCACGGTCAAGACCTATCACCAATTCATCCAGGCTGCCAACATCCGGGAAATCATCGCCGATTACGATTTTATCATCGACGGCACGGATAACTTCGCCGCCAAGTTCCTCATCAACGATGCCTGCGTCATGGCCGGCAAGCCCTTTTCCCACGGGGGGATCTTACGCTTCCATGGGCAGACCATCACCGCGGTCCCGGGTAAGTCCGCCTGTTACCGCTGTGTCTTTCCGGCGCCGCCGCCGGCCGGGGCCGTTCCCTCCTGTTCCCAGGCGGGCGTCCTGGGAGCGGTGGCCGGCATCCTCGGAACCATCCAGGCCGCGGAGTGCCTGAAATTTCTCACCCACGCCGGGACCCTGCTCACCGATGCCCTCCTGGTTTTTGACGCCAAGACGATGCTCTTCCGGAGAGTGGACGTCCGCCGCAATAAACAATGTCCCGTCTGCGGGGAGGCGCCCACGATCACTACCCTTCAGGATGGCGAACAGCCTGTCTGCGATCTGCCCTAGAGGACGGGAGAGAAACCATGCTGAGCATAAAGCAAACGGTCCTTACGGCTATCATCGCCCATGCCCGGAGAGAGGCGCCCCTGGAAGCCTGCGGCTACCTGGCGGAGAAAGACGGCGTGGTAGTCATGGATTACCCCCTGACGAATGCCGATGCCGCGGAAGAACATTATTCCCTCCTGCCGGAAGAACAATTCGCCGCTGTCCGGCAAATGCGCCAAGGGGGGTTAAAACTGCGGGCCATCTATCACAGCCATCCTGCCTCAGAGGCGAGACCTTCGGAAGAAGACATCCGGCTGGCCTACGATCCGGAGATCAGCTACGTGATCGTCTCTCTTTTCGGCGGGCAGGCGAAGGTAAAATCATTCCGGATAAAAGGGCCGGCAGTAACGGTTGAAGACATCGAAATCCTGTAACTACTGGGCAAATTCCCCATTTACGCTATGGAGCAAATGACTATGAGATTCTATGAAATTCCCGCTTCTTTAGATGCGGAGATAGACGCGCTGGAAGAATTGATTACCCAGTACCGGGAGGGAAGGATCGAAGGGACCAAATTTCGGGCCCACCGCGTCCCTTTCGGAATATATGAGCAAAGAACCGCCGATACCTATATGGTCCGCATCCGCTGCACCGGCGGCGGCCTTACCCCGGAGCAGCTGAAAAATATCGCCCTCCTCTCGGAAAGATACGGCGGTGAGACCATCCATGTCACTACCCGGCAGGAATTGCAGATCCACGACGTCCGGCTGGAAGACATCCCGGCCATCCTCAGAGAACTGCGGCAAGGCGGACTTTCCACCCGGGGCGGCGGCGGAAACACGGTCCGGAACATTATGGCCTCCTGGGATGCCGGCATTGCCGACGACGAGCCCTTCGACGTTACCCCCTATGCCGTGGACCTCACGAGCAGGCTGATTGCCGAGGCCGATTCCTGGACCCTGCCCCGGAAATACAAGATTGCCTTCTCCAACTCCCGGAAAGATAATGCCCACTGCGTCTTCAACGATCTGGGTTTCCTGGCCCTCACGAAGGGGGGAGAAAAGGGCTTCCGGGTCTATGTCGCAGGCGGCATGGGCGCTAAACCCGAAGTGGGGCATCTGCTCCACCCCTTCCTGCCCGCCTCGCAGGTCTATCGAGCCGCGGAAGCAGTGAAACGGCTCTTCGACAAACATGGCAACCGCAAGAACAAACATGCCGCCCGCCTCCGGTTCCTCTGGAACAAGCTGGGGGAAGATAGATTCCGTGAACTCTATGAGCAGGAATTCCAGGACATAACGGAAACAGCCGCGCCTGAGCTTAAAGAAATAGTAAATGAAGCGGCTCTTTCTCAGGAATTTGCCCAGGGATATGCCCGCCGGGAAGAGACGCCGGAATTTTCACTCTGGAAAGAACGGTTTGCCGCTCCCCAAAGGCAAGAGGGCCTTTTTTCCCTCCTCCTGCCCGTGCCGCTCGGTAACCTGCCCTGCCGGCAGGCGAGAGAACTTGCCGAAGCACTGGCGCCCTGCGGTGAAAACACATTGCGCTGCACCATGGAACAGAACCTGAGTATCCGCAACATTCCCGAGGCCTATCTGGGAAAGATCTATCAGGCCGTAAAGGGCTTCTCCGACCTGGTTGCCGCCCCGAGATTCCTCGGCAGCTGCATCGCCTGCACTGGCGCCAGCACCTGCAAACTCGGCATCTGCCTGCCCCGGGGGGCACTGACGGCCATCAGCAAAAAACTGCTGAAGGCAAAACTCAACCTCGATGGCCTGCGCGATTTCCGGCTGAACATCTCCGGCTGCCCCAACAGCTGCGGGGCCCATCCGAAGGCGGACCTCGGCTTCTACGGACAGGTAGGCCGCAAGGGGCAGCGGCTCTATCCGTCCTATGTGATCGTGGCCGGCGCCCGCCTCGGGACCGAGGCGCCCCGGCTGGCCCTCAAGATCGACAGCATCAGCGCCCGGGATCTGCCCGACTTTGTCCGTGATTTCCTGGCGGTGTACCTGGAGAAAAAGGAACGTTATGCCGACCTGGCCGCCTACATCGATGCCGAAGGGCCGGGAGACATCAAGGCCATCTGCGACCGGTACCGGGAGATACCGGACTTCGAGGATGACAAGAACTATTACGTGGACTGGGGGGCGGAGGACTTCTTCTCGCTCGTCGGCCGCGGGGTGGGGGAATGTTCGGCCGGCCTCTTCGACCTGATCGACGTGGATCTGAAAGCGATCAAAGACGGGCAGCGGGAACTGGAGGCAGGCCAGGCCCCGGAGCAGGCTGGGGAAATTCTCTACCAGATAGCCCTCTCGGCCGCCCGGATGTTACTGGTGACCAGGGCCGTGGAGGCCCGCTCCGATAGCGAGGTGTTCGATAATTTTATCAAATATTTCCTCGAGTCCGAGCTGATCGAAAAACGCTTCCGCCCTCTCCTGGAAGAGGCCAAAGGCGGGAACACCGCGGCCTTGCCCCCCCTGAAGCAGGACATCTATGCGCTCGCCCGGGCCGTGGAGCAGTTATATGCCGACATGGACGACGCCCTGAAATTCCCCCGGGAAAAGGAAGCCCCCGGTGGGGCAGCCAAAGTTGCCGAAACAGCCCGGGTCATTCCCGAGAAACGGGCGGAAGTCCTGAAGGACCTCCGCGGGGTCTCCTGCCCGATGAACTTCGTCAAGACCAAGCTGGAATTGGCCAAATTGGGAAGCGGCCAGCTGCTCCGGGTCTTTCTGGACGACGGCGAGCCGATCGACAACGTCCCCCGTTCCGTGGCGGAGGAAGGACACCGTATCAGGGAACAGGTCAAGACGGGTGACTACTGGTCCGTGCTGATCGAGAAGAAGTGATCATGGCGGAAAAACATTATCGCAGCGTTATCAAGGCCCTTTCCTGGCGGACCCTGGGGACCATGGACACCATTGTGGTTTCCTTTGTCATCACGGGCCAGATCAAACTGGCTGTTTCCATCGGCGCAGTGGAACTCTTTACCAAGGTCTTCCTCTATTACATGCATGAGCGGGTGTGGAATAAGATACCCCTGGGACGCTATCCCCGTCCGAAGGACTATGAGATTTAACGGATGGAAAAGCTGAGCGGATACCGAAAAGAGTTGGCCGGCAAGAAGGCCTCCGAGATCCTGGCCTGGGCCCTAAAAGAATTCGGCCCGGACCGGGTAATCCTGGCCTCTAGCTTCAGCGCCGAGGACCAGGTACTCACGGACATGCTGAGTAAAATCTGCACCGGCTGCCGCGTTTTTACCCTCGATACGGGCCGGCACTTCCAGGAGACCTACGACGTCATGCAGAAGACCATGGAGAAATACAGCCTGCGCTACGAAGTGTGTGTGCCCGAGGCGGAAGAAATTGCCTCCCTGGTCGCGGCCGAGGGCCCCAACGCCCTCTACCAAAGCCGGGAACAGCGGGAAAGGTGTTGCCAAATACGGAAGATCAAGCCGCTGGAGAAGATCCTGGCGACCGCCGCGGCATGGATCTGCGGCCTGCGCCGGGACCAGGCGGTCACCCGCCAGGAAACGGAGCCCATCGCCTGGGACAGCCGCCACGGCCTCTACAAGGTTTCGCCCCTCGCCGCCTGGTCGGAGGAGGATGTCTGGCGCTACCTCAAAGAGCACGATGTGCCCTATAACGCCTTATACGACAGGGGCTTTCGCAGCATCGGCTGCGCTCCCTGCACCCGGGCCACGGGTCCCGGAGAGGATGTCCGGGCCGGCCGCTGGTGGTGGGAAGAACCGGAACATAAAGAGTGCGGATTGCACAAAAGCAGTGTTGCGTGTTGAGTGCCGGGTGTTGAGTGAAAAAAAAAGTACCTTCTATAACGCAAAACTCAAAACAGAGAAGTGAAATGGATCATTTGGTAAAGTTGGAAGCAAAAAGTGTCTACATCCTCCGGGAAGCCTACCGGGAGTTCAAGAACCTGTGCATGCTCTGGTCAATCGGCAAAGACAGTACCGTCATGCTGTGGCTGGCGCGCAAGGCCTTTTTCGGCCACGTCCCCTTTCCCCTGGTCCACATCGACACCCACTACAAGATCCCGGAGATGATCGCCTACCGGGACCGGCTGGCCCTGGAATGGCACCTGAACATGGTCTACGGAGAAAATGCGGCGGCCCTGGCGGAAAAGCAGACCTTTCCCGACGGCACAGTGGACCGGCTGACCTGTTGCCGGAATCTGAAGAGCGAGGCCCTGAAACGCACCCTCTCGGGCGAATGGCCCCGTTACCGCCTCGATTGGGGATTGCAGCGCTACGTGCCGGACGGGAACAAGGAGCCCTACACCGGCGTAATTGCCGGGGTCCGAGCCGATGAAGAGGGCAGCCGCTCCAAGGAACGCTATTTCTCACCCCGGGACAGGGACAGTGAGTGGGACGTGGGCGACCAGCCGCCGGAGTTATGGAACCAGTTCAAGACGGACTTCGCCCCGGGGACCCATGTGCGCATCCACCCCCTCCTCGACTGGACGGAACTCAACATCTGGGAATACATTGCCCGGGAGGACATCCCCGTGGTTCCCCTTTATTTCGATCAGGGCCGGGGCGAACGGTACCGCTCCCTGGGCTGCTGGCCCTGCACCAAGCCCATCCCCTCCCAGGCCAGGAATGTCCGGGAGATCATCGAGGAATTGAGCAGCGGCAAACTTGCCAACATCGCCGAGCGTTCGGGACGCGACCAGGACAAGGAAGACGGCGGCGGCCTGGAGACGCTGCGCCGGGAAGGTTACATGTAATGACAACGCAAAAGGAACAGATGAACATCGTGGTGCTGGGGCATGTCGATCACGGCAAAAGCACCGTGATCGGGCGCCTCCTGGCGGACACCCGCTCACTCCCCGAAGGGAAGCTCGAACAGGTAAAGGCGGCCTGCTTGACCAAGGCCCGCCCCTTTGAATACGCCTTCCTCCTGGACGCCCTCAAGGACGAACAGGCCCAGGGCATCACCATCGATACGGCCCGCTGCTTTTTCAAGACGGCCCTGCGGGATTACATCATCATCGATGCCCCGGGGCACATCGAATTCCTCAAGAACATGGTCTCCGGTGCGGCCCGGGCCGAGGCCGCGCTCCTCGTGATCGACGCCCTGGAGGGGATCGCCGAGAATTCCCGCCGCCATGGCTACCTCGCCGCCATGCTCGGCATCACCCAGATCGTCGTCCTGATCAACAAGATCGATCTGATCGGCTACGACGGCGCCGTCTTCGCACAAATCAAAAAAGACTATGGCGCCTTCCTAGCCGGCGTCGGCATCACCCCCGTGGGTTTCGTGCCCATTTGCGCCCGGGAGGGGGACAACATCGCCGCAAGAAGCACCAAGACCCCCTGGTATGCCGGCCCCAGCATCCTCGAACACCTGGACGCCTTCGAGAAGCAGGCGGGGAAAGAGCAAGGGCCCTTTCGCTTTCCCCTGCAGGACATCTATAAATTCACGGAAGACAACGACGACCGGCGGATCTTCGCCGGCACCGTGGAGACAGGCAAGATTGGGCGGGGCGACCCGATAATTTTCCTGCCTTCGCAAAAAAGATCGCACCTCAAGTCCATCGAAGGATTCCACAGCCCGGTCCGCAACAGCATCGAGGCGGGGCTTGCTACCGGCTTTACCCTTACAGAAGAAGTCTACATCCGGCCGGGAGAGATCATCTGCAAGGAGGGAGAGCCGCTCCCCCATGTTTCCTCCCGTCTGCGGGTCCACATCTTCTGGATGGGCAAGTCGCCCATGATCAAAAACCGGAAATACAAGTTAAAACTGGCCACCAACCGGTCCTTTGTGAAACTGGTGGAGATCGTCAGCGTCATCGACGCCACCGACCTGACCCGCAGCGGGGAAAAAGAACAGATCGACCGCTACGACGTGGCCGAATGCATTCTGGAGACCACCCGTCCCCTGGCCTTCGACCTTTTTTCCGAAATCGAGGCCACGGGCCGTTTTGTCATCGTGGATCATTACGAGATCGCCGGCGGGGGCATCATCATGGAAGGCCTCCCGGACACGGATTCCACCTTGAAAGACCACATCGTACGCCGCGAGGCCTTCTGGGAAAAGGGCGACGTCTCCCCCGGCCATCGCCAAAGCCGCTATCACCACAAGGCAAAATTCATCCTCTTTGCCGGCAGCGCCGATCAGAAACAGCGCGAGATTGCCCGGCATCTGGAAAAAAGCCTCTTTGAAGAGAACTACATCACCTACTACCTGGGGATCGAAAACATGGAAAGCGGGCTCGACGCCGATGTCACGGATTCCCACGAACAACGGGAGGAACGCATCCGGCGACTCGGGGAACTGGCCAGGATTCTCACCGATTCCGGCCAGATCTTCATCACCGCGGTAGGCGATCTAGATCGCTACGACCTGGAGATCTTGAAGATGCTCAACACGCCCCACGAGATCCTGGTGATCAACGTGGGACCCGACACCCTGAGCGATTTTGCCGCCGACCTGTCCGTCGGGACGGACGCCGATATCACGCTTACGGTAAGGCAGATCTACGATCTGCTGCGGAAAGAGGCCATCATTCCCGATTACAGCATTTAAACGCAAACTTGCCCCGCTTCTGGAAAAAGCCTCAGTGGCCTTATCTTCTTCCTGCCCCTGACCTCGCACCTAATCCTTGCGCTTGCCTTTTCCCTTGGCTGCTTTGCCTTTTTTCCCTCCGGAAGAACTGCCGTCTAAATCATGTCCTCTTTTCAGGGCATGAAACTCCTGCGAACCCGGTTTGATCCCCAGTTCCTTGGCCAGGACGCCCCAACCCTTTCCCTTGTGTGCCTTGTACACATCGAGCACCCTTTCCGGCGGTTGATGAGACATCTCACCGAGCCGGAACACCATGTAAGCGTCTGCCGGATCCGGCACATTACTCAGCACCGCACTGATCTTGGCGTCGCCGATCTGGAAGCGGGTGGCAATTCTTGCCCTGAATCCCGAGGGATCCGCTTGTGCTTGAATATTGAAATCCTTGAGCCAGTCAAAATCTCCCGCCGTAGCGACTGTCGCGGCGACCATCAGCATCGCCAAAACAAAAACTGTGATTTTGCATCTTTTCATAAGAACCTCCTTTTGCATCTTTTATGGTCCGTAATGAATTCCCCCGAAGCAAACTTCGGAGCACCTAAGACATCAAGGAAGCATATTTATAAAAGTATGACATGAGTTACCTGTTCACACAACAGTTAATTGGCATAAGTGAATAATATCACGCATAATATGTTAATTACTTCACGAATCGGCATTCCTGGGGTTGCAGAAAATTTCCTTGACACTCCAGACTCCCGGACCTATCCTCACCCCACCCAAGGCAAGTCCTTGTCAATTCAGCCAATATTCTCGTCTCCTCACGAGAGTGTGGGTGGGCCGGACAACGGGCGCCATGGGCACGGTGGTCAGTTTCGGCGAGCTGCAAATCCAAAGGGAGGTTCCTGCGCGTGAAAAAAACTTTTCGCTTTACTCTTCTTCCCCTTTCGTGTCTTGCCCTGTTCGTCCTTACCGGTTGTGGAAAGGGCACAGCCGTCGATCCCAGGAGCGGTTTCCAGTACCCCGCTCCGGCTGACTACAGCAGCCTCGCCTGGACCGACGCCTTCCAGGCGGCCCACGACAAGTTCTCGCGGGAGTACGCCTTCGGCGACTGGAAGGGTGTGGATTGGCCCGACCTCTACAACAAGTTTCTGCCGCGCATCACCCAGGCCCAGGCGACGGGAGACGAGAAAGCCTATTACCTTGCCCTGCATGAGTATGTCTGCTCGATCCCCGACGGCCACATCAGCCTGGGCGCGGCGAACGCCGCGGTTCCCACGGCCCTTAGCAAGGAGCTGGCAGGCGGCGGCTTCGGCTTGGCGGTAGCCGAACTGGATGATTGGCGGGTAATCGCGGCGGCAATCGTGCCGAACGGACCGGCCGATCTGGCCGGGATCGTGGCGGGCGCCGAGATTATCACCTGGGGAGGACAGCCGGTCAAGACAGCCATCGGGAGGATCGCCGTGGGTGCCGTTCCTTTCAAGGCATTGACGGGCGCCGTCGGGGGCGAAAGCCCCCAAGCCACGAGTGAACACCACCGGCTGGAGCAGGCCAGGCTCCTGACCCGGGCCCCCATCGGCACGGGCGTGCAGGTCCTTTTTCGGAACCCCGGTGCGGTGACTTCCCAAACAGCCACCCTTACGGCCCTTGACGACGCCGGCCAGAGCTTTTCCCTGCTGAACTTCGCCAAGCGGCCGGACCTTTCGGATCAAGTGGACTATCGGATTCTGTCGGAAGGGTACGGTTATGTCCTGGTCAGGATGGAACACGATCTTTCAAATCCCGGCGGTTACCCCATCCGGATCTTCCAGAAATTCCAGGAGGCGATCAGTTCCTTTGTCGCGGCCGGCGTGCCCGGGGTCATCATCGATCTGCGCGGCAATTACGGCGGCTCGGATGAGCTTGCCGCCGATCTGGGCGGCTTTTTTTATGCCACCCCTTCCTTCTACGAGTATCAGGAATACTACGACAGGCGTACCGGCCGGTTCCTTCGCTTTACGGTTGACGAACGCGGTCTCCAGCCCTTCGTCGACAACATCTCGATAAAGCCACAGACGCCCTATTTCGGCGGGCCCGTCGTCGTCCTGGTCAATCCCGGCACGATAAGCTCCGGAGAAGGTCCCACAATGGCCATTGCCAGACTGCCCCAGGGCAGGGTGATCGGGTTCCACGGCACAAACGGCTCCTTCGGGATGGTAGGGGGAGAGATCGCGCTGCCCGGCGGGTATACAATAAGTTATCCATTCGGACGCTCCGTCGACAAAAATGGGGTGGTCCAACTGGACAGCAGAAACGGGATCGGCGGCGTGGCCCCCGGTCTCCGGGTGCCGAAAACTCTCGAAAACGTGCTTGCCCATGCAGCCGGGATTGATGTGGAACTCCAGTACGCGGTCAAGTACCTGAGGGAATACTAGGGGCGTGTTCCAATTTCATTGGTTTACGTCATTGCCTCTTATCTGTGGTTATATCTATACTTTCAGGCTTTAGTAATTTCCGAGGTGCAATGCGCGCAGCGGGTGGCTTTAATGGGGATCGTACTATAGCAAAAGGGACACTCGCGGGTTGTGGACGCGGGGGCCGGTTCCTGGCGTTTCATGCGATTGACCTGTTTAACCATGAGGAATATGGCAAATCCTACAATAAGAAAATCAATCATCGTGTTAAGGAATAGTCCATAGTTGAGTGTTGCAGCGCCCGCTTTTTTTGCATCAGCCAAGGATACGAAGGATTGACCCGATAGGTTGAGAAAGAGATTGCTGAAATCAACCTTGCCGAGCAGAAGACCAATGGGCGGCATCAGCAAATCGCTAACAAAGGACGTTACTACCTTGCCAAAGGCTGCACCAATGATGATGCCCACTGCCATGTCAAGCACGTTTCCCTTCATGATAAACTCTTTGAATTCCTTAATCATAAGTTCTCTCCTTCTCCCGCAGAAATAAATAACATATGCTTGGTGCTGAACGCTTATCAGAATTGAGGATGACAAATGGAAAGCGAGTAAGACCAAATCACCTGCGGCAAGTAAATGCTTCCGCGTTGGGAGTATCGTGTCAGGGCAGAGTCTCTCGCGAACGGCAACGCAAGCATCACCGCCTTTGATCTACAATTCCCGTGCGTGTTTCTCGAATCGTAAACTCAGCCAAATTGGAGAGCAAAGCCTCCCATCCCTTCGGATGGGAGGCTTTGCCATCACTCTATTTCTTAATCTGATAATCGACAGCTGCTTCTACCCGGCGGTTTTTCGCCCTGCCGGCGGCCGTATTGTTACCCGTAAGGGGCTTCGACATGCCATAGCCTTTTGCTGAGAGACGTTCCGCACTGATGCCAAACTTATCTACCATGTATTTTTTAACGCTCTCCGCCCTGCGCTGGGAGAGTTTCTCATTATAGGCTTTAGCGCCGACGTTGTCCGTATGGCCCTCAATGATAACATTGAGATCGGGATGATCCTGCATGACATCGGCAAACTTCTTGATCTCTTCATGATACTTGGGCTTGATATTGGCTTTGTTGGTATCGAACTCGATATTGATCGTGGCCCGCCCTTTCTCGAACATTTCCCTGGCAACGGCCGATTCCCGCTTCTGCTCCTTAACTACGGGCGGCGCCGCCGTCGTGGCGCAGGCTTCGTTGCTCTTTTCCGATTCCTTCCCTGCTTTATCGGTGGCAGTTACCCGGTAGCAATATCGGGTGCTGGCCTTCAATCCCCGGTCGGGAGCGTTCGCCTTGGGGCTGGCTGCCAAATAGGGCCCATCACGGTAGATCTTATACCCTGTCGCGCCTTTCACCGCATTCCAGTCAAGATTGATCTGGGAGTCCGATTCCGGCGTGGCCTTCAAATTAAGCGGCGCAGGAAGGGCGGGCGGCGCCAAGGTGGTGGCGCAGGCTTCGTTGCTCTTCGCCGATTCCTTCCCTGACTTGTCGATGGCTGTTACCCGGTAGCAGTACTGAGTACTTGCCTTCAATCCAGCGTCGGGAGCGTTCGCTCTGGGACTGTCTGTCAAATAGGGACCGTCACGATAGATCTTATATCCTGTCGCGCCTTTCACCGCATTCCAGCCGAGATCGATCAGAGAATCCGATTGCGGCTTGGCCTGCAAGTTAAGCGGCGCAGGAAGAGCGGGCGGCGCTGCTGTCGTGGCACAGGCCTCATTGCTCTTTTCCGATTCCCGGCCCGCTTGGTCGGTGGCGGTTACCCTGTAGCAATACTGAGTGCTGGCCTTCAATCCCCGGTCGGGCAGCGCTGCGGTTCTACTGGAAGTCAGATAGGAGCCGTCACGGTAGATTTTGTAACCTGTCGCCTCATCCACCCCATTCCAGCCTACGTCGATCTGGGAGTCCGATTTTGGCGTGGCCCGTAAATTTAGCGGTGCCGCAAGCGGCGGTGGCGGAGGTGGTACAGCCGCCTGTACTGGTTTGGGCTTGCCGAAATAATAGGACAGACCGATCGTGTATTCCAAATTATTCAAGGTATCGTTCGTCAAAATCAGGTGCCGGATATCTCCCCGGAGCGCCCAATTATCGGAAAGGAAATATTTCACTCCCGCACCATAATCGCCAAGCAGGAAATTTCTGTCGTTGGGCAAATTCTTGTAGTTGGTGTTCCTCCCTCCAAATCCAGCCGCCACAAAAGGCACAAGCTTTCCTTCCGGCCAAAAATTGTACACTGCTTCCAGACGATAACCGTAGATATCGACCTTGTTCGAGGGATCATTGCGGGTAAAATCGGTCCGTAAATAATCAGCGGCCCCTTCCACCCCCCAATTCTTGGTAAAATCGTACCCAAGCCGCAGTCCGAAGACCGGGCTTGTGTCCAGATCCTCATTTCCCTCAAAGGTGTAGCCACCAATATAAGGTGTCACAGAGAAGGTTCTGGGCCTAATTTCGGCAGAAGCAGTTGAACAGCAAAGGATAAGAACAGTCATTACCATTGAAAATACATAACTTGCCTTTTTCATTGCATCCTCCTTTCATGTGTTATTTTGTAGCTTGTTAATGGATAGTTATGGCTTGGATGTTAAGGCCATTGAGGAAACCTCGATACGGCTTGCCGCGAAGGGAAGACCGCCCAAAAGAACCACTCCAAGTGCGGCAACCATAATTTTCTGCATGCCGAACCTCCTTCCGTGAAAGAAGCATTGATGGATCATCAGGGCCTCATGCCTGCCCTTTTAACCCTCTAAGTGGATATGGAGAATTGTATACCAAACTTTTCCCGGAAATCCCATAAAAAAATAAGGCACCCGCCCCATCCGGCATTGGCTTTAGAAAATAAAACATTCTTTATTGTTATAAATTTAGCGTTGATTGATGATAACGTCAAGGGATATCTCGCTGGCTCTGTGAACTACTTCACCCTACCAATGTGATCTCCATCATAGAAAGAAATACTTATGTAGATGGCCTCAAAGCAGTAAAGCCCGGCGCGGTGAACGTCATCTATTGAGATGATAAACTACATGGTAGTAGTATTGCCGCTAACCTATCTCCAGTCGCCGAGGGCTCACATTACTTCCACGATAATAATTTCCAGACGATTTGAGTTTTTTGCTTTCTTGAGAACCTTTTCTGCTTCCCCTCGATCTTGCGGGTTAAGGATATAACTGGTGTTATTCCTGTAGCCGCCCAAAACATTTTCAAACACCCCGGGGAGAATCGGCTGTCCGCCCGTGGCCCCGGCCACCCCGTTGTGGAAGATCAGGATTTTCAGGGGAATTCCCCGCTGAATGGCTTCTATCAAGCCCATATTGCCCGCGGCCAGGAAGGCATAATCGCCTGTCACGGCCCAAACATTATTCCTTCCCGCCATATAAAAGCCAATAGCCAAAGGAACACTGCCGCCATAATAAGTGGTGATATCCACAGAGCTGTAAGGGGGGAAAGCAAACAAAGCCGATGTGCCCGTATCTCCGGCCACGATGGCATCCTCCCCCTTTATTTTTTTGAAGGCAGCAAATACCGGCACGTATTTCTCGGCCGCAGCCCGGTATTTAGGGGGCAGTTGCTCGGGGATGTGGGGCAATTTCGGCTTCTCCATGGTCAGCGCCTTCTTTGCGAGCCTTGCTTCCAGGAGCTTTTGCTGGTAGGGGGCAAGGAAGGGACAGAGCAGGTGCTGATAAATATCCCGCTTGTATTCGCTCAAGGGAACGGCAGCTTTTTTTCTCTCTATCTCCACTTCCCTCGGCAAATCATCTGATTCGATAAAAACAGCCACGGGCACTTGCAACTCTTCCGACATTTGGAAGGCCCGTTGAATTTCCGGATAGTATTGCCCGGGTTGCGGATGGAGGAAAGGAATCTTTGTCCCTTTTATAAAGGCGAGGGCATCGAAAGCATTATCGGAATTATGTCCTGTCTTATCATTAAAAACAAAAACCAGAAAGCCCGCATTTGTTCCTGCCGTTATGGAATCAATGACGCTGTTTGCGGCCTTGGCAAACCCGTGCGATTTGAGGATCGCCGCCGCTCTGACCCCGCCCAGGGCCGCGCCATGGGCCACGGTATAGGCCACCTCCTCATTGTAGGAATAGATGATGCGCTTCCCCGATTTTTTATGAAAAGCGTCAAACACTTCGGAGACCCCGGTGGCCGGGACATTTGTGGCGACCTGCACCCCCGAGTCCAGGAGCGCCGTGGCCAAGGCTTCCGTCAAGGTCAGTCTTTCCCGGGCACCGCTTGCCGAACCGGTGAAACCGAAAAACAATAAAACCAAAAGCAGCAAAACGAGACGATTTGCCCTCATAACTCCTCCCGCTAAAAGGTGAAATTGGCGCCCGATCTTGACCAGACAACGACACCCCCAAGGGTTTAAAGATGCTTCTGCCATCCTTCCTCTTTCTGGCTACCCTGTCAATGAAATTATACTGCCTGGCAATTAGAGGTACGCAAATTGATTATGAAAAACATGGATGTCCCTATACCATAACGTTCGCTTTCACCGGCGGGTCCTCCACACGGTGGCAGTAATCCGAAGACTACAGATTTTTGGGGCAATAGACAGTGGCGGGAGCAAAACGGAAGTCGCCCTGAGCAGCCCCGGCGCGCTCGCCTGGGACCGCTTTCAATTTTCAGCCAATGGCGGGGTGTCCCCGGCAAGGCTGCAGGGTTCCTTGATTGACGTGGCCAGCACCGGGGCGAGAATTTTCAGAATCTGCACCGGCAGGCCGCTGGTGAAATGGTACTTTGCCGCATCCGGGCCGGCAACATAGGCGGTAAGGGTGCCGAAATGGCGCTCCCCTAAGTAGAAGACGAAGACGCCGGAGCGTTCCACAGCCTGGGAGGTCTTGAGTCCGCCACCTCGAAAGAAGGTTTTGAGACGACGATCCCCCGTGCCGGTCTTGCCACCGACTGCCAGGGGGATACCCCTGGAGTCGCGGAAAACGTTTTTCAGGCGCAAGGCTGTGCCCCCTGACACGACTTCCATAAGCACACCCCGCGCCGCCCGGGCGATTTCCGGTGCCAGCACCCGTTCTGCCAGGGGCGGCTGGTATTTCAGTCGGGTTTCAAAGGGGGTGGCCGCGGCGAATTCAAGGCTTTCCACCCGGCTTACCGGCAGGCGTACCCCATCGTTTTGCAGTATGCCCATGAGTTCGGCTAGCGCGGCAGGCCGATCTGCGGAGGCCCCCAGAGCGCTGGCGTAGGACGGCACCAGTCGCTCAAAAGGATAACCCAGGCGTTTCCAACGGCGGTGGATTTCACGAAAGGCCTCCTCTTCTACCAGGGTGCGGATGCGCTTGTTCTGGGCCGACTTTCGCCTGGGCTTCATCAGCCAGGAATAGGCTGCCTGCCGCTCCTCGTAGCTGGCGGCGGCCGCCTCCTGAAAGCTGGCGCCTGGGTGCTGGCCTAGGTATTTGAGCAGCCAGAGTGCGAGCGGATGCACATGGGCGAGGTAGGCCCGGTCCGCCAGTCTGAAACGGTCTTCCGCGTAGTCTCTGTAAAGCTTGGCTAGTTCTTCCTCACCCGGCATTTTCTCCGGCGGCAGGTGACGGGCGAGGTAAGCCGATAGCTGGCCTGGACCCGCTTCCGGTAACACGGAGCGGAAAATGACCGTCAGCCGCCGCGGCGTCGGCCGAAGGGTCGCGGCCATCAGGTCCAGAGCCTTGTCGATGGGGTGGCCGTGGTAGCGACGATAGTTTTGTCTCAGGAATTCTTTGCCTTCCTTGTCGGCGAAACGGGCCAGATATTCCTGCCTCAAGGAATCGTTTTTCAGGATGGATTCACTCGTAGCGCCGCTGACATGGATGGCATGGCGGACGATGTCCCGCATGAGACGGACAAAGACCAGGTTGACCGAACGCCGCAGCCCCTCACGCACGCTGAGGATGCGTGCGTTGTCGTTCTCGTCGAAGTTCGAGAAGAAATGCAAGCCGCTGCCGGTGAAGAAGCTTTCGCGGGGATTGGCTGAATAGCGCCTTTCCAACGCCGCCTCAAGCATGGGAGTGAGAGACTTATCCCGGGCCTGGCGCACATATTCCAGTGCCCATGTCCCGATGGGGTCATCAATGGGGCGTTCTTCCGCCTTGAGCCTCTCTGAATCGAGAACCGCGTAGCGCTCATGCAGTTCCTGAACCATTTCCAGATAAGTGATAAGGGTACGCAGCTTGGCGGTGGAGCCCAGGTCCATCTTGATGCCGTTGTTGATGTCCAGGGGTTCGTCCAGATTGTCCGCCTGCACGCGCACCAGGTTCGCCCTAGGGGTGCGCTCATACAGGGTGAAGCTGTAGATGAGCTTGGACAGGTCGCCGCCGCCCAAATCCAGCAGGTGATCTCCGAGGAGTCCGGCGGCTTTCGCGGCTTCCACCTGACGCAGGTCATGCAATTTCGCCGTGACCAAGGCCTGCAGATGGCCATCCAAGGTGCTCCGGGTACTGAGATCCAGGCGGTCTAATTCGTAGAGATTCGGGGTGTCGAGCAGGTCCGCCAGGCCGATCCGCACGGCGTTCACGCCTTTCCGCGTACTGAAGGGATTGGGCGTGGACGGCGGCGTGTGTTCGAGCAGAGTCAGCGGCAGCGGCAGAGCCGCATCGCTCAATGCCTGGGGGATGATGCCGGCCTCCGCCAGAATGCGCAGGTAGCTGTTGGTCTGAGCTTCCAGGGGTGCACCCCGTCCCTTCAGATACCAGGATGGACGGCGTTGGGAAATCATCAGGGCCAGCGCCTGCTTGTACGCTAAGGCCCGGGCGGGGCCGTCGCCAGCGATTTGAGTCCGGAATTCATTCCAGTCCCGTCCGAACCAGGCCCAGAGTCCGTCGCCCAGGCCATTCACTTCGCCGTAGCCAGGGCGGCCGGAAAGGGGGACGGTGTTCAGGTAGTCAACCACGACTCGCTTTCGCGTTTCAAGCGTGTGCTCCCCATCCAGATAGGCGCGCAGGGTGGCGGAAACCATCTGGCGAAGCTTTTCCCCCATGCCCGCAGTCCGACCTTCCGGTGAGTGGCGGTACTTCTCAATCTGGGTGGCCAGGGTGCTGCCGCCGGAACTGCTGCCGCCGGTGACCACCCGCACCAATTGGTCCAGCATGGCCTTGGCCAGCCGGTCCCATTCGACAGCCGGATTGCGTCGCGGGTGCGCCTCATCCAGCAGTTCCCGATTTTCAATGAACAACAAGGTTTCTACCAGCACTGGCGGTATGGCCGTGAAGTCGGAGAAAACCCGTTCAGGGTAGCGGGCACTAAACAGGACATTGCCGTGACAATCCAGGATGGAGAGGCCTGCCTGGGGTTTCTCTTTGTAAGGCGCGAACAGTCCCAGGTCCATGGCCAAGGCCAAGGCAGGGGAAACACGCGCCTGGGCCGTTACCGTGAAATGGCTGGACCTAAATCGGGAGAGGTGAGCCGGAAGAGCCGCGTAGCCGAGACGCCGGTCGTAGGGACCATTCCTGGGAAAATGCATGGCCAGGCTGGGGCCCGGCTCCACCCAGTACTTGATGTTCCGGCCTTCTCTGGCGGCGAGCCGGGCCTGCAGATAGAAGTTACGGGACTCATGCACGACGAGTGCCATGGCGCCTGCGGCGATGACGACGACCGTAAGCGAGACCATGTGTTTTTTGGGGCTGAGGGACATGGTCGCCACCTGTTCTGAAGAGGATGCCGCCTCAGAACTTAACCGGACTTACCTTGCCGGCGATGTTCACCGATAATGCAGATTGAAAAAAACTTCCTGCCCTCCTAATTTCTATGTTCTGAATCCCTTTCTGATTCCCGTTGGTGTTGCTGGCCCCGAGCCCGAGGTTCGGAATGCTCTTGTCCCTGTTGCTGCTGCCTCTGAGGTTGCTGAACCTGAGGTCTTTGTTCCTGTCTTTGCGGCAGCTGAGTCCTATCCTGAGGTTCATGTCTCCGTTGCGGAACCTGAGGAATTTGCTCTTGTCTCTCTTGTCTCTCTCGCTGCTGCCTCTGAGGTTGCGGAACCTGAGGTTTTCTCTGTAACTCTTGTCTTTGTTGCTGATGTCGTTGTACCTCCGGCCTCTGTTGATATTCCTCCCGCCTTTGACGTCTGAGTTCCCCTCGCTGCTGTTGCGGCCGAGGTCGATAGCTCTGCACACCCCAGGTTCTTTTCCTTTCCCAATATCGATTATTATGCCAGTTCTTCCAGTTTTGCTGGAGTCGCCGGTGAGGAATCCGTTCATAATTCCAGCGGTGCCCGTACCAATTACGATCTCGGTAATATCCTCTCCACCCCGGGTCCACATCAAAGTAAAAACTTGGCACAGCGGTATAATAAACCCAACCCCGGTTATAATAACGTGAGCGGTACCAACGACCTTCCCACGGACGCCACCACCAACCGTTCCAGAAAAACAGTTCCACATCTATATCGGGGGCGACGTAAACATACGTATCCGGTATTACTATCACATCCGGCGGTGCGGAAAATACGATGGGCGGTGGCAGAGAAATTCCAATACTTATATCCATCGATGCCACCGTTGGCAGAGGAACGGCAATTACCAACGCCAAAAGCATTGTGCCAAAAAGTAACTTCTTCATTTTGTTGCCTCTCTTTTTAATAATAACTCTTTCTCCGTTGCTGTACAAGATCAGATGCATCGGGAATGCCAAGTTGTGATAACTAAATAAATGCCATTATTAATAGCAACTTGGAAATGACGGACAAAAACCAGGCCTTACATTTTGTGGAATTTTACCATAGCTATTGGGGAATTTTTGTCCAAAGGAAGGAGGCTCATCTTCTACCGGTCACTGTTCGGTCTAAGCATTTTCCTCGTATGGACCAAGGAAGCGTTCGCCGTTGAAATGGATCAGGTGTGTAGGCGATTCGGCCACCCAAACCTCCGTCTCCCAGGATATATCATCGAGATACTGCATCATCTTATGCCGATCATGAAACGCCGTAACGAAAACAAGACCAGCCTTCGATCCAGCAAAGAGGGCCTTTAGTTCCTGGTGTCGTTTGGGGTTAACCGGGCCGTGGCTTGTGACCGCTTCGATGAGGACCAGCCAGTGCTTTTCCACATGATGCACTACAACATCGGGCATTTTCCCATGTTCTTCGATCTTAACCCCCAACCCTTCCAGGATGGCGGCATCGAAGTACGCCCACTTATCCCCGGTATCGCCGACGTAGACGACCCTACCACCGGGCGTAAAAATCGGACAGAATTCGTCAATAAGTTTCTTGACCAAAGCATTGTGTCCTCCGGGCGAAAGCCTGAGCGCCCGTCCATTGGCCAATGTCACGGGGATGCGTTCCATATCCCGTTCCCGGGCATAAAGCTTATTCAAGGACTCGACTGTGCGCAAATATGCTTGGAGACTCTTCTTCCAACCTCGCTTTCCGTATTGCCGGAGCACCTTTAGCGCCGAAGGTTCGATCTGATATACCGCCTTGGGGCTGTTCGTCGGCCGGGAAGGCTTGTCCGGATTGGGCACGATCAGCGCCGCCTGCATGAATTGATGCACCGTCTGTCGGCGGACCGTTTCCCGCGTGTTCGGGGCATAATGTTTGTTATAGTTTTTTTCGAAGAATTCCATCATCGGGGTGATGCCGATCAGGGGATTTCCTGCATCCTGCCAGCGATCCGTTGGTTTAAGGTCAAGCAGGGAAAGGAGCGTCAGGGCGGAGCGTTCGTTTTGCTGCTGCCGGGGGAAGCCCAGAACCGTGATGATTTCCAGTGCTTCCCGGATTTTTTGTTCACCCTTGTCTTGCTCCGCTTTCTTGATCATGGCTTTTCGCACTCCCTCTCCAGAATCGTATCGATCATCTCCTGTTCCGGCATCCGGTCTTGAACATGGCGGCCTAACCTCAGCAACTGTTCACGGTTCGGATAAGTCATTTTTCTGAGGTCCGTGGCATTGACCTGCGTATGTCCGCTAAAAAGACGGAACTGACGGTCGAAGAGTGAGGCGTTGAGATACAGAGCCAATCCCCTGGCCATCTGCTCCGGTAAGCCCTTTCCCCCGGCATGAAAGTAATTCAGGTGGTTTTCAAAACCAACGAGGGGCGAAGCGATCCGGTGGGGATCGTAAATGGCCGCCACGACGCGCCGCCGCTCTTCCTTTGATGAGAACCGTTTTGTAAGCACATAATAGCCCGCCGCCACCAGCAAATCCTGGGTTTGCGCTGAAAGCGCGATGGCATTGGCCTTTTTCCCGGAAAGCGCGGGCCAACTCACAAAACCATCCTGAAAATGACAGGGATAGACGAGGGGTACGCTGTCCTCTTCTGGCTGCGGCCGCAGATGTGCCCGGGCACGAAAATCAACGACACGGCCCGTGGAAACATCCAGGCCAAGATCAGTTAGCGTCGCTGTAAAGCATTGCATCCTTTCCAAGACCTGGTCGTCGGCACGATTTGTGACCAAATGAATAAAGGCGTCCCGGTCTTTCGGCCGTATCACTTGATCATAGGCGATGGAGCGGATCGTTGCCCTTTCGAAATCGAGCCCCTCGGATGAGGAAACGATAACCAGTTCAGGATTCTTTTCCTCCCGGACGGCATGATAAATGACGTTTTCCTGAAGAACATCGTCATCGCCGAAAGCCTTCTTGCGGGATTCGAAGACGTGGATACGCCGCAGACCCATCATTTTCAGGAAGGCAAAGCGGAATCGGCGAAAATAGGGACCGTTGCAGAAACTCCGGGGCGTGATGGCCGCCAGTTCCCCGCCGGGCGCAAGCAGGCACGCCGACAGCCAGACAAAGGCCGCGTAGAGATTTGCTACCCCCATGCCGGCGGCATCGAGCCGCTTGCGTGTAACCGATTGACTGTTTATTTTCTTGTAGGGCGGATTGAGGATGGCATGGGTGAACCGTTCGCCGGGACCGGCAAAGAGCCCATCATCCGTCCGGGCAATGGCCGCAGCAATAAAATCTTCCGCCCTTATGTCCCCGTGAAAAACGATCCCCGCCTTTGCGCAGGCAGATTCACAATGGGCCATCGTTTTAGTTAATTCCGGCAGAATGCGTCCGTCGTTTTCATAGGCAACGACCTCGATGGAATGCGGCCGCCGCTCTTCGGAAACCAGCCTCTCCACATAGGCTAAAAAAAGCACGCCCGCCCCTGCCCCGGCATCGATAATCCCAACATGGTCCAACCGATTAGGCGCAAACAGCGATGCCATAAAGCGGGCAATCGCGACGGGAGTCAGAAACTGCCCGATATCCGCGCGTTCGGCCCGATGCGTACGGCTGTTCACGGTCCGGCGAACGTGATCAAGGATCTTGAAAGATTCTTCTGTCATGGGCCTATGGTGTAAATTGAAGAATGGATTTTTCAGTACTGCCAGCATCTGCCTGAATTAAAACTGGGGTTCATCTTCCCGAGTCGTGCTTCAGTATCAGCTCTGGTTTCTTAATAAAGACCTTTGTTTCCGGCGGCACGGATTCCGTCAGCCATACGTTGCCGCCAATAACGGATTTGGCGCCAATGACAGTCGCGCCTCCCAGGATCGTTGCACCCGCATATATTATCACATCATCTTCTATCGTGGGATGACGTTTCTTGCCCCGCAGTCGCTCCACGTCATCCCGGGAAAGAGAAAGGGCGCCCAGGGTAACTCCCTGATATATTCTCACTCTGTTGCCGATGTCAGCCGTCTCGCCAATCACTACGCCAACCCCATGGTCAATGAAGAAGCTCTCCCCAATACGGGCGCCTGGGTGTATGTCGATCCCGGTGAGCCCGTGGACGTACTCGCCCATAATGCGCGGCATGATGGAGATCTCCTGATCATGAAGTTGATGAGCTATCCGGTAGACCGTCACTGCGAGGAGGCCGGGGTAGCTGAAGATGATCTCATCATAGCTTCCTGCCGCGGGGTCACCTTCAAAGGCCGCCCGCACATCTTTTGCCAGGAGCATTCTCAAGTTGGGCAACTCCCGGATAAACTTCATTGCTTCCTGCCGGCCGCTCTCCCCACAGTACGTGCAGGGCAGATCATGCCTGATGCATTCATGCCTTACACAAAGGGCTATCTGACGCGAAAGCTCTTCAAAAAGAGCAACCGTTTCCTGGCCCAGGTAATATTCCAGGTTGACACGGTCCAGCCGGGACGGGATGAAATATCCGGGGAAAAGAATCCTTTGGAGTTGCTGTATGATGCCGACAATCGCCTCTTTGGAGGGAATTGGCTCCGGGCCGACGTGGTCGAAGCAGTCTTTACTGTTGCAGGTCTCAACCAGAGCCCTCACGATGCTTGGTATGTCTTCCCGGTAATCACGCAACTCTTGAATCTCGGCGCGACATTTATCCTTTAGCTCGTCACTTCCCATTTGCTGCACCTTTTACTTATTTGCCCACTCTTTCATGAATGAAACCTGACCATCTTAATTTGTGAAGGCGCGTCTTAGGCGCTTTTTAACCCGAAAAGTTTCTCCGCGTTGCCGTGGCAAATCTTTTCCATGTCCGTCTGCGAAAGCCCCAAGGATTGCAACACCTCGATGGTCGAGCGGATGTAGCCGGGGCCTTTCTCCTTGTCGAAGGGACAATCGGAGGCGAAGATCACGTGATCGGGGCCAAAGAAGTCGAGACCGCACACGGTCGCGCCGCGCGCGCCCTCAAGCGACGTGTCGCCATAAAAATCCTTGAAATAATCGTAAGGGCGCTTCTTCAGCCGCTTCAACACGAGCGAGTAATCCTCCTCGGACGTGCGCGTGCCAAGCTGATCCCATGAATGGCCGACGCGGCCCGCGAGCATGGGAATGACACCCCCGCAGTGGTGCGCGATGACTTTCAGATTGGGATTGGCGTCCATGATCCCGGAGAAGACTAACCGTGCCAGCGTTACGCTGGTCTCGTAGGGCCAGCCGAGCACGCTGCAGATTTCATACTTTGAATGGGTCTCGGTTGGATAATCCGGCATGGCGCGGGTGCGTGAGGGATGCAGCAGAATGGGCCGCCCCGCTTTGGCGATCACCTCGAAAATCGGCCAGAATTTCTGTTCGTCGAGGGGTTCGCCGTTGGCGTTGCTTGCCATCTCAATCGCGCTTGCGCCGTTGTGCAGACAGCGCTCGGCCTCTTTGACCGCCCCGTCCGGGTCGTTCATGGGCAGAAGCGCCGACCAGCCGGCAAAATGGTCCGGATACTTCGTCGCAATTTCCGCCAGCCCGTCGTTGCCGATTTTCGTCATTTCCGGGCACTGGTCCGGACCCCAGATGCGTTCCGCCGGCGGCAGGCCCATGGAAAGAATCTGCTTGTAATTCTCGAACTGCTCGACAACGCGCAGCCGGATTTCGATGTCCGACAGAGCGGGAATGCCGCGCACGCGCTTGCCGAGATCCTTCGTGCCCGCTGGCGTTTCCAGCATGGCGTCGTAGTAGCGCTTCGGGAAGAAGTGATTGAAGGCGTCGATGTAGTACATGGGCATCTCCTCAGGGTTTAGTTTTTATTGCAAGCAGGCAATTTTATAAGACATTGCTTTTTCGCTGAGGAAGCGTAGGACAAGACGGTCTGAGATGTCAAGGGGAAAACTGGGACCTTTTACATATCATTTTTCTACCAGTTTATTATCATTGCCTTACTCTAAAGAACGGCATACCTTTGACCCGTAAAAATTAGTATTGGAGAAGAAAAAACCATGCAGCACAATTCAGTTCGCCATCCCGATGATCCATCTTCGAGCATTCTCAACCAGCGACCGGATTACGACCCCGGAGCATTTATCAGAGCACGCTTGGCGGTCATTCTCATGACGGCCCATGGTTTAGCGGGGAAATTACCCGAGGCGCAAGCCGAGTATGAAAATATTGTCGCCCTGGCCCGGGCCAACCAGGGTAATGCAGAAGTCGCCCTGGAACAGAGCAAGGGAATGGCCAATCTCATTGCTGACTACAGCACCGCCGGAAAGCTAGCCGAGGCCCAGGCCCTTTACGACGATCTCGCCGCCCTGGCCCGGGCCAACAAAGGCCAGGGGGAGATCGCCTTCAGCCAGGCGATGGGGGCCTTCAATCTCCTTACTTCCTACTGCGCAGTCGAGAAACTGCCCGAGGCTCGATCCCAGTACGACGACCTCGCCGCCCTGGCCCGGGCCAACAGGAGTAATGCCAAGATCGCCATGCAACAGGCCAAGGGGATGGTAAATCTTATTGCGGCCTATGGCACAGCGGGAAAACTGTCCGAGGCCCAGGCCCTGTACGACGATCTTGCCGCTCTGGCCCAGACCTACAAAGGCAACACAGCGATCGCCATGGAACAGGCCAAGGGGATGTTCAATCTCACTGCTGACTACCTTGCCGCGGGAAAGACGCCCTCAGCTCTGGCATAGTGGTGAGTCGATCTTACTTAGGATGCCGCCTTTTCCTTCTTTTTCTTTTTTTCCTTGGCCTCTACAGGGGCTTCCTTTGCTTTCTTCTCTTTACTATCTTCCGGATTTTTTGGGGAAGCCGCCTTTTCCGCCTTTGTCTTCGCCAGTTCTTCCGTCCTCTCTTCGTAGCCGACAATCGTCTTCATTCTGGCATTTAATGCCTGAATACTTGCCCGCAATTTTTTAAAGATCGTATCTTTACTTATCTTGGGAGGTTCGATCCCCTTTTCCGACAGGAAGGATGTCCGGTCTTTCAGCTGTCGTTCATAATTTGCCTTTCGTTCCGTTAGTGCCAGTTTGCGATTTCTTCCCATATTTTCCCCTCTCTCCGATACACTGTTTTTCTCCGGCAGCTCCTAGACAAGGAAAGCTTTCTCCGCACAGCCGAATACATTGTTATAGATTTATCAGTGATTACGTAGAAAAGCCATCACATTTAACGAGTATGATAACTATCAAGAAAGCAACATCAATGATTCCTGTTTAAAATCAAGCAATATTCTTCAAAGTTAACCTGTAACTGATTACAGAAAGTCGGTGCTGTGCCGGTGCATTGACGGGCGCGCTGGATCAGTGTAAAAAGAAACCCTATTTACGGGAGATTGACCATGGTTGACATTTTTCAGAATGCCGCTCTGCTCTTCGGCGGCTTCTTCGCCCTTATCATGCTCTTGTGCGGAGCGCTGCTGATCGGCATCGGCCTGTTCGCCATACAGCGCCATCGTGCCGCGGCCGGCTGGCCCCAGGCACCGGCCGTGATCGAGGTCAGCGAAGTCGCTGCCGAGCGCCATTTCAAGAACAATCTGATGTACCGGCCGGTGATCCGCTACCGCTACAGTGCCCCCGGCGGCAGCTTTGCCGGGGACAAGCTGGCGACCACCAGCAAGCTCTATCCCAAAGAGGCGACGGCGCGCCGGGTCATAGCCCGCTACCCCTTAGGCGGCACGACGATAGCCCGCTACAATCCCGCCAATCCCGCCGAAGCGGTTCTCGAACGGGGCGTCTCCGGCGGCAGCTGGTTTGCCCTCTTCGGCCTGCTCTGCTGGGTTGCCCCAGTCATGGCCGGCCTTGCCGCCGGGCTCTCCTGGCAGCTCATCGCCGCCGTACTCGGCAGCCTGCTCGTGGTCCCCACCGTTTTTATGCTGGGAAGCCGCTCCAGCCTCGCCCAGGCGCGCCGACGCGGTCTGTGCCCACCGGCGGGGAGCGGCAGCGACGCCGATGTCATGACGCTCATGGCCCGCGGCGAAAAGCACCTCGCCATCCGCCTCTACCGCGAGCTGCACGGCGGCGGCCTTAAGGACGCCAGGCAGGCGGTAGAGGCCATGGCCCGCGAAGCGCGGCACCCACAAATGCCCTTGCCTTAAATGAGGAAATTGGCACCTGGTGTGGACAAGGAACGGAGGCTGTCACTCATTCATGAAGGTCGGCCTCAACGTCGATGGTGAGGAAGAAGTGTTTACCCACCATGAACCCCCCGTTTTCGATGTCCATCTTTTTCATCATCCCAAAGTCTTCACGATTGACCTCCGTCGTTGCCCGAAACCCGAAAGTCGTATAGCGGCGGTCGTCGTCTTGAAAATAGGCGGGGCCGGCGAAGCGCACGTCCAATGTGGTCGGCTTCGTCACTCCGTGGATGGAGAGGTCGCCGTGCACCTTGCAATGATCTAGGCCGGCGGATTCCACGCCGTTGCTCTTGAAGGTTATCTTTGGGAACCGCTCGACATCCAGGTAATTCGCGCTGCGCAAATCGTCGTCACGCTGCTTATGTGCGGTAGAGATCGAGGAGGCGTCGATTTCCACCTCCACGGAGGATGCCTCCAAGTTCAGGGGGTCGAAAACAAGCATCCCCGCAATCTTGTCGAAGCGGCCTGTCACCCAGGTGACCATCATGTGCCGCACCTCAAAGAGGACAAAACTGTGATCAGGGTCGAGATTCCATTGGGCCATTTTCCTTGCCTCCTTCCTCGAAATTTTTTCCGGGTGCGAATTCCCTTTGCTGTTGCCAAGAGCTTCCTGTTGTTTTTCAAAATTGACTTTTATGAAAATAATTTCAAGGAGAGAAAAAAGTAAGTCTATCGGTAGGCAATACCTATTACATCAGACATTTCAAATGTTGCCGGCTCTCTGGGGGGAAACAAAGAGCAACCATTCCCGTGGCATGGCCTTCCGAAAAAATCGTTTTATAAAATCATTGACACTCCCCGGTCCTTTCCCTATACTCCGGGCGAAAAAATGAAGGTAGATTCTCACCCCCAGCATACACCAGGAGATTTCAGCATGCCAAAACATCACGACATCAACAAAGTTCTGATCATCGGTTCGGGTCCCATCGTCATCGGCCAGGCTTGCGAGTTCGATTACTCCGGCACGCAGGCCTGTAAAGCCCTGCGCAAGCTGGGTTACCAGATCGTCCTGGTCAACTCCAATCCCGCGACCATCATGACCGATCCCGGCATGGCGGACGTAACCTACATCGAGCCTCTTAATCTTCAGTCGCTGACAGAAATCATCGAAAACGAGCGCCCCGACGCGGTCCTGCCGAACCTGGGAGGCCAGACAGGCCTCAACCTGACCTCGGAGCTTTACAAGGCCGGGGTCCTGGAAAAATACGGCGTGCGGGTCATCGGTGTCCAGGTGGATGCCATCGAACGGGGCGAGGATCGAATCGCCTTCAAGGAGACGATGAACCGTCTCGGCATCGAAATGCCCCAAAGCGAGCCGGCCTACAGCGTTGAGGAGGCGGAGCGGATAGCCATGGCCCTGGGCTATCCCGTCGTGATCCGCCCGGCCTACACGATGGGCGGCACGGGCGGGGGCCTGGTCTACAACGTCGAGGAACTCAGAACGGTGGCCAGCCGCGGCATCTCCGCCAGCCTCGTCGGGCAGATCCTCGTGGAGGAGTCGGTCCTCGGGTGGGAGGAGCTGGAACTAGAGGTTGTCCGGGACGCCAAAAACCAGATGATCACCGTCTGCTTCATCGAAAACGTCGACGCCATGGGGGTCCACACGGGGGATTCCTACTGCACCGCTCCTATGCTCACGATCAATCAGGAGCTTCAGGCCCGCCTCCAGAAGCACTCCTACGATATCGTCGAGGCCATTGAGGTCATCGGCGGAACGAACATTCAGTTCGCCCATGATCCCCAGACAGGCCGCGTGGTGGTCATCGAGATCAACCCCCGCACCTCCCGGTCCTCCGCCCTGGCCTCCAAGGCCACAGGCTTCCCCATTGCCTACGTCTCGTCTCTCCTGGCCGGTGGGATGAACCTCGACGAAATCCCTTACTGGCGTGAGGGAACCCTGGAGAAATACACTCCCTGGGGCGATTATGTCGTCGTGAAGTTCTCCCGGTGGGACTTCGAAAAATTCCCCGGGGCGATCGACAAGCTCGGCACCCAGATGCGGGCCGTGGGCGAGGTCATGAGCATCGGCAAGACTTACAAGGAGGCCTTCCAGAAGGCGATCCGCTCCCTCGAAAAGGGCCGGTACGGACTGGGCTTTGTCAAGAATTTCCACTCCCAATCCCTGGAGGAGCTGATGGAGCTCCTGGCTGAACCATCCAGCGAGCGGCAGTTCATCCTGTACGAGGCGCTCCGCAAGGGGGCGGATATAGGGGAACTGCATGCCAGGACCCACATCAAGACCTGGTTCCTCGGCCAGATGAAGGAACTGGTGGACCTCGAGGAGGAAATACTCGGATACAAGGGACGCTCCCTGCCCGATGCCCTCCTTACAAAAGCCAAGCGCGATGGTTTTTCCGACCGCTACCTCGCCCGCATCCTCGATGTGCCCGAGGACCAGATCCGCAACAAGCGCTCGACCCTGGGAATCGTCGAGTGTTGGGACGCCGTTCCCGTCAGCGGCGTCGAGGATGCGGCCTACTACTATTCAACCTACAACGCCCCGGACAAGGTGGGGGTGAGCAAGCACCGGAAGGTCATGGTCCTGGGCGGCGGCCCCAACCGGATCGGGCAGGGCATCGAATTCGACTACTGCTGCGTCCATGCGGCCTTCACCCTCCGCGACGAGGGGTATGAATCGATTATGGTCAACTGCAACCCCGAAACGGTCTCCACGGATTACGACACCTCGGACAAACTCTACTTCGAGCCGCTGACAGTGGAGGATGTTCTGGCCATCTACGAAAAGGAGAAGCCCGAGGGGGTCATCGTCCAGTTCGGCGGCCAGACGCCCCTGAACATCGCCCAGCAGCTCGCCCAGGCGGGGGTCCGCATCATCGGCACTTCCCCCGAGACAATCGACATGGCCGAGGACCGGGACCGCTTCCAGAAGATGATGGAAAAGCTCGGCATCCCCATGCCGGCCTCAGGCATGGCGAGCAACCTCGACGAGGCCATGGCCATCGCCGGGAGGATCGGCTACCCCCTGATGGTCAGACCCTCCTACGTCCTGGGCGGCCGGGGGATGGAGGTGGTCTATGACGCGGAGATGCTCAAGCGTTACGTCGCCGCGGCCGTCGGCGTCACCCCGGAGCGGCCGATCCTGATCGACAAGTTCCTGGAAAACGCCATCGAATGCGAGGCCGACGCCATCTCCGACGGAACAGACGCCTTTGTCCCGGCCATCATGGAGCACATCGAACTGGCCGGCATCCACTCCGGAGACTCGGCCTGTGTGATTCCGCCGATCAGCATCCCGGCCCGGCACATGGAGACGATCAACGACTACACCCGCCGGATCGCCATCGAATTCGGCGTCGTGGGGTTGATGAACATCCAGTACGCCATCGCCAAAGACGTGGTCTACATCCTCGAGGCCAACCCCCGCGCCTCCCGGACGGTACCCCTGGTTTCCAAGGTTTGCAACATCTCCATGGCCCGGATCGCCACCCAGATTATGCTGGGAAAGAAGCTTACCGATCTGAACATACGGCACCGCGCCATCCCCCATTTCGGTGTCAAGGAGGCCGTCTTCCCCTTCAACATGTTCCAGGAGGTGGATCCCCTGCTCGGGCCGGAGATGCGCTCCACAGGCGAGGTCCTGGGGCTGGCCGACTCCTTCGGCCTGGCCTTCTACAAGGCCGAAGAGGCCGCCCAGCAGGTTCTCCCCGCCGCAGGAGCGGTGCTGATCACCATCAATGACGCGGACAAGGGAGGGGGCCTGGAGGTGGCCAGGGCCTTCCACAAAATGGGTTTCGTCATTAAGGCCACGGCAGGGACGGAGAAATTCTTTGCCGAAAGCGGCGTTCCGGCAGAGGCGATCCTCAAGATGCACGAGGGGCGCCCCAACATCGTCGACGCGATCATGAACGGGGAGATCCAGCTGGTCATCAACACCCCGTCCGGCAGGATGGGCCAGCACGACGACTCCTATATCCGCAAGGCAGCCATCAAGTATAAGATCCCCTACATCACGACCGCTGCCGCCGCCACAGCCGCGGTGAAGGGCATCATGGCGTTTAGGCAGGGACACGGCCGGGCCAAGTCCCTCCAGGACTATCACCGGGACATCGGGTAATCGTCCGGGTCCGTCGGTTGCCAGGAAATCCGGTTGTTTTGTCACGGCAGGGAAAAGGGTTGCGAATCGTCAGCCGCTGATAATTTGTTAGACTTTCTCGATTTGAATCAAAACCGTATTATAGGGAAAGGCCCCTCCCGGTGATGGTTCGTCCCGTGTCAGCACATTGGCGCACCCTCCGCGGTCGATCCCTTGCTCATCCGGCGCATACCAGGCACCGGCCGGCAGGATGGCCACACCCGGCATGAGCCGCTCGGTCACTTCCGCCGGCAGGATCATCTCTCCTCGCTCGTTATATACACGCACCGGATCACCATCCCGGATGTCCCTTTCCCGGGCATCGCGGCTGCTGATGAGGACCCTTTGGGGGATCAGTTCCTTGAGCCAGGGAATTGTGTCAAACTGGGCATTAGCCCGGCGCTTGGCATGTTTGGTTACCAGCTGCAGGGGATATTTGGCAGCTAAAGGATCATTGGTGCTTTCCCAGGTCTCGAGATACTTGGGGATCGGCGGCAGCAGAGGGTTTTTCATGTCGGCAAGCTGCTGGGAGTAAATTTCGATTTTACCCGAAGGGGTTGGGAAGGGATGGTTGGCGGGGTCTTCGACCTGCTTCTGAAAAGCCACATAGGGCGCGCCGCGTTCGAGCCAATGGACCCCTTTTTCCCGAAAGGCTTCATAATCCGGAATATTGAGGCGCCCGGCCACATCCCGCAGCGGTTCTTCCGCAGCACGGTTGTCGTAATCCCTTATGCCCATGCGTAAAGCCAATTCCTTGGCAATTTCATTATGGGGCTTACATTCTCCCGGCGGTTCGATAATTTTGCGTTGAAAACCAATGTAGGCCATGCCCACACCCAGGGCGATGTCATCTCTTTCTACAAAGTACGCAGCGGGCAAAATTATGTCGGCATAGCGGGCGGTGGCGGTCATATATTGCTCTTGAACGACAACGAACTCCAATGTTTTCAGGGCGCTCGCGATTTTATTCGTATTGGGCAACATATTCAGATAATTACTATTGGCGACAAATAACAGCTTATAGTCGGCTGGATATCCCCCCTGCTTGCCTTCCAGGATGGCGTCGGCCACTTTGGTGTAGTGAACATAGGGATAAGCCTCTCCTCCGGGAACAGCCGGCAGACCGGGGATCGGCCGTTCGAGGGGATTCTTGAATTTGGGCACCGCCTCCCTGTTTCCCAACCCGAAGGGGTAGCCTCCCCTTGTCGATCCCCAGGCCATGGCGGCGGCGTCGCCTCCGTGGATGCCCACATTGCCCGTCATGGCGGCCAGGGTCATGGCGGCCCGGTGGAACTGTTCGCCGAAGGCGGTCCGTCCCGGGGCCAGGCCCGCCAGCAAGGCCGCCGGCTTGCTGGTGGCATAGGCGCGCGCCAGTTCCCTGACCCTCTGGGCGGCGACTCCCGTGATCGCCTCGGCCCAGGCGGGCGTTTTGGGCACGCCATCATCCTTTCCCAGGACGTAGGCCCGGAATTGATCGAAGCCCAGGGTAAAGGTATCAAGAAACGCCTGGTCCTGAAGGTTTTCGGTGATGATGACGTGCGCCATGGCGATGAGCAGGGCCGCGTCGGTACCCGGTTTGGGGGATATCCACGACTCCGCCAGAGTGGCTGCCGAATCGCTGAAATAGGGATCCACAGCGATAAGGCGCGCGCCTCCTTCCTTGGCTCGCAGGAGAAACCAGGGGGTATTAGTGCCCGTGACGGTGGTGGCCGGATCCCAACCCCACAGGATGATCAGCCGGGAATTGAGCAGATCGTCCCGGGTGTTCGTGGCGTAAACCGTGCCGTAGGTAACGGACGCGGCAAACATGGCTCCCTGATAGGACGCGACGCCATATTTGTCTGTAAAACCGCCGGCCATGGCCAAGAGCCGACTCATGGCCCCGGCCGTATGCAGAACGCCCTTATCCCCACCGCTGTTGACGAATAAGACCGCCTCAGGGCCGTGATGCTTTTGGACGTGTTGCACCTCGGCAGCCACGGTGTTCAACGCCTCATCCCAAGTGATGCGCGCAAACTGCCCTGATCCTTTGGGTCCTTTCCGCTTCAGAGGGTACAAAATGCGATCAGGGGAATAGACCCGCTGCCGCAACGCGCGCCCCCGCATGCAGGCCCTAAGTTGCGGTTCCGGGCCATCGTCCGTTTCCACGCGCGTGATCAGCCCGTCGGCAACGTGAACTTTGAGTAGACAGGTCCCGCCGCAATGGGTGGCGCACACCGTCGGGACAACGCGATCTCCGGTCTTCTCGTCACTCCTCATGAGCTACTCCTTAATTTAGTCTGGCAAAGTCAGGATTATTTTACAAACGGATATTGCAATTTTTTTTATTATCACCATGGCGAGGGGCATGGCAACAATGGATAAAGTATTGGTTTAACCGAGCCGATTCCGGTAATTTTCCAGATCATCATTGGTCATCTGGTCGGGAGGAACAAGACGATAGTGCTTCTCCGATGAGATAGCCAACTGGTCCCCGCTCCACTCGAATTCAAACAGGGAGATCGTCTCGTCGGCCATGAACTGGGCGGCAATAGGTCTGCAGATCAGGTTGGGAAACTTGTTCCGGCACATCGCTTCATCCTGCTCGATCTGGACGACGCTCAGCCTGTCCTTCCCTGCCTTGGCCTGGATGGGGATGATATAGTGAACCCCCTTGCGATCCAGACCGACATACAACTCGTCGGTTTCCACCTGACCGATATGGGGCACCGTCGTCCGCAGGTGATTCTGGAGCGAATAACAGGTGATGCCGGTAAAGACGTCGATCAGCCGGTTGTACCGGAGCCGGGCCAATAGCCCCTGCTCGTCATCGAGGGCGTATTTGACGATCATCCCCGGCGTCGCATCGGGCACCTTCGTTTCCGCCAGCAAGTTTGAAGGCACGATGTTGGTGAGGGCAGCGGCGACGAAGGCATATTTCGCCCTCCCACGGGGGCGGATGATCCACTCCTTGTTGCTCGGAGCCTCTTTCATGATGGATTCCGGCAGTGGCGCTCGGTAGCGGAAGCTATAGATTAAATCACCAATGTTTTTAAGATGCTTAATCCCCAGTTCATCCGCCGCATGAATGATGTCTTCCCGTTCAAAGAGAATTTCGGTCATCCCTGCCCGGTAAAATCTGAAAAAAATCTTCTCGACGATCCGGCTGAAGCGATTTGCCTCTCCCATCATTGCCGTCCTTTCTTTTTCCGCCGATCACCCCGGCCAGCGGAGGACCACAACTTCTTCCCTCAATTGCTCCCGCGTGGCCGTCGCGAGCCGGGTCCGGAACAGGTCGATGCCGATCACCTCATACCCCAGCGAGCGAGCCATATCGCCGAGAATTTCGCCGGTGCGGATCATCACCCTCAGGTAGGAGGCCTGATCCCCGACGACATAGGCCAGACGGGCGCCCGGCCTGAGAACCGTGCGCATATCCCGGAGGTGACGGAACATCCCTCCGAAATATAGTTTTGCCACGCGCGCGTACAGCCGCTCGAAACCGGACGTCTTTCCCAGCTCGATACGCCGTTTTTCGATTTTGTCGGCAATTTCCTGGATTCTCTCGTTTTTGGCAATCCACTGATCGTCGTCATCCTCTTTATATACGGAACGTGTGTTGGACCGGATCATGTTTTTTTTCAGGGTCTGAAGTTCGGCCTTGCTCTTTACGAAACCAAGCAATACCAGCTCCAGGCGGGTTGTTCGGGTGTAATCCTTTTCGTTGGGATAGGGTGGTGAGGTAATGACGGCATCGATGGAGCGAGGTTCAAGCAGATCCTTGAGCTGGCGCGCGTCAGCGTTGTACACATCCGCTGGAACATGGGCAAACTCCTTGAAATGGCTAAGGTCATTGACCATCACCGCCACCTCATCCTGCCACAGTCGCAGGACAGCCGCATCCTCCCTGATCGCACCAACGCCCACCTCGGGGCCAAAGCGCAGATTGCTGCAGGAATTCACCAGAGCTTTAGCCAGGGCAAGCATTTCATGGGCGAAAAATTCGGCATGGTTCTCTTTCCGGATATGATCAACCAGAACCAGTGCTTTGTGCAGGGGAAGCGCACTGATTGAATTCTTCAGCAACAGTTTTTCCTGCTCCGGGTCCAGGGTTCTCAAAACAGCAGGACTGTCGTCGGCCAGAAGACTTATAACCGGCTCATCAGATATACCCGATGATTTGAAAACTTCCGAAACCGTTTCATATATCCGGCGGGAATGGATCTTCAATGCGAGAGGATCAGGTCTCCAGTCGATCTTGACCCGACTGGCAAAGGATGCCATCGGATTCGCTTCGATACCTACGCTGGGAATGCCCCTTTTTTTTGCCTGGACCAGGGTCGTGCCCGTCCCGCAAAACGGATCCAGGAGTCTTTTCCCGGAATCCATTTTGAAGCGTTCCATATATTCATCAACCAGATGAGGCGGAAACGAAAGGACAAAACGATACCACCCGTGCATGGCTCGGTCTTCCGCACCGAGCTTGTTCATGGCGCTGTTGGCGAGATCACCATGCATTTCACGCCCTTCATTTCTGTCAGGATGATGATTGAATGTAAAAAGGGGAATCTGTTCCACAAGTATTCTTCTTTCTGATAGTTTGATGCGGATGTTAACAAATATATGTAGGTCTTACAACATCGAATATCAGGGTATCAGTATTGGTCTAGGTCGCAGAGCCCCGCCTGTTCCAAGAAATCGATCATCAGGGTCTTTTGTTACCCGGCGGTCGGCCCCTTCTCCTGGCGGGCACGGGAGCGGGGGCCGACGCCGATTTTCTTCCCCTTTTCGGCTTCACCGCGGTCTGGGCCGGAGGCGGCGCTGTGTTCATGGAAGGCCTGCCTGATCCGGTCGGCAATCTCCGGGGGGAAGGGCGGGCCGTCATCGCCTTCGGGAAGAAAGACAACCTGTCCCGAGGGGGTCAGGGCCAGTGTGGGAGCGGACATGGCATTCACTTCTGATCTGGTGGATTTTCTATCGGCGCGAAATATAGGAAAAAAATCCCCCTGCCAAGGGCATTTAATGCCGTGACCTACCGTTAAAAAATGGTTCTCTGTCCTTATCCTATTTATCCCACATTTCTGGGGATAGATGTCAGCAGCATGGGGTAGTTAGGAAAACTCTTGCAGATTCACGATAAAAAACGTATATTGCAAATATCTCTTCTTGTCACCCTGTTGAGGAGTATTATTACATGATCCCACGCGCCTTAGCCGCTACCCTGCTCCGTCTTGCCCGCGGGTTTCCCGTGGTTGTTCTCACCGGCCCCAGGCAGTCCGGTAAGACAACCCTGGTGCGCGCCACCTTTCCCCACAAACCATACGTTTCCCTGGAAAATCCTGATGAGCGCCAGTTCGCGACTGAAGATAGCCGGCGCTTCCTCGCCAACTACCCGGACGGCGCCATTTTTGACGAAGTGCAGCGGGTGCCTGAACTGCTATCCTATCTGCAAGGTCTGGTGGACGAAAAGCGAGAGCCGGGGAAATACATCCTGACGGGCTCTCAGAACTTTTCCCTTGCCCATTCCATAAGCCAAAGCCTGGCGGGACGAGCCGGGGTAGCACAACTACTCCCCCTTTCCGCAGCGGAACTCGACAGCGCCGCACTGCTCACCCACAGTCTGGACGAATGGCTGTTTCGGGGTGGATACCCGGCCCTGCACAGTAGCGACGTAACGGCCGGCGACTGGTTGGCAAGCTATGTAACCACCTATCTGGAGCGGGACGTGCGCGACCTGACCGCCGTGCGCGATCTGGTGACCTTTCAACGTTTCTTGCGTCTCTGCGCCGCACGGACGGGACAACTCCTCAACCTCTCCTCCCTCGCCACCGATTGCGGCATTTCCCAGAGCAGCGCCACCGCCTGGCTCGGCATTCTGGAAACAAGCTATATCGTCTTCCGCCTGGCACCATACTTTGCCAACTTCGGCAAGCGCCTCATTAAGGCTCCAAAAATCTATTTTCACGACACCGGGCTAGCGTCGTTTCTCCTGGGTATTCAGAATCCGGCGCAGCTCTCAATCCATGCAGCCCGGCCCGCCCTGTTCGAAACCATGATCGTGGGGGAGTTTCTGCGTGCCCGATGGAATTGTGGAGAACCATCCCATTTCTACTTTTGGCGTGACAGCACCGGTCATGATGTGGATTTGGTGCGGGATGAGGCAGGGACGCTGCAGCCGGTGGAGATAAAATCGGGACAGACGATTGCCGGCGATATGCTGAAGGGATTGCTGAAATGGTGCTCCCTCGCCCGCGCCCCCCTTGCTCAACCCTGGTTGGTTTTTGGCGGCGAGGGCGCCTATGCTCGTCAGGATGTGCTGGTCATAGGGTGGCGTGAGGCAGTGCGAAAGATTGCCGCTTGTCAGGCACAGCAAGAGCCGGTCGGAAGGTAAAACAGACGATTTTTCACGTTTATTCCATGACAAATGAATTCTTCCGCTTCGGTGATTGCAATTCTCAGTGAATCATGGGATTAATTACGGCAACCATGGAGAAAAAAATAATTCCGTTACCGGCAATAATGCTATGTTAAGTTTCTTGCAGCGCTTTGCGCCCCCCCCCAGCCTTAAACAGCTCCCCCTGAAACGTTATCCGAACGTCGATTTTTCTTTAAACAGGCTTGTGGCCGGGGTGGACAATATCCACCTCGATGTCCACATCAGCCCCCAAGTTCACAAGGCCATAAGAAGTGCCGTATATTTATTACTGATCAAACACAGCCGGTCGGAACGCTTCTTCCAGGACTATAAGAAAGAACAATGTGAAAATGAGAAGAAAATCTTAAAACAGTTCTGTGCCGATATTCTGCTGGAGGGCATCAACCGGGCGAAAGCCAAATCTGAAGTCCAAATCGACTTCCTGGGACAGGCGGCCCTGGCAAAGATGATTCTTGAAGAAATCCCTAACCAGTATGGCATAGTGACGGCAAGTCTGGAAAAACTCTTCCGATCCTATGAATTATCTCGCGAATCCTACCAGCACGAGAGTTTTAAAATGAAGGAGAAACTGGCAGAAATCAAGCGCTCTCAGAAGATACTGGTTCGCCTCGTGGGCGAGGAATTGTTCCGGATGCTTGCCGATGTCCATGTCCAGGGGCTGCGTAATATCCGGGAGGCGATTTTCCCGCCCGCATTCCTCCTGCCGGGCAATTTTTACCTCAACCCGATGCTCCATACGGACAATATCGCCGACGATGCCTTCCTGATGGATGCCTATGTGCTTTTAAGCCAGCGGGCTGAAGACCCTGATAATTACAACAGTCTGAAATTGATGATCTATGACCTGCTTGCGAAGACTGATTTGGGCCGGGATATCTCCACAGGCGGCCAGGGGGCCGGCGAGAGGCTCAGCGGCGGAACGGATGAAGAAGATCTTCTCCAGGCTGCGGAAAGCGCCCTGGATCCCTGGATAATGGAAATCGGCAATATTGACCGCCTCTTCAACTGCTTTGCGTCGCAGGAGGAGTACGAAAGGGCCAAGGGGGAGAAAAAATCCAAAGATGTTCTTCGCGAACTTAAGGGGCAGATGAAAATTCAGGAGCAGCTGCTCAATCTTTTTTATCGCCAATGCAAAGGGGCGCAACTTATAGAACGGATTGTGGCCGCTTACGAAATGAATGCCCTCTGCGACCAATACTGCCCGCCGCTGCTGCCTTGGCAGGTCCGGGAGTTTCTGGTCAACCCCGAATCGAGAAAACCCCTTATCAAGCAACTGAAACGCCGGAAATCAGCTACGGGCAATAACTCTTCTCTTGCACCTCTGCGCAGTGCCCTTAGCCGGATGAAAAGCAGTTCCCCGCGAAGGAAGAAAGAGCAGCTGCTCAGTTTTCTCAGACATTTTTCCCAATATCACCGGGACCTGAAAAATAGCCGTCTCCTGAAAGGAGCGATGGCCTCCATCAACCTTGTAAAAGAGGAAAGGACTTTGCGGCTCTCCAGGGAAAACCACTCCCTCTATGAGTTTTTGCTTACCGATGAACAGGGCCAGGAGGAAAAACCCATCATCAGCCACGTCATCCTCAAAGCCGATATTCGCGGCTCCATGGATATAACTTACCTGATGAGGGCCAGGGGGCTCAACCCGGCATCATACTTCAGCCTTAATTTCTTCGATCCCATCTCGGAAATTCTTTTAGACTATGGCGGGTCCAAAGAATTCATCGAAGGGGATGCGATTATTCTGTCCCTTGTCGAAAAGGAAGACATGCCGCAGGGCTGGTTCAGCGTGTCCCGGGCCTGCGGACTTGCCATCAGGATGCTCCGGATCGTTCAAGAGTACAATGCGCAGAGCCAAAAGCATAACCTGCCGATTCTGGAAGTAGGGATCGGCATCTGTTACAGCCAGGGGCCGCCGGCTTTTCTCTTCGACGGCGACTCCCGGATCATGATTTCTCCGGCCATCAACCTGGCAGACCGGCTGTCCAGTTGCAACAAGATGCTGCACAAACGTTTCCAGGATCAGGAACGAATGTTCAATCTCTTTGTGTTTCAGAATGTTACGGAAAAAGAAAGGGGAGCCACAGCGGATGACCTTTCGCTGCGCTATAATGTCAACGGCATTGAGCTTAGCCAGGAGGGGTTTGCCAAGCTGGCCAGGGAAATAAACCTGAGCAGCTTCCTGTATCCGGCGGCTAATAATGAACAGGTCAAGCTTTATACCGGCAAGGCGCCGACCGTCACCGGCAGATATCAGCCTCTCGTAATTCGGGAAGCCGCCGTCCTGGAAGTCGCCCCCGAAACCATGGCTGTCATCGGCGAAACATCAAGAAAATACTATGAAGTTTGCACCCACCCGGAAATCTACACCTTCATAAAAAACCAGGATTAAAGGAAGGTTCAACGGCTTTGCAACGCCTCTTCCTGGGCCCGAAAGATGGGTATCTCCGAGGAACGGTCCGCCAGATTTTGTGAGGGAAGAATAGGACATCAGGTGCCGTGAGTCAAGAAAAAATGGGTAAATAACTATTCCATCTTGCACCATTTTCGCGATTTGGGCTTGCAAATTCTGCTTCTTTCGTATAGACTTAAAAGAAATTTACAGGAACCCCGCTGCAGGCTGCGTCGCTGCCCCGCAGGAAACGGTCCTTCATCCCGCACCTTCAAGGGCGGTCATTTCTATCACTTCATAATCCTCAACAATTCGGGTGCCCTGCAATTCTCTAATGCTGTTCTTTGCACAGGTAAAATTATTTTTGCCAGAGAAAATCCCTTCCGGCGATGGCTGTCGCGCATAAGACCGGTCTTTGGTTCATTTTGGATCTATTACTCTTCCTGAGGAGGTCAAAGATGAAAGCACAAAGGGCATTAAAGGGCAGAATCTCTCTCACCTTCGCTGTCATGGGCCTGCTGGGGTTCCTTTTTCTTGCCGTCCCAGCGGTCCAGGCATCACCGCTCTATCACGTATTCACGGGGAACAATGAAATTGTGCTCACCTATGTATGCGACTGGCCCGAATCCGAAACAGCCCGCTATACGCTCCTGCGAAACAATGAAGTGATCAAGGGGCCTTTCTCCTGTCCGCGGTACGACACCCCTTACTACCATGATGAGGGGCTCCCGAAGGGTCAGACCTTCTCCTATGTCCTGCAGTGGACAAACGGGTTATATACGGATACTAACACGCCGGTCGTCACGACGACGACCGGCGAGGTGCAGGGGACACTGGTAAAGAATACAAATTGGACGGGGTCGTACACCATGGTAAGCAGCGTCTTGGTGAAGCCCGGCGTCACCCTCACCATAGCCCCTTCCACGACGATTGAGGTCTCGCGCAACGGCGGCTTCACTGTGCAAGGGAGGCTTGAAGCAGACGGCGTGAGCATCATCCCGAAACAGAGCGTCTGCGTCGAAGGGGAGACTTCCTGTTATTTCAGCCTGTCCGATTTGCAAGGGACGGGAAGCTTTTCTCTGAAAAACAGCTCCTTAAGCGTCCGCTCCGACATATGGGCGAAAAGTGCCTCCGTTTTTGAGGCGGTCACGAGCTCCCAGGAATCTACTGTTATCCTCGACCTTGAAGGCCGCGATCGCGTCTTTTCGGGATTTAATATGCCCAACGCCAGCATCTCTCTGGAACGACCCGGGAACCTCACCATCGAAAACAATACCCTGGGCAAGATAGAGATCCGCCGGCAGTTGATACAAGGGACTGGGGAGTACGACCCACCCTTTTCAGGTAATATCTTCATAAGAAACAATAGAATGGAAAGGAGCGACGGCTGGGGTGAGATCTGGGTGAGCGGCATCGGCTCTGCCAATCTCTCCATTGAAAGGAACCTGGGAACGGACTATTGGATTCGGCTGAGCGACTTTGTCGATACATCTCCTGGCGTCCGGCAGGTCAGGATGAATAAAGGCGGCTTGTACGGGATCTATATTGAGGGCGCGTCGTACCTCATCATAGCCAGGAATGAGATAGTCGGCGACTCCGGTTATGCATACGGCCAGGGAGTGAATATCAAAAAAGGCTGTTACAACTCCGTCACAAATAACACTATCATCAAACAGACAAGCGGCGATGCCTATTCCGTCGGCGTCTGCCTCGGCTGCGGCAATGAAAGTGGGGTAAACAGCGACGTCGCGCACAATGAAATCTCGTTTAATGCCATAAAGAACCACTACACGGGCATTCAGATCAGTGCGGCGGAAAACAATAAGATCCACAGCAATATCGTCGAGTCCAACAAGATAAATATCGCCCTCGGCGGGGTATACGTCGGCAGTGATTATTATCCTGACTCCGGAACTCCCTCCGGTAATACCATTTACAACAACCTCTTCAGGAAGCATGAGTACGGCATGTGGAACGTCAAGATCAACCCCCCCTGCGATACAGAGAGCTGTGACAACACGTGGAGCATCTCCCCTACCCCGGGGACAAATATCGTCGGAGGCCCCCTGCTCGGCGGCAACTACTGGAGCGAGCGGCTGGAGTCGGATGGGGATCACAATGGCATCGGCGACCAGCCCTACTCCATAAACAGCGCGAACATCGATACCTCGCCCCTGGCCCAGGATATCGTCGTGAACCAAACGTACGACTATGATGACAAAGATCCGAACGACGGCATCTGCGACACGGATCTCACCCTCCCAGGAAGCCAGTGTACACTGCGGGCGGCAATCACGGAAGCCAACAGCAGGCCGGGCAAAAACATCATAACCTTCAACATCGCGGGATCAGACGTCCCGGTTATCAAACCCGATGCCCCCCTGCCGGCCATTACCGGTCAGACAGCCATCGATGCGACTGCCCAGCCGGGGGGCAGAGTCGAGCTTGACGGTTCGCATGTTGGCGCCGGTGCCGACGGACTCCACTTCAACGCCGGCAACGACTCGGTGAAGGGACTTACGGTAAAGAACTTCCAGGGGAATGGGATTATCTCCGATGCCTACCTCGTCTCCCCGGAGGGCGATGCCATCTACTCCCTCAGGGTTGACGGAGTTGAAGTCTTGAACAACGGCAAGTGGGGCCTGTACGCGGCAGGACAACTCAACATCAACAAAGGCAGAGGCAGCACATCTGATGAGACCAATCAGGTGACCAGGGCAGCAGGCAACGGATGGGGCGGTGTCCGGTCCAGGTACGCCTATATCGACGGGTTCATGCTTGAAGTGACGGACAACCTCGGTCCCGGCATACTTGCCGCCGATGCTATAGACCTCACGGACGTCAAGGCGAACCGGAACAGGGGGCCGGGGATCCAATCCTTTGTAGGCTGGATCCATCTTAACGGGAGAACTCCTTTCCTAAGCGATGAGGTAATCGGCAACAAAGGGGACGGCATCTGCTCGGGAAAGACGCCCGAGGTGAACGAGGCCCTCCCGTATACGGACGGGGTGGGCATCTATAAGTCCATCCAGATCAAGGATAACAGCGGCTGGGGCGTCCATGCAAAAGGGGAGATCATCCTTAACCGCCGGAGCGAGGGAGGAGACACGGGAGACTTCGCGGTCAGCGCCATTGCAGGAAACGGTGTGAATCAGGAATGCTGGACCATCGATGACAACAATTGGGACACGGCAAAGCAGGCCACGGAAAGCTGTGGCTCAGGGGGCTTACGGGCCAGGAGAGGAGGCATTGATGTGGCTTACATCGACGTGTCGGACAACAACGGACCCGGCATCCTCGCTTTGAAAAACATCGACCTCTGGGGTGTCAAGGCGAATCGGAACAAAGGCTCAGGGGTCCAGTCCTTTGTCGGGTCCGTCCATGTTAATGCCCGCTCCACCCTTACGAGCGACGAAGTGATCGGCAACAAGGGAGACGGGATCTATGCCGGGGATAAGCCCGATGATGTAAACGATCTTGGCTTTACAAGAGGGGTAGGCGTCTACAAATCCATAAAGATCACTGACAACAGTGGCTGGGGTGTTTACGCGGAAGGGGGCATCGTCCTCAACCGGAGCACCAGCTTTACGGACACCCACGACACGCGGGTGAGCTTCGTCACCGGCAACGGCGTGGGCGAAGTGTGCTGGACCATAGGTGACAACGACAAGGACATTGTGACGCCGACCAGCTATCGTTGCGGCTCCGGGGGCTTACGGGCCAGGCGGGGAGGAATCACCGCGGACCGCATAGAAGTTACGGACAACATCGGTCCCGGCATCCTCGCCAACAAAACAATCACCCTCTGGGGGACAAACTCAGCGAGTCGCAACAGAGGGCCCGGCATCCAGTCTTTTACAGACGCCGTCTACCTTAGCAGAAAAGGCGAGGGAGGCATAAGCACGGTATCCAATAACAAGGGCGACGCCATCCGGGCGGGAGTCGCAGCAAACGCGGGCACGGTAACCATGGACGGCATCATCGCTACGTCCCTGGTGCAGATTGAGGGCAACAGCGGGTTTGCCGCCATTGCCACAAAAGGCAACGTGAGCATCAACATCTTCAATAACGCCCCCCTGGCCGATGCAGCCAGCTTCCTGAAAGATAACGGCCTCAACACGGAATGCTGGGTAATGGAGAAAAATGATTGGGACGTCGCGCTTCAGCGTTCCTGCCCGTCGGGAGGCATTTACGCCAAACACGGTTCCATAGGGGGGGCGAAACTGGAAGTGACGGGCAACAACGGCATAGGCGTCTTAGCCTCGGGCAATGTGACCCTCCTGGGCAACAGCGTGTGTGGCAATAAGGGCGGCAACGTTGGTACGGAAGGGGGGGTGCTGAGCCTCCCCGGCGTTACCCTCTGCGATGCAGACTCCGACGGTGTAAGTAACGAAGTGGAGGCGTTGGCGCCCAATAACGGCGACGGAAATAACGACGGCATCCCCGATAACCAGCAGAATAACGTGGCATCGCTGTTCACCCAGGGGAGAGTCTTCACCACGGCGGCGGACGCGGTGCTGCCCCTTGTCTGGGTCGTGGCCACGGATGACTTCCCCGCCAATCGTCCCAAGGGTGTTGATTTCAAGTCCGGCTTGATCGAAGTAGCTATCGATGTGGGTTCAGGCGGCAACCACACGGTCCAGGAATTTGCCCCGGTTGTGGTCCAGATGCGGCAGATTTTCCATGAGGCCAGCCCCCTCGGAGTCTACTGGATGTATGGACCCACTCCGGACAATCCCCTTCCCCACTGGTACAAGTTCATCTTCAATGGAACGACGGGTGCGCGGTTTGAGGGAAATACGGTCATCCTTTATGTGGTGGATGGAGGGCCGGGAGACAGGGATGGCAGGAAGGACGGCCGGATCACGTTGGTTGGGGTATCGGGTGATCCTGTGGCAGGATTCGACGACCGCCTCAGGGCGGACATAAACGGAGACGGCATGGTGGATATCAGGGATGCCCTTCTGGCCATGCAGTTCATGGCAGGGATGAAAGAGCTGGATATTCGGGATGACTACATACCCTCGGGCATTGACGTGCATGGTGACAACCGGATAGGCCCCCCTGAGGCGATATTCGTCCTCCAGAAGGTTGCGGAAGTGAGATAGCAGGCCTTCTATTTGCTCTTGACAGTTTGCACCATTTACCGTTGTCACCATTTACTTGACAGAGGTCCCATTTTTCATTACCGTGCTTTACCATGAACAAATTACTCACGATCGTGCGCCCGGCCACTCTGGATAACTTGGCATCATTAGTAAAGTCCCTGCAAAATGGCAAGAGATACATGAGGAGAGTCTTCCTGATTCTCTGCCTCACGCTCTTTTGGGGAGTTTCTCCGCTCTGGGCCGAAGCGGTCCTCAAGAAGGCGTCTTTTCTTCCCCACTGGAGCCCCCAGGCGCAATTCGCCGGTTATTATGTGGCCTACGAGAAGGGTTTGTATCAGAAGCAGGGCCTCGCACTGACCATTATCCAGGGGGGTCCCGGCCAGCCCCCCATTGAGTATCTGGAAAAGAAGAAGGCAGACTTTGTACTAACGTGGCTTACGGCCGCCATCCAAAGATCCACGGGCGGAGTCAAGCTCATCAACATCGGACAGCTCATCCAGCGTTCAGCCCTGATGCTCGTAGCCAAGAAATCCAGCGGCATCGCCTCTCCGCAAGATATGAACGGCAAGAAGGTTGGCCTCTGGCCGGGAGATTTTCAAATCCAGCCGAAGGCCTTTTTCCGGAAGCACAACCTGCGCGTGCAGGTCATTCCCCAGTCCTTTTCGGTCAATCTCTTTCTGCGGGGCGGTGTGGATGTCGCCTCGGCCATGTGGTATAACGAATATCACACGATCCTCAATGCCGGTCTTGACCCCGGGGAACTGAACACTTTTTTCTTCCCCGAAGAGGGATTGAATTTTCCGGAAGACGGGATCTATACCCTGGCAGAAACCTACCGGAAAGATCCCGCCCTCTGCCGGGCCTTTGTGCAGGCCTCCCTGGAAGGATGGCGTTATGCCTTTTCCCATCCCGAGGAGGCGCTCGACATCGTCCTTAAATACATCGCCCGGGCAAAGATTCCCGCCAACAGGGTCCACCAGAGATGGATGCTGGCCCGCATGCAGGACCTCATGGAGCCCGTGGATAAAGGCAAACCCTTCGGTATCCTGCAGTCGGCTGATTATGAGAGAGTCGCCCAAACGCTCCGGGAAAGCGGCACCCTAAAAACAACACCCTCTTATCGAGATTTCTTCTTCAGGTGAAACGACCGTGCTGAAAAATAGAGGCCTGGCCTGCAAATTGATCCTCTTTTTTACCCTGAGCAGCGGGCTCATCTTGTTGCTCCTCTTCGGCTTCAATTATCGGTATTCCCGGATCATGATGGAAAAGAAGATGGAGGAAAATGCCCAGAACCTCGCCCAGGCCAAGGTAAACAGCATCGAGTCTCTCCTTCTGGCCGTTCAGAAGGTACCGGAAAACCTGGCCTGCTTTCTCGAAAACGGCGTTTACAACCGGGAAGAGTTGCGGCGGCTGCTCTCCGCGCTCGTGGAAAAGAACGGGGAAATTTACGGCGCCGCCGTTGCCTTTGAACCCTACGGGTTTGACAAGAAAACGCTTCATTATGCCCCCTATTATTATCGGACCGGGGGAGTCATCAAATTTACCGACCTGGGGCAGGGTGCCTACGGCTATACCCACGGGGATTGGTACCAGATCCCCAAAGAAATCAACCGGCCGGATTGGAGCGAACCTTACTATGACGAAGGCGGCGGCAACATCCTCATGGCCACTTATGCGGTGCCTTTTTACCGGAAGGTTGACGGGCAGCGGCGCTTTATGGGGATTGTCACGGCCGATGTTAATCTGGAGAAGCTGCAAGAGGTTGTCTCGTCGATCAAGGTGCTCCAAACGGGATACGGCTTCCTGATCTCCCGCAATGGGACGATCCTCACCCATCCCGCCAAAGAATTGATCATGAACGAAACCCTCTTTGGCGTTGCCGAAGCGCGTAAGGACGTGCATCTCCGGGAAATCGGCCGGCGGATGATCAAGGGTGAATCAGGATTAGTCCCCTTCCGCAGCCTCATGACCGAAGAGCCCTGCTGGATGTACTATGCACCCATCCCCACGAATGGCTGGGCACTGGCCGTTCTCTTCCCGCAGAAGGAGTTTGTCGCCGATATTACCAGAGTGAGCCGGATGATCATCCTGCTGGGGCTCGTCGGCTTGCTGCTCCTTTCCCTGGCCGTGGCCTTCATTGCCCGTTCCATCACGAGACCGCTTAAGGCCATGGCCGAAGCTACCAAAACAATCGCCACGGGAAATCTGGACATTGCCCTGCCCCCCGTGACCTCGGGCGATGAAGTGGGAAGGCTTACGGAGTCTTTTCAGACCATGAAGGAGTCCTTAAAGACCTACATTGCGCAACTGACCGAGACCACGGCCTCCAAGGAAAGGATCGAAAGCGAACTCAAGATCGCCCATGACATCCAGATGAGCATCCTTCCCAAGCTCTTCCCCCCCTTCACAGACCGGCCGGAGTTTAATATCCATGCGCTGATCGAACCGGCCCGGGAGGTGGGCGGCGACTTTTACGACTTTTTCTTCGTTGATGAGGATCATTTCTGCTTCGTGATCGGTGACGTCTCCGGCAAGGGGGTCCCGGCATCCCTGTTCATGGCGGTCACCAAGACCCTTTTCAAGGCGACGACCACCAAGGGGATGGCCCCCGGTGAGATTTTAACGGCCGTAAACCGGGAGTTGGGCGAGGGAAACGCCTCCTGCATGTTTGTGACGATCTTTTGCGGAATCCTTGACATCCGGACGGGAGAGGTGACCTTTGCCAACGGGGGGCATAACCTGCCCTTCCTCGTCTACCGGCACAGGGAAGCAACGATGCTGGAGGCTAACCCCGGGCTCGTGGTGGGGGTGATGGAAGACTTCGTTTATGAGACGGATAAACTACGGCTGGAACCCGGGGATGCAATTTTTTTATATACCGATGGGCTTACCGAGGCCATGGATAAGGCCGGCGCTTTCTTTTCCGAAGAACGGCTGGCCGAACAGTTAGCCGCATCCAAAGGGAAGCCCGCGCCGCAGCTCCTGGCCGATATCATGGCCGGAATCGCTTCCTTCTCCCAGGGAGCGCCCCAGTCCGATGATATTACCATGATGATGATAGAATTCCGTGCCAGTAAAAAATAGGACCGCTCAACCATAAGGCAAGTCACCGGCTACATCTTTTTTCATGATAGCCAAAATCCTACACCACGTGCTTTGTTCGTTTCTGTCCATCCTGCCACCCAAAATGCGTGGTGGATTTCGGGGCGTGGCTGTGCATGGGTATGCCTCCACATGTTGAGGTTCAACCAAATATTGAGGCCAAATGGATTGGTCGTAGTCTACAAATAAGATCTTGCATTGATCCCGCCTCGCGAATTTCCTTGACAACGCCGCAGTCTTGATATTTACTTCCTCTTGATTGTTGAATTTTCTGATTCCGCTGCTCAATGCACCCTTTCACATGGAAATTAGTCCTTTAAAAGAAATGCGTGCTGTGTCCCTGGAACTGCCCAGATCCATCGTTAATCAAATAAGCCACGCGCAATGTATAGGCTACAATAACAACGGAAAGCTCGTTGTGACAGTATGAAAAGATTTAATAATATAGTCGGATTCAGAAAAAATAGTCGCGGGTTCACCATGATTGAGGTAATCGCCGTGCTTATGACCATCGGGATTATCTCCGTCGTTGCTGTGTCAAAAATTGACTCTCCCCAGAGTTATGCACCTATTGCCGAAGCGGATATTCTCAAAATGCACCTCCGGTTTGCACAGATACGAGCTTTAGGAGATGATACCAGTTGGGGCCTATCTTTTTCCGGAAATACCTATACCCTGCAGCGAAATGGTATCCAGGCGGATTATAACTTGCCGAATGAAGACAGTCCAACCCATAGAGCGCAGCGCGACGAGATAACCTTCTCCGGCGGTCCCGTTGTCTATGATGAATGGGGCAGTCCCGGCACTCAAAACATTCAGATTACGATCTCTCATGGTGGGGGGACGGTTACCGTCACCAAAAATACAGGATTTATTCCATGAAGACGATGGCAAAAGTGAGATCGACCGGCTTCACTCTGGTGGAAGTGATCATCACGCTGCTCGTTGCTGCCATTTTCGGGACGATGATGTTCTCGGTTCTGGGCAGCAGTTCCGTGACTAAGAGTTCGGAGCCGATCTTCCGCATGAAGGAAACCTACTCGCTCCAGCAGGTCATGGAAAACTTCATGACTGCTTATTATGAGGACTTCGAGTATTTACATGCGCTTCCCGAGCTCAAGACAGCTATCGACAGCCGGGCGCTGGATCCTGTCGGAAAGCAATGGAATTATACAATTGTGGAAAATCGCTTCATCAAGTTTGACGTAAATCGGCAAGAAGTGGATGCCTCCGTTGACGACCTGGACAAAATGCTCAAGGTGACCATTGCCAACGGCAACAATGAAACCCTGACGTATGTCTTTGCCCCTTAACCCCGATAACCTAAAGGTCACAGGTAAACGGGATAAGTGCGTTAACGAAATTATTTCTTGCCAAAAAAGCGCAAGAAATAATTTCTAACTTACTAATGGATGGACTATGCGCTGCCTCCTCTACTCAAGAAAAGGATTCACCCTGTTGGAAGTTATTCTGGCGATGGTTCTGGTCGGCATTATCGCGGCGGTCGCGGCCAGTATCGGCTTACCACGGGTTATGCAAGGTGTGATCTTCACGAAAATGAACGCCAACACCACGCAAAAAGGGCAGATCGCCATTACGAAACTTGTCAAGGAATTCAACAACATCAGTGCGGTAGACGGAGCCGCGACCGATGGTTCCATGATCACCTTTACCGCTGTCAAGAAGCAGGGCGGCGCACTGGTCTACTATAAATACCGGGTGAAATGGTATCCGGAAGAAAAGGTCGTCAAATATACCAGCTATAATGAAGATGGTTCGATCAAAGATGAAGATGTTTTGACGGACCAGGTAAGCGGCTTTACCCTCAATTATTATGGCTATAACATATATAGTACCCCCCAAACTACCTGGCAATCTTCATCGCGGGTCATAGAAATTACACTGACCCTGACAGGGGCAAACGATGTGCCGTCCGAATTCACGGCCAGGATCAGACCAAGGAACGTAGAGAGAAGATAGCTATGAAACATCAAGACAAGCTTGGAAGAATAAAGCAAAGGGGCGCGATCCTGATCACCTTGATCATGTCGATGGTAATTATGGCCTTGACCGTGGGCTGGATCCTCTCTTATTCCACGACCTCCTTGTATGGCGAGCTGTTGGCCAATCGACAGCTAAAGGCCTATTACATTGCCGAGACGGGGATAAACTATGCCCGTTCTTTGTTCAGTACCGATCCCAGTTCTGCCGCCTATACTAACGGTCCATTTCCCACAGATACAACCTTCACGCTCAGCAACGGTCAGTTTACTGTCAGGACCTACGACAAACCAGGTGATCCGAAACGCCTGATCATCGAGTCGACGGGCGCTGTGCAATCAGGCTGGCTGACGGCCCGCCAACTGGTCATCAGGGACATAGCAAAAGCCGCAGTCGCCGGATCGACGATGATAGGCGAAGACCCCATCGCCTTCAATGCCGTGGACCCCGCCGCGGAAGCGCTGGACCCGGTATGGACGCCTGTCACGGAGACGGTTACGGTCAGCGATACCGGTGAATTGGAATTCCAGGGCAACGAAAGCGCCATCGTTTTGAATCCAGCGGCAATCGATCTTTCGACAGCCTGGGAGACCAACGGAGGTCTTTTAAGTTATTTTGTGCAGGTGAAGATCGACATTACTAAATTGGCCCCGGGCAAATACTACATGATGGGCATTTCTTTCCGCATCCACCCGCATGTCTCGGGCAGTCAAACAATGGACTCCTATGGCGTTTCTTTCTATCGCTTTAAAGGCGATACCTGCAACTTCAACTGGTGTACAAACTCCGGGTTTACTACGGGCATTCGCAACGATACCAGCAACCTACCCCACGATGGGACAATCTATGCCGTCCTTTGGAAAAAGGTTGACGGCCTCTATACGCTCCTCGCCTCTACGCCGGTCATTGACGCCTCATACGGTATTGCAACCTATAAAACAAACGATTGGGTTTTGGCTCAGTGGGCCTCCCTGTTTGTCCGGGTGAATGAAAAATTCCTTTCCGGGGCGAGCGGCCCCAGCCGCAATTTCATCACGGCCTATGTCCAGAGCCCCTCCTTATATCCCGACGGAACGATCAACTGGAATTTCAACAACTTCAAAAAAATCACCTGGACCTATCTCAACGCCGACGCCGACTCGACCAGCACGGAAGTAAGAGACGGTACCTTTCCTTCATCAGGATACCCCTGTACCGGCGCTGCTTGTCCCCCGGAATTCGGCGTCCATGGCTTTTACGATTCCACCGGCTCCGGGACCCAATTATTTGATGATTTCGGGACGATCATCCAGGGAATGGGTGGTGGAGGGGTTCAAGGCTGAGGTAATCTAAGAGGATATACGCCGCTTAACCATCCTTTGCCGCGCCGGGGACGGTGTTGTTAGTTCCTTTATATGATTCTGAAGACAGGCAAAGGAGTGTTACCAGGAAGGAAACATATTAAAATCTTATGGCGGAGGTAAGGGCATGGCATTCAAGACACTTTTTATGGCACTTGCACCAGACGCAGAACAAGAAAAGCACAGAAGCTTTATTGACACAGGTAAATATCAGTTATCTACCGTAATCGTGAAAAATCAGGCTGAGGCCGTTAGCGTGGCAAAAGAAGTATACAAGAAAGAGGGCATTAGTACTATCATGTTGTGTCCCGGCTTTACTCATGCTGATGTGGCTGCACTTTTTCAGGCCTTAAATGGCAAGGTTGGTGTCACTATTGCCAGAGGGGACGGACCGAGTAGCGCTATCGCCTTGCCTGCTCTCCAGAAAGCATTTGGTGGATGAAATAAGGACAGGAGGGAGAAAAGGGACGGGCTACTTTTTGAAAAGTTCAAAGGTATGAGATCAACACAACAGAGGGCAGTGAAAACTGTCACAGAGATAACGTGAATTAATTCACATACATAGTTTGACTTCCAGCCAAATGACATGTATAAGCCACAGCAACGTTCCAATGAAGTTGCCTCATGCGAAAAACAACAGACCGATTTAGTTCAGTACTTTTTTATAAAATAAGACCAAGGGGCAAGTGGGATACGCACAAATGGAAAATTTGCGGAGGGTAATAAAAATAGCCTTTACTCCCGTAACTGTGATGATGATTCCCCACAGCAATAAAAAGTCATTTAATATCAAAATTCCCTATATCTGCATCATATCATTAATTTTTCTCTGGATTACCGGCACAGGCTATACTTTTTTCACAGCCGTGAGTTCTGCTCAATATAACAAGATGAAGGAAAATCTTTCTTTTTATACTGAGCAATTCAATAAGCTCAAATTGACCATGGCCGCCTTAGAAAGGTCAGAAGAACAATTCAGAAATTTATTCTCCCTTGGCTCCCGCGAGGCAATACTTAAGAATTTCGGCGCCTCGGATAGCGGCAACATAGATATGACGGCCTTGCATGAGCAGATCAATAAATCAATAAACGCCGTGGAAGGAATTAAAGACTATATAAGTGAAAGAAGGGACATTTATATGGCAACCCCTAAGGGGCGCCCTATTGATGGCAAACTTTCTTCACCTTACGGACGCAGGGTTCACCCTATGAAGCAAAGCATTGAGTATCACACAGGGATGGATCTTTCCGCTCCCCTTGGCACTCCCATACATGCCACGGCAGACGGCATCGTCAGCTTTGCCGGCTGGAGCGGTCGAAGCGGCTTGCTTATTGGCATAGAGCATGGCTTTAAGATGGCTACATTTTATGCCCACACGCACAAAATTATTGTCAAAGCAGGAGAACGGGTTAAACGGGGCCAGGTAATAGGATATGTGGGAACAACAGGAGGCTCCACTGGTCCTCACGTCCATTATGAGATTTGGGTAAAGGGAAAGTCGGTAAATCCTTCGGAGTATATGTAGCGGGGTGGGATATGTTTCGCAAAAAAGAAGAGAAGCTGGATTCCGTGATTGGTGCTAATTGTAGCTTTGAGGGGCAGATAGATATAAAAGGAGCTATCAGAATCGATGGGACTATAAAAGGAAATGTTGCGGCCGATTGGATAATTCTTGGTGAACATGCCAAAGTTCAAGGAGATTTGAGTGGTAAAAACATCATCGTGGGAGGTGTTGTCACAGGCAATATATTCGCCAAGGAAAATTTAGAGATAAGGCGGACGGGCAAAGTATATGGAGAGATAAGATCGTGCAAATTAACTATTATTGAAGGCGGTATATTTGAAGGCAGCTCTTCTTCTTACAACCAGGAATCAGTAGTGGTTGATATTCAGTCGAAAGAAAAGGATACATACAGTAAAGTCGAATGAAAGGTTTGCCCTCCTAAAAAACCCAGGACCTGATAATTGCCGGGCCGCGCGTTTTACAGCGCGGTAACGATGCCGACGATGGCGCCCGCGATCAGCGTCGCCAGGGTTCCCGAGACAATCGATTTAAATCCCAGGCCGATGATCTCGGTGCGCCGCGCCGGGGCCATACTGCCCAGGCCGCCGATCATGATGCCGAGGCTTCCGAAATTGGCAAACCCGCAAAGAGCGTAAATCATAATCAACCTGCTGTGGGGGTTCAACGCCTCCGGGGGAAGCTTGGCCATATCCACATAGGCAATCAGTTCATTGAGCACCATTTTTGTTCCCATGAGCGCACCGGCAACCGGGGCTTCCGACCAGGGAATGCCGATCAACCAGACAATGGGGGCCATTATCCAGCCCAGGAGCCGTTGCAGGGTCACCGCCTGCCCGTCAGAAGTTGGTATCACCACCATGATCCCGTTGACCATGCTCACCAGGGCCAAAAGAACGATCAGCATGGCCACGATATTGGCCAGGAGATGGATGCCCTCGACCGTTCCTTTGGTGACGGCGTCCATGGCGCCGGTTGCCTCTTGGGGAGGGACGAGGCTACCGGCCGTGATTTCTTCCGTTTCCGGCACCATGATCCGCGAGATCATGATCGCGCAGGGGATGGTCATGATCGAGACCACCAGGATGTGCCCCAGGGCGTCGGGCAAGACGGTTCTCAGGAGACTCGCGTAGAGCACCATGACGGTGCCTGCAATGCCCGCCATGCCGCAGCTCATCGTTATGAAAAGTTCACTGCGGGTCATTTTTTCCAGATAAGGACGCACAAACAGCGGGGATTCCACCATGCCCAGAAAGACATTGGCCGCGGCGCTCAGGCCGACCGCGCCGCCGATACCCATGGTCTTTTGCAGCATCCAGGAAAAGGCCCTGACAAGGATAGGCAGGATACGCCAGTAAAAGAAGAGGGAGGACAGGGCGCTCACCACGAGCACGATCGGGAGGGCCTGCAGCGCAAAGACGAAGCTGGCGCCGGGCGAATTTTCGGCAAAGGGGAGCGGCGCGCCCCCCAGATAGCCGAAAACAAAGGAGGAGCCGGCTCTGGTTGACGATTCGAGCAGCACGACGGCCTGGTTTATGAGCCCGAAAAGATCGCGGATCAGGGGGACCTTCAAAAGAATCAGGACGATCACGAATTGCAGGGCAAAACCGGTGAGGATGTCTCGGAAAGCCACTTTCTTAATCTGTTCGCTCATGGCCCAGGCCAGACCCGTCAGGACAAAAAGACCGAAAAGTGGTTGTAAAATCGTGCTCATCATCATTTATAACCCCAGTCGCAAGAATGTTTTTCCGGTTATTTTAGCAACGATCTTGTGGCGGAAAATACATAGGGAAGTTCCGATTGTATGTCAATATTTTTCTTCCTTATTCCATTGACACAGGGCGGTATTTCTTATACTCCCACCAAGAAGGATGAAGGGAGGACGGAAAGGATATGCGGGTCACCAGACGGAGTTTTCTGAAGATCTCGGGGGCGGCCTTGGCCACAAGCGGTATCGGCATAAGTCTCAAGCCGGTAGCGGCCCATGCCAAACCTTTAAAGATCAAGTACGCCAAGGAAACGACGACCATTTGTCCATACTGTTCCGTAGGTTGCAGCATCATCATCGCCACGACAGAGGATGGCAGGGTCCTCAACACAGAAGGCGATCCCTTAAGCCCGATCAATGCCGGGGCCTTGTGCAGCAAGGGGAGCTCCCTCTTCCAGATGAGCGCCAACAATGCCAACCGGCTGACAAAGCCCCTCTACCGGGCACCCTTTGCCAGTGACTGGCAAGAGGTGAGCTGGGAATGGGCCCTGGAGAAGATCGCCGGAAATGTCAAAAAAAGCCGGGATGCGAGTTTCCGGCCGACCAATGACAAAGGCCAGGTCGTCAACCGCACCGAGGGCATCGCCTCGGTGGGAAGCGCGGCCCTGGACAACGAGGAATGTTACCTCTATCAGAAATTCTTACGGGGGTTGGGCCTGGTCTACATCGAACACCAGGCCCGGATTTGACACAGCGCCACGGTAGCGGCTCTGGGAGAGTCGTTCGGACGGGGCGCCATGACGAATCATTGGACGGATTTTCAAAACAGCGATTGTATCTTAATCATGGGCAGCAACCCTGCCTCCAACCATCCCGTCTCCTTCAAGTGGATCACGAAGGCTCTGGAAAAAGGCGCCACGCTCATCTGCGTGGACCCGCGGTTTACCCAATCCGCGGCCAAGGCCCATATCTATGCCCCCCTGCGTTCGGGCACGGATATCGCCTTCCTGGGCGGAATGATCAAGTACATCCTGGATAACAACCTGATCCAGGAAGAGTATGTGAAAGATTACACCAACGCCTCTTTCCTCGTTAACCCCGAGTTCACGCTTCCGGGAGACAAGGGCGGTGTTTTTTCCGGACTCAAGGGCGAAGCTTATGACAAGACGACCTGGTCCTATCAGGTAGACGCCAAGGGAAAGATCAAGAAGGACAGCACCCTGCGCGATCCCCACTCGGTATATCAATTGCTGAAAAAACACTACGACCGCTATACGCCGGAAATGGTCTCCCGGATAACGGGCACACCTCCGGAAAAGCTTTTAGAGGTTTACCGGGAATACACAAAAACGGCCCGCCCCGACAAGGCGGGCAACATCCTCTATGCCATGGGTTGGACCCAGCACACCGTAGGCACCCAGAATATCCGGGCCATGTCCATCATCCAGATGCTCCTGGGAAACATGGGCCTTGCCGGCGGCGGGGTGCAGGCCCTCCGGGGGGAATCCAATGTGCAGGGATCGACGGATTACGGGCTCCTCTTCCATATCCTCCCCGGTTACCTGTCGGCCCCCCGGGCTTCCGATACGAGCCTGGCTATTTACAATGCCAAGCGGACACCCAAAACGCAGGAACAAAACAGCTTGAACTGGTGGAAAAACTTTCCCAAATACAGCGCCAGCCTGCTGCGCGCCTTCTACGGCCTGAACGCCCCCCTGGAAGAGGCCTATTCCTACCTGCCGAAGGTGGACGACGGGGTGGATTACTCCTGGCTGTCCCTCTTTGACCAGATGTACAAAGGGAAGTTTACCGGCTTTTTCGCCTGGGGCATGAATCCGGCGGTCAGCGGCGCCAATATCTTCAAAGTAAGACAGGCCATGACCAAGCTGGACTGGATGGTCAATGTGAACCTCTTCGACAATGAAACAGGCGACTTCTGGCGCGCCGCCGGCATGGACCCGAAAAAGATCAAGACCGAGGTATTTATTTTGCCCTGCGCCTTCTCCTTCGAGAAGGAAGGGAGCATCACCAACAGCGGCCGGCTGATGCAGTGGCGCAATAAGGCTGTCGAACCGCCCGGAGAGGCCAGGCCGGATGGCGAGATCATTACGGATCTTTATTTCCATATCAAAGATCTCTATGAAAAGGATGGCGGCCCCGGGAAAGAGGCCCTGACCAAACTGACCTGGAACTATGGCGACGCGGTCATTGACGGCCGGCTGACACAAGTTGACATCCACGCCGTGGCCAAAGAGATCAACGGCTTTTTCCTGGAAGACAAGGTAGATCAAGGCAGCAAGCGGGCCTTTAAGAAAGGGGACCCCGTTCCCTCCTTTGCCTTCCTCCAGGATGACGGTTCCACCTCTTCGGGATGCTGGATCTACTGTAATTCCTATGCCGATAAGGGCAACATGGCGGCCCGTCGGGGTACGAAAGATGCGTCGGGAATCGGACTCCATCCGGAATGGGCCTGGAGTTGGCCCATGAACCGCCGGATCATCTATAACGGCGCCTCCGTGGATCGCCAGGGCAAACCCTGGAATGCCAAACGGGCCGTCATAACCTGGGACGGCAGCAAATGGGTGGGCGATGTGCCGGACGGCGTCGGCAACCCCGGCTCGGGAAGGCCTCCCTTCATCATGAAGCCCGACGGGGTGGCCAGTATCTTCGGCCCGGGTCTGGCCGACGGACCCTTCCCGGAACATTACGAACCCCTGGAGAGCCCCCTGGCAAAGAACATCCTTTCTCCCCAAATGCATAATCCGGTGATCAAACGCTGGGATAAGCCGGGCGTGGGGACGGAGATGGATGTGGCCCGGAGCGCCGATCCCCTGTTGCCTATTGTCTGCACGACCATGCGGGTGAGTGAGCACTGGCAATCGGGCGTCCTGACAAGGTGGCAGCCCTGGCTGGTGGAAATGCAGCCCAACCTTTTTGCGGAAATGAGCGTTCAGTTAGCCAAAGAAAAGGGCATTAGAAACGGGGACCAGATATTCATAAAGTCGGCCCGGGGCCAGGCCGAGGCCATTGCCATGGTCACGGAAAGATTCAAGCCCTTTACCATCGATGGCAAAATCGTCCATCAAATCGCTCTGCCCTGGCATTTTGGCTGGGCAACATCGGCGACGAGAGCATACGGTGTGAAAGACAAGAAACCGGAATTTTTCACCTTCGGCAATGCGGCAAACCGGCTGACGCCGACGATCGGAGACGGCAATACCATGATCCCCGAAAGCAAGGCCTTCATGGTCAATATCTTCAGGAAGGGGGCGGCATAAATGACGGAAAAAGTAAAGCTCATCGATGTGTCAAAGTGTATCGGTTGCCGGGGGTGCCAGATCGCCTGTAAACAGTGGAATCAACTGCCGGCAGGGTCGACGCAGAACACCGGCACCTATCAGAATCCGCCCGACCTCCAGGCAAATACCTGGACCCTGGTCCGCTTCCAGGAAGTGTCGGACAAGGCCGGAAAAGTGAAATGGTTATTTCGTGCCGACGGTTGCATGCATTGCACAGATGCCACCTGTATAAAGCTTTGTCCCGTAGGCGCCCGGGTGCATCTGGATTATGGGGCCGTGGCCAGGATTGATGAAAAGTGCATCGGCTGCCAGTCTTGCGTGGTCGCCTGTCCTTTTGGCAAGCCCAAATACAACGAGGAGGCAAACAAGGCTTTTAAGTGCGGTCTTTGCTCTGATCGGGTGCAAGACAATCTGTCCCCCGCCTGTGTCAAGGCCTGCCCCACAGGGGCCATGCAGTTCGGCAACAAAGAAGAAATGCTCAAATTGGCCTATAAACGGGTGCGGGAACTGGGGGGAGACGCCTCTGTGTACGGGGACAAATTTTTCGGCGGGACGCATGTGCTCTATGTCCTGGAGGAGAAGGTCGCATTGTATAACAGTTTGCCTGCCCAACCAAAGGTCGCTTCTTCCGTCATCTTCTGGAGGGATCTGCTGCAGCTGGGTCGGTTGGGGGAAGCGGGTTCGGGACTGGCTCTCCTGGCAGCATCGTCTCTGTCCAAGCGCCGGAGCAGCCTCAACAAGGGCTCGGTAAATAAAAGCGCTTAAGATTTTTCTTTACCCAGGGCGGGCGTTTTCTTCTGTCCGGGGGAACGCCTCCCCTGGTATTCGGGGGACAGTATACATGTGCGGCCGGGCAAGGTCGTGTAATTCAGCGGGTGTGAATCCCGCCCCGGAAGGTCGGCCAGCCACCGGGTAGCGAGTCCTTGGAGGACTGG
>Ga0209514_10000597_pt1 | contig 71628 bp, 69 predicted proteins | sample Subgrocontami58m_FD_187452 | JGI IMG/M metagenome (GOLD analysis project Ga0209514, IMG submission 187452) | Subsurface groundwater microbial communities from S. Glens Falls, New York, USA - GMW37 contaminated, 5.8 m (SPAdes) (version 3) | ecosystem: Environmental > Aquatic > Deep subsurface >... | reverse complement strand
GGCGGGGGAGGAAATATTTGAGCTGGGCCAATTCGACCTGCAGTTTGCCTTCGTTGCTCCGTGCCCTCTGGGCAAAGATATCGAGGATCAATTGGCTGCGGTCGATAACCCGGAGCTGGAAAGCGGATTCCAGATTGCGCTGCTGTGCGGGGCTGAGATCCTCGTCGAAAATAACCAGGTCGGGTTTTATCTCGCGAAGATGGCCCTGGATCTCTTCCACCTTTCCCCAGCCTATCAGAGTAGCCGGACTTACCCTCTTCAGTCGCTGAGTGAACTTCCCGGCCACCTTGGCCCCGGCGCTTTGCGCCAGCTTTTCCAGCTCCTCCAGGTTGTGACCCAAAGGAACCCTATGGCTGAGCGAAGGCAAATCCACACCTACCAGTATGGCGCGTTCCTGGGATCGGCAGGGATGAGATGAGACTTGCTTCAAGAGATTCTATGGCGCGAAAGTAATGCGACTGCCAAACAGGCTCTCCACTGTCCGTAACAGCTCGGCGGTCCGCGCAACCTTAAGATTCATCGGGAGCTCGATGATGGTTTCGCTTTTATCCGGCATGGAGAGATGGAGAAAAACCGTGCAAGGTCCGGGGTATCTGAGCAGCGTCTCATGAAGCTGTGCCAATTCCTCTGAGGTTACCTCCTGGCCGCGCAGATAGAAATGGATGCCGTCGCCGTTTTGTCTTCTATCTGGCCGCACCGACGAAGAGGTCGGCTGAGCCGGGTACGATGCCTGGGCTATCGGGGTCACATCATTGGCAATGACCTGTATCCTCTCCTCCCCCACTTCCAGCCTCCCCTGGACGAGAATAGGATCGTCCTGAACCAAAGTCTCCATACAGCGGCGGTAAATATCGGGCCACACGAGCACCTCAATGAATCCTGTCTTGTCCTCTAACTGGAAGCTCGCGTAGCGCTCGCCTTTCTTTGTGTTCCTGAGTTTTAGCGCTGTCACGACACCGCCGACCTTGACCTCGCCGGCGATTGGCTTCTCCCGGATGTTGACGATGGCTCCGCTGGTTAGTTTCTTAAGGGCGCTTTCATACTTATCCAACGGATGGCCTGTTATGTAAAACCCCAGAGACTCCTTCTCGAAAACCAGCTGCTGCTGCGCCGACCACTCGTCCACCTCCGGGTAGCTATCGGCGCTATTCTCATTCCCGTTGCCCCACCCTCCACCCAAGCCATCAAAGATATCGATCTGATTGCTCTGCTGCCCCTTCTGGTACGACTGTCCCGTTTTTATGGCCTCGTCCAAGACCGCTATCATCCGGGCGCGCGAAACGCCGGCAGAATCAAAGGCGCCGCATTTGATGAGATTTTCGACCACCCTCCGGTTGACCGCGCTCAAGTCGACACGCCGACAGAAATTGAAGAAAGATTCAAACACTCCCTCACGCTCACGGCTCTCTAGAATAACCTCCACCGCTTTCTCGCCTACGTTCTTCACCGCTGCCAGCCCAAAACGGATCTTATCCCCAACCACGGTAAAATCGGCGCGGCTTTCATTGATGTCCGGGGGAAGAACTTCGATCCCCCTCTCGCGACACTCCGCCAGGTTCTTGATCACCTTGTCGGTATCTCCCATTTCGGAACTCAGCAGGGCGGCCATGAATTCTACCGGATAATGGGCCTTCAGATAGGCGGTCTGGTAGGAGATCAAGGCATAGGCGGCCGAATGGGACTTGTTGAAGCCGTACCGGGCAAAGGTCTCCATTTGATCGAATATCTCGGTCGCCTTTTTGGGATCGATTTTATTCTTGCGCGCCCCCTGGGTGAACCGCTCTCTCTGGCTGGCCATTTCCTCCGGATCTTTCTTACCCATAGCGCGGCGCAGGATGTCCGCCTCTCCCATGCTGTATTGGGCAAGGCTCTGGGCGATTTGCATCACCTGCTCTTGATAGACAATGACCCCGTAAGTGTCTTTAAGGATGGTCTCCAACAAGGGATGGAGATAGCGGATTTTTTCCTTCCCGTCCTTGCGTTTGATGTACTCTTCAGTCATCCCGCTGTCGAGAGGGCCGGGACGAAACAAGGCCAGGATCGCCACCAGATCCTCGAAACAGTTGGGCCGGATCTTTACCGTCATCTCCCGGATGCCCGTGCTCTCAAGCTGGAAGACCCCTGTGGTGTTGCCCGAGCACAGGAGACGATAGGTATTTTTATCATCCAACGGCAGATTGTTTATGTCGATCTCTGCTCCCCGGCCCGCATGAATAAGCTTGAGGCAATCATGGATGAGAGTCAGGGTCTTCAGGCCGAGAAAATCGAATTTGATGAGGCCGATTTTTTCCACACTCTCCATGCCGAATTGGGTGACCATTCCCCCTTCCTTATCGACACAGAGGGGGAGATAATCGACCAGGGGAAGTCTGGATAAGACGACACCCGCAGCGTGGGTCGAGGCGTGGCGGGTCAGCCCTTCCAGGCGCCGCGCGTGATTGATCAGGTTCTGCACTCGCGGATCGCTTTTCATCATCTCTTGCAGCCGCGGCTCCATTTTGATGGCATCGGACAGGGAATAGTCGAAGCCTTGCTTGGGAGCGGGAACCAGCTTGGCGATGGCATCGGTCTCGGCAAAGGAGAAGCCCAGCGCCCGTCCGACATCTCTAATCGCCGCCTTGGCCTTCAGAGTCCCAAAAGTCGCGATTTGAGCCACTTTATCCGAGCCGTATTTCTCTTTTACATAGCGGATCACTTGATCCCTGCCCCGGATGCAAAAATCGACGTCGATGTCGGGCATGGAGCGCCGTTCGGGATTGAGAAAACGCTCGAAGAGGAGGCCGTGATGGATCGGGTCCAAATCGGTAATCTTGAGCGCATAGGCTACCAGACTGCCGGCAGCCGATCCCCTGCCCGGACCGACGGGAATGCCATGATCCTTCGCGTAATTGATGAAATCGGCGACGATCAGAAAGTACCCGGAAAACTGCATTCCCTTGATCACGCCGATCTCAAAGTTCAGACGCTCCCGGTAAAGTTTTAGCCTTTGGTCGTACTCATCGGGATGGGCCGCTTTATAGGGCTCAAGCCTCTCCTCCAACCCCTTGTGGGCGAGCTCATCGAGAAAATCATCGAGACTCATCGCCTTCGGCGGCTCGAAATGGGGAAAATGGTATTTGCCGAATTCCAGCTCGAGATTGCACCTCTCGGCTATTTCCACGGTGCGCTCTACGGCCTCGGGACAATAATCAAAGCCTTTCTTCATTAGCTCCGCTGACTTGACGAAAAGCTCATCCGTCTCCATTTTCAGCCGGTTTTCATCCTGAACGGTCTTTCCGGTCTGGACACAGAGCAGGATATCGTGGGCCTCGGAGTCTTCCCTCTCGCCGTAGTGACAGTCATTGGTCGCTACTACGGGGATGGAGAGATCCTTGCTTAGTTCGAGGATCATCGGGTTAACCTTTTCCTGCTGTGGGAGCTTATTATCTTGGATTTCGAGGTAGTAGCGGTCTCCGAAAATAGCGGCATAGCTCTCGGCAGCACCCTTGGCCTTCTCCACCTGACCGATCGATAGGGCCGAGGCCACCTCACCCTGCAGACAGGCGCTAAGCGCGATCAATCCCCCGCTGCGTTCCTTGAGCAGCTCCTTATCGATCCGCGGCCTATAGTAAAAGCCTTCCGTGTAGCCTGCGGTCACAAGCTTGCATAGATTGCGATATCCCTCCAGGTTCATGGCCAGGAGAATAAGGTGGTGGTTGTATTCTTTGTTCCCCTTATCCACGCCCTTGCGCTCGAAGCGGCTGGCCGGCGCCACGTAGATCTCGCAACCGATAATGGGCTTAACGCCGTGGCGCAGGGCCTCTCGATAGAACTCGATCGCCCCGAACATGTTGCCGTGGTCGGTCATGGCGACGGCCGGCTGCTTGAGCTGCTTTATGCGCTCTAACAGCGTCTCGATCTTATTGGCACCGTCCAGGAGGCTGTACTGCGTATGACAATGAAGGTGGACGAAACGGGAATGCTCCATTTGGATAAAATCACGCTAGCACAAAAAATGAACTTTCACAATTTTTTTGGCGCGCTTTGAAAGAAATCCTAGCTCAGGCTCTCCAGTAATTTTCCATATCCCGTGATTTTATCGTGGATCCCCAATGCCTTCAGGCCAAACCAGGCCATGGACTGGATGCTGGAGACTGCGCATGCGCCGGTGTCCTCCTCGATGGGCCGCAGATTTCCTACAACGGCCCAGCGGGCGCACGGGAGGTAAATTCCCTGAATTCCTTCTGCGGCACGAAATGCCTCAAGAGCGAGCTTATAGGAGGTGTGGAAGGGAAGACGGGTAAGATCGACGTTCTTGATGATGCCAAGACTCTTGACCGCTGCCACCTCGAAGCCGTTTCCCTCCAGAAATTTCTTCGTAACCAGGTTTCTTTCTTCGGTGTAAGGACTGGCGATGGCAATCCGCTTGGCCCCCATGGCCCTGAGTCCATCCATGGCCGTCGTGATCGAGGTGCTGGCGGGCTTCCCTGTCAGCTTCCGGATCTCGGCAATGACTTTCTTATCGGCGCCGACCCCCTGCATGGTAATAAGCGGATCACCCCCTGTGATGACGACACCGGCGTCCTCATCGGCGAGTTTTTTGGCGCCTTCGATCATAATGGCCGCCGCTCTTTCGAACTCCGACACCACCAGTTGTTGCACGTTGAGGGTCACCGTGACGGTAATGACCCCTTCCGGTAAAATTTTTTCAAATTCATAAGCGCCCGTGTCGTAAATAGCCGGGCACACGTGGCCAATTTTTCCGCGCCAGCCGTAGTACATGGAAATCCTGCCTCCTATGGGTTGTAGAGCCTCTTAATGAATCCACTCTCTTCAAGTTCCCTCACGAACCTGGGTTCAACAAACCTGGCCGGATCCGCCTGCCGGGCCTTGGGGTCCCGTGCTCCCAGGTTCTCTAAAATAGGGCGGATAGCCGCCACCGTTGGAGCAGGCACACGGAGGACATACTTCTGGGCATAAACCTCATAGGCGTACTCGGCTTGGTCCGTGTCCGTAAGGCGGGCATATTTCTTTATTACCTCGACGCCAAAAGCCCGGTTCCGCTTGAAGGTGGCAATTCCCTCCACGTGGGCCTTGATGAAACTGCGAACGATTTCGGAGTGCTTGTCCACGTAGGAACGGGAAGCAGCTACCCCGTTGTAGCAAAACTCCAGTCCCGTCTCCCCCAGGTCAATGAGTTCCTTGAACCCTAGCTTGCGGGCCTGGTAGGCTTGAAGATCTGTGAGTATACCGCTTTCGATACCTCCCTTGGAGAGCGCCGCAAAGGTCTCCGGTGTGCCCCCGAGCTGGAGCAGCGTGACATCTCGGTCGGGCTTAAGCCCCCACTTCTCCAGGATGTAACGGGCGGCAAAATCAGTTAGAGAACCAAAGCGGCTGATCCCCATCTTTTTCCCCTTCAGAGCTTCGGGCCCTTGAATCTGCGGGGAGGAAACTACGCGGAAGGCCAGGGCATTCACCGTGCAGGTAAGCATGACCTGATCAGCTCCAGCCAGGGCCGCCTGGACCACCGATGGGCCGCCTGTGATGGCCAGGTCCAGATCCCCTGAGAGCATGGCCTGCGCCACCTGGGTGCCGCTGGGAATGAAGATCATTTGCACCTGCAGGCCGTTCCTCTCGAAGTGTCCGGCCTCTTTTGCAACCCAGAAGGGGGCCTGGGGTCCCCCGATGGCACTGTAGGCTACCTTGAGCGGCTGCCGGGATTGAGCGCCCGCGTTGGGGACGACAAGGGCGCACAAAACCGCGCAGATCAAAACCCGGGCGGAACAAAAGGGGCCAGCGTCATTTTTCATCTTCAATTACCTTTTCTTAAACTTAATTCCAAACGCCAAAACGATACCAATGGGGCAACGTCTTTACTTTTCCACCCTTTGCCAAAGCTTCCCTAACCAACTTCCCTCCTCCCTCCCAGCCACCTCTTCTAACTCCCCAGGATCGAGCCATATGCCCCCGCAACCGGTACAATGATCGATCAGAATCTTCTGAAAACGGCGCTCCTTTAATGGCTCTCCGCACTTCGGACAGCGCATGTGACACATCTCCTTGACAGACTGTTTTGCTTCTTTTTCTTGCCTGGCTTTGAGTTTTTCGATTAGCTCCCTTTCCTTCTTGACGAAGTATTCATCCTCCTGTGCCTTTTTTCGCTCATCCCATTTGTTGGCCACTTTCTCACCTCCTCATAAATAATAGAGTCGTATCAAGGTTGTTAACACATGAGGGGCTTACCCCATCTCGCCCCAGGGCGTCAATTCTCCGGTAAACCCCGTACCACGGACTTACGTCCGTGGCTTTCGGGCGCTGCCCTTTGGGCAACTCCAGAACATTCATCCCCGCACTCACGTGCGGGGCGTTCTGTGGTACGGGGTAAAGTTCCTTCCACATGAAAACTCTGACCGCAATACCGGACCCGGAATTTGAGATCTCTTTGCGACCTCCGAATTTTTAATGACTCGCCGGGAGCGTCCCATCTCTTACTTCCAGTTCTCAAGCTGTAGGCCTGGAATCCGGCTGAAATGGCTGTCGTTGTTAGTGACCAGTATCCCATTCGAAACCAGAACGATGGAAGCGATGAAAAGATCCGCATCATCAAGGGTTTGCCCCGCTCGCTCCAGGCTGGCCTTGATGCGTCCATAGTGCGAGGCTAGATCTCTTGACGTATGTATTGTCTTGATTTTCTCGCGCAGCGCCTTTAACACTTCGAGGTTCTTTTCCACCCTCGACGACTTGTAAGCACCGTAAAAAAGCTCGCACTCCGTTATTACACTGACAAAAATGTTCTCCAGGCCGACGCTCAGGATTTTTTTCTCAATCCCTCGCTCACCATTAAGCCAATAGATACAGGTGTCGGTATCCAGGATATACTTAGGCAACCTTACGCCTTCCCTTCCTCAGCCAATTCCGATGGGCCTTGATATCAGCGATTATCGCCTCAGGAGTCCGCGTATCCTCCCACTTTCCACAGAGACCCGTCTCTTTGATCGCCTCCTTCTTTTCCCCTCGCAAGATATACTCCTCGACCAGATCCGTCACTACATTCTTGATCGTGCGGTGACTGAGTGCGGCCGTTTTTTTCAGCTCCTTATGAAGCTCTTCCGGGAGCTCAACTATGAGTTTGGTCATTTCCATACCTCCAAGGTGGAACTTAAATAAATATTGCAATATTGTCAAGCTGAACGATAGAGACTATAGGGGCTGGTGGAGGATAGGGTTTTCTTAATACCGCATACCGCTGGCATTGATAATGCGGTGAAAACAGGCACTATGGCTGTCATTGATAGGTATGCCTAATTTAGTTATCGTGTATGCATACGAAATTGTCATACTCCGGAGGTTCTATCATGGGAGCGAAGCTGAAGCGGAAATCTTTCTTTATAGATGAAGGCAAACTCCGGCAAGCCAAGAAGGCGCTTGGAGCGAAGACCGACGCGGAGGTCGTCCGGCTGTCCGTCGAAAGGGTCACGGAGATGGAAGAGTTTTGGGAGTTCATGAAAAAGAGCCGGCAGAGCCTAAAACCAGGAAGTCTGGAAACCCCATAGAACAAGTCTCCTAAAGTCGACTGCGCCTCACCAGCATGCATTTGGCCATTCTGGATACAAATATCTACATCGGTCACTGGGAAAAAGGGCTTTACCAAAAATTCCTGGAAACGCTAAGGCGAGCCTACATCATTAGACATTCAGCCGTGGTTCTTTCAGAGCTGCGCCGTGGAGCCCGAACTCAGGATGCGGAGCGGCTGGTCATGATGCTTTACAGGCTAGCCCGAATCTGTTGGGAACCCACAACCTCAGATTGGTGGGAGGCAGGCAGGTTGATCCAGAAAATTGGAGACGCGGAGGGATGGGACAGAAATAAACGACGAGATTCCCAAAACGATGCGTTGATCGCACTAACGGCACGTCGAGATGGTGCTACGGTGGTTACCGCTGATCTCTCAGATTTTAATCTGCTTGCGCGGGAACTTCGCATTCCCGTCCTACCGGCAAAATAAATCTTACTCCCACTCAATCGTAGCCGGGGGCTTGGAGGAGATGTCATAGACGACGCGGTTGACGCCGCGGACTTCGTTGATGATGCGGTTGGAAATTTTAGACAACAACTCAGGCGCGAGCGGGACCCAGTTGGCGGTCATGCCATCCTGGCTCTCCACCACGCGCAGGGCTATGACGTTCTCGTAGCTCCGTTCATCCCCCATGACACCAACGGTTTTGATCGGCAGCAAAACCGCAAAGGACTGCCAGACCTTATCATAAAGCCCGGCGCTCTTGATCTCGCCAAGCACAAGGGCATCCGCCGCACGCAGAATTCTCAATCGCTCTTCCGTGACCTCGCCCAACACGCGTATAGCCAGGCCAGGGCCGGGGAAGGGCTGGCGCTGAATCAGCTCTTGAGGCAGGCCAAGTTCTTGACCCAACTTCCGCACCTCATCTTTGAAAAGCTCGCGCAGAGGCTCGATCAACTGAAAGCGCATATTCGTCGGCAGGCCGCCAACGTTGTGGTGGGTCTTGATGGTGGCCGAAGGGCCAACGAATGAAACTGACTCGATGACGTCCGGGTAGAGAGTCCCCTGCGCCAGAAAAGGTACTTCGCCAAGCTTCTTCGCTTCCGCTTCAAAGACCTCGATAAAGGCATGGCCGATTTTCTTTCTTTTTACCTCAGGATCTTCCACGCCTTTTAAGGCGGAGAGAAAGCGCTGGCTGGCATCCACATAACGGAAGCTCTTGCCGAAGCGTTCGCTGAACAGGCGGGAAACATGCTCCGCCTCGCCCTCGCGCAAAAGACCGTTGTTGACAAATACACAGATAAGTCGCTCCCCGATCGCCCGGTGCACCAACGTCGCCACCACCGAAGAATCCACGCCGCCGCTCAAGGCGCAGATCATTCGGCTATTTCCTGCCTGAGCGCGAATTTTCTTCACGGAGGTCTCAACAAAATGGCCCATCGTCCAGGTCGGCTCGCAGCCACAGATGCGAAACAGAAAATTCTCCAGGATCTCTTTGCCCCGCGGGGTGTGGGCCACCTCAGGATGGAACTGGACGCCAAATAGTTTCCGCTCAGGGTTGGCAAACGAGGCGATGGGAGAGTTGCGGCTATGGGCCAGGATGCGCCAGCCTTCTGGCAGGGAGATCATCCTATCGCCGTGACTCATCCACACCCGGACCGTGCCGTTGTGGAGAAATCCGTGAAAGAGGTCGGTGTCATCATCGACAAACAGTTCTGCGGAACCATATTCCCTTCGTTCGGCCCTAGCCACCTCGCCGCCTGCCGCCTGGTTGATGAGACCCATTCCGTAGCAGATGCCCAAGAAAGGGATCGGAAGGGAAAAGATCCTCTCCTCTGCCTTCGGGGCGCTTTCCTGATAGACGCTGGCCGGGCCGCCGGAAAGAATGATCCCTTTGGGCTTGAGTTGCTGGATTTTCTCCAGGGTAAGGTTGAAGGGATGGATTTCGCAGTAAACGTTAGCCTCGCGGATGCGCCGCACGATAAGCTGGGTGTATTGAGAACCAAAATCGAGGATAAGGATCATTTTTTATAGCTAATCAGCCTTCAGCCGTCAGCTCTCAGCTCTCAGCCAAATTATGCCGAATCTTTAGCTGAACGCTGATTGCTGATCGCTGAAAGCCTTGTAATATCTACTCCGCTCTGTAGTTGGGGGCCTCTTTAGTGACGAAGACGTCGTGGACGTGTCCCTCTCTCAACCCCGCTGAGGTCACCTGCATAAAACGGGCCTTTGTGCGGAGTTCGCTGATGGTGCGACAACCGAGGTAACCCATACCCGCGCGCAGGCCGCCGACCAACTGGTGAATATTGAAGGCGAGCGATCCCTTATAGGGCACCTGCCCCTCGATCCCTTCGGGCACCAACTTCATTTTATCCTCCACATCAGCCTGGCCGTAGCGATCCTTACTCCCCTCCCCCATGGCGCCCAATGAGCCCATACCGCGATAGACCTTGTAGGTTCTTCCCTGATAGAGAATGGTCTCCCCGGGACTCTCCTCGGTGCCGGCAAAGAGGCTTCCGATCATCACCGAATGGGCGCCGGCGGCAAGGGCTTTAGTAATGTCACCCGAGTACTTGATACCGCCGTCCGAAACGATGGGAATGTTGTGGCGTTCGGCTGCCTTGGCGCAGTTTACGATCGCCGTGAGCTGGGGGACTCCGACCCCTGAGACCACGCGGGTGGTGCAGATGGAGCCCGGCCCCACTCCTACCTTGACCGCATTGACACCCGCCTGAATCAGGGCCAGGGTACCCTCCTCCGTTGCCACGTTTCCGCCGACAAGTCCCAGATCAGGATGGCGGCGGCGAATATGCTTAACCACCTCCAGAACATTCCTGGAGTGACCGTGGGCCGTATCCACGGCAACCACGTCTACTCCAGCCCTGACCAATGTCTCCACCCGCTCTTCACAATCAGGGCCTACGCCCACCGCCGCGCCTACGCGCAGGCGCCCCCTATCGTCTTTACAGGCAAACGGGAATTGGGTTTTCTTTTCTATGTCCTTGACTGTGATCAACCCCTTAAGGTTAAATTTTTCATCCACCACCAAAAGCTTTTCGATCCGGTGGCGATGCAGGATCTCTTTCGCCTCATCGAAATCCACTCCAGGCCTGGCGGTAACTAAATTCTCCTTGGTCATGACCTCCGAAACCGGCCGGTCCAACCTCTTCTCAAAGCGCAGATCCCTATTGGTGAGGATTCCTACCAGACGCCCCGACTGCGTTACCGGAAGCCCTGAAATCCCGTACTTCTGCATGATCCCCTGCGCCTCGGCGATCTTTTGATCCGGGCGCACCGTTATCGGGTCCGTAATCATGCCGCTCTCAAATTTTTTGACCCTTTCGACTTCCGCCGCTTGGGCCGGAACCGGCATGTTGCGATGAATAAATCCTAATCCCCCCTCCTGCGCCATGGCGATAGCCGTGCGCAATTCGGTGACCGTATCCATAGCCGCGCTGACTAGCGGGATATTCAGGCTAATCCTATCCGTCAAGCGGGTGGCGACATCGGTCTCGCGCGGGAGGATCGAGGACTCTGCTGGGACTAAAAGCACATCGTCAAAGGTCAGGCCGAGGGGCAGGATCTCCTGGTCTAACATGACTCACCTCCGAAAGAGGGTAAAAAAAACCCAGACCTAGGCCTGGGTTTTTTGCGGCAATGAACGCCTTCAGGGCAAACATGGAATCTTATACCAGGAAATATTTTTCTTGGCAAGGCTGCGTACTAGCCTTGTTTCCCTTTCTTGGGTATGATCTACGAGTTGGTATCTATGCCGCTCTACGAATACGAATGCGCCAAGGGCCACCGCTTCGAAGCCGTGCAGAAAGTCAAAACCAGGCCGCTATCGAAGTGCTCGGTCTGCTCGGCCTCGGCGAAACGGGTCATTTCTCAGCCCACCCTTCTCCACAACCGGGGTATTCACGTCTTCGACCGCGTAACCAAGGACGATGTTCTACGCAGCCGACCCTCCACACTGAAGTCATTTAAAAAGGACAAATTCTAGTTGTCATCCAACCTGACCTCTGCTAATTATCGCCCAAACAAGTTTTGAGTTTTGAGTGCTTAGTTTTGAGTTGAGGGGGTTTTTTGGTTTTCGACTTTTCCTTTAACTAAACACTAAGAACTAAAAGCTAAAAACTCGCTGTATAGTGTGGTCTATGCTCGCCAAGGTCAACAGCGCCGCCCTCTACGGAATCGACGCCCTGTTAGTGGAAGTCGAGACCGACCTCGCCACGGGCCTTCCCCAGCTCGCTACCGTAGGACTCGCCGAAGGGGCAGTTAGAGAAAGCAAAGACCGCATCCGCGCGGCGATAAAAAACTGCGGTTATACTTTCCCGGCGAAGAAGATCACGATCAATCTAGCCCCGGCAGATATCAAGAAAGAAGGTTCCGCCTACGACCTGCCGATGGCCGTTGGGATTTTGGCCGCTGAAGGGCTGATCCAGAAAGATCGTCTCAAAGAGTACCTCATAGTGGGCGAGCTCTCTCTCGACGGCGAGGTCAAGTCGATCCGGGGCGCCCTGCCCATAGCTGTAGCGGCAAAAAGAGCCGCTCTGAAGGGTGTCATCCTTCCCGAGATGTGCAGCCGTGAAGCTGCGGTGATCCAGGAGATCGATATTCTCGGTGCGCGAAACCTGTCTCAGGTGGTAGAATTTTTCAATGGTGCGGGCTCGCTCTCTCACACAAAGGTGGATCTGGGAGATCTCTTCCAACAGAACTGCCAGTACGAATCGGATTTTAGCGACGTCAAGGGACAACAGCATGTCAAGCGCGCCTTGGAGGTCGCCGCTGCCGGAGCCCACAATGTAATTTTGGTAGGCCCGCCGGGATCGGGCAAGACCATGCTGGCCAAAAGGCTCCCCACAATTCTGCCCGATTTGACCCTTGCCGAAGCGCTGGATTGCACCAAGATCCACAGCGTCATGGGTCTTTTGGACGGAAAACCGCTTATCGCAACCCGCCCTTTCCGCTCTCCCCATCACACCATCTCCGACGCCGCCCTGGTAGGCGGAGGGACCGTCCCCAAGCCCGGTGAGGTCTCGTTGGCGCATAACGGAGTCCTCTTCCTTGACGAGCTGCCGGAATTCAAGCGCAATGTCCTCGAAGTCCTGCGCCAGCCCCTGGAGGACGGAAATATCACCGTGTCACGGGCCATCGGATCGATCAATTACCCGGCGAGCTTCATGTTGGTGGCAGCCATGAACCCGTGTCAGTGCGGATTTTTCACCGATTCCCAGAAAGAGTGCAGCTGTACGCCCCTGCAGATTCAACGCTACCGCTCCAGAGTCTCCGGCCCTCTGCTCGACCGCATCGACATTCAAGTGGAGGTGCCGGCACTGCGCTACCAGGAACTGGCGAGCCGCAACGCCGGCGAGTCATCCACGCTCATTCGTCAGAGAGTCAATAGGGCCAGATCGATCCAACTTGAGCGCTTTCAAAAAAGAGGCATCCATGCCAATGCCCAAATGGGCTCCAAGGACATCAGGCGCTACTGCGCGGTAAAAGAAGGCTCGGAGAAGCTCTTGGAGGTGGCGATCAATAAACTGGGTTTGAGCGCCCGCGCCTACAGCCGCATCTTGAAGGTCGGCCGCACCATCGCCGACCTGGAAGGCTCGGAAGAAATCCAGCCTTCTCACATTTCCGAGGCGATCCAGTACCGGAGTTTGGACCGGAGATTGTAAAAGAGTCCCTAAGGGAAATTTCGTGGCGCAAGTAGGCCGCAATCTTGCTCGCTACGATTTGCTTCATGATAGTCATAGATTATATTCTACACTTTCTGGTGGCCCTTATCCGCGCAACTCGTCCCAGTGGCCTAACTTCTTCTCATTCTCAGCGCGGGTGTTTATTTTTACTCGTTCTCTGCGCCCGAGTTGGTGCGATTTCGCGGAATCGTTCGAGGGCGGCTTCGAGGTCTTCGACGGTCACGGATATTTCCAGCGATTCATCGTTGCTCAGAAAAGATTCCCGACCCCTTTTTCTCCTCCAGCGCCACCTTTCCCTCTAGCATACCCACGATACCTTCTTTCTCTCCGTTCTTTCCTTTTAGCACCCGACTTGGTGGCGTGTCGAGGCGGTGTCTTATTCGAGTGGTTGTTTTCCTACAGCATTGTATTTAGTATAGTGCCAAATGTGTGGATCAGTAGGCTTATTGTTGAGGGTTTTATTGAGGAAAAGATTTGGCAGAAACATCGAGTCAGGCGGTACGAAGTAGAAGAAGCATTAACACATCGTCAGGTGATCCGGCTAAGGCACAGGAAGGAGCCGCTTAGAAGTGTAGTTATTGGAGCAACATAGACGGGTCGGATGCTCAAGATTATTCTGGAATTTAAGGGAAAGGGAAGCTATTTCTTGGTTACAGCTATGGACTTAGACCCTAAGGAGAAAAGACAGTATGGGAAAAAGATTAAAGGCCACACCTAAGTTCGCATCGTGGGAAGAGGAAGATGAGTTTTGGGCCACTCACAGCCTGACTGACCTGGACCTTGAGCAAGACCCAACGCCTTTAGTGATAGAACCTCGGGCCTTGCATCATGTAAAAAAGATAGAGGTCGACAATCCTATCTCGGTACGCACATGGAAAAGAAAAACGGCATAAAGATCACTCCCAAGGGTCTGTTCCTCCCTGCAAAATATTTCCGTCACATGGCCCGCCGGTTGGAAATTATCGTTTCCACCGGTGAAATTGTCATTCGTTCTTCAGTAAAGGGGACCGCGAGGGCTAAACGCCAATGGAAGCGCGAAGACCTCTATGAGCGATAGGGTTGTAGTTTCATCCTCAACACGGGAGATCGAGTCCCGCCTCGCCGAGGAGTACCGTCAAGGGATTGTAGAAATGCGTCGGGCAAGCGACGACTTTGCCGCCATCGACAAAGAGACTTGGTAATAGCTATAGGGAAATAGTTAAAGGCCATTCCTATTTCGTCGGCTTCGCTGTCCCAGCCGGTGCAGCTGACTGTGCCTGGGGTCAAGACCTCATCGGTGAGGTCAGCCTGCTTAAGGATGAAGGCGAGAGTGGGGGTGCAGAGAAGGATGGCTCGCAGGTTGCGGAGGATTGAAGAAGAACTACAAAAGAGCCAAGAGCGGACCCCTTCTCTGGGAGGCCTCAAAATGAATAAGGCCGCGCTCGCTTTTGTCGGCTACTGGCACATCACGGAGGAGGATGCGCAGGCCTTTGTTCAATCGTGCCGTGACGTTGAAGTGCCGGTGGCACTGGAAGTCTCGCGCTCAGGCAATGGCGGAGCGCCTGCGCACTTTCCTTACTATCGGGAAGGATGTGATCGGTTCCATCGGTGGTGGAAAACGGAAGTCGACCGGCCAGATCGATATCGCCGTGATGCAATCGCTGTCGCGCAAGGGCGAAATCAGCGACCTGGTCGAAGGCTACGGGCAGATCATTGTCGATGAGTGCCACCACGTCTCGGCGTTTTCCTTTGAAGCCATACTGAAGCGTGCCAGGGCGAAATATGTCTTGGGCCTTACCGCTACCCCGATTCGGCGCGATGGCCAGCAGCCGATCATCTTCATGCAGTGCGGGCCGATTCGACATAAGGCTGCGAAGGCCGGAGGGGCACCTCGGGCGCTGGAGGTCATTCCCCGATTTCTTACGACTGCCATCGACCTGCCGCAGGCGGCCGGCATTCAGGATGTATTCCGCCGTCTGGCTGAGGACCCGGCGCGCAGTCAAGCCATCGCCACCGATATTATCGAGGCCATCCGGCAGCGACTTGGTACCTGGGCGCGGTCTGCTTGCATTCTCCACAATCGGAGCAAGAAGCCTGAAGACAAAACAGAGGTTAGTTGGAAACCAGAGGTTATCAGAGGTTGCTCCTGGGAACTCTCGGGGTCACCTTTCAATCTTAACAATCTTACATTTTGAGAATTCCCGAAACGTCGAAATGTCCGGGATCTTTCCGATCTACAGGAAGAGATTAGGGTCTTGGATCTTGTATTTCACCTATGTCTGACAGTGTCTGGCTTGACGGACAGGAAAGTTAAGAACGTTATTGATACAGGCGATCGATGAAGCCGCTGTCGTCGAGTTCTTTTAAAAGCGTCGCATTCACCATGCGCTCCGGAGAAACCCGCGCGGCCTCGGGTCGATCCTTCGCCGCCAGATCGAGAAGGGCCTTGATTCCCTTAAGGGACGGATAGGGCTTCTTGGGCACGATCTTGGTCGCAAAATAGTCGTAGGTTGCCCCAACGGCCTCCATGTCGTCCGTGCGCATGTACCTGGCGATAATATCCATGCTCTCCTTCTTGCGCGTTTTGTAATAGTGAATCCCTTCGACAAAGGCGCGCATGAACCTTAGCGCCGACGGCCGTTTCTGTACGGTAAAACTCCGGCTGCTGGCCAGGCCTGTGATCTGGAACTCGGCCCCTATTTCGGACATGTCCAAAAGCACATTCATCCCTTCCTTTTGTGCCATAGTCGTAATAGGAGGAAGCAGGATGGCGGCCTCAAGACTTCCCGCCTTCATCGCCGCAAGGCGCGTGGCCTGTTCCCCGAGTTGCAGGATCACCACCTCGCGGGGATCGATGCCCATATGTTTCAACCCGTAACGAGCGGCAACATCCGGCGCCGCACCGAAGCGGTTGACGCCGATCCTTTTCCCTTTCAGTTGGGCGGGCGCGGTGATTTCTTTTATGGTCACAAATTGGAAGGCGAAGGTGTTCACAATACCCGCGATCATGACCAGATCCGAACCGGCAAGGTTACTGGTAACGATTGCCGGCCCGGCCATGGCTACCACCTGCATCTCTCCGGCCATCAGCGCGGCGGCGGCGGTCGGTCCGCCGGGTATGAAAACCAGACCGACATCCAGGCCGTTCTTTTTGAAGAACCCCGCCTCTTTGGTAATCCAGATCGGCGCGAACGCGCCGGCCTGAGCGCTGTAGCCTACGTGCATCCTTTCGAGCTTCGCCTGGGCAAAAACCGGCGCAACGAGGAAAAGAGACAGGATTAATCCGACAGCTCTAATGATACCCCTCCTCCGCCTCATGGCCAGACGGATTTTATGAAGCCGGTTTTTTCCAGCTCGTCCATGAAGCTTGTGTCCATGAATTCTTCCGCTTTGCGCCCTTTCGCCTTGGGGTTGTTTTCCGCGATCAGGCTGAGCGAATTTGTCACCCCTTTGGGATTGATTTTCGGAATCTTCTTTATATAGCGGGTAGTGAAGAGGTCATACGTGTAGGCCAGGAGATCCCGGTCGCTCACCCCTCCGTACTTCCTGAGCGCCTTGATGCCCAGATCTCTGTCCGTCATGAGACGGCGGGTTCCCTCGACGTAGGCCTTGAGAAATCTTAAGACCGCCTCTCGATGCGTCTGGCCGTATTTCCGGCTGATCACCACCGTGGTGGCGGGAATGTCGAAATCCGATTCGGCGAAGTCGAAGAGGGTCTTGACGCCCAATTTCTCGGCGTTCAAGGAGGTGGGAAAGGATATGACCCCGCCCTCCACTTTTCTCTGAGAAACGGCCAGCGCCATGTCCGGCATCCGGCCGATCTGGATGAGGTTCACATCCTTCATGGGCTCCAATCCCCACTTCTTGAGCAGCGGGCGGACGAGCAGATCCGTGAGAGAGCCGAAACGGGTGACCGCGATCGTCTTCCCCTTGAGGTCTGCGGGCTTTGAGATGGAGGGGTGGACCATCAGTTTCATCAACTGGTTGTCGATGGAGCTCGCCACTTGTATGAGATCCGCCCCCTCCACCGATGCCTGGAGATAGACCACGGCGGAGATCGTCGAGAAGTCTATCTGTCCCGATACGTGGACCTGGATCAACTGCACGCCCTGGACATAAATCATTTCGGTATCGAAGCCATATTTTTCCAGCAAACCCGCTTCTTTCGCGGCGAACAACGGGTAAAAGGTGGCGCTGGGAGACGGGTAGCCGGCGCGGATTCGGGTGAGGCTCGCCCCTTCCGTCTCCGCCGGGCGAAGAAGAATCGCAAACATCCAGAAGATCAGACAAAACTTGCAAAACGCTTTCATGGCTTATTCCCCCTCTCTTACCGCATGTCTTACCGCATGAAACCGGTTTTCTCCAACTCGTCCATCAGGCTCATATCGACAAACTCCTCGGCCCTGCGCCCTTTGGCCTTGGGATTCCTGTCCGCGATCATCGCCAGCGTGGTCTCCACACCCTTCAGGGAAAGGGCCGGATTCTTCTTGATGTATTTCAAGGCGAAAAGATCGTACGTCTTGCTGAGAATCTCCTGATCCTGACTCCCCGTGTACTTGCGCAGCGCCTTGATCCCGAACTCCTTGTCCGTCATGAACCGTCGCGTCCCCTCCACATAGGCCTTCAAAAACTTGAGGACCACGTCCCGGTGCGACTTCGTATAGGCCCGGCTCACGGCTACGGCCACATTGGCGAACTCGACATCGACATCGGCCATATCCAGAAGTCTTTTCATGCCCAGTTTTTCCGCCTGGAAGGAGGTCGGATCGGAAATGACGCCCGCCTCGATCTTCTTCCCCGACAGGGCGACCACCATATCCGTCATTCTCCCCACCTGGACGAGATTCACGTCCTTGTCCGCATTCATCCCCCACTGCTTCAGCACCAGACGGATGGCGACATCCGGGAGCGAGCCGAAAGTGGTTATCCCGATGGTCTTGCCTCTAAGATCCGCGGGCTTTGTGATGCCGGGCTCCACGATCAGCTTGTAGATGAACTTGTCGATGGAGCTCGCAGCCAGGATCAAGTCCGCTCCCTCCACGGCGGCCCGCAGCGGCAGCGGCGCTCCGGTCACCGTGAAGTCGACATACCCGGCGACGTGGACCTGGGTGATCTGCACCCCTTGCAAGTACAACAGCTCGCTTGCGAGACCATGTTTTTCGAAAAGCCCCGCCTCTTTAGCGGCGAAAAGCGGGGAAAAGCTGGCGCTGGGAGACGGGTAGCCAATCCGTATCCGGGTCAATTCCGCGCTTTCCAGCCGAGACGGGCCGGAGAGAATCCCAACCGCCGACAAGACCAGTAGAGACATGGCAACCCGTTTCATTGGAAATTGTCTCCTCTTGCTTAAAGCCCGAACAGCTTGCTTGCGTTGGAAAAGAGAATTTTTTCTTTAACCGCGTCCTTAAGAGCCAGCTTGTCAAAGCTGCTTAGCGCCTTCCCCAGATCCACGTACGGGAAATCCGTCCCGAACAGGGCCTTGTCTTGCAACCGCCCTCGAATCGCGCTCTGAAACATCTCCGGTAATTGCTCCGCAAGATACCCGGAAGTGTCGACGTATATATTCTTTTTGTGCGTGAGGACCCCGATGAGCTCCTCCTGCCACGGCCAGCCCGGATGGGCCGCAATGATCTTCATCCTCGGGAAATCTCTCGCCAGGGTGTCGAGATGAATCGGGCGTCCATAGTCCAGGCCGATACCCTTCCCTCCCTCGCTATTAGCCCCCAGGACGGTAAATCCGACGTGGAACATCACAGGCTTGTTTCCGGAAGCCAGTATTTCCCACAAGCCATAATATTTTCTATCGTTGGGATAGAAACCCTGATCCGGAGGATGAAACTTGAACCCTTTGACTCTGGGGTTCTTCAACAGCTCGGCGGCCCGCTGCAGGAGCCGATCCAGATTCTCACTGCCCACATCGAGCGAGGCGAGAACTCCCGCGAAGGCAGCCGGATAGTTCGTGGCGAGCTCAATGACATATTCGTTAGTGTTGCGAGGCTCTTCTTTCACTGTGGACGGATGCCACCCGATCAGTAAGGCCCTCACGTCATGCCGGGTAAAAAGCCCGGCAAATGTCTCTTCCGTGCGGGGCACTTCGCTCAGCTCTCTCCGGAAATAGGCGCACGCATCGCCATCCAGACCGCGCGTACTTGGATGGACATGGACATCAATGGCTCGCATAGGACCTATGCCTTTTCACTCCGCAAAAAAAACACTCCGGTGACCTTCTTTTCGGACATCACGTTATCAAGTTTAGACGGTTCCCGTCAAACCAATAATCCGGCTTCTTGACCTCTATCAGACTAACTTCCATCATTCACTTCCACAAGGTAATCAGCAGCACCCCGGAAATGATCAGGCAGGCCCCAATAACGATTTTAGGCGTCACCTTTTCCACGTCTCTCAGGAAAAGGGCGCTCAAGGTTAACGAAAAGAGGGGGCCGGTGCTGGCGATGGGGATGACCACCGTGACCTTCCCCAGATCCAAGGCATAGTAGATCGACACCATACCCAAACTCACAGCCACTCCGGCCGCAAGGTAAAAGGGAAGGCACTCCTTGTTGAGGAGAAACGTCGCTCTCCTCTTCTCGGAAATCAATACGATCAAAAGCGAAACCGCGAACGAGGAAGTGGCGGTCACCGCCGCGGCCAGGAAGGGGTGGGGAATTGCCGCCAGGCCGAATTTACGGAGCACCTGAGAGACGCCCGCAAGGAGAGAGGCCGAAAGCGGGTAGAGGATGTAGCGGAAACGGATCTTTTGCAAAGAACCGCCGCGATGAGAAAGAAGCGTAATACCTGCAATAATAACTATAGTAGCGAAAAATATCGGCACCGTCATAGCCTCGCCCAGGAAAAGGATCGCAAAAAAGGCGCTGAACAATGGGGTGCTGGCGCGGATCGGATCGGTGATCGCTACACCTAGCGTCTCTATGCCCTTGTAAGTGAGGAGGCGGGTTAAACCGGGCTGAAAGAGGCCAACGACCGCGAAGATCAAAATCGCGGAGTCGGTAAGAGAATCCAGAGGCACGAAGAGGAGCGAGACGCTCCAGAGAAAGACCATGTTGATGCCAAGGCTCGTGACGACGGCAGTGGCGGGATTGGAGAAACGCAGCCCCTTTTTGGTGAGAATGTTGTGCAGGGAAAAGAGGAAGGCGTTGACGAGGGCGAATAATTCAGCGGGCATGAAATTCCTTATTCCAGGTTCCCCATTTATCTCCACATCGAAATCAGCAGCACCCCGGCCACGATCAGACAGGCCCCAAAGACGATCTTCATCGTCACTTGTTCTACATCCCTCAGGAAAAGGGCGCTCAGCGTTATCGCAAAAAGGGGCGCGGTACTGCTGATGGGAGTTACCACCGTAACCTTGCCCAAGTCCAGAGCAAAATAGATCGAGACCATCGCCAGGCTCACCGACACCCCTGCCGGCAGGTAATAGGGAAGACACCTCCGGTCAAGGAGCAGGCTCTCTTTTCTTTTCCCCGAAATCCAGAGGGTTAAAAGAGAGACCCCGAGCGACGAGGTGGCGGTCACAGCGGCAGCCAGAAAAGGGTGGGGCACAGCTCCCAGGCCGAATTTACGGAGCACCTGAGAGACGCCCGCAAGGAGAGAGGCCGAAAGCGGGTAGAGAATATAGAGAAGACGGATTTTATCAACGGAACCGCCCCGATGAGAGAGAAGGATGATGCCGGCTATAATAAGAAGCGTCGCCCAGAAGACGGGAGGGGTCAGGTCCTCGCCTAACAGCAGGATCGCCATAAGCGCGCTGAAGAGGGGCGTTGTCGCCCGCATCGGATCAGCGATGGCTACCCCAAGGGTTTCGATCCCCTTATAAGTCAGTAAACGGGTTAAGCCGGGCTGAAAAAGTCCGACGATAACAAAGATCCAGATTCCGGGGCTGGCAAGAGAGTCCAGAGGCACGAAGAGAAAAGAGACGCCCCACAGGAAAATAATATTGATGACCAGGCTGATGATGACCGCAGTGGCTGCATTGGAGTAACGCAGCCCTTTTTTAGTGAGAACGTTGTGCAGCGCGGAGAAAAAAGCGGTGGCGAGGGCAAATAATTCAGCGGGCATGAAATCCGGAGAAAAATTTTCTGGCAGAGTTCAAGCAGCCTATACAGGCTTTTGGGGAAAAGAGCAACGAAAGGAGGGCTTAATCATTATCACCAACTGAGTCATCTTGCTCCGGCTCAGGGCCGATGCGGAATGTGTTATTTTCGCCAGTTTCCGTACGACCGCCAATTTGATCCGAAGCGTTGCCATCAAGAACGGCTGTCAAGTCTTGCATGACATCGGCATTCTTCCGGTAATCCGAATGGCCCTCAATCACCGTGCTGCAGTCCGCCTGAAAGGCATTACTAGGCAAGAGGTCGGGCTGATCGGCACCGTTCAAACCCAGACGGCCGTCGACATTGGCAAAGGCCGATGCCCCTAACACCGGATCATGCCGGTTAAAATATGACGTCAGGCGCTTGATCTTCCGCGCCGCCCGAAACCCGATCTCTCCCTGCTCTAATACGTCATTACTCACATCCGCAGCAAAGCAGGCAAATTCGCCAATGACCGGGCTGCTGCCTGGATAACTCGCAAGGGCCCGAAACAAGAGATAGGTGCCCATGCTGTGGGTGTTGACGTGAAGAGCATTTTGGCCCAAACGAGGGCGAAACTTTTGCAAAAACTTGACCAGCGCCGGCGCCGCATACTCCACCTGTTCTTTGTCCCCGAAGTATTGGTACCATTCACCATAGCTCGGCCAGGTGAAACTGATAACGTTTCCTTGCAACCCAACATCTCGGATTCTTTTTTCGAAATCCAAATACGCACCGGTGACCTGATCAAAATCGTTGTTAAAGCCGTGAATAAGCAGGAGAGTGTCTTTGTCGGTTGGAATATCTTCTAATGCCTTTTCTTTCGCCTCTTTACCCTCCGATGCCTTTTTAAACTCATAGACGGCATACCTTCCCTTCGGCATTTTTTCATGCCCGAAGGTCTTATCCTTGTTCCGCTTCCTTGTGTTAATGAGAAACATGTACTGCGGTTCCCTTCCCTCTGGTGTAATGCCACATCTGAATGATTCCCTTATGGATCGTTGTGTGCAGACTCCAAACTAAGCAAGAAACCACCAGGCCTGTCAGATAGCCCAGCCAAGCCACAATGGTGATTGCTTCAACGCCTATACCTGCGGAAAGCTCCAGACAAAGATCGAAGACCACAAGTCCCCAGGCAAGCATCAGCAGCACTCGCAAGCCATAAATCATTTTTGCCAACCAACCTTTCAACCAACCATATATCTTCCATAGGCCTTTTATCAGGAGAAGAGGCGCAAAGATTAACAGGGTCCAAGTCCCCCATGCCTCTGTAGCGGGGAAAAGCCGAATCATAGGTAGTAAATTTTCGGTTTGATCGATGTTCCAAATGGGGCTCAGCAAATTGGTCAAAAAGAAAAGCAGCGCCCCGAGAGTTGCGATCCGGCTGAGGATGTATACCAGGCCGTCGAGCACACGATGAAAAGGCCACCACCATCTGCTTCTGACCGCCGTTGATCTCCAACGAGTTGTCCCTAACCCCATCGCTTTATCAATAATATGTTCGTAGATGGCATTATCCTGCCAATATTTGACATGGGCCAACCCCGGTATAAGATAACGCGTAAAGCCCCTATCATATTTCACCTCAAACAGTTTCTCGGCGTCAGTTGTTTTATTTGGAAGACCTTGCCGCGTTTCCGCGTCAGGATCAAAAACTTCCTTCAGCCCGTATCCCACGGGATCACTGTGATCCCAGTAATTGAACCAGCAAATTTTCCGCTCTCGCTCCTTCTTGAGATGGCCTAGTCGAAAACGGCGCCTCCAAATCGTGTAGTGTTTGTCAATAGGAGAACCCAGCGTTACTAGACCTTTGACCCGAGGAAGCCACGAGGATGCCTTCGCCGTATGACCGTGCGCTTGCACAAGATCCTCCTCATACTTAAACAAATCGTTCCATTGCCGCTCGGGATGTGCGGCAACGCCTTCGCTAAGCAAAGCGGCTTGAACCAAACTGTTTAAGGAAACAACCGTCCCTTCGCTATGCGCGATAATATAAATCTCGCGATTTTCGAAGTCTTTGATCTTTCCGGCATGGTCCGAATCGTTTTGTAAGTTTTGCTTCGTCGCTTCTGAAAAATTTTCAACCCTGGCCAGAACGCTCAGGAAGCGGTTGTTGATTTCCTGCCGGATTTCATCGCTCTCCGCGTAGATTTGCACATCCCCCAGGAACTTAGTTGTGATCTCGGCAAATTGCCCGGACTTCTTGTAGATTATCCCCAGAACACGCAAAAGCCCAAGCATTCTCTCAAGATTATCTATCGCTTCCCTTGCCAAATGGAACGCCCGACCGGCTTCTAAAAACCTGGTGTTGATCGAGCGTGCCCAGGTGAAAATGGGAATCGGCAGGTTCTTGTTATTCTGCTCAATATAGTTATCCGGTATCTGCTTCCAGTAAACTTCTGAGAATCCAATCACGTATGCGGTTTTTGTCTGCTCGTCGTGGAAAATTATATAGGCCGGCCGAAAGGAACGTCTGGGGCGAAGTTCTGCCAGCGCCCGCTTTACTTCTTTAATTTCATCTACGGTTTCAATGAGATTATGAACTTCTACGGAGTATCGATCTTTCTCTCGCGGCAAAGCCCGAATAAATTCATTCATGAATCCCAATATGGTTTCGTTCGGCGCCTGATCCCCGATGCCATGAACAACAACAATGTGTTTGTAGGTATATTTCATCTGATCCCCCGACTAAGTTGCGGATATTTTGCAGGGTGAGAATGAGATTCGGATGGATAAAATAGCTTCCATCCTGACGGGCAAATTCGCGCAGCAAAAAGTTTGGGGCAACTGGAGGATTAGGCTCTGATGGCCTGCTCCCTGTTACGCATCTGCCTGTAAACCGAAACCGGCTCTCGACCATAAGCTAGCCCTTTCGGTGGCCTTTTTATGACGACACCGCAGCAGCCGACCCGACAATAATCTACTTGCCTGTCTTGACAGCCCCGTCTAGCGTGTCCGGGCTATATAGATCTTTCATCTTCTCCAGCGCCTTCGATGTATTTTTGGTCTGGATTAGGAGACTTGCCTGACCGCTCTGTCCTGGAGCCTTCTCTTTAGTGTCAGAGCCGAACCCTTCCCCCGCCTTGATGGTTACCTCATCGCTTACCCCTACCCGCCAAATAGTCCCATGCCCAAACTTGAGCGTCGGAAAAGGGATGCCGCCGGTTGCCGGAGATGCCTCCATGCCAAGATGAACCCAGAAGCCCGTGATCCCGGTAATAGCAGGGTCGGTCTTCAGCTCATGGATCGCCTGGGCGCAGCCTGCAAGAAAGAGCAGACTGCTTATAAGAAAAAATCTTTTCATTTTACCTCCTCGTTGTCGTGAAATTCGCATAAAAAAGCCCGGGCGGATTGCCTAATCCGACCGAGCCGGGAGATAACCAACAGCGATGACGCCGGATTAGGTGGAACCGGCAAATCTAAAAGCCTGTGGGCTTATTGCACGTTCCAAATTGGGTGTCAAGAAAATTTTCTCGCGGGAAAAATGAGCAGTCCTTATTGCAAAGACGGTGGGGTTTTGCCAAAGATAAGCTTGGCTTTAAATGAAAACCAGCACAGCCATTATATCCATTCAGGACTTGACCGCCGACGCATTTCCCGCCTTGAGCCAGGCGCTCAAGGCCGTTCCGGGTGTTCAGAGCGTTGATTTCAGCTTGGAGCGGAGCGTGGCGGTAGTTGAATTTGACCTGCTGCAGTCGAAAGTGGATGACTTGCTGCGCGCCGTCCTGAAGGCGGGGTATAAAGTCCTTTAATGAGAATCGAAGATCGAGGATTGAAGATGGAGGATCGCGATTCTCTATTTTCGATCCTCTATCCTCTATCGCTTAATCTCCGGCGACGGTCATGCGTGAGACTTTTACGGTGGGTGCGCAGATTCTGTCCCTCATCTCGAGGTCATTCCCTACCATCTCTATGTTCAACAGTATCTCCTTGAGATTTCCGGCGATCGTGACCTCCTCCACCGGGTAGGTCAATTCGCCCTTCTCGATCCAGATACCCGCCGCCCCGCGCGAATAGTCGCCGGTCACCAGGTTGACGCCAAAACCGATAAGCTCTGTGACATAGAAGCCTTCTTCCACCGAGGCGATTATCTTCTCGGGACTATAGGATCCGGGGGAAAGGTAAAAATTTGTCGGCGCCACTCCCGGAGGCTCTCCGACAGAGCGGGCGGCGTTTCCGGTCGAGGGGTAGCCCAGCTTACGACCGCTGTAGGTGTCGAGGAGATAGCTCTGCAGGACGCCCTTCTCGACAACGGTTTTTCTCCCGGTCGGAAGGCCTTCGCCGTCGAAAGGCCTGGATCCAAGGGCGGCAGGAATCGTCCCGTCATCTACAACAGTAATCAGTTCCGACGCGATTTTGTCCCCGAGTTTGCCGATCAGAAAGGAGGCGCCTTTATAGAGAGAATAACCCGAGAGGGCGCCGGAGAGATGGCGCAGGAGCGTCGCGGCGATTTCCGGTTCAAAGACCACAGGGACCTCCCGCGTCGTGATTTTCCGCGCCCCCAACCTTCTTAACACGCGCGCCGCGGCTTTCCTGCCTATCGATTCAGGGGACTCCAGACGGGAGAACTTGCGCTGCGAGGAGTACCAATAGTCGCGCTGCATCATACCGTTGAGCGCGGCAACCGGAACCACGGAGAGGCCATAGGTCGATCCCTGGTATTCGCCGGAAAAGCCGTGGCTGTTGGCATATATCACGCGACCGGCCTGGTTGGAGAATTCCGCCCCTTCAGAGTTGGTAATACGGCGATCATAATCCAGGGCTGTCTTTTCAGTCTCAAGGGCCAGGCGGCTCCTTTCCTCTACGGATAGCGACCGGCCGCTATCGTCCAGGAGATCCAAATCCAAAAAAGTGCGGGCGCACTCCTCCGGCGCCGGAAGGCCGCTGTATTCGTCCTGCGCTGTCGAGCGCGCCATAGCGCAAGTCTCATCGACCAGCCGTTCGATGGAGCCCTTGGAAATGTCGGAGGTCGAGGCCGTGGCAGAGCTGGCGCCGAAGAAGAGCCGGAGGCCCAATCTTTTTTCCTGCGCCTGGCTTATCTTTTCGATCTCTCCCAGACGAACGGTGACAAAAAAGGAGTCGCTCTCCACCATTAACAGATCTCCCTGGGAGGCGCCTTTGGCTTTGCCCTGATGCAAGATGTCGCGGGCCAGCTCTTGACTTAATTCCAAACGTTCCATGTGGGTCTCGTATATTTGTTACTCGTGTACTCGTTACTCGCAGCTTGTGAATGGTTCGCTCGCTCGGCCATCAACGATTAACCAATAACGAGTAACTAATAACCAATCACCCCGAAGCAGTGCCTCCGACCGTCATTCCATCGATTTTTATCGTCGGAAGTCCTACCCCGACAGGGACGGACTGCCCATCCTTACCGCAGGTCCCGACCCCCTCGTCCAGTTTGAGGTCCGTTCCGACCATAGAAACCCGCGTGAGGACATCCGGCCCGTTGCCGATCAGCGTTGCTCCCTTGACGGGACGGGTTACCTTCCCGTTTTCGATGAGATAGGCCTCACTGGCAGAGAAAACAAACTTCCCGTTGGTGATATCCACCTGCCCGCCGCCGAATGCTACGGCATAGAGCCCCTTTTTTACCGAGCGAATGATATCTTCCGGCGGAGTTTCTCCCGCCAGCATGAAGGTATTGGTCATCCGGGGCATGGGGATGTGGGCGTAGCTCTCGCGGCGCCCGTTGCCGGTAAGCGGCGCCTTCATGAGCGCGGCATTCAAGCGATCCTGAAGATAACCGTTGAGAATGCCCTTCTCAATCAGAACCGTTCTGTGAGTCGGAGTCCCCTCGTCATCCAGATTGAGCGAGCCGCGGCGGGAAGGAATCGTTCCATCATCCACGACCGTACACAGTTCGGAGGCGACCCTCTGCCCGATCCGGCCTGAAAAGGCAGATACCTTCTTACGATTGAAATCAGCCTCCAGGCCATGACCGATCGCCTCGTGGAGCAAAATCCCCGGCCATCCCGGCCCCAGGACCACATCCATCATGCCGGCAGGGGCCGCCGCGGCCTCGAGGTTGAGAAGCGCCTGCCGCACCGCCTCGCGGGTATAGCGCTCATAATCTTTTTTCCCGGTAAAAAAATCGAACTCTACCCTCCCGCCGCCGCCGTAACTGCCGACCTGGCGGTTCCCCTCCTGTTCGACAATGCAGGTAATATTGAGGCGGGTAAGAGGCTGGATATCTCCCACAACCCATCCCTGAGAAGAGGCTATCAGCACGACCTTGTGCTCGCTTGCCAGCGAGACAAACACATTTTTGATCCTCGGGTCCATATTGCGGGCGAGACGGTCCATCTCGTGAAGCAACGCAATCTTCTTTTCCAAAGGAACCTCGGTGACCTGCGTCTTCACCGGATAGAGATCGTGCGCACGACTCCCCTTTTCGCCCACGGGAATCGGCGTCAGCGATTCCCGATGATGTGCGATATGTTGAGCGGTATGAGCCGCTAAGGCGAGATTTTCTATGGTAATGTCATCGGTAAAGGCATAACCGGTCTTCGACTCCGCCAATACCCGGACACCGACGCCATTTGCCGTGGAGCGCGAGCCGTTTTTCACCATCCCCTCTTCTAAAGTGATCGCCTCGTTGACCCGGTACTCGAAGTAGAGATCGGCGTAGTCCGCCTTTTTTTCCAAGGCCCCGGCCAGGACCTTCTCCAGATCCCGCGAGCTGATGCCGAAGCGGCGGTCGAAAAACGACTCTGCGCGAATAATATCCTGTGCCATATCCTGCTCCATGGTTTTTCTATCACAATAGTCTTCCATTGTTAAAGATGTCGGCGCCTAAATTCTCTTTTCCTCGGTCGGAAAGTATAGTATAGCTATGGCGGAGTTCGAACGAACTCATCGAGAGGTCGTTCCAGTTTATCCGAGGAGTAAATCGGAGCTATGTCAAAGAAGATTGTGCATGTAGTAGGAACCGGGACCATTGGGGAGCCGCTGATCGGCATTCTTTCCACTTTCCGTGAACCCTTTGGCATCGACGAGGTGACCTTCCATAAACGGACTCCCCTGTTGACCGACCGCTCCAAAGTCAACGTCCTTGGCCAAAAGGGGGCAAAGCTCTGCGTCGACAAGGAGCGCTGGCAGAAGTTCAAGGAAATGGGGATGGAGCCCCACTATGAGGCCGAGGAGGCAATCGACCGGGCCAATGTGGTCATTGACTGCACCCCGGTGGGAAACGAGAACAAGGAGAAGTACTACAAGCGCTACACGGGAAATGGCCGTGGATTCATCGCTCAGGGCAGCGAGTATGGCTTCGGCAAGATGTATGCGCGGGGGATTAACGACAAGGCGCTAAAAAAAGGCAGCGACCAATTCGTGCAGGTGGTGAGCTGCAACACCCATAACCTGGCGGTTTTGATCGACACCATCGCCCTGGGTCCCGAGAAAGAGGATAACCTCGAAGAGGGACGGTTCGTTTGCATGCGCCGGGCCAACGATTTGAGTCAGGAGGGGGAATTCATTCCGGCGCCGGAAGTAGGCAAACATGACGATCCCCGCTTCGGCACGCATCAGGGCAGGGACGCGCACTACCTGTTCAAGACCCTGGACCTGGACCTGGACATTTTCTCTTCGGCCCTGAAACTCAACACCCAATACATGCACACGATCCATTTCGACTTGAAGCTGCGCCGGGGGTTGGGGATGGACGAAGTGATGCGCCGGCTCAAGAGCAACGGGCGGATCGCCCTGACCAACAAGAAGTCGTCGGCGGCGGTATTTTCCTTCGGTCGGGACCACGGGATTTTCGGCCGCATCCTCAATCAGACCGTCATCCCATCCCGCACCCTGACGTTGAAGGGGGACCGGGAAGTCATCGGTATGTGCTTTACGCCGCAGGATGGCAACTCGCTGATCAGCAGCATCTCGGCCACCCTCTGGTTCCTCTATCCCGATTCCTACGAGGAGCGGCTGAGAGTTTTAAAGCCCTACTTCTTTAAAGAAATCTGAATTTCGTTATTCGTTACTCGTGTACTCGTTATTCGGATAGCTAATAACCGGTAGCGAGTAACTATTCCCTGACCCCGTCTAGGGAGACTCCCTCGAAGCGAACGGAGTTGCCTGCCTCTATCCCCTTTTGCCGGGAGAGGCCGCCTTGGACCTCAAGGACAAATCGGCTGGGAGCTGATACGGATTGCGAAGTTGTCGAGAAAGGGACAGCCTGGTGAATAATCCCTACTATCCTCAAGTCGCTGCCGATAAAGATCATATCTAAAGGAAGAGGCGTATTCTTCATCCAAAAGGATTGAACCCCTTCAAAGGGGAATAGAAACAGCATTCCCTGGTCCTCCCCTAGCTCACGCCGATATTGTAGTCCCAGCTCTCTCTTTGCCGGCGTGTCGGCAACCTCCACCTTGAGCACAAGCTCCTTGCCGCTCTTTGTCGAGATAATGACACGGGGCGAGGAAGAGCACGCAAGAAAACCCATCCATAAAGAGAGAAGAAAAATAATCCCCAGCCGCTTGCTCCCGGTACGGTTCATGCCGCTATCTCCTTGAAAATAACTCTAATATGACATATGGCAAATATTGTCACCTCCCAATATGATAACCCCTTTTCTCCTCACTTTGGTTTTACTCGCCGGCGTAGGCCTTTTCAGTTATACCCTTTACCGCCGTTTTATTCTCCTCCAGGCGGCGCCACCCGATTACCGCTTTGACCGGATTGGAGAGAGAATTAAGGGCGTCCTGGTTTACGCCTTTGGCCAAAAAAAATTCTTGCTCGGCGAGCAGCCCGCGGGCTTAATGCACTTCTTAATTTTTTGGGGTTTCATGGTCGTCTCGGCGCGCACCCTCTCGCTTTTCGTTCAGGGCTACGATCCCAAATTTTATCTTCCCGGACTCCACCCGGATGGGCTGGGAGGACCCTATCTCCTGCTTAAAGACCTGGTAGAGGCCGGAGTGATAGCGGCGGTGCTGATCGCGCTCTATCGCTGGCTGCTCTCCCATCCCGCTCGACTTTACGGTTTCAAACCGGCCGAGAGTAAACTCGCCGGCCAGTCGCACTGGGAAGCCCTGGTCATCCTCTTCTTGATCTTTGGCTTGATGGTGACGGACTTCCTCTACGACGCAGCCCGCTTCGCCACAGAGTCCGACCCCTTGATTCTCAGCGAGAAAAGGTGGGCCGTTATCGGCAGCGCCGTGGGCTCTCTCATGGGCCGGATCGACCCCGACGCCGCTAAAATAGCCGGCGCTCTCTCCTGGTGGGCGCACATCCTTATCATCCTTACCTTCTTAAATTTGCTGCCGCGCTCGAAGCACTTCCACATTATTACGTCGATCCCCAACGTCTTTTTCCGCAAGCTGGAGCCGGCGGGGGCTCTACGCTTCATGGACCTGGAAAAGACCGAAAACTATGGAACCTCGCGCATCGATCAATTCACCTGGAAGCAGGTTCTGGACATGTACAGTTGTACCGAGTGCGGGCGTTGTTCCTCAGCCTGTCCGGCCACGGCCAGCGGCAAACCCCTCGCCCCGCGCCAGCTCCTGCTCGATCTTCGTGATTACCTCTATAGCCGGGAAAACGAGCTCCTCTCTCCCCCGCCCATTGTCGGCGAAACTCTCATTCACGACGACGTTCTCTGGTCTTGCACCACATGCCGCGCCTGTGAGGAGGCCTGCCCGGTCCTCATCGAGTATGTGGACAAGATCGTGGATATGCGGCGCTACCTGGTTCAGGAAGAGGCCCGTTTTCCGTCCGAGCTGAATCGCACCTTCAAAGGGATGGAGACCCAGAGCAACCCATGGGGCATCAGCCAGGAAGATCGCGACGCGTGGGCTCAAGGGATCGAGGTGCCGCGGATCTCGGAACATCCCGACGCGGAATTTCTCTATTACGTCGGCTGTGCGGGAGCTTTTGACGACCGCAGCAAAAAAACTACCCTGGCAACGGTCAAGATCCTCAAAAAGGCAGGGGTCAAATTTGCCATTCTAGGAAAGGAAGAGCTCTGCAACGGCGAGACCGCACGCAGGATCGGCAACGAATACCTATTCCAGACGATGGCGCGGAGCCTGATCGAGATCTTGGAAAAATACGGCGTCAAAAAGATTCTCACCAACTGCCCGCACTGTTTTAACACGCTAAAAAACGAGTACCCCCAGTTCGGGGGAAACTACGAAGTCATACACGCCGCCCAATTTGTCCAGCAACTCATCCGCGAAGGAAAAATCGCCCTGGCGCAGGAGCTCCCCGGCAAGGTGACCTACCACGACTCCTGCTATTACGGCCGCTACAACCAGGTCTATGACGCGCCGCGCGAGGTGATCCAGGGGATACCGGGGACCGAGCTCCAGGAGATGAAGCACTGCCGCCACGATGCAATGTGCTGCGGCGCAGGCGGAGGGTGGATGTGGATGGAAGAGCCGAAGGACAAAAGAGTCAACTACATCAGAGTTCAGCAGGCGCTCGACACCAACCCGGACATCATCGCCGTCTCCTGTCCCTACTGCATGACCATGATGGAAGACGGTCTGAAGGCTAAGGGTATGGATGAAAAGGTCAAGACGTTGGACGTGATGGAGCTGGTGGAGCGGGCGATGAAATGACAGTTCTGAGTTTTGGGTTTTGAGTTCTGAGTTGTCAGGACTTCAACTAACTAAAAACTCAGGACTAAGAACTCAAAACTATTTTTAGCCGTGGTATCCCAGACGTTTGGATAGCTCGCTCCCCCCCTTGAGAATCAACGGAACGACCTCTTTTTGAATTTTTTCGTTGGTCAATCGGTGCGCTGGTCCGGCTACGCCCAGGCTCCCCACCAGGCTCCTGGTATAATCATGGATCGGCACTGCAACGGCTATCACTTCTTCCATAAATTCCCCTTGCTCCAGCGCATAACCAGCCTCGACGATTTCCTTGATTTGCTCCAGAAGGAGGCGGCGATCAACGATTGTTTTATCGGTATAACGATCGAGTTTATCGGGGAGATTCTGATTCAAGCCTTCCTCGGAGTCAAAGGCCAGGAAGATTTTTCCCGGAGCGGTACAGTGCAGAGGAAGAGTTGTCCCGAGAAACGAGACCACGCGGACAGCGCTCCGGGCTTCAACAAAGTCCAGCGGCACGATTGCCGTCCCTTTCCTTATAGCGACAAAGGAGCTCTCCCTAGCGGTCTTGACCAACTCCTCCAGGGTCGACTTGGCCTGGAGGAGAAAACCGATCTGCTGCAGATAGGTTTGACCCAGCTGGAGGCATTTCAGCCCTAATCGGTAGTTCTCAGTGGACTTATTCTGTTCGATATATCCGCGCGCTTCAAGGGTCGCGAGAAGACGGAAAACGTTGTTTTTGTGGAGCTTTAATCTTTTGCTCAATTCGGTCACGCCAATCTCATCTGCGCTCCCGTAAAACTGCTCCAGAACATCAAGTGCGTGTGACACCGATTGAATAACGTAATTTGATTTTTCTCGCCGCACCATACCCCCTCCTGTAAAATTGCCTTGACCTTTAAAGCCAGAGGCTCAACTGAGGTATTAGCAAAAAACCGTTTTATTCTATCCCGGGGGATGGAGAATTGTCAAACGGCGGTTGGGAAGGAAGCAATCGACAGTCAGGCCCGAGTTTTGAGTTCTTAAAACTTGGTGGGAACCTTTTCCCAGTCTTTGAGAAACTTTTCAACCCCGATATCGGTCAAAGGGTGCTGGGCCAGTTGCTTGATTACCGAGAACGGGATGGTAGCCACATGCGCCCCCATGAGGGCGGCAGTCAAAACATGGATGGGATGGCGAATACTCGCGACCAGGACCTCTGTGGTAAACTTATAGTTGGCATAAATCTTTACGATCTGCCCGATCACTTCCATGCCGCTCTGGGAGATGTCATCCAGGCGACCGACGAACGGACTGACATAGGCGGCTCCCGCCTTGGCGGCGAGAAGCGCCTGGACCGGGGAAAAACACAGCGTCACGTTGGTCTTGATTCCCCGTTCCCCGAGGAGCCTCACGGCTTTTAACCCTTCGGTGGTCAGGGGCACTTTGACTACCACATTCTTTCCATAGCGCGCCAGATCCTCTCCCTCCCGCGCCATTCCCGCCGCGTCGCGGCTGACCGTTTCCAGGCTTACCGGTCCGGCTACCAGCGAACAGATTTCACTGACGACCTCACTGAACCCCCGCCCGGTCTTGGCGATCAGCGAAGGATTCGTGGTCACGCCATCGATAAGGCCGAGGCTATGAGCTTCCCGGATCTCTTGAACCTCCGCACTATCGATGAAAAACTTCATAGCGTCACCTCCAGATTTTCTATATCTAGCACCGTTCATAGAATTTTCCAATAGAATTTAAACGGCACATCCAACCTGCCGGGCCAAAAAGCGAGCATAACGAGGCGCGAGCCCCGAGGCGACTGAGGCGTACTGCCTCGCTCCGCTCGAAATCTCAGATCACAGATCTCAGATTTGAGATTTGAAATCTGCCATTTGAAATTTCACAGGACAGGCCGCAAGGAGACCAAGGGGCGATAAACAAAGTTAGGCGAAGCTAATTGGCCCGGCACTATTCCGCTTGACCTTCTCAAGTGATCATGTGTAAAGATTGAAGCAATTATGAAAGTCGGCTCCAAGGGATATTACGGCCTTCTGGCGATGGCCGATCTAGTGCAGAATTATAAAGGACATCAGCCGATTCAGGTAAAGGAGATAGCCCGGCGGCAAAAAATCCCAGAGGAGTATCTGGGGCAGATCATGGTCCTGCTCAAGCGCGCCAATCTGGTGCACGGGACAAGAGGTCCCGGCGGGGGTTACTACCTGGCCCGACCTGCCGATAATATCAACGTGAACGAAGTGTTAAAGATTCTTGAAGGGCCGCTGATTGCGGCCGATCTGAAGAGTCAGAGAAACCGTTTGTTGGGCTCGACCGTCCCCCGCCGTCTCATCGAGAATTGGATCAAGGCGATGGAGGCATCGGAAAAGATCCTTGAGGAGGTGACTCTGGCAGACCTCTGCCGGCCTGAGGACAGGGCCCAGATGTATTATATCTAAAGAAGCTATCTGATATTTCCCTTGACAGCATTTTTCCTCTTGCCCCCTCCCCCCAAGATCGCCTAAAATCACCGGAAAATTAGCGAGATAGAAAAACTCGGTTTTCTTGTTGATTCTAAGCGATGATCACCGAAGCTGACACCTGCAGAAAATATGTCTTGCCAAAGCTTTATACAGCGGGCTGGAATGACGACCAGATCAGCGAGCAGAAGAGCTTCACGGACGGACGAATCGTGCCTGTGGGAGAAAAGGCGCGCAGGCGATACCCAAAACGCGCCGATTATCTGTTGCGTTACACTCGTGACCTCACGATGGCCACAGGCACCGGCAAGACGGTGGTTGCTTTTCAGATCTGCTGGAAGCTCTGGAGCATGCGCTGGAACCGCACCGGCGAGCATCGCCGCCCTAAGATTCTTTACCTGGCGGACCGCAACATTTTGATCGATGATCCCAAAGACAAGATCTTCGCTCCTTTTGGCGATGCGCGCTGGAAGATCGAAAACGGCGAGGTCAACAAAGGGCGCGAAATGTATTTTGCCATCTACCAGGCCATCGCCAAGGACGAGAGGCGTCCGGGTCTCTATAAGGAGTTTGGTCCTGACTTTTTCGATCTCATTGTTGTGGATGAGTGCCATCGTGGCAGCGCGCAAGACGACAGCAACTGGCGTGATATCCTCAAGTTCTTTGAGCCTGCTTATCAGCTTGGAATAACAGCGACGCCATTGCGCAAGGACAACCGGAATACTTATCGCTACTTTGGCAATCCCCTCTACATCTACAGTTTGCGGCAGGGAATCGAGGATGGCTTTCTCGCGCCTTATAAGGTTCACCGGGTCGTTACACAGTGGGACGCAACAGGTTGGCGACCGTCTCAAGAAGACCTGGACCGATACGGCCGAAAGATTCCCGATGCGGAATATCGTACACAGGATTTCGAAAGGATTGTGGCTCTACGCGCCCGCACGGAAGCCATCGCCCGTCACCTGACAGCGTTTCTGAAAAAGGCCGACCGCTTTGCCAAAACCATCGTCTTCTGCGTAGATCAAGAACATGCTGACGAGATGAGGCGCGCCCTCAACAACTTCAACAGTGACCTGGTACAGCGTTACCCGGATTACGTCTGCCGGATTACTTCCGAGGAGGGAGACATAGGGCGCGGGCATCTCAGTAAATTTCAGGAGCTGGAGACTCTAACGCCGACGATTGTCACCACTTCACAACTCCTTACCACCGGCGTCGATATTCCTACCTGTAAGAACATCGTTATTGCCCGGGTCATCAACTCTATGGTGGAGTTTAAACAGATTATCGGCCGGGGAACCCGCGTCCGCGATGACTACGGTAAGTTTTTCTTCAACATCCTGGATTACACCGGGAGTGCCACACGGCTCTTCGCCGATCCGGAATTCGACGGCGAGCCGGCGTTGATTTCCGAAGAGGAGATTAACAGCGAAGGTGAAACTACGTCACAGACTTACAAAGAGGTTGGCGAGGAAAGCGGCGATATCCAGGAAGAGAGGGACGTCAGGCCCGTCATAAGTGATGATTTCGAGGGCCAACGGCGCAAGTATTACTTCGACGGCGGACAGGTCGAGATCGTGGCTCACCTCGTTTACGACCTGGACCCGGATGGCAAGCAGCTCCGGGTTATCAAGTTTACGGACTATGCAGCGGAAAAGGTTCGAACCCTGTGTCCTACGCTCATTGACTTAAGGAAGCGTTGGGCCGATCCGGACCTTCGCGCAGAAGTCATTAGCCACTTGCAGGAGCGGGGAATTGATTTTGACGAGTTGCGAACCGCTTCGGGGCAACCCGGCGCCGACCCGTTTGATTTGCTCTGCCACGTCGCCTTTGGCGCCCCCGTTCGTAGCCGGCGCGAGCGCGCCGACAAGCTTCGCAAAGAGGAGAAGGCTTTCTTTGTGAAATATTCCCCTCAGGCTAGAGCCGTACTGAATGACCTTCTTGAAAAGTATGCCGAGCACGGCACGGCTCAATTTGCGATTCCCGATGTCCTTAAGGTTCCGCCGATTTCAGAGCGCGGAAACGTAATCGAAATCGCCCACTTCTTTGGCGGCCCGGAGAAGCTAAAAGAGGCAGTGAACGAGTTACAGACGCTTTTATATGCCGCATAGCGCATTCGTCGATCCAAATCCTTACATAGGCTGTAAGTTTCATGTAGGGGTTGAAGGCTTTTTAGCATAAAACTTAAAGTAACTTTAAGGATTTAGCTCCTAACCATTATAGACTTGCAAAAACCTTAAATTTAATGTAAGGTTTTTGCATGGAAACTAGGGTTGAGAAATCCCACCGCCTTTTTGAAGTGGTGGAGAGCCAACAGGGATATTTCACATCAGCCGATGCTAAGAGGCTAGGCTACGACTACCCACATCAACACTTTCACGTCAAACAAGGGAACTGGATTCGGGTAGATCACGGGATTTACCGTCTCAAGAAATTTCCCACGGCGGGACATGAAGACCTGATGCGATGGTGGCTCTGGAGTCGAAAAAAAGGCGTAATGTCGCACGAAACGGCGGCTGCGCTATATGAACTTGGCGATCTCCTTCCTTCAAAGATTCATCTAACTGTGCCGCTCGATTTTCGTAAGAGACCAGCCAAAAGCCTCGTCCTTCACAAAGCAAACCTGAGCGCGTCGGAAATAGACAAGCGAGACGATCTCCTTGTGACCACGCCTCTTCGCACTGTTCTCGATCTTGCACGCTCACACCTGGACGACGAGAGACTATCCGCAGTAGCCAAGGACGCGATCAAAAAGGGTCTAATGAGCAGAAAAGAACTGCTTGAAGCGCTTGCAAGGATGCCAGAAGACATTGATCCTTCAACCCAAGCTACTCTGCAGATGGCCGTTAGAGAATGATCATGCGATATCAGACAGACGCCGCTTTTCGAACCGCGTTGGAAGACCGACTGAGACAACGCGCTGAACAAGACGGCGAACCAATCCTTCGGGTGCGGAAACGGGTCGTCTTCGAACGTTGTATGGTTAGACTGCAACAAGATGAAAATAGTCCTTGGGTGCTCAAGGGGGGATTTGCGCTTGAGTTGAGGTTGGGGAACATGGCGCGAATGACTAAAGACCTAGATTTGACGGCTGATTTGGGTTTTTTCAGTGCGGGGACGACGACAGTCTCCAGACTCTCTGACCGAATGCGTGAAGATCTGAGGAAGGACAACGATGATAGATTTGTTTTTCGTGTTGCGGAGGGAAGCGAAGAAGAACTTCCGACTCAAGGCGTCAAGAGTTATCGTTTCTCAGTCGAAGCAAGGCTAGACGGTCGAATCTTCGAGCGAATCAAGGTCGACGTAGGAGTGGGCGACCCGCTGATTCCACCTTTGGAAGAAGTTAAAGGCAGCGACCTACTATCCTTTGCCGGGATTTCCATTGCTACCATCCGAGTTACATCACGTGCGCAACACTTCGCGGAGAAGATCCACGCTCTAACACGCCCGTTTGATGACCGGATCAATACCCGAGTAAAAGATTTGGCGGATCTCATGCTTCTTGCGGCGCACGGACTGCCTCAGCCGGGCGACGTTAAAGTTGCCGTGACGGAGATTTTCGGAAACCGAAAAACCCACGAAATCCCTTCAAAAATTGAAGTTCCGCCGGCTACCTGGTCTAACTCTTACTCGGCGATGGCTACACAACTAAGTCTAAATGAAAAAACGATTGAAAACGCCACTTCCCGGCTCAATGATTACTGGAAAACAGTTCTCTGAAAAACACGCATGGCTAGAACCGTCAACTCGAAATCCGCCCAACCCTTGACCACAGCCCAGCGGCTATCCTCCATCGTCAAGTCCTGCCGCGACATTATGCGGAAGGACAAGGGGCTTAACGGCGACCTGGACCGGCTGCCGATGCTCACCTGGATCATGTTCCTTAAATTCCTCGACGATATGGAGCAGATTAGAGAGCAGGAAGCGAAGATGGCGGGCAAGCGCTTTCGACGTGCCATCGAGCCGCCGTACCGTTGGCGTGATTGGGCCGCGAAGGAGGATGGCATCACCGGAGATGAGTTGATCTCCTTCGTAAACAACGAAGAAGCGGTTCGCCCTGATGGTACAAAAGGTGCCGGCCTGTTCGCATACCTGCGTGGACTTCGGGGAGCCAACGGCGGAGACAGGCGCGATGTCATAGCCACAGTGTTCAAGGGCACGATTAACCGGATGATCAACGGCTATCTCTTGCGCGACGTAATGAACAAGCTAAACGGTATCCATTTCACCAGCAGCGAAGAAATCCATACACTGGGCCATCTTTATGAAACGATGCTCAAAGAGATGCGCGACGCCGCCGGCGATTCAGGGGAGTTTTACACTCCCCGTCCCGTCGTCCGCTTCATGGTGGAGGTGATTGATCCAAGACTCGGCGAGACAGTTCTTGACCCCGCCTGCGGCACCGGCGGCTTTCTCGTGGAGTCTTTCAGTCACCTGGAGAAGCAGTGCAAGACCGTCGAGGACCGGGAAATAGTTCAGACTAAAAGCATTTTTGGTGGAGAGGCAAAACCGCTTCCATACCTTCTTGCCGAGATGAACCTACTTCTCCATGGACTTGAATCGCCGAAGATCGATTCGCTCAACAGCCTCCGCTTCCCCCTTAGAGAAATCGGCGACAAGGACCGCGTGGACATCATCCTCACCAATCCTCCCTTCGGCGGCGAAGAAGAGCGCGGAATCCTCTCAAACTTCCCCGAAGACAAACAGACGGCTGAAACCACCCTGCTCTTTCTCCAGCTCATCATGCGAAAGTTGCGGCGACAGCCGAAGCTCGGCCGCGCCGCCGTCGTCGTCCCCAACGGAATGCTGTCGGCACCTGGGGTTGCAATGCGAATCAGGGCAGACCTGCTTCAGGAATTCAGCCTTCACGCAATCGTCCGACTACCTCACAACGTATTTGCCCCCTACACGGACATCAAGACGAACGTCTTGTTCTTCGACCGCAGCGGGCCGACCACGATGATTCTGTATTGTGAGCCGCCGCTTCCAAAGGGCGTCAGCCTTAGCAAGACCAAGCCACTGCAATATGAATGGCTATCTCCATATGTTGAAGCGATAACTGAGGGAAGGAAAGATGAACATTGCTGGACCATCAACGTAGCGGGCCTCGATGACTCGCTCAACCTGGATCTGAAAAATCCACAGCTTCTTCTTTCAGCACACCACGCCGCAGATGAGTGCCTCGATAAGCTCGTTACCGGTTACCGCAAGTTATCCGATGGAGTGCAGCGGCTCCGCGAGGATGTCGCTGTTGTAGCGAAGCTGCTTCGGATGGCACCGATTCAGCTACTAGGTGGGCTAACCGACGAAAGCGATGACCGGATCGGAGCAGCATATCAGGACACGATCCGGTTGCTGGGTGTGTCCAATGCGGAGGGCTTCTGCGATCCAAAAGGCCCAATAGGGAAGCATCCTGAACGCTACAAAGTCATTCGAAAAGGTTATCTCGCGTATAACCCCATGAGGATCAACATTGGCTCCATCGGTGTGGCTCTTTCTGATGGACATGCAGGGATAACTAGTCCAGACTATGTCGTGTTTAAGTGTCGAAGCGGCTTACTTCCTGAGTACGTCTATCACTATCTGCGAAGCGAGGCCGGTCAGCACCAAATAAACCAAAAGACGAAAGGGAGTGTTCGGTTCCGGCTCTACTACAAGCAGCTCGCTGAGATTCCGATTCCTGTTCCAGAGGATGAAATACTCCAACAACGTTTTGCCGAGCTATGTCGACGTATAGAAATGGCAAAACAACAATCCCTTGAACTCGCCGGGCAAGCAGACCGTGCACTGCATGCTGTTAGGCGTGAGGCGTTCTTGGATGAGCATCTTGAGCCCGTGGTAGAGTGAGGTAATGGCATGATGTCTGACATGTTTACCGCGTGCGCTGCTTGTGAACCGCCTCAAGTCCCGCCAGGCTCAAGTTGCCGCCGAACTCGACGCCATGCTGCCTTCCATCCTCGACAAAGCATTCAAGGGGGAGTTGTAGGTGTCGGGGCACGACCAGTGCTGACTCACACGGTCGTATAGCGACTTCAGGAACCATCTTGACTAAAGAAGTCTACATACTATTGTTAGAGACCCTCGACTGGGTGAAGTGGGGATTCAACCTGGTGCGATGGGATATTTTTTTTACGAGCCTAGCGACCCTTGTCGCTGCTTATCTCGCCACCTATTTTCGGGACAAAAGGACGGCCAAGTTCAGCCACTTTGAGATGCTGAGAAGGGATGTTTTAGAACCAATCCTATCAAAACTTACAAAATACCACCTGCCGCTGTTAGAACTTAAGGTAACGACGGTTATCTATGATTCGGTTCCGGTCGAAGAAGAACTGCATGATGTCACTCGGCGTCCGATAAAAGCTTGGCAAAACGTTCTTCGAATAACCTCACCAGGACGTCTCTCAGGGACTGGAAAAGATGCCATCAAAGACCCAGATGTGATTTTGTACGCAGACGCGAAGACGAACCACTTTAAAAAGTTGATCTCGGCGTGGGAAGTCTTTCAGCAAAAAGCTGATGACTACTACCAGAGATGCCTCCGGGTAGCAATAGAGCACCAAAATTCCATGCGGCAGAAGAAAGGATCATTGGCGGAGCTAAGCGGATCAGAACAGAAGCCTAACTTTTTTATTGACGCTACCAGGTTTGCGTGGTGGGTCTTGAGAAAACAAATGGGAACAGTTCCGAACGATTCACTGACAGTCGAAGAAACTCCCGGTTCGGGACAGGCCATTATAAAAACTGGACCTGATCAAGTGACTCTTGCGCACGGCCTGTCGACTCAAATAGACTCGCTCGTCAAAGCGGCCAATGAACTTGTCTACGCGCAAGACAAAATAAAGCCGCTGGTAACCCTCGCAAACACCTTGGCAAATGAGGGAAGAGAGATAGAAACCAAAATCAAGGACATTTTGTATACTGCCCGCCTTCGGGGTCGTTGTAAGTACTACTAATAAAGGTTTCCGGGGTGAGACTGGGGCAAACCGGTGGGGTCAAGCCCTTCAATCTATACAATTTGCGAAGGCTTCAGCCGCAGCATCAGGGTCGTGCCGGAATCACCAATTCAAACTATCCCGCCCCAACGGGGCCGCCTCTTGACCAGCGTTCGCAAAAATGCGAACATTCTAACGAGCCCTCATGCCGAAGATTGCTGTTGTCTTCTATCAGGAGGACGCGAAGACCGTTCCCGTCCTTGATTGGCTGGACCGTCTGCCCGCCAAAGCGCAAGTTCGAACTTGCCCCCGAAAGGCATACTTACAAGGAGGGCTGATCATGGCAAAAACAAAAAGAAAACCGACCAGGAATGCAGTGGAGATTCTCCATTGCCGCTATTATGAAGGTAAGCCAGAACGGCTTGCTGGCCTGGAGAAGGCGCGGGCCAACGATCAGGTTGCGCGCAAGATCGCCGCGCTGCGTACCCAGGCCGGTCTGAGCCAACGACAACTCGCACAACTGATCGGCACCACCGCGTCGGTCATTTGCCGTCTGGAAGACGCCGATTATGAGGGCCACTCCCTGGCTATGCTCAACCGCATAGCTGCGGCCCTGAACCGCCGCGTCGAGATTCGCTTCGTTCCCGCGGAGCGACGGTTGCAGTCAGCATGATGCCGAAGGATGACGGTACGGTCTTGGGGAACCGGCGGGGTCAAACCCTTCAATCTATACAATTTGCGAGGGCTTCAGCCGCAGCATCAGGGTCGTGCCCGAATCGTCAATTCAAACTATTCGAGCGGGTGATGCGGCCGTGCCTTGAGACGCTGAGAGACTAGCGGCGTAAGCACCGTGCAGGAATGGATGAACTGTGGTACTTTGCTAATATCTGCCGGGTGGCAAGGGAGGCGAATTTATGAAACCTGCAAAGGAACGGCGCGAAGAAACCTTTCTAGACGAGATTGTTGAAACTCTGAGGTCTGTGCCAAAGAGCCGGCTACGAATCGTTCGGGATGTCGTTGGGGCGCTTGCCAAGCCTGCTGTTCCCGATATCGCCGGCGCGAGGTCGAAACGGGGGGCGCGAAAGAGCCTTCTCAGGACTCCATTCTGTGGGATGTGGGAAGGGCGAACGGACATCGGCAATGGGCAATCCTTTGCGAGGGGGTTGAGGCAAAGGTTGGAGAGTCGTGGCGACAGAACCTAGATCCTTTGTCGACACAGACGTCCTCATAGATATCGCGCGAAAGGACTCTCGGGCGCTCGACTTCTGGCGGCGTGCAGAGACAAGGTTGACGATGACCTGCTCGGTCATCTCTATATTCGAGCTGCTTGCAGGGTGCCGGAACCTGCGTGAACAGAGGGCCACGCTGAGAAGTCTTGCAACCGTAGAGATCGTCCAGGTTGAGAGCGGTGACTCGACCCAGGCTTTACAGTGGTATGGGTCCTACCATCTCTCCCGAGGCATTGGGTTTCTCGATTGCTTTGTCGCGGCGGCAGCCCGCCGTTTGGATTGCCAGGTGCAGACGCTAAACACGAGGCATTTCAAGGCTATTCCCGGCCTAAAGGTTATGCACCCCTATTAGCGTTAGGGATACGCCATGCCCGCAGGTGCGAGCATATCCCCGCCTCATAGAGGGGATTCGGGATCGGACCCTTCAATTTATACAATTTGGGAGGGCTTCAGCCACAGCATTAGGGCCGTGCCTGAATCGTCAATTCAAACTATCCCGCCCCAACTTTCACCTTTTCGTAATTCCGGATGCGGATCTCGAAGCGCTACGTTGATACACATGCTTGACGCCGTCGGGAGATGATTCTATGATTGCATCATGATGATGCATGAATGCTGCAAGGAGGAGTTGATATGAAGGCGATAACTTTAAGAAACTTGCCTCCAGAGCTAGCCAAAACCATCCGCCAGAAGGCAGAAAAGCAGGGCACAAGCATCAATAAAGCTGTTATTAACCTCTTGGAGGAGGGAACCGGAATCCGGGGCAAGAGAAACGGGAAAAAATCTCTTCACCATGATCTCGATTCCTTGGCGGGCTCATGGACAAGGGACGAGGCGGAGGAGTTTGATAAATCCCTGGCTTCGCAGCGCACGATTGACCCGGATCTCTGGAGATGACGCGGCTACTCCTGGATACCTCTGGGTACTCGGCCTTCATGAGAGGCCATTCTGAGGTCGTGGCGGCTCTGCAGGAAGCCGATGAAGTTTGCTTTAATCCGGTAATTCTCGGAGAATTGCTTGCCGGTTTCATGAGAGGCAAAAGGAGGAAAAAGAATGAGAGCGAGCTTAAGATGTTTCTTCAATCACCGCGAGTGAAAATCCTGGACGTGAACGTAGAAACCGCTGAGAGGTATGCCGCGATCCTCAACTCTCTTTGGAAGGCCGGCACACCCATACCCACCAACGACATTTGGATCGCTGCCACTGCCATGCAACACGGTTTGCATCTCCTCACCACGGATGCCCATTATCAAAAGGTCTCCCAAATTATCGTCAACTATTGCGCCGTCTAGACTTGGACTTGGGGTCAACTTGGACTTGGGGTCAGACCCTTCAATCTATACAATTTGGGAGGGCTCCAGCCGCAGCATTAGGGTCGTGCCTGAATCGCCAATTCAAACTATCCCGCCTCAACGGGGCCGCCTCTTGACCAGCGTTCGCAAAAATGCGAACATCCTAACGAGCCCTCATGCCGAAGATTGCTGTTGTCTTCTATCAGGAGGACGCGAAGACCGTTCCCGTCCTTGATTGGCTGGACCGTCTGCCCGCCAAAGCGCAAGATAAGTGCCGGGTGCGTATCGAGCGACTGCGGGATCTAGGACATGAGCTACGCCGCCCCGAGGCGGATTACCTGCGGGACGGTATTTATGAGCTGCGTGTGGGGCTTCGGGGCACGAATTATCGCATTCTCTATTTCTTTCATGGACGGGTTGCTGCGGTTCTTGTCCACGGAATAGTCAAGGAGCGAGAAGTGCCGCCGCGCGAGATCGAAGAAGCGATCCGGAGAAAGCGCAAGTTCGAACTTGCCCCCGAAAGGCATACTTACAAGGAGGGTTGATCATGGCAAAAACAAAGAGAAAACCGACCAGGGATGCAGTGGAGATTCTCCATCGCCGCTATTATGAAGGTAAGCCGGAACGGCTTGCCGGCCTGGAGAGGGAGCGGGCCAACGATCATATTGCGCGCAAGATCGCCGCGCTGCGTACCCAGGCCGGGCTGAGCCAACGGCAACTTGCACAACTGATCGGCACCACCGCGTCGGTCATTTGCCGTCTGGAAGACGCCGATTATGAAGGCCACTCCCTGGCGATGCTCAACCGAATTGCCGCGGCCTTGAACCGCCGTGTCGAGATTCGCTTCGTTTCCGCGGAGCGACGGTTGCAGTCAGCATGATGCCGAAGGATGACGGTACGGTCTTGGGGAACCGGCGGGGTCAAACCCTTCAATCTATACAATTTGCGGGGGATTTTAAGGGGTCGGGAGTCTTTTCTGAATGAGTTGGGGGACGAGTATGAAAGACTACCACATCAATATTTTTTACAGTGAAGAGGACGGCGGATATATCGCCGACATTCCGGATCTTGAGGCTTGCTCCGCTTTCGGGGAAACTCCTGAGCAAGCGCTGGCTGAGGTCGAGATTGCTAAGACTGCGTGGCTGGAAGCTGCTCGCCAGTCCAAGAAGGCAATCCCCGAACCCCGTTTCCGACCAGTGATCTACCAAGTTGCAGGCAAGTGACAGCGCGGGGGCGGGGGCGCCTTTCTCTTGACCCCCACTATTCAAATAGGATAAGAGTCTACCATGATGATCGGGCTGGAAATGATAACCCGTGCTTCGGCCTGGTGGCGCCGGACTATTTTTCGGCGTCTGCCGCCTGGCTAAATCCAGCCATTGTGATTTAAAACAGAAAAGGCCATAGGCAGACCAACCTATGGCCTTTTTAATTTTTATAAATAATGTTTCAACCATCATTTAAAGAATTCAGTCGTCTCGCCAAACAGGGAAACCTGATTCCGGTCTATCAGGAGCTCCTGATGGACCTGGAGACTCCGCTGTCATTTTTCAGGAGATTGGACAAGGACCGTTACGCATTTCTACTTGAGAGCGTTGAGGGCAGCGAGCGCTGGGCTCGCTACTCCTTCCTGGGCAGCCACCCCTACCTCGTCCTTAAGTCCAGAGGAAAGCAGATTGAGATCATCGAGGAGGGAAAGCGGAAAAGCCTCACGGCCGATAGGCCGCTTGAGCTCTTGGAGACGCTTCTTAAGGAGTACCACCCTGTCACCGTTGAGGGAGTCCCGCCGTTTTTCGGCGGGGCGTTGGGCTTCGTCGCCTACGATGCGGTGGAGCAGTTTCACGAAATCCCCGGCGCCAAGAGGGACCCTCTGGGCATGCCGGAGATCTTTTTTATCTTCGTCCAGACTCTGGTCGCCTTCGATAACCTGAAGCACACGATCAAGGTCATCGACAATGTGAGGTTGAATGGAAAGGCCGACCTCCGCAAGGCCTACAACAAGGCCACAGCCAGAATTCGAAAACTGATCTCCTCGCTGGAGAAAAAGCCCAGGGCAATAGAAGCCAGGAATCTTAGCGGGCAAGCACGGGCGAGAAAAGTCCGCTCCAATTTGACTCCAGAGGCATTTGAGGCGGCGGTTCGCAAAGCCAAGGATTATATCGAGGCCGGCGATATCATCCAGGTCGTCCTGTGCCAGAGACTGGAGACCAAAACCGAAGCGGACCCGTTTGAAATCTACCGGGCCCTAAGATTTATCAATCCTTCGCCCTACATGTTTTATCTGGAGCTCGAAGGACTGAGAGTCATCGGCTCGTCACCCGAGACCATGGTGCGCCTTACCGGCGATACCATAGAGCTCAGGCCCATTGCCGGGACGCGCCGCAGGGGATCCACGCCGGCCGAAGAGGCGCAACTCGAAGCCGACCTTCTTTCCGATCCGAAGGAAAGGGCGGAGCACATAATGCTGGTGGATTTAGGTCGCAACGATGTCGGACGGGTGGCCGAGATCGGCTCCGTGGAGGTGAACGAGCTGATGGCGATCGAAAGATATTCGCACGTCATCCACCTTGTTTCCAACATCCGCGGAAAACTGGCGCCCGGGAAAAGCCCTTTCGACCTTTTTGTCTCGAGCTTTCCCGCCGGAACGGTCTCCGGCGCCCCCAAGATCAGGGCGATGCAGATCATCAGCGAGCTGGAGCCGGAGAAGCGCGGACTCTATGCCGGGGCGATCGGCTACTTCAGCTTTAACGGCAATCTCGACACCTGCATCGTTATCCGCACCATCCTGATGCAAGGGAAAAGGGCCTTCATCCACGCAGGCGCAGGGATCGTGGCGGACTCGGAGCCGGAGAAGGAATATCAGGAGACCCTGAACAAGGCGCGCGCCATGCTCAAGGCAATAGAGCTGGCCGAGGGCTGGAGGCAAAAGAAAGGAAAAAGTAAAAAGGCAAAAGGCAAAAGTTAGAACAAAAACCTTTTTTACTTTTTACCTTTTACTTTTTACTTATTGTAATGATTCTGCTGATCGACAACTACGACTCCTTCACCTACAATTTATTTCACTACCTCGGAGAGATAGGAGCGGAGGTTCAGGTCTACCGGAACGACAAGATTGCCCTTGAGAAAATAGCAGCGCTCAAACCGGAAAAGATCGTAATCTCCCCCGGCCCCTGCACTCCGAAAGAGGCCGGGATATCCTGCGATGTCATACGGCGCTTCGGCGACAAGACCCCGATTCTCGGCATCTGCCTGGGACATCAGTGCATCGGGGCAGCCTTCGGCGGCGAGATCGTCCGCGCCCCCACAATCATGCACGGGAAGTTGTCCGATATCTTCCATGACTCTCAAACCATTTTTCATTCGCTGAAAAACCCATTCCCTGCGATGCGCTATCATTCCCTGGTCATAGATCCCGGGCGATTGCCTCCGGAGCTGAGCATCAGCGCCCACACTGCCGAAAACGTCATCATGGGCGTGCGTCATCGCAGTTATCCCATCGAAGGCGTGCAGTTTCACCCCGAATCGATCCTCACCGAAGAGGGGAAAAAGCTGCTAAAGAACTTTTTGGACTACTACTGACCAAGAAAAGATCCTTTCACGAGGCTAAACATGGCAGAGGGAAAAACAGAACGGTTTCAGGTACTGGTGTTGGATGACTATGAGGGAATGGCCGCTCAAGTCCCGGCGTTCGGAAAACTCCAGGCGCGCGCCGACATCACCGTGATGAGGGAGCGGCTCGGTACCAGCGAAGAACAGGGCCGGGCCCTGAAGGAGGCAAACGCAGTCCTCCTCATGAGGGAGCGAAGCAAATTTGGCGACGAACAGATGTCTCTGGCCCCGGCGCTGAAGCTGATATCGCAAACCGGTCAGGCCATTCCCCATCTCGATCTTCCGGCGGCGACGCGCCGTCGCGTCGCTGTCGCCGTTACTCCCAACGATTCCGGGATTTCCACCGTCGAGCTGACCTGGGGGCTGATCTTTGCGCTGCTGAGACATATTCCTGAGGTCGATCGGAGAATGCGCCAGGAGAGCTGGCCGGCAGTCGCCGGAAACACTCTGGAAGGGAAAACCATCGGCGTGATCGGGCTGGGGAGAATTGGCAGACAGATTGCGCGGATCGCACAGGCCTTCAGGACTCGGGTTCTCGCTACGGGAAAAACCCTGACGGATGAAAGGGCCCGTGAAGCGGGCGCGGAGCGGGTTTCGCTGACGACCCTGCTCAAGGAGTCCGATATCGTCACCCTCCACGCCCCGTTAAGGCCGGAAACGCACGGGTTGATCGGGGAAAAAGAATTGGCGCTGATGAAGCCGGGGGCGATTCTGATCAACACATCCAGAGGGCCCATCGTTTCGGAAAAGGCCCTGCTTCAGGCCCTGGAAAAAGGCCGCCTGGGAGGGGCCGGCCTGGACGTGTACGACGAAGAGCCCCTGCCGATGGAGCATCCCTTGCGCCGCTTGAACAACGTGGTGCTGCTCTCTCACAGGGGCTACGCAACGGTGGAGATCCTGCGCGAGCGCTATGAACTGGCTATGGAAAACATCCTGAACTTTCTCGACGGCAGGCCGACCAACCTCATCAACCCTGAGGTTCTAACTTAATTGGAATTGACACCATTTTTTCTATGGACTAAGTAGGGTGCGGGAGCAGCGGAGCAAAATTCTTTAGGGAGGGCACAATGGCAAGAAAAACTGGCGGAGCTGGAACGAACCATCAAATCATCATCTCGGCGGATTCTCACGTGATGGAGCCGCCCGATCTTTGGAAGAAACAAGTGCCGGAAAAATACCGTGAGCAGGCGCCGCTCTTTCCGCCTCACAAGGTTGGCGAAGGGTTTCAGGCGCATGCCGGTGGCTGGGATCCAAACGAACGCCTTAAAGAGATGGAGGTAGACGGCCTTAAAGCTGAGGTTCTTTACCCCACTCTCGGTCTGGACCTTTTCGGTCTGGACGACGCCGCGCTACAGGAGGCTTGCTTCCGGGTGTACAACGACTGGATCATAGAGTATTGCCGGGCGGCGCCTAAGAGGCTTATAGGCATTCCGGCGATTTCTGTTTACAACGTTGACCATGCGGTAAAGGAGCTTGAGCGCTGCCGCAAGGCGGGCTTGAAGGGCGCCATTATCTGGCAGGTGCCGCATGCCGACCTGCCTTTCTACTCGGACCATTATAACCGCTTTTGGGCCGCGGCGCAGGATCTCGATGCGGCGGTGAGTCTGCATATCCTCACAGGCCACGGTTACAACAAGCACAAGGAAAGACGGACGGGGGTCGAGCACTACCGGGGCAGCGTAAACTTAAAGCTCCTGGACATCGCGAACGCGCTGTTTGAGCTCATGTTCTACGGAGTGCTGGAGCGCTATCCGCGGCTGAAGATCGTAACGGTGGAGAACGAAATCGGCTGGATGCCCTTCATGTTACAGCAGTGGGACTACTACTACCGCCGCTTCCGCGGGGTCAACCCTCCGCCCATCAACAAAGATCCCAGCGAGTATTTCAAGCAACAGATTTATCTCACCTTCTTCAACGACTCCGTCGGCGGCCGCAACCTGGAGTGGTGGGGCGAGGATAACTGCATGTGGTCGAACGATTTCCCCCATCCGAACTCTACCTGGCCCAACTCGCGTAAAGTTATCGAGCGGGATTTGGGACATCTCCCGAAGGAAAAGCAGACCAAGCTGCTCTACGCCAACGTAACCAGGCTTTACAACATGGAGAGCCCGGCCTAGGACTGCGGGGATAGGTCGATGAGATAAGAATGGCTCCTCTATTCCCGGCTGCTTGGGACCGCGAAGGCAAAAAGAGCAATGGTCACAGCCAACAGGGTCGCGGCGCTCAGCCCCAAAGACCAGTGCACCCCGATAAAGCCGCCCAGCACCCCGACGGTTAACCCGCTGAAGGCGCGCAGCCCGCTGTTCGACATGCTGAAAAGGCCGATCAGTCGCCCGCGCAAGTGCGACGGCGCCAGGAGCTGCACCAAAGTTTGCGCCATGGAACTAAAGGCAAGGTTAAAGACCCCCGCCAGAAACAACAGAGTGAAGGCGAGAGGATAGTTAGGCGCCGCGGCAAATCCCGCGATGACAAGGCACCAGAGGATGCAGCATACGATCGCCGTTCGCACCCGAGGCTGCAGCAGCCCTCTACCCTCCAGCAAGAGCCCTCCGATCACAGCGCCGGCGGCATTTGCAGCCAGCAGCGCGCTGTAGGCGAAGCCTTCCTTGTCCGCGCCGAGATCATGGGCGTATTCAGGCATTTGCGCCTGGAAGGCGCTACCCACGAAGAGAGCGGAAAAGCCTCCCAGCAACACCATAGATACAATCGCCCGATTGCCGGAAACTTCCCGCAACACATTAAGCGCCTCCTTCACGCCAAAGCCTCCCGCCTTCCCAATGCCCGGCACTTTCTGGCGGTGGCCGGTGTACGGGACCAGCATCAGCCATACGGCTAACGGGAGATAAAGAAGACCATTCACGATAAGGCCGATGGAGGGGCCGAGCAGAAGCATGAGAGCGCCTCCTACCGCAGGTCCTAACAGGATCCCTAATTGGCGCGAGGTCGAGCTGAGCCTGACCGCGCTTTGGAGGTGTTCCACGCCGACGATTTCATGGATTATGAGCTGGCCGGCCGGTCCCCAAAGAACCCCGGCCATTCCGTGCACAACGAGCAAGACCGCAGCGTGCCAAATCTGAATGGTGTTGGTAAGAAATAGTAATCCCCAGGTTAGCGACACCCCCATGAACATGAGCTGCGAGATCTGGATGATGCGCCGGCAGTCAAACCGGTCTGCCAGCGCGCCAAAGTAAACCGAAAACAATAAAAACGGCGTCCAATGGCTGACAACCGCAAATCCCCCAAGGACCGGTGAGTGAAAAACCTCAAACATTACCCAGTAACTGATGACATGTTCGATGTTGTCCGCCATCATCGCCAGCATCGAGGTGACAAAATACAACCGGAAGTCGTGATGGCGAAGCGCAGCGAAGGCGACCTGTTCGCGGCCGACAGTTGCCGCGCTATCCACCGATCGGGGCAAAGATCTTTCAGTTTTTTCGTCCGTTACGCTCTCCATGCCGAACGAGAAGGTAGCGGATAATCCGGTGGCATGCAAATCGCCGCCAAATGCCTCGATTCCTTGACAGTGATGCAGAGCCGGGGGTATGGAAAGAATTGAGAAAGAGACTATGCCATATAGCAGAGCTAACGGAATCAAGATCTATTACGAAGTCTCGGGAGAAGGATTTCCCTTTGTGCTCGTTCATGCGAACCCCTTTGACCATAATCTCTGGATGTACCAGATCAGCCATTTCTCAACGCACTTTAAAATCGTCGCCATAGACATCCGCGGCTATGGCCGGTCCGATAAGCCTACTACCCGATTCAGTCTCAAAGATATGGCAGACGATATCCTGAGAGTATGCCGGGACGAAGGGATCCGGGAAGCGGTTCTTGGGGGGGTAAGCGTCGGCTCGGGAATCGCCCTGCTGCTCGGCCTGGACCACCCTGAGATGTTTAAGGCACTGATCCTGGTTGGCGGAAACAGCGGCGGAGGGGGCTTCGTCGAGGAGCGAATTCTCGGATACACGAAAATAGGCATCGAGAAATACCATATCCAACATCTGGAGGAGCTGGTGAGCCCGGAGTTTCCGAAAACTAAACTCGGAAGGTATCTGCTCAACACCTTCGTTGAGAGAGATCCCTGGCTCTCGGGGGAATCGATCGCGCAGATATTCCGCGCGCGCGGCGGCACCGACATGACCGCGCGCCTTTCTTCGTTAAGCGTTCCCACCCTGGTCATCAACGGTGAATACGACAACTCGCTGGCTGCCGGGCGCAAAACAGCCGAACTGACACCTGGGGCAATTCATAAAATCCTTCCCAAAACGGGACACGCCTGCTGCATCGAGGACCCGGCCGGCTTCGATGCCCTGGTCGTCGATTTTCTTACGTCACTAGGTATGATGCCGCGGTAAAAACTTCCACCATCGCGCTCCATCATGACGTCACGCGTTTTGTCGCTGGAAGATCTGATCCGCCCCTCTACACCGGATCTGGAATACGAGAGATACCGGGCGCAGAAAAAATAATGATGCTGGACCATTTACATCGGGATGCGAAGCTTATCATGGTTTCGCGCGGGGTGAGGGCCTTCGCTTTCTCCTACTTGAACGTCGTCTTCGCTATCTATCTGAACCAGCTGGGATTCTCTACCGTCATCATCGGTATGGTCTTTTCCGTAGCCTACATCAGCGGGGCATTGCTCACCGCCGTATGGGGTCTCCTGTCGGACCGCTACGGGCGAAAAAAAATTCTCATCCTCCTGGCGATCTTGACGATCCTCTCCAACACCATTTATATCTTCTTCAGCCACCTCTTCTTCATCCTTTTGGCGGTAGTCATTGCGAACGTGGGGGCCGGAGGGTCCGCAGGCGGGGGGCAAGGAGGCGGTCCTTTCAACCCGGTGGAACAGGCGCTCCTGGCTGAAAAGTGCGAACCGGAAAACAGAAACCTGATTTTCTCGATCAACTCTTTTGTCGGCTCGATCATGGGCTCCTTGGGCGCGCTGGCGAGCGGCGTGCCGCAGCATCTCCAGGAGCAGTGGGGATGGGCGCCGGTTGCCTCATACCGCCCTTTGTTTGCCCTGACCGCCCTCTTCGCTATCGTCCTGATCTTTGTTTACCAGGCGATAGGCGAGGAGCATCGTCCCGCCGTAATGAAGCGGATGATCTCCAAGCAATCCGGCGCTTTCATTACCAAACTGTCGCTGCTGGGGATCGTCGATAATTTGGGCGCCGGCTTGATCGGGCCATTGGTCTCCTATTGGTTCTTTCTGCGCTTTGGCGTCGAGCTGAAATCCCTGGGGGTTATGTTCTTTTTGTCTTATTTCTTTGCCGCACTTTCCTTCCTGGCCGCGCCGGTCATTGCGCGCCGTATCGGGGTCGTGAGGACAATGGTCTTTTCGCACGCCATCGCCTCGGTTCTGAACATCCTCATAGCCTTCGCTCCGACATTTTTCGTCGCAGGCATTATATTAGTTGTTCGCTCCTTCGTGGCCTACATGGATAATCCCCTGCGAGAATCCTATACGATGGCGATGGTAAAATCGGAAGAGCGCGGCTCGGCGGCCGGGGTTACCAACCTCGCGCGCGTCGTACCCTTTGGCATCAGCCCGACAATCTCAGCCTATATGATGCAAAGCCTCTCCCTCAGCGTTCCGCTGGTGATCGGGGGAAGCCTGCAGCTCATTAACGATTGTGCATTCTACTACCTATTCCGCCACATCAAACCACCCGAAGAGAAAACCCTTCGCAATCCCAAAGGGCTTGCCTCTTGACAAGGTTTTTTGAGTTTGATACTGGTCCGACCAGCAGACAGCTAGACCCATTTATGCTTAAAGTCATAAAGAAAACACGTATCTACCAGGAAGTGGTTAGCCAAATCCATGACCTGATCCGAGAGGGCAAATTAAAGGCCAGCGATCAACTGCCATCGGAAAGGGAGCTGGCAGAGACATTTAAAGTGAGCCGGACATCGGTGCGTGAGGCACTACGGGCCCTCGAGACACAAGGGTTGGTCGTGAGCCGGACCGGGACCGGCACTTTCGTCGCCGATCTCCCCATAGAATCGCTCGTCGCTCCCCTGGCCACCCTTTTGATCGAAGAGAAGAGTGCCCTGGCCGACATTTTCGAGATGAGAAAGCTCATCGAGCCCCGCATCGCCGCGCTGGCCGCCGAGAGGGCGACAAAAAGAGATATCGAGCGAATGAAAGGGATTCTAGAGAAGCAAAGAGAAGAGGTCGATCGGGGAGCTACCGGGGTGGAAGAGGACGCGGAGTTTCATTTCGTTATCGGGCGGGCGACGCAAAACCAGGCGCTCGAGAAGCTCGTCTCCGGTCTCATGGATATCCTGAGCCATAGCCGCGAGGAGTCGCTCCAGACCCCCGGCAGGAGCCAGGCGTCGCTGGAGGCCCATTACAGGATATTGTCCGCCATAGAGCAGCATGATAAGGAAAAAAGCCGGCTGGCGATGCTGCGCCACATCGAGCAGGTCGAAGGAAACGTTTTTTCTGACAAAAACAAGGAAATCCCCATCAGAAGCAGCGAAACCCAGTTAGAAGAGAGGAGAACTTCATGAGCACCACAGCCGTCGAGGTTATCTATCGAGGAATTTTTCAGAGGACCATGGCCAAGCATATCACCCGTGGCATTGTGCTGGCGGCAAGAAAGGAGGGGAAGGTGGGGATCGCCTTTGGCCGCTACGGAGATTCGCCGGAAAGAAACGGCATCCCGGCCAAACAGTTTGCCATTGTGGCGGCCAACGACGAGGAGCTTCAGGGGAGCATCGCCAAGTATGAGCCTACGGAAGTGGATGTTACCATCGTCGTTGACGACGCCTTGTGCAAAGGGGTTGAGTCCTGGGCCTGGTACGGTCTCCAGCCGGTCAACAAGCTGCTCAAGGAAAACGGCACTCTGATTGTAACCTCCATAAAGAGCGCCGAAGAGCTGATTCCTCATATCCATAAAAAGGACGTTGCCTACAATCTCGCCATTATCAAAGGGAAGGCGAGCTTCTCGGGACTTTGGGTTTACAAGAATGACCACACGGACATGAGGATGCTGGGCGCGCTTCCCCGCGTGGCGCCGCATCTCTTCGGCTCCCCCGCTCTCGAAGCGGCGATCCGCGAAGAGTGGAAGGACGATTTGAAAGTCGCTTCGGCGGAAAAATCCTTCGAAAGGGTGCAGATCAGAAAGGTTAAGCCCGATGAAGGCAGTCCGGAAATCCCCTTCAGCTTTACCATGCCGGGCTGGAAGAGCATGGAAGAGGGACTCGTGGTCCGGGCCATTCCTTTGGGAGGCCACTTTGAAGGTCATGACGGGGGCTACCGGCCGGAGCGCAATCCCTATTTCAAGAAGTTCACCACCCGCACGATGCGCCCGGTAGTGGACTTTTCCAAATGCACCAAATGCACCCTCTGCTGGCTCCAGTGTCCGGATTCCTGCTTCGATGTGACTCCAGATGGCTTTTATGACGCCAACATGGAGGCGTGCTGCGGCTGCGGGGTCTGCGAGGCGGTCTGTCCCGTGGATAAGTGCGTTACAATGGTGGATGAGACCCAGTTCGATGATAACAAGAGCCAGTGGGAGATGTGGACAAAAGATAAGAACGGCTATGCCGGCTGGCTGGCGAAAAAGATTGAGCATCGGCCCGAACGCTCCCACGGCTTCCACCACCGCGGCCAGTATGAAGGGGAAAAAATCGAGCAAATCGACTAAAGCATTTCTATAGAGCTGTAGACCGGTCAAAAAGGTTCCAGATGCGAGGCGCGCGACAAATCGACGAGCGAAGGCGTACTCAAGTAGTACGTTGGAGTGAGGCGATCGAGCGCAACGAAGCAGACGGGCCTTTTTCAACGGTCTAGAAGGAGAAAAAGACTATGGCAGCACAAGCAACAGGAGCGGCCGCCGCAAAAGCGCCGCCGACTCTCAAGAGCGATGACCAGGAGATGTTGATCAGTGGCTGCGAGGCGATTGCCCACGCCTGCCGCCTGGCCGACATCGATGTAGTGACGGCTTATCCGATCCGTCCTTACGATACCGTCATGCAGATGGTGTCTAAGATGATCGCAGACGGCGACCTCGACGCCGAGTATATCGTGGCGGAGAGTGAGCACTCTCAGTTTGAGATCGTCAAGCACGCCTCGGCCGTTGGGGCGCGCGTCTTTGCCGGTTCCAGCGGCGTGGGTTGGTTCTATGCCTTTGAGGCCCTGGCGGTGACTGCGGGGTTGAGGCTGCCGGTCGTAGCGATGGTCGGGAACCGCGCGCTCGATGACCCGGGCGCCTTCGGCACCGAGCACAACGATGCCCTGGCTGTTCGTGATCTGGGCTGGATGTTGACCTGGGTCGAGACTGCCCAGGAAGCGATGGACAACGCCCTGATCGCCTTTCGTGTGGCGGAGGACCCGCATGTTTTTCTGCCGTGCGCCGTGAGCGTGGATGGAGCCTTCCTCACCCACTCCCAGCATCTGGTCAAAGTCCCATCAAGAGAAAAGGTCAATCAATTTCTTAAGCCATATAATCGCGGCAATAAGCTGCTCCACCCGGACAACCCGATTACGATTGCCCCTCAGGTCAACGAAGACTGGCTGATCGAGATCCGCAAGCAGAACGATGAGGCAATGAAGCGGGCCAGAGGGGTCATCGCTGAGGCCTACAAGGACTTCAACCGGATTTTCGGCCGTAACTACTCTCCCTTTTTGGAAGAGTACATGACCGATGACGCCGACGTCGTACTGGTCGGACAGGGTACTCTGGCGATGCCGGTCAAGGTTACGGTGCGCAAGCTGAGAGAACAGGGCAAGAAAGTCGGCTTTGTCCGGCTCAAATGGTTCCGCCCCTTCCCGACTGAGGAGATCCAACAGAGTCTGAAGAGATTTAAAGCCGTAGGGGTGATAGATCGTGACTATTCATTCGGCTCGCCCTACTCCGGCGGTGTTCTTTATACCGAGATTCGCTCGGCCCTTTACGATCTCCCCAACCGTCCGCTGCTCCACGGCTTCATCTGCGGTCTCGGCGGACGGGAAGTCACCATCGAGGGGGTTACGGAAATGAGCGAGACACTTTTGAAATCCGTGAAAAGCGGCAAATTAGAGAAACAGGTAGCCTGGATTGGCGTAAGAGAATAGGAGAAAAACTATGACTGCACAAGCAAATGCGTTAGAGATACAGAAGCTCGATGCCTTTAAGGGGGTCAAAAAAGTTACCGTAGAGGAGTACTTCACTTCCGGGCACAGGACCTGCCAGGGGTGCGAGTCGGCGCTGGTGATGAAGCTCATGGTCAAGGCCGCCGGCCCCAGGACCATCGTCCTCGGCAGCACGGGCTGCATGTACGTGGCTAATACGACTTATTACACCACGCCGTGGGTGGTCCCCTGGATGCATACCCAGTTGGGCTCTTCGGGATCGGCCGCACTTGGCACAGCGGCTGGTTTAAAGGTGCTCATGCGCAAGGGCAAGATGAAGAAAGAGCCAATCAACGTCATCGCCTTCTGCGGCGACGGGGGCGGAGTGGACATGGGACTCTCGGCGATCTCGGCGACCCTGATGCATCCGCAGTACAACCTCTTAATCCTCTGCTACGATAACGAGTCTTACGCCAACACCGACATCCAGGTCTCCGGCGCTTCACCCTGGGGCGCTAACACCACTTTCAGCCCTCCGGGTAAGAAGTACAGGATTATGCATACGCGATGGAAAAAGAACGTGGCCGGCATGTTGGCCGCAGGCCACCCGGGGTGCCGCTACGTGGCAACGGTCTGCGCCTCCTACGCGCTGGACATGATGAACAAGGTCAGAAAGGCACTCTCTATCGGCGGCCCCACCTTCATCCATTCCTTCGATCCCTGCCCAAAGGGCTGGGATTATGATCCGATGTACTCCCATGAGCTAGGGGAGCTGGCGATTGAAGCCGGCATCTTCCCGCTCTACGAAGTCGAGGATATGAAGCTCAAGTTTTATGGCAAGACCAAAAAGATAGTGGAAGGCAGACTCAAGAGGAAACCGGTGCGAGACTATCTCCTGAGACAGGGCCGCTTCGCCCATTTCACCGATGAGGACACCGACTACTTCCAGAAGAAGACGGATGAGATGTGGGAGAAGTGGATCCTTCCCGGCGTTATTCCTCTCCGGCCGGAAGACGGGGCCTAGAGTTCGTCTATTGGTTTCGCTGATTAAAAAGAGGCTCCCCCCAAGGAGCCTCTTTTTTTTGCCTGAAAGAGTCCAACATCCCCGCTTGGCCGAAGGAATATTCTTCCTCCATCTTTCTTCAGAAAAGTCTTGTCAGAATACCCCTTTCTCGCGTAAAATCGCAGGAAATTTATGGGAATAGAGGATTTAGACAATCCATCCCGAGCAACCACGCGGGCAAGATTTAAGACACTACCTGAAAGGATGCTACTTTATTACAGGGTCGTAATAATGATAAAGAATAATCCTCAAACCTACCACTAGATCAGATAGGTCAGACTTATTTTTACAGCGGTCGGGAGAAGAAAATATGGACGATATAATCGTCAAATTAAACGAAAAACTAGACTCCGCTGTTCAAAGGTTACGTGATGGAACTCATGGCGATCATGATATTTTGCCAGGTTTGCTATGGGTTCTGCTCGAATATAACCGTTCTCACCGTGGCAATCTAGAACAGCTGCGAGACAGAGCTGAAAGGACATCGGCGGAAATCAGCAGCTTAGCCAAACCCCTTCAGGACGAATTCGAGAAGCTTCGATACAGCACATCGGAAGATTTACTAAAAGCAAGAGACGATCTAGGGATAAGAATTGGCAGCTTAACGCAAACCCTCCAGGAGGAATGTGAGAAATTCCGGTACCAACTGGAAAACGTAGCCAACAGCACAGGAACGCTGCTGAAATCATCGAATGAGGATCTAAAGCAAACGTTGCGGCAAAGCGCCATACAGCTTCAAGAACTGGTAGAGACAAAAGTAGACGGACTGAGCGAGGCGCATCAATCCGGACTGCGTTGGACGGACAATAAACTAAACTGGATTCTATTAGGTAGTGTTTTCCAGATCATCATTATTCTAATAGCGATGTTCATCGTTTTTAGTAAGTGAATCTATGGCTGATCCACTGGATATTTTGAAGGATCAAAGACGGCATCTCATCCAGCGGCTAATTAGCCATAGCCCAATGCTAAGATTCTTACCAGGGGCATACAGGGAAGATATTTGCGTGTTGTTTAGAGGCATAACACCAAACATACCGACTTTGATGAATACGCCGAGATCAAAAGCCAACTCTAGTACTACAGCTGAGGGAATGCTGGAATCTTTACTCGCCGTAGATCCAAACCCTGCGTCAATTTTAAACGTTAGCCGATCTGCAAGTGCCAAATGCCGGAAAATCTGGCAGCAAGCAGATGAATATAGGCATGCTACGGGGCAACACAGCCTTTACATAGGTTATCCTCTTATCTTTACACCTACTGAGGCGGGCAAGTTTCTCGTGGCACCGCTTTTTTTATGGTCAACCAATCTCTCTGTGTCTAGTAACCAGGTGACTTTTGAAAGGCTAAAAGACGAAGAGCTCGAACCGGTGGATGCACGGTTTAACCGGATTTTTCAGGCCTGGTTGTTTCATGAAAAGGGGATAAAACTAAATTGGGATGACGGAGAAGAAGAAATCAATTTAGGAAATCTACAAAGTGTAACCGCGCAAATACTCCAACCGTGGCATGGGTGCAACAAAACTTTCATGGTTAAGAACGTGGAGCCACTCCCTGAAAAAAAACTTTTTGAGTATTGGATTAAGGAAAACAAGCAACCTTCGGTGCTTGGCAGCGCAGTCATAGGGCACGGGTCCTTCAAGGGGCAGGCCCTTCTCGATGATTTGGATAAACTCGAAAGGCTGCTAAAAAATGACCCGGAGAATTGCGGATTGCTAAAATACTTCCTGTTCCCGCGTGAATCCGAAGGAGATAAGGAAACAGTTGAGCCTGAGGACACAAACAAATGGTTAGTAACACATAGTGATAAAAGTCAGGAGTCGTTAATATGGCAGTCCCGTGAGTCTCGATTATTGATCCTACAAGGGCCTCCTGGTACGGGGAAATCACAAACCATAGTGAATTTAATAGCAGACGCCCTCAAAGACAGGAAGAGAGTCTTAGTCGTTTGCCAGAAACGAGCAGCATTGGATGTCGTTCAGAAACGGTTGAATGGCGTAGGCTTGGGAGAGTTAGTCGAATTGATAGATGATCCGATCAAAGACCGAGCCCGTGTTATCAAGGCCATTAAAAATATTGACAAGGATATTTATCCTGGATCGGCAGGTATCTACCGTCAAAACATCAGCCACGATCTCGTGTCTGTTGAAAAACAAATTGATGACTACACCACTGCCCTTAATGATACCTATAACGGGTCAAGAGACCGCTATGGGGACTTGCTTGCTAAGCTGAACCGATTGACGAACCAGGGGTACGACCTTCACCGAGACCTGCGCGCTTTTTACAATAAGTGTAAAGACATCCTTGAGATCGACAATGGCGAGGAACTGCAAGAAAGAAAAAAGGCTATTACGGAATTTTCCAGTATATACAACCGGTGCAACTATGGGAGCAATCCCTGGAGGAGGCTTAGGAAAGAGAACATTCAGGCATCCGATATTTTGGAGCTTAATAGCTGGCTATCCGAGATCATAGAAGTCGGAAATGAAATAAATTCCGAAACCCCTCGACTGGTCCATAAAGAAGAGTCTGCATGGCTTGCGGAGCATGCCTGGTCATCGGAAGCTTATCTTTCCTTTTTGCCAAGTGATTTGCGGGACGAACAGAGGAGATTTTGTAAGATTGCACGTACCGCTCGGCTCTTACAAAAATATTTACCCGGCGAGGATATTGTAGCTCTAGTCGATATTACTAGACAATCCGATCAAGTAGTTCCACATTTTAAGAACTATCTTGATAACACTGGGTGGCTTGGTGATATTGCCCATATTAATAAGCAGCTTGAAGAAGATATCTTATTGTGCTGGCTTCATACATTTCACGAGAATACCGAACAGTGGCCTTATATCGTTGAGGCGTCGGTTGCTCAATATTGGTTGAACGAGATTGAAAAGAAGCACGAGACTGCTTTTGCGGTAGCGCTTCAAATTGAGAAATTAAGAAAATCTCTCGGAGAGCTGCTGGATAAAAAGCGGCGAGCGGATCAATTAGGTCTCCTGTCTCAATTCGCCGCACGCGTTGCCCCTCGTAACCAACTCGAAAGCCAAGGTCTCCTGATGTTAAGACGGGCTGGAAGCCGACACCGCACTCCTCTACGCAGACTCTACCAAAACGGGTTTGTTGAGCTGCATAATCTTCGTCCAGTGCTCCTTACAAACCCTGAGGCTGCAAGTTCTATACTTGAATTAAAGCCGGGTCTATACGATTTAGTAATCGTTGATGAAGCTTCACAAATGTTCATGGCCGATGCTATTCCGATTCTCTATCGTGCTAAGGCAGCAGTTATATCTGGAGATGGAAAGCAAATGCCTCCAAGCGATTTTTTTCTTGCTGGCGCAGTTGATTGGGATCTTTATGAGGACACCGACGATGAAGATGAGGAATCATATACCGCCGATAAAAATCGTTTGATTGCTGCTGAGGGAGAATATTGTCTTCTAGATGCAGCTGAATATTCAGTGCAGGCCGGTAGCCCTAACAAGAAACGCTTACTAGTTCATTATCGCTCGGAGTGCCAGGAATTAATTGATTTCTCGAACGCTGCTTTTTATGACGGAGAACTTCTTATACCGACAGGGAACACAAAGCTCCCTTCTTTTCTTCATTCGCCTATTGTCCTAAAGGAATTGCGGGGTAAATTCGCAGATGGCGTTAACAAAATTGAAGTCATTGAGGTGATTAGACAATTAAGGGAAATTTGGCAATCCAGCAATCCGCCTACTGTTGGAGTGATTACTTTCAACGTCAGACAAAGAGACGCAATAGAAGATTTACTAATTGAGGAAGTGCAACAAGATAGCGGTTTCATGACGAAATTGGAAAGAGAACGTAATCGGTTATCGAGCGAAGGTGAGGATGTCGGGTTTTTTATCCGAAGCGTTGAGCACGTACAGGGCGACGAGAGAGATATAATTATTTTTTCAACCACCTATGACGGGCTCCGTTATCGCAATTTCGGTCCAATCTCCAAAAGGGAAAAAGGCAGAAGGCGACTCAATGTCGCAGTCACTCGCGCCAAACGCGGCATAATCATTATATCATCATTGAACATTGACCGAATATCCAATGAGGAAGATCGCGAAACTAGCGAAAATTACTATTTCTGGAAATACATGTGTTACGCACGAGCAATTGACAGGAAGGATCGCGAACAGGCTGATCAAATTTTGAATAGCTTACGGGATGATACGCGGAAGATTATTCCTGACGTTGGAGCGATGCCAGAATCACCTTTCGAGGCGGAGGTAGGCGAGTTTTTAGAAAGCAAAGGGTTTCATGTAGATTATCAGGTGGGGGTAGGTGGTTTTAGAATTGATATCGGCCTTAAACACAATAAGGATGATGGACGGTATATTTGTGGTATCGAATGTGACGGAAGGCGTTATCACAGTGGATGGCGGGCGCGCTTGAATGACATCTGGCGGCAGGAAATCCTCGTAAAAAAGGGTTGGAGAATTCACCGCATTTGGAGCAACGAATGGTTTGGAAATCCAAAATACGTACAGACCGAGCTTCTCAAAAAACTACCGCCGCCAGCTTGATATTTGTAAGAGATATCTTCGATCGTTGTAGCTTAGAGAAATGAGCATAAAATCCAAATAGAGCCAGGCCTCGCGCGCTAAGAAACCGCTATTATCGAAGAGGACCTGCAGGAACGAAAGCCAATCGGAAAGCTGTTGATACTGTTTCGCTTGTGCAGAGGTTGGGTTTCCAAAATCGTAGAGTCTTAGTCGCGGGACGCTTGGAAGCAATACAAGAAAGTTATAGTGTGACGCAGTGAAAGTCAGCTTACCTGCAATTAGGCACGAACAGATAGGATTCGAAGCTCTGGTTCGCCTTCACACGAAGACGAAGGAGTGTTTTCTTGACGACGTTGAGATCGACATGACTGCTACCGACTGGTTTGATGCTGACATGTGTGCGGCGCTCGGTGCCATACTCTATCGTCTCGGAGACGATCCGAATAACATCCGGTTGACAAACATCCCAAAGCGAGTAGCGAAAATTCTTTCCAAGAACGGATTTTTGAGCAATTATGGTCGTGAAGAATTGCCTGACACCTGGGGCACCACGATTCCCTACAAGCGTTTCGATGTGAAAGACGACCGCTATTTTGCAGGCTATATTGAAGACGAGTTTGTACGTCGTTACGAGATGCCTAGGATGTCAATCGGGTTGCTGAAAAAGTTTCGGGAAAGCGTCTTCGAGATCTTCAGCAACGCCGTGATTCACTCGCAGACAAAGCTGGGCATCTTCAGTTGTGGACAGTACTTCCCGAACCGACACCGGCTGGATTTCTCAGTGGCAGATCTCGGCATTGGCATACGACAGAACGTCCTGGAAAACGCCGGGCTCGATCTGCGAGCCGACCTAGCCATTGCCTGGGCAACCGATGGCCAGAACACTACGAAGCGCGGCCAAATCCCTGGCGGACTGGGGTTGAAGTTGCTGCGAGAGTTTATTACGTTAAACGGTGGCCGCATCCAAATTGTTTCGGACACCGGATATTGGAGCTTAGAGGCAGGGAAAGTACATACTGCTCAGATGCGGCTCCCATATCCAGGAACCGTGGTGAGTATAGAAATAGACACTGCGGACAAACGGTCATATAAGCTCTCTTCGGAATTATCAGAGACGGATATTTTTTAAGAGAAGATAAAGGATGAACGTCCTATGAAAAAGAACCTAACCTTGTCCGTATTTGAGGTCGTGGGGAGCCCCCTTTGTGTAGCGTCGGATGATGGTCAAAGGGTACATGATCGCATCGCAGCCGCCCTTAAAGAAGGCAGCAACGTGACCGTTTCTTTTCTCAACGTCTCCAGCCTGACGTCGGCATTTCTGAACGCTGCTATCGGTCAACTATACGGGTCATTTACCGAAAACGAGATACGGTCGAAACTTAAGGTAAAAGACATCGAGCCGGATGATCTTGCGCTACTCAAACGTGTAGTTGAGACAGCCAAGCAATACTTCAAGGATCCCAAGCGTTTTAACAACGCAGTTGATGAAGTCATTGGGGATGGACACAATGACAAAAAGCGCTGAGGAGATTGGTAATTACGCCTTTAAAGCTACAGACGAGTTATTGGTGGACGCAAACGTGTGGTTTTTTGTTCACGGACCACATCGCCCTGGCGACCCAAAAGCCGCTGTTTATTCGGGTGCCCTAGCCAGGATTTTGGCCGCCCAAAGTCGTATTTATGTCGATGTGTTGATTATCTCAGAGTTTGTCAATGCCTACGCCCGTCTGAAATACAATATTTTACGAGGCCGTCCTGGGGTGCCCCGTGATTTCAAGCAATTTCGCAAGAGTTCAACCTTCAAAGCAATTGCTAGAGATATCGCCGCCGATGTCAGGAAGCTGCTGGCAAACTGTGCCCGTGTGGAAAGCGGCTTTGGTACGTTGGATATAGAGTCTCTGGTGACAGAGTACGGACAAGGGAATGCAGACTTTAACGACCTGGTGCTCGCCGACTTGTGCAAAAGCAAGGGGTTCAAGCTTGTAACGGATGACGGTGATTTCAAAGGCAAGGACGTTGTTGTTTTAACTGCGAACAAGCGCCTGCTTAACTGAATGGCTTCGATCTTTCGGGAAAACATCCGATGAACAGCAAAGAGTTACTAGAAACCATTCGCAAGCGGCGCAGCGTCAGGGTCTACAAGAGCGGAAAAGTTACCGACAAACAGTTGGAATTGATTCTCGAGGCGGCCCGCTGGGCCCCCTCTGGCGCGAATACCCAGCCGTGGGAGCTGGTCGTGACCCGCGACCGCGCAAAGATGAGGCGGGTGCGGCAGATCTACGACAACGAGTGGAAGCAGCGCAAGAAGGAGGACCCGGTCCACTATAAAGGACTCAAGAAAGATTACGTGGGAGACGTGAGCGCTTTGGCTTTAGTCTGCGGTGATCCCCGGACCATGCAGGTCTATCTCACTACCAGGCAGCCGGGAGACCGGGAGAAACTATTTCACGCGAGCGTTGCCAATGCGGTGGAGCACATGATGCTGATGGCGGCGAGCATGGGTTTGGGAACGGTTTGGGTCTCCGTGCGCCAGGAGGTAGAGCCGGAACTGAGAGAGCTCTTTCAAGTACCCCAGCCCCTTCGCCTTCTCTGGATCGTTCCTATCGGCCATGCGCAGAGCTGGCCCAAGGCCAAGCCGAGAAGAAACACTTCCGACTTCGTCCACCAAGAGGTTTACAATCCAAAAAAACTTCGCGCAGACTCGGAGATCCGCCCTTGGCCGAAAGGATAGCCTTCCGCAACCCCTTCCAAACACCTCCTCTCAAAAAACGTTTGCGGTTTTGTCCGATTCTAGGTAATCACAAAGGTGCGCGGTGTGCTCATCATAGGGAGGGGCGCCCTAAAGCCTAGACGAGGTCAGCAGGATGGGTTCGCTTTTTAAGCCGGGATGGGAAAACCACCTTAAGGAACGACTCAACGGCTCATCCGACTTTCAGAGCGGAGCTCGATGGTTTGACGGCTCGCTCCTCTTGGGGATGGGAGATGAGATCCTCTGGCTTAAGATTTATGACGGGCGAGTCATCGACCACAAACCCCACCCAACTCCTCTCGGTTTCACCTTTGCATTGAAAGCCTCCGAAGAGAGCTGGCGCGCCCTTCTTCAAGAAGATCGCAATGAGATCCTTTCCTACACGGGAGCACGAAAGGTCGTGGTGGAGGGGAACTTACTGGAGTTCATGAGACTCACAAAGACGGTCATCGTGCTTGTCGATGGCATGCGCGCTTTGTTTCGAGACCCCAAGATAGGGAAAAACATAGGATGAGCGGTCCGGGTCGTCCCTCAGACAAAGCCCTTGAGATTCATGGAAGATACCTGACCGTTGATGGTCATCGTATCTATCTGGATGAAATCGGGGCGGGTCATCGCGGTACTATTCTGTGCGTTCATACGGCCGGCATGAGCAGCCTCGAATGGCGTTTCTTTCTGCCTTATTTCGGGCGCTTAGGCTACCGGGTGCTGGCGCCCGATCTTCCAGGACACGGAAAATCCCTCCTCCGCCAATGGAAGCCCATCGAGTCGATCCATGAGTACGGGGAAATTTTATGGCAACTGGCGAAAGCGTTGAATCTCTCCCGGCCCGTTTTGACGGGTTGCTCCATCGGTGGAGATATCGTCCTTGACATGGCAGCGCACCATCCGCAAGATTGGGCCGCCATCGTCTGCTGTGAGGCGGGTATGCGCAACCAAACGTTTCCGGAGGATTTCCTGGAACGGGGCCGCGAAGACGCGGGGATTCCCGGTTTTCATGAGTTCACCTTTTACCGCACGGCAGCCGCGTGTGGACGAGGGACTCCTTTAGAGAGAGTCCATGAAATTCAGTGGCTAAGGAGGAGAGGGGATCCGAAAATCATGATCCACGATCTCCTTGCCTGGAACCGCCACGACCTGACTCGGATGGTATCGCGCATCAGTGTCCCGACTCTTCTCGTGCGGGGCGCGGACGATTCGGCAATCAGCCACGAGCTTGTCGAGCAAACCTGCAAGGCCATACCCGGTGCGGAATTAGCGGTCTTACCCGGAGTGGGCCATTTTCCCATGACGGAGTACGAAGGCTTCACTCAGGTGGTGGAATCGTTTCTGGGCCGCCACGGTCTCTGATGAAACGCGAGAATCTGAAGCTATCGGGAAAAAGGAGACGGCGGAATGGCCATTGACATCCATGCGCATCATATCCCTTCCAGTGTCATGCAGCGGGTCAGGCAAGACGGATCGGGCTGCGGTGTTGAGATAGCGGAATGGGGCGCTGAAGGTCCCCAGCTCAGGCTCGGTCAAGGAACCGCGCCCGGCCGTCCTATCATCAAGGAGCTTCTGGACTTGGAGGATCGCGAAAACAAACTCAAGGAACAAAATCTCCGCCACCAGGTCCTATCGACCTGGCTCGATATTGTCGGTTACAACCTGCCGGTGGAACAGGGCTGCCGCTGGAGCCGGCTGCTCAACCGCTGTATGGCGGAGGAGTTGAAGCAGCAAAAGCCGGAGCGCCGTTTCACTGGAATCGCGACGGTTCCTTTACAGTCCGGGGAGAGGGCGGCTGAAGAGCTCGAATTCGCCGTGCAAGAATGCGGCTTGCCGGGCGTGACTATCGGAACTCACGTGAACGGCAAGAATCTCGATGATCCCTTGCTGCGCCCTTTTTGGCGCATGGCGGAGAAGCTTAAGACGCCGATCATTATCCATCCCTTTTTCCCGCTCGGCGTCGAGCGTCTAGGCTCCTACTTCCTCACCCACATCGTGGGCTTGACTGCCGAGACGACTCTGGCGGCGGCTTCGCTCTATTGCGGCGGGGTGATCGATCAATTTCCCGACTTAAAGATCGTCCTCTGTCACGGCGGCGGCTTTTTCCCCTATCAGGCGGGCCGGCTCGAGCGCGGCCGGGCAATCCGTGATGATATCAAAAAAGCGACCCGGCGGATGGCGCGTGAAGCCCTTGCCTGGTTTTACTATGACACCATTCTCTTCAAGCCAAAAATCCTGGAGTTTTTGATTTCTGAAGCCGGAGCGGATCACGTTTTACTGGGAAGCGACTGCCCTTTCGGGATCGGAGATCCCCATCCGACCCGCATCGTCTTGGAGGCGGAAATTTCCGCCGTGGAGAAAGACCAGATTCTCAGCGGCAACGCCCTGCGTTTATTTCACATCAAGTCCAGAAGCTAATAGTGCGCCATGAAACCGAGCCCATTTCGCTACTATCGCGCCCGATCTTTACAGGAGGCTATGGATCTTCTGAGCGGCCCCGCTGCCGACGGAAAACTTCTGGCGGGAGGACAGAGTTTGATCCCCTTGCTGAATTTAAGATTGGCCCGGCCGGAGGCGCTCATAGATCTAAACCCGATCCCGGGCCTCTCCTACATCCGCAGTGAAGGCAAGGAGATCGCCATCGGCGCTCTCACCCGCCACAGAGAAATGGAATTTTCGCCGCTACTGGCCGAAGAGCTTCCGCTGCTTGCGGAAGCCATTCCCCAAATCGGCCACCCGGCCATCCGCAACAGAGGAACCCTAGGAGGCAGCCTGGCCCATGCCGATCCCGCCGCGGAGTTGCCCTGTGTGCTCACCGCATTGGATGCCTGTATGGTCGCGGCATCTCCCAATGGCGAAAGAGTGATCCGCGCTGAGAACTTCTTCACCGGCTTTTATGCGACCGCGTTATTGCATCAAGAGATTCTCAAGGAGGTGCGAATTCCCCTGGACAGACGCCCCGCAGGCTGGAGCTTTCTGGAATTCGCCCGCCGGCATGGTGACTTTGCGCTGTCGGAAGCGAGCATCCTCCTTTTCGCCGCTGGCGCCGGCGACCGTTGCACATCGGCCCGTGTGGTTGTCGGCGGCAGTGTGGAGAGACCCCTTCGAGTCGCGAGCGTGGAGCAGCTGATCCAGGATGAACTTGCCCTCGGCATGCCGGGAAATTCTCTGGCTGACTTCTTAAGGGAGGCCGAGCGGCGCGCCGCAGCGGAGATTCAATCCAGCGGAGCCGGCGGAGAAAACTCGGACTACCTCAGCCACCTGACCGGAGTCCTGGTGCGGCGCGGGCTGGAATCCGCCATTGAGCGCTGGAGGAAAAGATGAAGGCACCGGAGCTGGTGAAGGTTTCCCTCGATGTCAATGGCGTCCGCTTCGAAGGCGAGGTGGAGCCGCGCAAAACCCTGGCTGATTTTCTCAGGGAGGAGCTCGGCTTTACCGGGGTGAACCTGGGCTGCGAGCATGGCGTGTGCGGCGCCTGCTCCGTGCTTTTGGATGGGGCCGTCGTTCGCTCCTGCATTCTCCTGGCGGTTCAGGCCGATGGCGCCAAAATCACCACCATCGAAGGTCTGGCAAAGGGAGAAAAGCTCCATCCGATTCAACAGGCCTTTCTCGACCACCACGCCCTGCAGTGCGGTTTCTGCACTCCCGGGATGGTGCTGGCGGCGGTGGACCTCCTTAAGCGCTGCCCTCATCCGACTGAGATGCAGATCCGCGAAGCGCTATCGGGAAATCTCTGCATGTGCACCGGATACGTCAATATCGTTCGCGCCGTGAGCGCGGCGGCGGAGATAATTCAAATCCCGGAAAAACCATGACCGGCGCGCAGTGGAAAGGGCAGGCGATTCATCCGCGCGAGGACCGGCGGTTCGTCACGGGCCGCGGCCTTTATCTGCCCAATATCAGCTTGCCGAAGATGCTGCATGCGGCGATCCTGCGCAGCATCCATGCTCATGCCCGTATCGTTTCCATCGATGTTACCGAGGCGCTGAAAATCCCGGGAGTCGTTTGCGCTCTTACCGGAGAGCAGGCCAGGGCTCTGTCCAAGCCTCTTCGTCCTTTGATTCCCCTTCCGGTGGAAACCCCCTACTATTGCCTGGCCTACGAGAAGGTTCGCTACGTCGGGGAGCCGGTGGTCGCCGTAGCAGCCGTGAGCCGCTATGTCGCCGAGGACGCGCTCGAAAAAATCCACGTCGAGTACGAGCCCCTGCTTGCGGTCGTGGATCCTGAGGCGTCGATGAAGCCCGACGCGCCTCTGCTCTTTGAGCCGTTGGGGACCAACATCCTCTGGCACGACTGTTTTACCTATGGCGATGTCGACGGCGTCTTCAGCCGGGCCGCTCACGTCTTGAGCGAGAGATTTCTCATCCATCGCTATTCCTCGACCCCGCTGGAGACCTTCGGCTGCATCGCTAGCTATGATAGCTCGCGCCCCTACCTGACTCTCTGGAGCAACGATCAGCGGCCGGGACAGGCGATGCCGATCCTGGCCCATTCTCTCGGCCTCTCCATCACGCAAATTCGTCTTCTCACAGCCGATATCGGCGGCGGCTTCGGCAACAAGCGCAAGCCTCCCTATCTGGTCCTGGCGGCGCTGCTGTCGAAACTCAGCGGACGGCCGGTTCAGTTTATCGAAGACCGCAGAGAGAATCTCATGGGGCTCGTCCATGCGTGCAACGGTGTCATGGATCTGGAGCTTGCTATAGCAGACGACGGGCGATTGCTCGGTATCAAGGTGCGGGACATCGCCGATGAAGGGCTAAACGTCCTCAACCCGACGGTCCATTCTCTGCTCAAGCTGGGCAATGTGACGAATTGCTATGAGATCCGCGCCGTCCGGTTCGAGGGCTACTCGGTGATGACGAACAAATGTCCCTCGGGGGCGAACCGAGGGATTGGCAAGCCCTTCATGTGCCTCGCGCTAGAAAGGATGCTGGACGGCGTCGCCCGCCGGCTGGGCAGGGACCGCATCGAGCTCAGGCGGCAGAATCTGGTTCCGCCGGAAATGATGCCGTACACAACCCCGACCGGAGAGCTCATCGACAGCGGCAACTTCCCGGAAACCCTTAATAAGTTGCTTTCGCTTATTGACTACGAATCCTTTCACGAAGAGCAAAAGAAGGCCCGCTCGGAGGGACGCTGGCTCGGGTTGGGTCTCGCCCTGGCGATCGAACCCAGCACCTCGAATCAGTCCTCCTACATCCTAACGACAGGCAAGCGAACCGCGTCGGGCGCCGCCGAAGCAGCTATGGTGCGGGTGGAGAGCGATGGGAGCATCCAGGTCGTCCTGGGAGACGTCGGCAGCGGTCAAGGTCACCAGACCGCCGCCGCCCAGATCGTCGCCGATGAGTTGGGAGTCGGCTTCGAAGACGTCCAGGTCTCTCCCTACTTCGACTCTCTCGTGAGCCCCTGGCTCTACACCACCGGCAATTACTCAAACAAGTTCGCCGGCACCGATGTCGGCGCCATTCAGGGAGCCGCCAAAAAGGTCAGAGAGAAGCTTCTCAGCTTAGCCGCCCATCTTCTCAAGAGAGCGCCGGAAGAATTGGAGTTGGCGGATGGGGCGGTCCGCTCTAAGAAGGAGCCGCAAATCCGCAAAACGATCCAGGAGCTTGCCCAGGTTGCGTATCGAGACCTGCTCGCGCTTCCGCCTGAAATGGAGCCGGGATTGGAAGGGCGCTGTTACTACCGCGCCGCGCTGGCGGATCTTCCGGATGAGCAGCGCCGGGTCCGGGGCCAGCTCTTTGTCAGCAATGCGGGCCATGCGGCTGTCGTCGAAGTGGACATCGAGACCGGCAAGGTTGCGATTTTAAAATATGCCATCGTGCACGATTGCGGCACTGTACTCAATCCGGTCATTGTCGAAGGGCTGGTCCATGGCGCCACGGCTCACGGAATCGGCGCGGCATTGTATGAGGAGTTTATTTACGATGAACAGGGGCAGCTGCTCACGACGACCTTTGTAGATTATCTTAAGCCCACCGCCGTGGAGATTCCCGATTTTAAGACCGACCATCTGGAGTCGCCCTCGCCTTATACCCCTCTCGGGATGAAAGGTGTCGGGGAAGGAGGTGCGATTCCGGCTCCGGCGGCGCTTGCCAACGCCGTGGAGAATGCCCTTGAGCCATTGGGAGTCAGAATCGGCGAACTGCCGCTGACGCCGGAGCGGGTTTGGCGGGCCATCAGTTTAGCCGGAAGGAAAGCCGACTAGAACGCGGCAAGCAGCGTGATTCGTGTATTCGTTATTCGTTAATCGAGTAACCAGTGAGCCAGTAACGAGTAAACAACCCGAAAGGAGAAGGAGGAAAACATGCCAGTCGTGCAAGTCTATCTGTATAAGGGAAAGTCAAAGGAAGTGAAGAAGGAGTTGGTGAAAAGGATCAGTAAGGACTTTCAAGAGGTCGCCAACATAGCTCCCGAAGCGCTCCATATCCTTTTTCACGATGTGGATAAGGAGGATTGGGGAACGAGAGGGACCCTTGTTTCGGACCTTCCGCCGAAGTAACCGTCATTCGAGGTAGTCGCGGATCTTTATTCTCTCAAAGACCTCCGGTGGTTAGGAGGTCACCACAATTGCTGAGGTGTGGCCAGAGGTGGTATGCTCGTAGGAGCTAAGGAGATGATAAGATGAAAGACACTTACACATCCGTGATCAAAAAGTCCGGAGATTGGTGGATTGGCTGGATCGAGGAGATTCCCGGTGTCAACTGTCAGGAGGCATCAAAAGAGCGGTTGCTTGAAACTTTGCAAGTGACCCTACGGGAAGCCCTGGAGCTGAATCGGCGAGACGCGTTTGACGCCGCCGGGGAAGGCTTTGACGAAGAACCCATTGTTCCATGAAGCGTGGCGATCTGCTGCGCCACCTTCGAGAAAACGGCTGCGAGCTGTTGCGTGAAGGTGCTCGCCATTCATGGTGGCA